>Ga0315540_10000131_pt1 | contig 39256 bp, 37 predicted proteins | sample SalMarSW160110MG_FD_203677 | JGI IMG/M metagenome (GOLD analysis project Ga0315540, IMG submission 203677) | Salt marsh sediment microbial communities from the Plum Island Ecosystem LTER, Massachusetts, United States - Salt Marsh Sediment SW1601-10 ...
GTCGAGGTGATAGCTCACGTCGAAGCTGCCACGGCTCTTCTGGCCCGTGATCTCGACGCGGTACCGGCCGGCGGCCGGCAGGGGGATGGTGACGCTGCCCGCGGCCGGCTCGCCGGCGCTTCGCGACCAGATGGCGTCACCCTCGGGCGACAGGACGCGCAGCGCGAGGATGCCCTGGCTGGGCTCGAGGTCGTAGCGGAGCGTCAGGCTCCCGCCGGTACGGGCCGCGATGGGCCGGCCGTCGTTGCCGTCGAAGTAGCGGAAGCGCGCGCCGATGTGGCCCGGCGTCGAGCTCCCGCTCCACAGGACGCGCCGGCCGCCCGCCCACGGCGGACCCTCGACGGCGAAGTCGAGGCCCAGGCCCAGCAGGACCAGGACGACCAGCCCTGCCGTGAGCCAGGGACGGCGGCCGCGGACGGCGTGAACGCGTTCAGCCATTGGATGCCCCCTCCGCTCCGGCGCGCCTCGGCTGCGCCGGAGTCACGCGTCAGGATGGGCGCGCGGGGTGGGCGCCGCAAGGGACGCCCGTCCCAGGGCGGGACCTTGTCAGAGACGGCCATCGGGACCGGGGCGCCCGACCATTCGCGCGGAGGCGCCGGCGCTCGACGCCGCGTCGCCCGGGTGGTTCGGCAACCCGCCTTGGCCGCTCCTCGCCTCCGCCCGGCTAGGGTGGTCGCGATGGCCAGGGTCGTCGGCGTGAGGAGCGAGAACGGGAGCCTGCACGGCTGGAAGATCTGGTGCCCCGCCTGCCGCAGCTTCCATGTGTTCTCCACCGAGGCACCCAACGACGACGGTGCGCGCTGGTGGTTCAACGGCGACACGGCCCGTCCCACGTTCGAGCCGAGCATGCTCGAGCGCGATGGCCGCGGCGCGGACAGGCGAGGCACGGATCGCCGAGCTCACGCAGCTGCTCGCGCGAGGGCCGGCTGCCGCTACGGCGCCTGGATGGGCAACGCTGACGACGACGGGCTGAAGGCGAGCATCCCCACGTCCGTCATCCCGACCGACGAGATGATGACGTCCGCCGCGGGTGTCACGGTCCCGGTCCAAGCACCCGGGTTGGTGAACTGCCTGAGATCTTCCGTGCTGTGCTCGGCCACCCACAGGGCACCGCTGGCATCGAACGCCAGCGCCTCCGGGCCCCCCGGCAACGCTGCGCCTGTGATGGCGGCGGCCGGTGACGCGCTCGCCGAACCGAGGTCGGCGGCGTCGTACCGCAGCGCACCCGCCGCGGAATCGGCGACCCAGAGGTTCCCGCTGGCGTCGAAGGCGATCCCGAAGGGGTTGGAGAGGCCATTGGTGATGGTGACGGCCGGCGTCGGCGACCCGCTGGCGGCCAGCTGCGACGCCGCGAACTTCACCAGGCTGACCCCGCCGTGGTTGGCCACCCAGAGGTTCCCTGCCGGGTCGAACGCCATCCCGATCGGCGTTAGCAGGCTCCCGCCGGGGGTGGCGCTGATCACCACGGGCGGGGTGGGGGTTCCGCCGGCAGCGAGCTGTGCAGGGGTGAACTGCAGCAGCTTGTTCCCGATGCCGACGGCGACCCAGAGGTCCCCCGCCGCATCGAACGCCAGGCCACTGAGGTTCCCATAGGAGGACGCGTCGATGGAGAGCGACGGTGTCGGCGTGCCCGAGCTCGCCAGCTGTGAGGCGTCGTAGTGGTAGAGCATCCCGCCGAACTGGGAGACCCACAGGTTCCCGGCGCCGTCGAAGGCGATGGCTTCGCCATCGTTGTTCCCGGTGATGCCAATGTCCGGACCCGTCGACCCCGCCGTTGCCAGGGTCGCGCTGGTGAAGCCCTCGACGGCCAGCGGGCCGCCGCCCTTCATCGGCACCCACACGGCGCCCGAGCCGGGGCGCATGGCGTACGCGACCGCCGTCGTGCTACTCCCGTTGTCCGCGACCGAGACCGACGGCGGCGAAGCGGACCCGTCGTACAGCGTCGCCACGATGGCATTTCCGTTCGACGCTGGCGCCACCGTGATCGAGTACGTGCCCGGCGCGACGGTCAGCGTGGTCGTGCTGGTGACGGACTGCGCGTACCCACCCGGCCCTGTCACCTCTACGCTGCCGGCAACGCCGGCGGGCAGACCGCTGATCGTGACCATCAAGCTCCCCTGCGGTGTGGACGAACAGGCGGCCATGACCACCACCAGGGCCACTGCGGATGTAACCAGCCCGAGCAACCTGACGCGACGCATGCGACACCTCCAGGCTCTCATTCTTCTCAGGCCGGGCACGAGAATGCAAGCGGACAGCGGGCGCCAGCGGGGCCGAGTTCGTGGCGGGGCCGGGCGCCCGCCGCACCGACCGTGAGCACGTAGGAGGTGACGCTCCATGAATTGACAGGCTTGGCGGGGGTCCCTATAGTGCGGGTCAACCTCTCGATTGGCACTGCACCGGAACAGCGTTGCACGACCTCCCAAGCGAAGCGCGTCGCGTAAGGATCAGGGTGCTTGCGTGAGAGGGGATTGCTTTGGACCTTCAGCGTCGCGCCTAGCTAGGTCGGTGGCAAGGCGGCGAGCGGTTGGTAGCCGGCGACGCCGCCACCGGGACGCCCGGGAGGGGAATCTTGGCAGGGTACCCGGGCATCGCCCCGTTCCGTGAGCATGCGGAACCATTCTCGAGAGGACGAGCCATGGCCGAAGTGGGACGCATCGAGCGAAACGAGCAGGCACGAGGCGATACGGACGAGGACAAGGGAGTCGATCGTCCGGATCGGCGAAGGTCGCCGGAAGAGCAGGAGAAGGAAGCCGAGCTTCGACTGGAGGAGATCCACCAGTACCTCACCGACCGCTACGCACGCCGCGAGGTCGTGGCCCGTACGGAAACGCGGAGCGGACAGATGCTCGATTGGGTTCCCATCGAGTCGCAACTGAAGGGCCGCAAGCTGGCCGACCCGCCCGACGAGGACCGCCCGTTCGAATGCCACGAGGGTGAGTGGCAAGCGTCGCCGGTCCCGTTCGAGCTCGACGCGGACAAGGCCGAGCGGGGTCCGGCAGGCACGGTTCCGCTGGTTCGCAAGGACATCGATCTGCTGCGCCCCGTGGTGGGCCTGAACGACTGGCTCGCCAAGGGACCCGCGGCTCGGCGGGCCAGCCCGCCGGACAGCCCGCGGGAGTTCGAGGCGCCGGGAAGCGGCGCCACCCACAAGTACGCGTTCACTTCGCAGAGCGTCACGGCGTACGGCACCGAGGGTGAGATCAACGCCTGGGATCCCTACACCGAGTGGTCGAACGAGTTCTCGCTCGGGCAGCTGGCGCTGTCGCGCGGCGGGGGCAGCTCCATGCAGACCCTGGAGGTGGGGCATCAGGAGTACCGCGACCTCTATGGTGACTGGGTGCCGCACCTTTTCGTCTTCTATACGACCAACGGCTACACGCACAGCGGCAACAACAAGGGTGGCTACAACCAGGACGTCGACGGCTGGGTGCAGTACTCGAGCAGCATCTACCCCGAGGCAAAGTCCTCGCCGCTCAGCCAGTTCGGAGGCATCCAGTACGTGATGCGGTTGAAGGTGCAGCTGTGGCAGGGCAACTGGTGGGTGCGGGTGAACGGCCGCTGGATCGGCTACTACCCGGCATCGCTCTACAGCTCGACGGGGCTGAGGTCCCGGGCGAGCCAGGTGGCGTGGTACGGCGAGATCACCGACTCCTCGCATGCCGGCACGTCGAGCACCGACATGGGAAACGGGCACTGGCCCTATGAGGGGTGGCAGCACTGCGCGTTCATGAGCAACCTGCGCTACCAGTCCTCGTCGGCGGGGGGCACGAGCAAGTACCAGGGGACGGCCTGGGCGTCGCACCCGCACTGCTACGGCGTCGAGGAGCACTTCTCGAACACGGGCGGCTGGGGATCGTACTTCTGGTGGGGCGGTAGCGGGAAGAACTCACAGTGCCCCTAGATCCGCCTAGGGACGGGCCGGACGTCATCCCGAGCCCGCTCGACCCGGATGTCGAGTGCGTGCGGATCGGGTCGCAGGCGCACGGAGAGGGCGACGCGCAGCCACCGCCAGGCGGCGCGCCGGAGGCGACGGCGGAGGAGCTCGAGTCCCCCTGTCCGGAGGGGTACGTGCCGCGCCGGCGGCGCCGGCCCCCGTATGACCTCGATGGCAAGGTCGTGCGTCCAGGCGGTTCCGAGGAGGGCGACAGAGACGACGGTAACGGCTGAGCCGGAGCCCGCAGGACATCCGCCACTTCCTTTGCGCGCTGGCGCCGCCTATGTAGTTGGCTAGGCGCGTCGCTCGCTCACGAGCCGTCGCGCGTGGAGGAGGGTGTCATGTCGAGCGCAACGCGAGCCAGGCTCCCGGCGGGTCCGGTGGTGTTGACGTCTCTCGTCGCCCTGCAGGCCGTCAGCGGGCTCGGCGGCGGGGCGGTTCTGGTGCTGGACCCGTCCGGCGGCCTCATGGGGATGCCGCTCACGGTGCTTCGGCGCGGCCCCTTCGTGGACTTCCTGGTGCCGGGCGTGATCCTCCTGCTGGTGTTGGGCGTGCTCCCCGCCGCCATCGCGGTGGCGTTGTGGCGGCGTCCGCGCGTGGAGGCGCTGTGGCGGCTCGAGCGCGCCTTCGGCGAGCACTGGTCGTGGGTCGGCGCGGGTGTGGTGGGCGTCGGCTTGCTGCTGTGGCTGGCGGTGGAGCTGTGGCTGGTCGGCCCGTCGTCACTGCTGGTGATGTACGCCCTGGTGGCGCTGGCGATCATCGCCTTCGCGCTGATGCCGAGCACGAGACGGTTCTATCGAGCGTGACCAACCCGCCTCGTTGCCCGGCGGAAGGCCCGCCGGCCCCTCGCAGCCGGCCGCCTCAACGAAGCCGGGTGAGCGCCATGCCGATGAACCCCGCACCCATGCCGATCAGCCAGCCGGCCTGCTGCGCCCCCACCAGGTAGCCCACGCCCCAACCGACGAACATGCAGCCGACGAACACCAACCCGCCGGCGCCCCACCTGTCCCGCTGACTGCGGCGTGCGCCCGCGGGTGCTCCGCTGTCACCGTGCTCTTGCTCGTCCATGCGCTCGAGTCTCCCTCCGGGTGGCACCTGTGCGGGCCCAGCATATACCGCGACGCGCTGGGCCACGGGCACGAGCCAGGCGAACGGCGAACGCTCGCTGCGCCCCTGACGGCACCCGGCCGAGGCTAGACCGCCGCGACCGGCGGGCGACCGCTGCGGGCGCCGCCGCGGAGGGACTGCCTCGCGTATCGCGGCGAGGGCTAGAACGCCAACGCGGTGGAGAGGATGCCGAAAGCGGTGGCGACGACGAGCACGGCGCCGACCGCGACGGCGGAGCGGCCGCGGAGGCGGTGCTCGCGCGGCAGCGCGCGGCGGGCGAGCAGGAAGAGGAAGCCGAGCACGATGGGGAGGAGCAAGGCGTTCATGATCTGCACGCCGACGCTGAGGCCGACGAGGTTCATCCCGGACAATACGAGGGCGCCGCTGCCGGCGATGGCCGCGAGGTAGATGCCGTAGAACCAGGGCGCCTTGCGGGCGGGTTGCGCCAGCGAGTGCCGGTAGCCGGCGACCTCACCGAGCCCCCATGCGAGCGCCAGAGACACCACCAGGGCAGCCACCAGTGAGGCGCCCAGCATGCCGAGCGCGAACAGCGCGGCGCCGTTCGTCTGGCCGAGGGCGGGGGTGAGGGCGTGCGCGATCTGGGTGACGTCATTCAGCGGCGCGGGGCCGCCGGTGCCGCTCAGAACGCTCGCCGTGCTCACCAGGACGGCGGCCATGATGACCTGCGTGATGACGGCTCCGATGGCGGTATCGAGCCTGGCAGCGGGCAGGTCGCGGGCGGTGAGGCCCTTCTCGACGACGGCCGACTGCTGGTAGAAGATCATCCACGGCATGATGACGGCCCCGATGTTGGCGGCGATCAGGTAGAGGTAGCCTCCGTCCCGCCAGGGCAGGCTTGCCATGGCGGTGGCGAGCTGGGCCGCGCTCGGGTGCGCGTGCCACGCCACCACGATGTACAGCAGCTCGAGGCTGCCGATGATGGCGGCGGCGATCTCGACCTTGCGGTAGGTGCCGCTCCAGGCGATGAGTGCCAGGCCCAGGACGGCGGTTCCCACCGAGAGCGCCGGTGGAACGCCGAAGATGCTGCCCGCGCCGGCGATCCCGACGAACTCGGTGGTGAGCGCGCCGATGCCCGCCACGGCGAGAGTGCCCACCGAGAGCCAGGCCCAGCGCTTGCCGAAGTGCTCGCGGATGAGCTCGCCGTGCCCGCGGCCCGTGATCGCTCCGAGGCGCACGGTCAGCTCCTGCACCACGAACAGCACGGGGATCAGGGCGGCCTGGAGCCACAGCAGGTCGTAGCCCCAGGTTGCTCCGCTCTGGGCCGCGGTGATGATGCTGCCGGCATCGGTGTCGGCGAGCATCACCACCAGGCCCGGGCCCATCACGGCAGCGAACGTGGCCGCCCGCCTGGTCAGGCGTCCGGTGCGCCTGGGGGGCCTCGTCGCATCGCTCGACCTGCAAGGGCTGGCTCCCTGGTCGAGCGGCGCCGCGCTCCCGTCAGCGAATCCTGACTGTGGCGCTTGGGATTCCACACCGCAGGGGACCACGAATGCGTCACCCAGGCAAAGGGACCGATGTCCCGCGGCGCGTCAGCGGCGGCTGCGATGGCGGGTCGAGCGGGGTGGCGGGCTCGTGGCGCGCGGCGAGGACGATGGGCGGCCCGACGCTTCGGCGTCGGGCCGCCCAGGCCTGCGTGGTGGTTGGGAGCGCGCTACTCGACGATGATCTTGCCGTACATGCCCTTCTGGGCGTGGCCGGGAACCTGGCAGAGGTAGTAGTAGGTGCCGGGGGTGGTGGCGCGGAAGTGGGCGGTGCCGGCGACGTAGCTGGCGTTCTGGAGGGAGTCGCTGGAGCGGGGGGCGAGCGGGGGGATGCCCCCGGTGGCGGCCATCATCGTGCCCATGTAGGGGTAGGGCGGCGGGAGGCGCGTGATGATGAGCCCGTGGGCCATGCCGTTGCCGTAGTCCATGTTGACGAGGTTGAGGGTGATGGTGGCGCCGCGAGGGATGCGGATGGTGGGGCCTCCTTCCCTGGCATCACGGGTTCAGGCTACGCAGCTTCTGTTCAGCTTGGATAGAGCCCGCGGTGGCGCGCTCGAAGCGCGAGAGGGAGCGTCGACGGGCCGGTTGGGCTCGCTGCCGCTGGCGTCAGTAGTGGTGATGGGGACCGGGTCAGGCATCGCTCCAAGGGGCGTCGGCGGCCCGCTGCCCGAGCCGCCGACGCCTGAGGAGAGAGGAGTGTGACTGTCAGCGAGTGACGATGATCAGGCCGTGCAAGACGTACGGGTAGCTGCCGTAGGCCTTGAGCGGCACCATCGGCGGCGGTGAGCGGTAGCTGCTGACAACCGCGTCGGTGGGCGCTCCAACCGGCGGGAAACGCTGACGCCACGCAAGGACGGTGGCCGGACCGACGCTCGGTCCGGCCACCGGTCGGGTCGCGCTGGACCTCAGTGCGACAGCGGCAGGTTGTACGGCTGCGGGTCGAACGCCGGCATCTGAGCCGCCGCGGAGAAGCCGGAGATGGTTGCCACGGCGGTGGGCGTCAACGATCCGGTGCCGGCGATGTCGGCCGCGGCGTACTCGTCGGCGGTCGTGCCCTGGTGCGTCACCCACAGGTTGCCGTCGACGTCGAAGGTGACCCCGACGTTGTTGGTCGTTCCGGTGGTGATGGTGGCTGCCGGGCTGGGGTTGGCGGTGAGGCTGGCGGCCGCATAGCGCAGCACCGTGCCGGAGTTCTGGCTGCCCACCCACAGGTTGCCGTCGGCGTCGAACGCCAGACCCTCGGGAGTGTTCAGGCCGCTGGTGATGGTGGCCCCCACGGTGGGGGTCGACGCCAACGACGCCGCGGTGTACTCGGAGATCGTGCTATTGCCCCAGTTCACGAGCCACAGGTTGCCGCTGGCATCGAAGGCCAGGCTCTCCGGCCCATTGAGGCCGCTGATGGTCCGGATGGCGCTGGGGCTGCTGGTCAGCGAGGCTGCAGGGTACTCGCTGGCCGTGTTGCCGTTGTGGTCCGTCACCCACAGGTTGCCGCTGGCGTCGAACGCCAGACCCACCGGGGTGCCGCCGGTGGTGATCGTGGCTGCCGGGCTGGGGTTGCTGGTCAGCGAGGCCGCCGCGTACTCGGTGATGGTGCCGGCATTCTCGTTCGCCACCCACAGGTTGCCGCTGGCATCGAAGGCCACCACGCGATCGTTGCTGAGGCTGCTGGTGATGGTGGCCGTGGGCGTGGAGGTAGCTCCCAGCGTGGCCGCAGCGAACATGTCTACTGCGTTGTTGGTGGAGTCGGGCACCCACAGGTCGCCCTTCTGTACGGCGTAGCTGACGGCGTCGGTGACGGTCGCATTGGCGACCACCGTCACGGTGGTGCTGGTCGCGGTGCCGTTGAAGGCGTTGCGCCGAAGGGTGACGGCTTGCGGGGTGACGGTGTAGCTGCCGGGCGCCAGCCCGGACAGCGTGGTGGTGGTGGTCACCGTTTGCGAGTAGCTTCCCATGGTGACCGTGACGGCGGCATCCACGCCGCTCGGCAGGCCACTCACCGTCACCGTCAAGCCGCCCGTGGAAGGCGACGAGGAGCACGCGGCCAGCACCGCCACCAGGGTGAATACGAGGACCGACAGCACGACCACACGAACGCGAGCCATTGGGACCACCTCTCATGTTTCTCCGCTGGTTCTCACCATACCTCATGGCGAGGTCTGTCTGCGGATCCGGTGTAGCGTGTGGGGCATGGCGCCGCGCATCCTGCTGGTCGAGGATGACGCCGATACTGCGCGGGTGGTACGTGCCTACCTCGAGCGCGACGGCCTCGAGGTGGAGGTGGCGGCCGACGGGCTCGTTGGGCTCGACGCCGCCTACGGCGAGCCCTCCGACCTGGTCGTTCTCGACTGGATGCTGCCCGGTCTGGACGGACTCTCGTTCCTGCGCGCGTTGCGGCGCGGGAAGTCGATTCCGGTCATCATGCTCACGGCTCGCTCGGAGGACGGGGATCGGATCGCGGGTTTCGAGGCCGGGGCCGACGACTACGTGATCAAACCGTTCAGCCCGCGGGAGCTCGCCGCACGTGTTCGTGCCGTGTTGCGGCGGGCGTCGGCGTCGGCGTCCCTGGCACACGGGGAGATCATCAAGATCGCGGGGCTGCACCTCGATGGCGACAGGCGCGCGGTCCATGACGCCGGCAGGCAGCGGCGGGCGGGGCCGCCGGCGCCGCCCCTGCCCGACAGGCGTTGGGCGCCCGCGGCCGGTGCGCGGGCGCCCAACGACGGGCCTCGATCGGGACCGGCTAGGGGGTCTGGATCGGCAGGTTCGAGGCAGGAGGATCGAACGCGATCAAGGGGTAGTCGGTGTTTCCGGCCGCGGTGATGGTGACTTCGGCCGCGGGCGTGCTGCTGCCCGTCAAGGCGCCGGGGTTCTTGAACTCCCGCAGGTCGGACGAGTTGTAGTCGGCGACCCAGAGGTTGCCGCTGGCATCGAAGGCCAGGCCGACGGGACCGCCTCCCAGCGACGAGCTGCCGATGGTCGCGGACGGCGTCGGGCTGCCGCTGGTAGCGATCTGGCTGGCGTCGAAGCGCACCACGTTGTTCGGCGTGTCGTTCGACACCCACATGTTGCCGTTGCTGTCGAAGGTGACGGTGTTCGGCTCGCTCAGGCCGGTGGTGCCGCTGAGGGTGACGGCCGGCGTCGGGTTGCCCGTGGCGGCGAGCTGCGACGGCGTGAACTTCACCACCGAATCGTTGTCGTAGTCGGCCACCCACAGGGCACCGGAGCCGTCGAAGGCGATCCCGCCGGGGCCGCTGAGGCTACCGCTGCCATTGTCGCTGATGGTGACGGTCGGCGTCGGGGACCCGGTGCTGGTGAGCTGGCTCGGCTCGAGCATGTAGAGCTGGTAGTTGCTGTAGTCCGAAATCCACAGATCCCCTGCAGAATCGAACGCCATGCCGTAGGGCTCTGAGGAGTAGGCCGTGGCGTCGATCGTGACCGACGGCGTCGCGCTCGAGCTGCCGAGGTCGGCCGCGTCGTAGCGGTAGACGTACCCGCCGTAGTCGCCCACCCACAGGTTGCCGGAGCCGTCGAACGCCACCACTTCCGCCTCGTTGGTCGAGGTGGCCAGGGTCACGTCCGGGCTGGCCGCACCGGAGGCCGCCAGGTTGCTGCTGGGCAGGCTCTGGGCCTCCAGCGAGCCGCCGTAGAGCGGGATCCACAGGTGCCCGGTGCCGGGCCGGACGGCGTAGCTGACGGTCGTCGTGGCGGTCGCGTTCGCCGCCACCGACGCCGATGAGGACGACGCGCTGCCGTCGTACAAGGTGGCGACGATGCCGTTGCCATTCGAGGCGGGCGTCACGGTCACCGTATAAGTGCCCGGTGCGAGGTTGCTCAACGTCGTGGTGGCGGAAACGGTGTGCGAGTAGCCGCCCGGACCGGCGACGCTCACGGCGGCACTCACGCCGCTCGGCAAGCCGCTCACCTTCACCTTGAGGCTTCCCGTCTGCGTTGCGGAGCTGCAGGCGGCCAACACCACCGTCAGCACCAACGTCAACACCGACGGTAGGACAATGCGAACTCGGCGCATATGCGCCCCCTTTCCGATTACCTTTGCTGGACACACCATAACGTGGCGACGGGCCTCCCATCGCAGGCGATGCGAGCGGGCCTTGCATCCTCGAGGCGGCTGCCGTATGCTGACTGACGCGTCAGTCAGAGCACTGGCCGAAGGATCGATCGGTCGCCATGTTCCACAGACTCGCCGCGTTCTCCGTTCGTCACCGTGTCCCGCTGCTGCTGGCGTGGGGCGTTGCGCTCGCACTGGCCGCACCCTTCAGCATGCGGGTCGAAGACGCGCTTACCGGCTCCTTCGGGCGGGCGTCGGATCCGGGCGTGGTCGCGGTGCGCCGCGCCCTGGCGGCCTTCCCGGGGCAGGGCGCGGAGACCGATGTGCTGGTGGTGCGCTCGACGGACGCGAAGCTGCGCGCTGGCAGCCCGGCGTTCGACGGCGCGGCGCGCGCCGCCGTCGCCGCCTTGCGCCGGTTGCCGGGGGTCAAGACCGTCACGCCCTACACCCAGCTCGGCGTGCCGCGTTCCGAGATGGTCGGCGCCGGCGGGCACACGGCGCTCGTGCTGGTGGGGCTCGCCGCCGGCAGCCTGATCCAGGCAGAGGACGAGACGGCCCCGATCCGCGCGGCCCTGGCCTCGGTGCCGCGCCCCGCCGGGGTGGAGCTGCTCTTGACCGGCGCGCCCGCCGTCTACCACGACGACATCGTCGCGGGGAAGCGCGACACGACCCGCGCGGAGCTCGTCGCGTTGCCGATCACGGGCGTCGCCCTGGTGCTCGCCTTCGCGGCGCTGACCGCGGCCCTCATCCCCCTGGCCATCGGCCTGCTGAGCGTGACCTTCACGCTCGCCTGGCTGTACCTGCTCGGTGGACCGCTGCACCTGCCGCTCAACTCCTTCGGGCAAACGGTCGCCACGATGGTCGGGCTGGCGGTCGGGATCGACTACGCGCTGCTGGTCGTGGCTCGCTTCCGCGAGCAGCTCGGGCGCGACGGCGACCCCGCCCGCGCCGCCATCGCGACCGGGGCCACGGCCGGGCGGACGGTGGCCGTGTCGGGCCTGGCGGTGGCGGTCAGCCTGGGCGCGCTCGCCATCCCCGATTCCCTCATCCTCCGGTCGATGGGCCTGGCAGGAGTGGTGGCGGTGGCGGTGGCGCTGGCCGCGGCGTTGACGATGGTGCCCGCGCTGCTGTCGCTGCTGGGCCGGCGCGTCGACGCGCCGGCATGGCTGCACCATGCCCTCGCCCGCCCGTCCGCCTCGCGCTCGGCATGGGGACGCTGGGCGCGGGCCGTCTTGCGCCGTCCGCTTCGCTACGCGCTGCTGGCGCTGGCCCTGTTGGGGGTCCTGGCGCTTCCGGCGCGCCGTCTCGTGCCGGGCCTGCCGGGCGCGGAGGACCTGCCCAAGGCGACGGAGTCCCGGCGCGGAGCGGAGGCGCTGAGCGCCATGGGCGGCGCCGGCTTGCTCGACCCGATGGTGGTGCTGGTCGATGCGGGCGGCCAGGGGCAGGCCTTCACGCCCGCATTCGTGAGCGCGTCGTTGGCCTTCACCCGGCGGCTCGAGGCGCAGCCCGGCATCGCGGCCGTCATCGGCCCCACCAGCGGGCCGAGCTCGTTCGGGGCCGCCGCCTACGGGCTCGTCTACCGCTCCGAGACCATCGCGCGCCACGGGCCGCTCGCGGCGCTGGTGAACGCCACCGTGGCTCGCGGCGGCGATCGGGTGCTCTTCACCGTCCTCCCGAGTGGCGCGCTCACACGAGCGAGCGCGCTGGCGCTGGAGACGCGCGTCCGGCGGGTCCTGCGAGGGTTCCCGGCCCTCCATCCGGCGCAGGCGGCGTTCGGCGGCTGGGCGTTGGAGAGCGCCGACATCGTCGCCAGCACCTGGTCGTTCTTCCCGCCCATGGCTGCGGGCGTGCTGCTCGTCACGCTCGCGCTGCTGGTGCTCGCCTTCCGCTCGCTGGTGGTGCCGCTCAAGGCCGTCATCCTCAACAGTCTCTCGGTGCTCGTTGGCTATGGCGTCCTGGTCGGCGTGTTCCAGCTCGGTTGGGGGGCCGGCCTCCTGGGGCTGACCGCGCCGCAGCCGCCGCGCATCGACTTCGTGCTCCCCATCCTGCTGTTCGCGGTGGTCTTCGGGCTGTCGATGGACTACGAGGTCTTCCTGGTGTCGCGCATCCGCGAGCTCCACCGGGCCGGCGCGTCGACGGAGCGCAGCATCGTCGTCGCCCTGGAGCGGACCGGGCCGGTGATCACCTGGGCCGCCGTCATCATGAGCACGGTGTTCCTGGCCTTCCTGAGCGCGTCGACGCCGTACATCGTGCAGACCGGATTACCGCTCGCCGTGGCGATCCTCGTCGACGCCACGCTCGTGCGCGTCGTTCTGGTGCCCGCCTTCATGCGCCTGGCGGGTCGCTGGAACTGGTGGCTTCCCGGTTGGCTCGACCGTGCCCTTCCTCACCTCGACCTTCCGACCGAGTCTGCCGACGGGCCAGCCGTGCGATAGACTCCAGCAGGATGGCTCAGGAAGGTCGTACGAACCGGCCGTCCACGCGCGAGCGGTTGCTGGGGGCCGCCAAGGTCACGTTCGCGGAGGCCGGCTACCACGGCGCGCGGGTGTCCGACATCGTGCGCCTGGCGGGCGTGGCGCAAGGCACCTTCTACCTCCACTTCAAGGGCAAGGACGATGCCTTCCGGGCCTTGATCGAGGGGTTCTTCGAAGGCCTGGTCGGTGAGGTCGTTCAGGCCGCCACGCTGCGCGCGGCGGAGACGCCGGCGGAGCTCGCCGAGCAGGGCCGCCGCATGTGGCGCGGCGCGTTGCGCGAGTTCCACGCCGACACCGCCCTGGCGCGCCTCATCCTGCGCGAGGCGCGCTGCCTGAGCCCGGCCTTCGCGGAGGTCATCCAGGGGTACTACCAGCGCGGGGCGCAGGTGCTCGCCGCCTACATGCGTCTCCCGGCGGTGGCTCCTCTGCTGCGAGAGGGTCTGGACGTGGACGTTGCCGCCTGGGCCATCATCGGCATGTTCGAGAGCGTGGCCTACCACATGCTCGTGGTCGAGGCGCGCGACGACGTCGACGCGCTGGCCGAGGGACTGCTGGAGCTGGAGCTGGGAGGGCTCCTCCGCCACGACGCACCGGCCGGCGAGCACGGCCGCGACTGAGCTGCGCCCGTTGCGCCTCGAGCGCCAGAACGGCGATGCGCCGCAGCGGCGCCGCCGTGGCGGCTCGTGCCTCACGCGCAGCTACCGGGGAAAGGCGGCGGGGTGGAGGATGTGGGCGAGGAGCTCGACGGCCTGAGGGATACGGGGGCCGGGGCGGCTGAGCTCGTCGATCTGCGTCTGGGTGAGGGCGATGACGCGGTGCGCCTTCACGGCAGCCAGGTCTCGCCAGCCGGGCCTGGCGGTGATGGCCTGGCGGGCGGCGGCGTTGGGCGCATCGGCGAGGATGATGACAGCCGGATCGTGCTGAACGATGAACTCCGGGTCGAGCTGAGGGAACTGCCCCTTGCTCGCCGGCACGATGTTGGCCCCGCCGGCCCGGGTGAGGAGCTGCCCGATGAAGGAGGTAGGGCCGGCGCTGTAGGGGGTGGTGTCGAGCTCGTAGTAGACGGTGGTCCTGGGGAGGCCCGCGAGCATGTTCTGGACGGCGTCGACGGCGCCCTGAACGCGCCCGCTGAGCACGGCGGCGGGCGCCTGCTCGTCGATGAGCTCGCCGATGGTCTCGAAGCTCTGGTAGACCCCGTCCAGGGTCTGGGCGGTGCCGGCGTAGGTGGGGATGCCCAGGGCGGCGAGCTTGTCGACGAGCTGGGTGCTGGATTCGTCGGCGAGGACGAGGTCGGGTTTGAGCGCGACGAGGGCCTCGATGTTGGGATCGAAGCCGTTGCCGAGGTGCGGGAGCTTCTGGACGCTGGCGGGGTAGTCGCTGTACTGATCCACGCCCACCAGGCGGCCGCAGGCGCCCTCGGCGCAGACCGTCTCGGTGCTGCTGGGGATCATGCTGACGATGCGTTGGGGCGCGTGGTCGAGCGTGACCTTGCGCCCCAGGTCGTCGGTGACCGTGAGCGGGTAGCTGGTGGCCAGCGCCGTCGACAGCGCAGCCGAGAGCGCCAGCAGCAGGAACACCAGGATGGAGAAACGCCGCATGGTGAGCCTCCTGTCGTGTCCTGCGAGTTGGGGGGAAGAAATGGCCATCCCGTGGGATGGCGGCCGCGGCTGGCAGCGACGTGCGCCGCGCCCGGGCTGCCCTTCCTCGTCCTCGCAAGGCGGTGCAACGTGTGTCGGGCTCGGTCTTCGGGCTTCAGCGCGTGCGCCTCACCGTTGCGGGACAGCGCCGGACTCTCACCGGACTTCCCCGAGCGCCAACGCACTGAGAGTATGCCGCGGGCACGCCGCAGTCAACCGGGGTCCGAGCGGTCGTCTGGAGGGGGGTGGCGCGCGCTCACCCGGGCAACGCCTCCGGCCTGATCCGGGGTTCGGGTACCATGCCGGGAATGGACACTGTGGCGGTCATGCTGCGACCATGGGGTGCGGCCGACCTCCCGCTCTTGGAGCGCCTGCTGGGCGACCCCGAGATGATGGCGCACGTGGGCGGACCGGAGTCGCCGGAGGAGATCCGTTCGCGCCAGCGACGTTACAGCCGTCCCGACGCGGACGGCGTCACGAGACAGTTCGCGATCATGATGGCGCAGGGTCTGGAGGCCGTGGGCTGGGTCGGCTACTGGCCCCGGGAATGGCGTGGCGGTGCCGTGTGGGAGGCTGGCTGGAGCGTGCTGCCAGAGCTCCAGGGGCGCGGTCTCGCGACGGCGGCCACCAGATCGATGCTGGTGAAGGCGGCCGGCGAGCGTACTCGGCGTTACGTTCACGCCTTCCCGGCCGTGGGCAATCCCGCGTCGAACGCCGTCTGCGCAAAGGCCGGGTTCGCCTTGCTCGGGGAGCTGAACTTCGAGTACCCGCCCGGTCACGTGATCCGCTGCAACGACTGGCGCTTCGACCTCGCGGGCGGCACCGGCCGATGGGCTCACGTCGGGCGGTAGCGCCGCCGGCCCGGACCGAGGCACGGTCCGCTGGCGGCGCTACCGCCGTGACGCGCGCGCCCGCTACTGGAGAGTGACGTTGAGGCCGACGCCGGTCTCGTCCCCCTGGTCGGTGACGGTGACGCTGGCCGTCCCGTAGAACTCGCCGGGGTCGCCAAGCACGCCGTTGTGGTTGGCGTCGTTCCCCGCGGCGACGGTGTAGCTGCCGGCGGGCACGTTGGCGAGGGTGAAGTTGCCGGCGGCATCGGCGCGCGCCTGCTCGACGAGGGTGCCGCCTTGCAGGAGCTCGACGGTGAAGTCGCTGGCGTTGGCCGTAACGAGACTGCGGGCGTCGGCGATGGCTGCCGAGGGCGAGATGAGGCCGTAGCCGAGGTAGTTGTCGACGTAGCTCCCGCCGCCGCTCGCGGTCTGCTCGAGGAGCAGCTTCACGTAGGTCGGCGTCAGCTTCGGGTTCTCGGCCAGCATCAGCGCCACCAGGCCGACGACATGCGGGGTGGCCATGGAGGTGCCGACCAGCGACGCGTAGGCGGGCGTGCTCGGGGTGCCGCTGTTGTCCCACCAGGTGCTGACGATGCCGAGCCCGAGCCAGTTTCCGGGGCTCGGGATTCCGCCCGGCACGAGAACGGGGTTTCCATTGGTGAAGAGGAAGCCGCCGGGCGCCGCCACCGTGACGCCTTGGCTATCGCTGCTGGGGGCGCCGCTGTTGGAGAAGCACGAGGGCGCGAAGGTGCTGGCGCCCTCGTCGTAGTCGACCGATCCGACCGCGATGGTGTCGGGGTAGGCCGCCGGGTAGCTTACCGCGCTCGGTGAGAAGCCGGTATCGTACTGCGCGGGGTTCGTGCAATTGGTGCCGTCGTTGCCGGCCGCGGCCACCACCACCGTGCCGTTTCCGGTGGCGTAGGCGATGGCATCGTCCACGGCTGGCCAGGTGCCGGATCCTCCGAGGCTGAGGTTGATGACGCGCGCCTGCGCCGGAGGCGTGACGAGCACGCCGTTCCCGTCGTACACGGAGAGGCCGGCGGCGTACTCGATGCCGCGCATGGTGGCGGCGGTGGTGCATCCATTGACGTCGCACACGCGCACCGGCAGGATGCTGACGTGCCAGTTCATGCCGGCGATCCCGGCGCCGTTGCCGGCCGCCGCGCCGATGGTTCCGGACACATGCGTGCCGTGGTACTCGCCGTCGCTGTCGGGCGTGGTGGCGCCGGCCTGGTTGAGCACGAAGTCATATCCCGGGTATGCCACGTTCGCCTGCAGGTCCGGGTGCGATCCCATCACCCCGCTGTCGACCACCCCCACCACCACGTCGCTGCTACCGGTGACCGTGTCCCACACGCCGGGCATGCCCAGCAAGCTCATGTCCCACTGGTACTGGTAGTACGGGTCGCTCGGAGTGGCCTGCGGGCTGATGCCTGCCGTCGTGACCGGCACGTGGGCCGCACTCAGGTGCAGCAGGTAGTTGGGTTGCACGGCGGCCACGCGGCCGTCGCTTCGCAGGGCCGCCACCGCCTGCGGCACGCTCAGGCCGCCCGTGTCGAGCACCGCCCAGGGGGAGCTCGGCGCGATCAGGCTCCGCACGCTCATGCCGTGCGCCTGCGCGATGGTCGCGGCCGCACTCCGCACCGCCTGGGCGGTGATGCCCTGCGGCGTGACACGCCCGTTGAGCGCCTGCGGCGCCAGGCCCTGCACCGTCAGGTAGCCGCTCGACACCTTGGCCAGCACCTGCCCCGCCGAATACGCCGCGTTCGGTGTGACCGACGGCGTGGTGCTCACGCTTTGCGGGAGGATCTGGCCCGCCGGTCCGGTGACGTTCCCGCTCACCTGCGCGAAGCGCATCAACGCCGACACGGTCGCGCTGTGCGTTCCGCTCTGCACCAGCAGCGTGCCTGCGTACGTCCCCGGCGTCAGGCCGGCGCGGCTCACGCTCACGGTCACCGCGCCGCTGCCGGAGCCGCCGGCCGGGCTGACGCTCAGCCAGCTCTGATTCGACGTCACCGTCCACGACCCGCTCGAGCTCACCGTGAAGGTCGCACTGGAGGTGCCTGGGAATGCCAGGAAGCCCGTGCTCGTCGACACGCTCGAGCCCCCTCCGGACGACGACTGATTCTGGCAGCCGGCCAGGACCAACACCAGCGCGACCGCGGCCAAGCCAACAACGATTCGCTTCATGCGCGACCCCCGAAAGGCAGCAAGACGAACTCAGGACGCCCCGTCGACATCCCCTGAGGCATTGAACCATGCCATCCTCGCCCGAGGCTGTGGCGTTGGCCGCGTTGCGCGAGCGAGGGCGATGGACACGAGGCGCTCTTCGACGACCTGGCGGCGATGCGGGAGGGCCCGCTCGGGGACGCGGGAGCACGTCGGCCCCCAACCCGCTGGCTGGGCCTTGACAGGCAAGATAGTGATCACTTACTATCTCGCCATGGCGCATTCGTCCGCCACCCGCCTGTCCGCCGAGGAGCGTCGCGAGGAGGTCCTCGACGCCGCCCTGATCGAGTTCGGCGAGCGCGGCTACGCCGGCACGTCCACCGAGGACGTGGCGCGGAGAGCCGGCATCTCGCAGCCCTACCTGTTCCGCCTATTCGGCACCAAGAAGGAGCTGTTCAAGTCGGTCGCCGCGCGCTGTTTCCGCCAGACGCTGGAGATGTTCCAGCGCGCGGCGGAGGGCAAGCGCGGCGAGGACGCGCTCGCGGCCATCGGGAACGCCTATATGGAGGAAGTGCTGGAGGGCGATCGGGTGGCGCTCAAGGCGCAGATGCAGGCGTACGCGGCATGCGACGACGGCGAGATCTGCCAGGTGGTCCGCAACGGCTACGGGGACCTGGTGGCCTACGTCGAGCGCGTCTCGGGGCTGGGCGCGACCGAGGTGTCGGGCTTCTTCGCCACCGGCATGCTGCTGAACGTTCTCGCGACCATGCGGGTGGCCGTGGATGGCGGCGAGCCCTGGGCACGGCTGTTGCTGGAAGGCTGCGGAAAGGACCTGTGAGGGGCTGTCGGCCCGCTCGACTCTTTCTTTCGCAAAGGAGATAGTGATGACTCACAACCTTAGTCGCTCGACCACGGTGTGGACGCTGGTGATCACCTCGCTCGCGCTGTTCATGGTGAGCCTCGACAACCTGGTGGTGACGACCGCGCTGCCGGTGATCCGCCAGGAGCTCCACGCCTCGATGGGGCAGCTCGAGTGGACCGTCAACGCCTACACCCTCGCCTTCGCCGTGCTGCTCCTCACCGGCGCGGCATTGGGCGACCGCTTCGGCCGGCGCCGACTGTTCTCCTTGGGGTTGCTGCTGTTCACGGCCGCGTCGGCGGCGTCGGCGGTGGCCACGGGCCCGAGCATGCTCGACGCGACGCGCGCGCTGCAGGGCGTGGCCGCGGCGATCGTGGCGCCGCTGACGCTCACCATCCTGTCGGCCTCGGTTCCGCCCGAGCGGCGCGGCCTGGCGCTCGGCATCTGGGGTGGCGTGGGCGGTCTCGCCGTAGCCGTCGGCCCCCTGGTGGGGGGAGCCGTGGTGAGCGGGCTGTCCTGGCAGTGGATCTTCTGGCTGAACGTGCCGCTAGGGCTGGTGCTGGCGCCCCTCGCTCGGCTGCGGTTGAGCGAGTCGCGAGGTCCCGACGCCGCGCTCGACCTCCCGGGGCTGGGCCTGGCCAGCGCCGGGCTGCTGGGGATCGTGTGGGCGCTGGTGCGGGGCAACGCCCACGGCTGGACCTCCGCCGGGGTGCTGCTGCCGATGATCGCCGGCGCCCTGCTCCTCGTGGCCTTCGTCGCGTGGGAGCGCCGGGCGGCGTCGCCGATGCTGCCGATGCGCCTGTTCGGGAACCGGACCTTCGCGCTGGCGAACCTGGCGTCCTTGCTGATGTTCTTCGGCATGTTCGGGTCGGTCTTCCTGCTGGTGCAGTTCTTCCAGACGGTGCAAGCCTACTCGCCGTTGCAGTCCGGCCTGCGCATCCTGCCGTGGACGGCCATGCCGATGCTGGTGGCACCGCTCGCCGGGGCCCTCTCCGACCGCGTCGGCGGCCACCGGCTGATGGCGGCCGGCCTCGCCCTGCAAGGCACGGGCCTGCTGTGGATCGCGGCGGTCAGCTCGCCGACCACGCCGTACGCGGCGCTGGTCGCGCCCTTCGTGCTCTCGGGCCTCGGCATGGGGCTGTTCTTCGCGCCGGTGGCGAACGTGGTGCTGAGTTCGGTGCGGCGCGAGCACGAGGGCAAGGCGTCGGGCGCCAACAACGCCATCCGCGAGCTCGGCGGCGTCCTCGGCGTCGCGGTGCTGGCGTCGATCTTCGCGCGGGTCGGCGGCTACGCCGACGCGCATGCGTTCGTCGATGGGCTGCGCTCGGCGGTCTACGTGGGCGGCTCGGTGGTGCTCGCCGGCGCCGCCGTGGCCGCGCTGATCCGGCGGCCGGCGGCCACCACGGAGTGGGTGCAGGAGGCTGCTGCCGGCATGCCGCCGGCGGTGGCCGACGGCAGCCCGAGCTGACGGCCCGATTCTGACGGGGGAAGGGATCCGCCTCGCGGCAGCTGCCGCGAGGCGGATCGCCGTGCTGCCGGCGGCGCGGTGCGGAAGCCCGCGGCCCGCGTCAGCCGGCGTAGGGCACGCTGTCGAAGTAGATCGCCAGCGACGCGATACGACCGTCGACCACGGTGAAGAACTCGGCAACGTCGCTGGTGAAGGGCTCGCGGCCGGGCGGGCGGAGGCGGTAGCGCGTCCGGACGCCGGCGGCGTCACCGTCGGTGACGAGCTCGAGCACGTCGACAGTGTCGATCATGCGGTAGAAGCCTCGGGTGGAGTCCAGGAAGGCGTCGCGCCCGCGTTCCTCCTTGGAGGGGGTGCTGTAGCTGCTGAAGCTGGCGTCGGGCGCGAAGTGGTCCTGCCAGGCGCCTCCGGCGGCGAGGGCGGCGAAGTAGCTCAGGATCGTCTCTCGGGTGGTCATCGCGGTGCTCCTCTCGGGTGGGCCGGCCGGACCTCACGGCCGTAGCTCGCGCATCATGCGTCGAGGGTCGGCGACCCAGGGGTCGGGACCGGGGGCGCCGCCGGCGGCCACGGCGGCGAGCCGCTCGAGATAGTGCTCCCAGCCTCGTGAGTGCGACCCGGTGCTGGCCAGGCCCGGCAGCAGGCGGTGCTCGAGGCGTAGCAGGGTGCCGCCGGGAACGGGGGTGAGCTCGTAGCTGACCAGCGTGGTGCCCACCGGCACGGCGGCGCCGTCGCCCTCCCAACCCCAGGTGTGGGCGAGCCGGTGGGGCGCGTCGACCTCCAGGAACACGCCGGCGGCGACCTCGCCGGGAACCACCTCCACGCGGTAGCGACCGCCTGCCGTGGGGTCGAGCTCGGCCGAGCGTCCCATCCACCGCCCCATGCGTTGCGGGTCGGTCAGGAACGCCCACACGGTGGTTGGCGGCGCCGCCAGGAAGGCCCTCCGGGTGACGCTGAGGCGCTCGCTCATGGGCCCGGCGGGCGGCACACCCGCTTCTTCGACCTGGTGCTCGAGCCGCGCCAGCCGGCCATCCCAGAACGCCTCCAGGAACCACCTGGCGGCGGCGAGACCCTGCGGCCTGGCGCGGTAGAGCCGCCTCGTGCCCTGGCGGCGCTCCTCGATGAGGCCGGCCCGCTTGAGGGCGGTGAGGTGCTGCGAGACGGCCGGCCGCGTCACCGCGAAGTGCTCTGCGATGTCGCCGGCGGACCGCTCCCGCTCGGCGACCAGCCTGAGGATGCGGCGCCGACTGGGGTCGGCGATGGCCTTGAAGGGGGCATCCACGCCGCTATATTAAGCACAGTCTAACGTAAGCGTCAACTAACGCACGTGCAGCTGATCGCTCGGGTCGACGATCGAACGCGGCGCCGACCGGACGCTGGCGCCGTCGACGATCCTTGCGCGCAACGGGCGGAGCGCTGCCGCACCGAGCGGGATGGTGCGCGCGACGTCGCGCGCCGGAGGCACTGAGAACGATTCGCTGGCCAGAGCCGCAGGCCCGAGGTAGATTCCGGTATCCCAGCCTGCGGCGCGGCCGCCGCCGCGCCTGCACCGCCGCGTCGATGCCGCTGTGGCGGTGCCCGTTTGGAGCGCCCATGGCAGACGTACAGGTGTTGACGGACGACAACTTCCACCGGGAGATCGCGAGCGGCTTCACGCTGGTGGACTTCTGGGCGGAGTGGTGCCCACCGTGCAAGCGCGTCGTGGGCCCCATGATGGCCGAGCTCGCCGACGCCTACGGCGCCGCGCTCAAGGTCGCCAAGCTCAACGTCGACGACAACCCCCGGGTCGCCATGCAGTTCAGGGTGATGAGCCTGCCGACGGTGATGCTGTTCCACCAGGGACAGCCGCTGGAGGCGATGATCGGCGCCCAGCCGCGGCGGGCCTACGACGCCACCTTGGGGCGCCACCTGTCGCGCGCTGCGTGATCCCCGGAGCCGCGCGGCACGGCGTTGCCGGCAACGACATGCTCGGCCGCAGCGCAGTCACCGAGGAGGGGTCCGCCACTACCACCCACGACCCGACGCACACGCCTTCGACGTGGCTGCGGCCCGGCCTGGAGGAGGCGCCGGCCCAGGCGAGCCGGAAGCCGGCACACCCGAGAGCGACGCGGCGGCCATCTGTCGACCGGTTTCCTCGGCGTGCGGTTCCTGGCCCTCGTCCTCAGCGAGGTGGGCCGCTCCGACCTCGCCTACCGGCTCCTGCTGAACGAGAGCTACCCGTCGTGGGGGTACTCCATCCGCCGCGGGGCCACCACCGTCTGGGAGCCTTGGGACGGCTGGACCGAGGAGCGCGGCTTCCAGACGCCGGCGATGAACTCGTTCAACCACTACTCCTTCGGCGCGGCAGGTGAGTGGCTCTTCCGCTCCGTCGCCGGGATCGACCAGGAACCCGGTGCGCTGGCCTACGACAGCATCCTGATCCGTCCCGAGCTCGGCGGACAGCACCCTCGAGAGCGACCGGCCACTCGCTGCGGCTGACGGCGTCGACGTTCTCGGCGCCGGGGCCGGCAGCGTCGTGGTGTCCGTGGGGTCGGGGGAGTACCGCTTCACGTCCAGACTGGCATAGCCGGGGCACCCCCGCGGGACCCCGCCGAGCGATTCGACGTCGTGGCCGCCGCCGGTGCGCCGCGGCCGGCCCGGGCGGGCGCCCCCGTGTTAGCTTCGAGGGCGCCGACCCACCCGCTGCGGCCGTCCCGGGGCGGGACCCGCTGCGCCGGACGCCGACGGCATGCGCGGGTCGGTGCGCGAGGCTCGACAGGCCGGTCGAGCGTCGCCGCCATGAAGGAGAAAGCGTGCGTATCGGATTCGTGGGGGACGACATGTATCCGGGGTTCGGCGGGCAGGCGAGGGCCAGCGAGGGTCACATCGAGGCGCTCGCGAAGCTGGGGCACTCGGTGCGCGTCCTCGCGGGCGCGGAGCGGTCTCCCAGCGCTGCTCCGGCCGGTGTCGCGGTGGAGCGGCTGCCGGTCTGGCGCCTCGGGTCCATGCAGACGCACCTGGCGCAGCCGCGCAGGCGCACCGTGAGCGCCCTGCTGGACTGGGCGGACGTGGTGCAGGTGAACACCCCGACCCCGCTCGGCGTGCTGGTAGCCCGGATGGGCCGGCGACGCGGCGTGCCGGTGGTGATGGGGGTGCACACCCAGCTCGAGACCTCCAGCCTGCAGCTCCCCTGGGTCGGCCGGCTGGTGCGCTGGAGCATGCATCACTGGTACCACTGGGTGTACCAGCAGGCGGTGTGCCTGACGGCTCCTACGCGCTTCGCGGCGGACCTCGCGGGTCAGCTCACCTCGCGGCCGGTGGTGGCGGTATCCAACGGCATCTCGCTCGACTTCGAGCCGCCGCAGCTACCGAAGGTGCATGCCGATGGCCGCGACCGGACGGTGCTCTACCTGGGCCGACTCTCGCCGGAGAAGCGGCCGCAGGACCTGGTCGAGATCGCGCGCCACCTGAGGCGCGGCACGCACCTCCAGGTCGTCGGCGAGGGGCCGATGCGCGCCGGGCTCGAGGCGACCGCGGCGAAGCTCGGGGTCGGCGACCGGATCGCGTTCCTCGGTCACGTCGACGAGCCGCGCAAGGTCTCGCTGCTCGATGCCGCCGAGGTCTTCGTGATGCCCTCCCCGACCGAGCTACAGAGCATCGCCACCTTGGAGGCGATGGCGCACGGCTGCGCCGTGCTGGCGGCGGACTACCCGTCCAGTGCGGTACCCGTCTGGGTGCGAAGCTCGGGCGCGGGCCTGGCGTACCGTCCCGGCGACCCGCGGGAGGCGGCGCACGCCATCGACGCCCTGTTGGACGATCGCTCGAGCTTGCTGGCCTACCAACGCCGCGCCCTGGCGGGAGCTCGCTCCCACGATGTCATGGAGAGCGGTCGTGCGCTCGTCGCCCTCTACGGGCGGCTGGCGAGCGGCGGCGCCCACGCCGGCCGGGCAGGCAGGCGCCAGAGCGTGACCTGAGGGAGCGTCGGCGGACCGCGTCGCTCCCGGCCGACGTGGCAACGCTCAGGCGTGAGACGGCGAGCGCCGTCGCCGGGGAGCGCTCAGCTCCGGATCGAGGTGCGAGGCGAGCGTCATGAGAGCGCGGGCGAGGCGGTACCTGAGCCGCGCCGCCGGCTGTTGGGCCGCGCGCCGGCCGGCAGGGTCCGCGCGCTGCGCCGCTCGCAGCAGCTGGTGGCGCTGCTGGATGGCGCGTAGCTCGTCGAGCCGTTCACGTGCGAGGCTGTCATAGATGCCGAGATGGTGAGGACCCATGGAGCATCCCTCCCGTTCGCAGGGGACGCCGCCGAGCGGGCACGCTGCCACCGCCCGAAGTGCAGCGGGGCAGGGACGCTCGGCGCAAGGTTGGCCAGGTGAGGAAGCGCACCCCCCGAAGGTAGACGAACAGCCTGTGAGGTGCCTGGGTCATGCCTGAGAAGGCCGAGCGAAGGATGAAGCGGCGCGGCCGAGCCCGGGAGCCCCGCCGCGCGGCCGCCCCGCAGGACCTGTCGATGGGCCGCTTCCGTCGCTCACACGCAAGCCTCACGATCGACGTGGCATGGTGGGAAGGCGCTGGAGCGCGACGCGGTCGTGCCTCCAGTGGGCGACGCCAGTCAGGAGGCGCAGGATGAGCGACGGCCGGAACGTGAGCGGTGGCACGCCAGGCACGAGTCCGTACGCGGCTGGCGGCCCGCGAGCCGGCTGGGGATACTCTGGCAGGCGCACGGTCGGGGCCATGCCGCACGCTGTCGCGATGGTGCTCCTCACCGCAGTGGCGCTCGCCGCGCCGTTCCTGGCGTCGACGGCGACCGCCGCGAACGCACCCTACGTTCTCGCCACCGGGACCAAGGCGCCCAGCGGAACGTTCACCACGGTGGCCGGCGACACCGGAACGGTGGCAGGCCCGGGCGGCGCCGCGACGCTGCTGTGGCTGGTGACCACGTCCTGCCAGAGTTGCCAGTCGGGAACGCGGGCCCTGGCGTCCAAGGTCGCCGCGCTCGCCTCGCTTGGCGTGCGGGTGGTGGAGCTGGACGCCAGCGCAGAGCTCGGGCAGCGGGGGCCCTCGATCGAGGTGTTCGGGAAGCGCAACGCGGGCAGGGCGTACGGCAGCAAGAGCTGGACCTGGGGCGTGGCGTCGAAGGCGTTGGTCGCGGCCTACGATCCGGCGGGGTATGACAACGTCTACTACCTCATCTCGGGTGACGGCGTGATCACCTACGTCAACGGCTCGCCCGCAAGGACCATGCCCGCTCTCATGACCGCCGCGGTGGACCTAAGCCGCGGGTTGAGCGGGCCCATCGGACCCGAGGGGGTGCCAGAGCCCACGGCGCCTCCGCTCGCGGGTCTGGGGAACGCGGCGACGGGCGCCGGAGTCGACGGCATCGCCTGCAGCGCCAGCGAGCAGACCGCCGTGCACCTGCATACCCACCTCACGATCTTCGTCGCGGGCAAGCAGGTCAGCGTCCCCGGCGGAATCGGGATCGCGCCGCCGCGCTCGAGCCAGGCGTCGCCCTACGGCGCCTTCGTGAATGGTGGCCGGTGCCTGTACTGGCTCCACACCCACGCCGCCGACGGCATCATCCACATCGAGTCGCCCACGAGGAAGCCGTTCACGCTCGGCGACTTCTTCGACCTCTGGGGCGTGCCCCTGGCTGCGAGTCGCGTGGGTCCCTCGGAGGGGAAGGTCACGGCATTCGTAGGCGGCAAGGCCTACGCCGGCGATCCGCGCGCCATCCGGCTAGGCGACGACGTGCAGATCCAGCTCGACGTGGGCGTCCCGGTGGTGGCCCCACGGCTCATCCAGTTCCCGCCGGGGCTCTAGCCGGTCCCTCCGAGACCCCGACCAGCGTTTCCACGCCGGGGCCTCGCGACTCGTCGAGCGACGGGGGCGCGTCGTCCCTGCGACGCCTCGCCGGCCACCGCCGGCCGACGCGCGTCACGGACGAGCGCGGCCGACCCTCAATAGCCTTCCGGTCGCTGGGGGACGTAGGCGGCCTCGAGCCGCCGCATCTCCTCAGGGCTCAGCTCCAGCTCGACGGACGCCACGGCATCGTCGAGGTGAGTCGACTTGGTGACGCCCACGATCGGCGCGGTGACGGCCGGCTGGTGGAGCAGCCAGGCGAGCGCGACCTGCGCACGCGTCGCGCCGCGCTCGTCGGCGACCTCTCCGACGGCGTCGACGATGGCGCGGCTGGCGTCCTCGACCTGCCGGTAGAGCCGCTGGCCGAAGGCGTCCTGCTCGCTGCGCGCGGTGGTCGTGGCCCACGGGCGCGCCAGGTGCCCGCGAGCGAGCGGGCTCCAGGGCAGTACCCCGACCCCCTGGTCGAGGCAGAAGGGCAGCATCTCGCGCTCCTCCTCGCGCATCAGCAGGCTGTACTGGTCCTGCATCGAGGCGAAGCGGGTGAGTCCGTGCAGATCGGCCAGGTACTGCGCTTGCACGAACCTCCAGGCGTCCATCGAAGAGGCGCCGATGTAGCGGACGCGTCCCGAGCGCACCAGGTCCTCGAGTGCCTGCAGGGTCTCCTCGATGGGGGTCTCCGGGTCGTAGCGGTGGATCTGGTACAGGTCGATGTAGTCGGTGCCGAGACGCTGCAAGCTGGCGTCGACCTGCGCGAAGATGGCCGCGCGTGAGAGCCCGCCGCCCTTGGGTCCGGGCCCCATGCGGCCATGGACCTTGGTGGCGATGACCACCTCGTCGCGGCGGGCGACCTCGCCGAGCACCTTGCCGGTGATCTCCTCGCTGGTCCCCTGCGAGTAGACGTTCGCGGTGTCGAAGGTGGTGATGCCCGCCTCCCATGCCTTGCGGATCAGCGGCCGCGCCTGCTCGAGGTCGAGGGACCAGGCGTGGGAGCCGGCGGCCGGCTCGCCGAAGCTCATGCAGCCCAGCACGATGCGTGAGACCTTCAAGCCGGTGCCTCCCAAGCGCACCTCGTTCATGATCCTCCTTCCGCGGCGGGGCGTCACAGGGGGTGCCGAGCCCGTCTCGACGCGGTCCCCGCCGCACGCTGCACCGACTGCAGGGTACGGCACGCTCGCGGCCGAAGGCCAAGTGGTCGGCGGGTGGGGACGGTGGCGTACGAGAACCGCACTGGAACGAGGTGCCGCCCCGTTGTAGGCTTCGTCAACGGAGAAACGCTCATGGACGCCGACACCTTCCTGCGCAAAGTCATGGACCTCCTGGTGGACACGGTCTTCGTGGTGGACGCCGAAGGGCGGTTCGTGTACGTCAGCGCGTCGTGCCAGAACCTGTTGGGGTTCGCGCCGGACGAGCTCATCGGCAGGAACATGATCGAGCTGGTGCACCCTCGCGACCGCGAGCGCACCCTGGCGATCGCCCGGGAGATCATGCACGATCACCCCCAGCGGCACTTCGAGAACCGCTGGATGCGCAAGGACGGCAGGCCGGTCGACATCATGTGGTCGGCGCGCTGGTCGCCCGCCGACGGGGTGCGGCTGGCAGTCGCTCGCGACGTCACCGCGCTGAAGCATGCGACTCGCCTGCAGGACGCCGTCTACCGCATCTCGGAAGCGGCTCATGGCGCCGATGACCTGCCCTCCCTGCTTCACAGCGTGCAGCGGATCATCGGCCACCTCATCCCCGCCGAGACGGTTCTGGCGGTTCTGTACGACGACGCCAGCGGGACGCTGTCGTTCCCGTACGCATCCGGCGATCCCGTGCCGGAACGCAAGGAACGGAAGCTGCGGGAGGGTACCCCGCTGGCGCGCGTGCTCCGCGGCGGCGAACCCGTCCTCACGGCCGTCGACGGCGAGGGGGTGGAGGCGCCGGATGCGCCAGGCGGGCGCGGCAACTGGCTCGGCGTTCCGCTCGTTGGCCGGGAAGGCACGCTGGGGGCGTTGGTGGTCGAGACGCCGCCGGGCGGCGCGCGCTTCACCGACGAGCACCAGGAGCTGCTGAGGTTCGCGTCCACGCAGGTGGTAACGGTCGTCGAGCGCATGCGCGACGAGGTGCGGTTGCGCCACCTGGCGCTCCACGACCCGCTCACCGACCTTCCCAACCGGGCGCTGTTCCACGATCGCTTCGCCATGGCGATCGAGCGCGCCGCCCGCGAGGGGGAGCGGGTGGGATTGCTCTACGTCGACGTGGACGACTTCAAGCAGGTGAACGATCGCTTCGGCCACGAGGTCGGCGACACCCTCCTGCGAGAGCTCGGCGCGCGTCTGGCGAGCAGCGTGCGGCGGTCCGACACCGTGGCCCGCATGGGGGGCGACGAGTTCACCGTGGTGCTCACCAACCTCTCGGCGCCGGGAGACTGCGCCGACGTGATCGCCAAGCTGCGCGCCGCCGTCACGGCCCCCTACGAGGTGGGCCCGCGCACGCTCGATATCTCCGTGAGCATCGGAAGCGCCGTGTACCCGGACGACGGCAGCGACCAGGACGCCCTCATCCGCAGCGCAGACGCCGGCATGTACGCCCGCAAGGGCGCCTAGCCGGACGCTGGGCCGCGGGCGGGCCGGGCGGCATCGAGACCGGCCTCCTCGCGCAAGGGCTCGAACAGCTCCACCGGGTTGCCCGACGGGTCCTCCACCAGCGCCTGGCGAACGCCGACACCCTCCATGATGGTGCCGCGGAAGCGCGCGCCCGCTGCCCCGAGGCGGCTGACGGTCGCATCCAGGTCGTCCACCTGTACGGCGAAGCGGTTCCAGCCGCCGGGCTCCGGTGTTCCGGCGCCAGGAAGCGTGGCGCCGCCGCCCGGCTGCGGGTTGGGCGCGCTCAGTACCAGCCGCAGGTCGCCGCGCGCGAGCATGGCGAACGGCGGCGCCGGATGCATGACGAGCTCGAAGCCGAGCAGCCGGGTATAGAAGCGAATCGCGGCGTCGACGTCGTGCACGATGTAGCGAACCTGCACCGTGGCCATGATCGGTCCTCTCCGAGCCGTGGTCGGCGGGGTGGAAGAGCTGGGCTCGCCGCCATGATACGCGCCGGCCGCCGCCGGCCGCCGCCGGCCGTGGCCGCGCCCTCGACGTCTAGCGGAGGGCGAGCTGGGCGGCCGCGTACGCCAGGCCGATGCCCAGCAGCACGGCGCCCTCCAGGCGGCCCACGCGGCCGCGAAGCAGGAACGCGCAGGCCACGACCGCCGCCACCACCACGGCCGGCCAGTCGAGCAGGCGCACCCGCGGCGGCACCGCGACCGGCACCACCAGCGCGATGAGGCCGAGGTTGAAGAGCAGGAACCAGAGCACCGTGCCGACGGCGTTCCCGGCCGCTATGTCGGGGCGACCGCGCCGGGCGGGAACGACCTGGCGAACGATCTCCTCCGCCTCGATCCCCAGCGGCGTCAGCACCATGCCGACGAACCCCGCAGACAGCCCGAGCGCGGAGACGAGCCCGCCGGCGCCCCAGGCGACCACGTCGCCGCCGACGGCGAGGAGGAGCAGGGCGACGGCGGTCCAGCCGATCACCCGGGACAGCGAGCGCCCCGTCGCCACCTCGTCGGCCGCCGCCACGGCCAGGAAGCGGTGCCTCCGGGCGGCGCGCGCCAGCAGCGCGAGCGCCACGACGAAGACTGCCAGCAGCCCGGCGCCCGTCCAGCGCGGCGTGACGGCGAACCACGCCGGCAGCCCCGCTGCCAGCGCGCTCAGGGGGAGCAGAAGCACCGCCGTTCGGGGCAGGCGCACGCGCAGCGGCGCGATCACCGCGCCCAGCCCGAGGGCCCAGCAGAGCATCACCATGGCGCCCCCGTAGGCGGTCCCGAGAGCCACCGCGGCGTTGCCGCGGGCCGCGGCGGCCAGGCCGACAGCGACGTTCTCGGCCTCCATGCCGGAGACCACCGCGCTCACGGTGAAGGCCGTCAGCCCCAGCGCGCCCGCCAGGCCCAGGAGGGCGTCCACCAGTCGGTCGGTGGCGGCCACCACCAGGGCGATGCCCCCCACGAAGGCGGCAACGATCAGCGGCACGCTCACGGGCACGCTCACGACATCTGGCATTAGAGCACCCGGCGCCCTGCCCGGCACGAGCTCGCCCGCCGAGGTCGGGCGACATCCCGTCGGCGGCATCCTACGTAGCATCCCCATGGAGGGGCCGGCATACCCTGCCGCCGCCCGCTTGCCCCAGTGAGGAGAGTCCCATGCAGACCCGCCCCATCGGCTCCCTGAACGCTTCGATCGTCGGCCTGGGTTGCAACAACTTCGGCCGCCGACTCGACCGCACCGGGACCAGAAAGGTGCTGGACGCGGCCATCGACGCCGGCGTGACGTTCCTCGACACCGCCGATCTCTACGGCGGCACCGACAGCGAGCGTTTCATGGGTGAGGCGCTTCGAGGGCGCCGCGACAGCGTGGTCATCGCCACCAAGTTCGGCCACCCGGCCAACCGCGAGGCGCCCGCGGGCGCGCGCCCGGACGACGTTCGGCGCGCGCTCGAGGGCAGCTTGACGCGTCTTCAGACCGATCACGTCGATCTCTACCAGCTCCACATGCCCGACCCCGAGGTGCCCATCGCCGATACCCTCGGGGCCCTGGCGGAGGCGGTCGTCGCCGGCCAGGTGCTGGAGGTGGGATGCTCCAACGTCACGGTGGCGCAGCTGCAGCAGGCCGAGGATGCGGCGACGGCCGCCGGCGCCCGCTTCGTGAGCGTGCAGAACGAGTACAGCATGCTGCGGCGCACCCCCGAGGGCGGCGTGCTGGCGGCCTGCGAGCGTCTCGGGATGGCCTTCCTGCCCTACTTCCCGCTCCTCAGCGGCATCCTCACCGGCAAGGTTCGCAAGGGGCGGCCGCTGCCGCAGGGCACGCGCGTGGCCGGCAGCGAGCGCTGGCAGGCGATGCTCACCGGCGAGGTCCTGGAGCTGGTGGAGGAGCTCGCGCGCTTCGCGCGCGAGCGCGACCACGAGCTGATCGATCTGGCCTTCGCCTACCTGCTGGCGCACCGGCCGGTGGCCAGCGTGATCGCAGGGGCCACCTCGCCCGAGCAGGTGCGGCGCAACGCCGCGGCCGGTAGCTGGGAGCTGTCGCCGCGGGAGCTGGAGGTCGTCGAGGGGATGCTCGACGCCGCCGGCGATCCGCTCCCCGCCGACGACGGCTGAGGTCCGCTGCCTGGGCGTGGAAGCCGGGCGCCGCCCGAGGCCGGGAAGGCTCTCGCCCGGCGCCCTCCGGGTGGCGGCGCGCCGGAGAGAAACCTCACTGCGGCGCCGCCTCGCGGGGTCCAGGCTGGGTCCGAGCCGGCGCAAGGCGCCGACTCGGAGCTGGAGGAGCCATGCGAGCGCTCGATCGGGCTGCCAGCACGCGCGTGGTGCGCTCGACGCCCGGTACGCGCGGCCGCACCAACGCCGTCGTGATGGTGCTCGTGGCGGTCGCAGCAGTGGCGGGCGTGCTGGCCTACTGGTCGGCCGGCGGCTTCCGGCTGCTGCTGCCGGTAGGTCTGCTACTGGCAGCGGCGGCGACCTGGTCGGGACTGGCAGGGCTCTCCGCGAGCTACAGCGTCGACCTCCGGGGGTTGCACAAGCGCGACCTGTGGGGTAGGCGGTTCGTTCCCTGGTCGCGGGTGACGACGGTGTGGGTCGGCCGCACCCGGCTCGGGGCGTTCAACGTCTTCCTGTTCGTTCGCGGCTCGCTGGTGCCGGTGTTCGTGTACACCTCCATGGTGGGCAACGGCCGGGAGGTGGCCAGGGCGATCATCGAGGCGGCCACGCGGGAGCAGCCGGGCGTGCGGCTCGGCGGCTGGGGCAAGCTGGCGTACGGCGAGCCCCCGTTCGGGATCTTCGAGTAGCGACGCACGCGAGGCTGACCGGCTCGATGACCTGGCCGGGCACGGCGACGACCCGACGCGGGCCGCGGGCGGGCGCGGCGGCGTTTGCGCCGGCCTAACCGAAGCTGGCTAGCGTGGCCCTCGGAGGCAACGCATGAGTGACGCACACCGGAGACACGTCTCGGCCGATGACGGCCGCTTCCTACCCGCGAGCCGGGGCCCCGGCAGGCGCGCCTGATGCGGCGCGCGACCACGCTCGTGGGCGGACTGGCGGTGGCGGTGCTGGTGGCCGGCCTGGCGCTGGGGCAGGCGGGCCTGCTCGGTCGCTCGGGCGGCGGCAGCGCGAACAGCCAGGCGTCCACGAGCCCCAGCGTCGCCACCGGCGCCGCGCTCTACGCCGCCAACTGCCAGACCTGCCACGGCGCCAAGGGGCAGGGAGGCAAGTACCGCGGCGTCGGCAGCGAGGCCGCCCGGCGCGGCTTCTCGCGCTTCAAGAGCCTGATCCTCTACGGCAGCGAGCGCATGCCCGGCTACCTCAAGTCAGGCCTGTCGACCTCGAACAACCTCGGGACGCTGGGCGCCAACGGCTACCTGGGGAACAGCACGGCCCCCAGCAACAAGCAGGTCAGCGACCTGCTGGCCTACCTGCAGACGCTGCCCGCACGCGGCGGCAGGGGCTTCGGCGGCGACGATTAGGATCCGGTCGCTCGGGCGCGGGCCGCACTGGCCCGCTCCCGAGCGGCTACGGCGCCTCGCCCGCGGGCGAGGTGAGCAGGAAGGTGCCGGCACGGACGGTCGCTGCAGACTGCGCCTCGACCGGGCTGGGGAGGGTGTAGGGATCGGCCTGGCCGAGGTCGACGGTGTAGCCGAGGTCGCCGAGCGACGCGATCGTCATGGCGCTCAACGGATCGCTGCCGGGATTCAGCCAGCCGGTCATCAGCTCGTTGCCGAAGATCGCCTCGCGCCAGTGGGAGTCGCGCGTGCCGCTGCCGCAGTTCGAGATGGTGCCGCCGCTGGCATCGATGCAGTTCTCCACCGGCACGTCGCCGCTGCCGCCGAGGGTGTGCCAGGCGCTGTCGGCGCCCGCCCCGACGAAGCGCGGGTTGTCGGTCCCGGCACCGGTGAGGAGCGAGCGGTTGTAGTTCCACAGGGTGCCGATGCCGAGCACGTGCCCCATCTCATGCAAGATGGTGAGCTGCAGCAGGTTGTTCTGCTCGAGGTAGCTGAGGTCGGCGGCGTCGAACATCATCACGCCGTAGACGCTTAGGGAGTCACCGCCGCGAACCCAGCACGGCCCGCCCTGGCCGAGGATTCCCCCCGAGCCGTCGATGGTGCCGACCCACACGTCGATCCGCAGGTCGTCGATGGTGCCGTTGATGGCGGCGGTGGGCAGGCTGATGGTGCTGCTGTTGGGAACGTAGCCGCACGCGCCCTGCGGGATCGACACGGGCGTGTCGGGCAGGCCCGCGGTGATGATCTGCCCCCAGCGCGCGGCGGCCGCGTCGAAGGCGGCCCGCTGGGTGCTGGAGATCGACGACACGAAGTGCAGGTCGATATCGAAGCCCTCGCTGCCGGGGGCCGAGCTGACGGACACGGTGTCGCTGCCGGTGTTGGCGGCGGCGTCGGCGGCCTGCACGGTGATGGTGTTGCCGCCCGTGCTCAGCCCGCTCACGTTACAGGTGAAGTCCGAGGTGCCGCTGCAGGGCTGGAAGCTACCGCTGCCGACCCGGTAGGCGACGCTGACGACGCCCACGTTGTCGCTGGCGGTGCCCGTCACCATCACGGCGCCGCCGCCCACGGAGGTGCCGGCGGCGGGGTTCTGGATCGTCACCGTCGGATCCTGGGTGTCGGGCCCGCTGACGGTCACCTGGACCGTGGCGGTAGCGTTGCCGGCGCTGTTGCTGGCCGTGAGGGTGTAGCTGGTGGTGGCCGCCGGCGTCACGGCGACGCTGCTCAGGCCGGTGACGTCGCCCACGCCCTGGTCGATGCTCAGGCTGAGCGGCGTGCTGCCGCTCACGGTCCAGGACAGGGTGGCGCTGCCGCCTGGTGCGATGCTGGCCGGGCTGGCCGAGAAGGCCGTGATGGTGGGGGGTGCCGGGGTGACGGTGACGGTCACCTTCCGGCTGGTCGTGCCCCCGGCGTTGCTGGCGCTGAGGGAGTAGCTGGTGGTGGTGGAGGGCGCGACCGTGACGCTGGTTCGTCCGCTCACGTCGCCCACGCCGTGGTCGATCGAGAGGCTGATCGAGCCGCTTCCAGTGACGCTCCACGACAGCGTGACGTTGCCGCCGGCCACGCTGCTGGCGGGGCTGGCGCCGAAGCTGACGATCTTGGGGGGCGTGACGGTGGTGCAGGCCGTGAGGATGAGGGCCAGCGCGAGAGCGGCGAGAAGGGGTGCGACGCGGGTCATGCGGCGCCTCCGCGTGGCAGGCGGACGTGGGGGCAGCGCTGAGTTCCGCGAGACCGGCGCGGGCACCCGGCCGGGCACGCGACGCTGCGCATGGGAGCCGCTGGCGTCATAGGGAGCTTCAGTCTACGGGACGCAGCCGGCCGGCGGGGGTACGAAACCCCGCACCCGGCCAGGGGGAGCCTCGCGCACGTCTCGCAGCGAGCGCGGGCGGGCCGGCCGGCGCGGCGCGGCGGCGCTCAGTGCGCCCGGCCGCTGTGCCGGGGATCGTGCCGGAACTCCCCCCAGGCGGAGCTGGCCGGGCCGCCCGAGGCGCTCGCCAGGGCGTAGAGGTTCTCGTCCCACGAGCCGATGTAGACGGTTCCGTTCGGGGCGATCACCGGTGAGGAGGTGACGAAGTAGTCGGTCTTGTACCGCCACGCCAGGGTGCCGTCGGGGTGCAGCGCATAGACGTGGAAGTCGTTGGAGCCGACGTAGATGGTGCCGTCGCTGCCCACCGCCGGTGACGACGTCACGTAGTTGTCGGTGTGGAAGCGCCAGCGGAGGCTGCCGTCCGGGTTCAGCGCCAGCAGGTCGTGATCCTCGGACCCGACGTAGATGGTGCCGCCGGCGCCGACGGCGGGGGAGGAGTAGACCAGGTCGCCGGTGTCGTAGCTCCACGCCAGCGCGCCGGCGCTGGTGAGCGCGTAGAGCTTGCCGTCGCTGGACCCGACGTAGATGGTGCCGCCCGGGCCCACGGCCGGGGACGACAGCACCTCGCCGCCGACGCGGTAGCGCCAGCGGAGGCCGCCGTCCGGCCGTACCGCGTAGACGGTGGCGTCGTTGGAGCCGACGTACACCGTCCCGTCCGGCCCCACCGCCGGCGAGGAGTAGACGATGTCGCCGGTGGCGAAGCGCCACCGCACCTTGCCGTCCGGGCTCACCGCGTACAGATGGTTGTCGTCCGAGCCGACGTAGACGGTCCCGTCCGCGCCGATGGCCGGCGACGAGCTCACCGCGCTGCCGGCGCGGACCTTCCAGCGCAGCTTGCCGTCGGGGTTCAGCGCGTAGAGGTAGCCGTCGCCCGAGCCCACGTAGATGGTGCCGTCCTTGGCGACGGCGGGCGACGAGTAGACGATGTCGCCGGTGCGGAAGGTCCACTTCAGCGCTCCGCCGGGCGTGAAGGCGTAGAGCTGGTTGTCGTCGGAGCCGACGTAGACGGTGCCGTTCGGCCCGACCGCGGGCGAGGACTGCACCCAGTCGTGCGTCGGGTAACGCCACAGCAGCGTGCCGGGCGCGGCGGCGGCCGCCACGGCCGCGGCGGCCATGCCGAGGGTGGCCGCCAGGGTGCCGAAGACTCGTGCCGGCGCGAGGCACAGATGCGGGAGGCGGCGGGATCGAGGTGCAGGAAGGGAGTGGGCCATGCCGGGCCCAGCCTATCCCGGCGCGCCCCGCGCGCCCGGCGCCCGTGCGGCGAGACCGGCTCGGTCACGCGCCCGCGCCACCTGGGGCGCGTCGCGCCCGCGCGTCCGTCTCCCGGATGAAGGCGTCCTTGCCGTGCACGTAGGCTGCGCGGTCGTCGCCGTGCGTGGCGGCGAGCGAGGCCTTCAGCTCGCCGTAGGCGTCGGCCCGGTCCGGGTGGGCGATCAGGTAGTCGCGGAAGCCGACGTGACGAGCCGCCTCGCGGTGCCCCTGCACGAAGGCGTGCACGTGCGCCCGGTCCTCGGCGCCCGGCGCGCCGGCGGCGACCAGATAGCGCCTGCCAGGGATGCCGTTCTCGCCGAGCCAGCGGTAACCGGCGCGCTCGGCCGTGGGCCGTAGCGCATCGAGACGGGCCAGGCTGCGAACCTCCAGCAGGACGTCGATGGTGGGCTTGGCGCGCAGGCCCGGCACGGCGGTGCTGCCGACGTGATGCACGGCGAGGACCTCGCCCGCCAACAGCGATCGCAGGTGCGCGGCCTCCTCTGCGAAGCGGGCGGGCCAGGAGGGATCGTAGGGCACCAGGGTGACGGCGCACTCGGCCATACCCGGCGCTACCCCGCCACGGTCTCCTCGCTACGATCGGTCGCCGGCGGCACCGGCGGCGTCAAGGCGCTGAGCTCCGCGCGCGTCTGCGCGCTCATGGCGTAGTCCGCGGCCGCCAAGGACGGCTCGAGCTGCGCCACGTCGCGCGCCCCGATGATCGGCGCGGTCACGCCCGGCTGGCTGCGCACCCAGGCCACGGCAAGGGTGGCGGGGTGGACGCCCCGCTCGGCGGCGTAGCGCGTGACCGCCTCGGCGACCTCCAGGTAGCGCTCGCCTCCGTAGCGCGCGGCGTACATCTCGTTGTCGACCAGACGCCCGCTGTCGGGCCGTCTACCGGTGCCGTACTTCCCGGTCAACAAGCCCCCGCCCAGCGGGCTGTAGGGAACCACCGCCAGGCTCTCCGCCCGCGCCATCGGCAGGATCTCCACCTCCACCTGGCGCTTCGCCAGGCTGTACATCGGCTGCACCACCTCGAAGCGCGCCAGCTGCTCGCGCGCGCTGACGCCCAGCGCCTTCTCGATCTGCCACGCGGCCCAGTTGCTCACCGCGGGGTAGAGGATCAGGCCGCGCTGCACCAGGTGATCCAGCGTCCGCACGGCCTCGTCGATGGGCGTCAGTGGGTCGAACTGGTGCACGTAGTAGACGTCGAGCCGCTCGGTGCGCAGACGCCTCAGGCTCGCCTCGACCGCGTGCGTGAGATTACGGCGCGACAGGCCGCGGTCGTTGGGGTCGTCGCTCATGCGACCGAAGCCCTTGCTGGCGATCACCAGCTCGTCGCGGTGCCCTTGCATCAGCTCGCCCAGGATGCTCTCGGAGCGGCCGCGCCCGTAGACGTTGGCGGTGTCGAAGAAGTTGACGCCGGCATCGAGGCAGCGGGCGAACATGCGGCCGGACTCGGCCTCGTCGGCCGTGGTGCCGAAGGACATGGTGCCGAAGCACAGCGACGAGACCTGCACGCCGGTGCGGCCGAGGGTGCGGAGTTCCATGCGTCTCCTCTCGAGGGCGCGGCGATCAGCCGGGGATCGCCACCGCGTCGGCGAGGCTGACGCTCACGCCCTGCCGCAGCGTGTTGTGGATCTCGGCCACGCCGTCGGTATGCGCCATGAGCGCCTCGATCGCCTCGGTCGAGGCCCGCGCCCACACGCGGGCGCCGTACGACACCGCGCGCGCCGGCTCGCCGGGGCCGCCGAACTCGCCGTCGGCGGTGACCACCACCTGGGTGAGCTCGATGCCGCGGTTCTCGGCCTCGCGGTAGAGATCGTTACAGTAACAGGTCGCGAGCGCGAGGAGGAGCAGCTCGCCGCCGTTCACCGTGGAGCCGCCGGCCGGGCTGGCAGGAATGGTGATCTCCTTCTCCTCGCCGTTGGAGAACACCAGGGCGGTGTGGCTCGTCGGTCGGTTCTCGATCCGGGCCTGTACGCGCATGTTGCCTCGCTTCCCCGCTCCGGGGCCGGTGGTCTGAAGGCGGAAGCCCTGGGGGTGGGCAGGTTGCCTCCCGGCCCGATACCGCATGATGCACCGTGCGGGGGACGGCCATCAGCGACCCCCGTGGCGGCGCAGGACCGAGCGCGCCGCATGGTAGCCGGCCATGCCGTGCACGCCGCCTCCCGGAGGCGTGGCCGAGGAGCACAGGAACAGCCGGGGATGGGGCGTGGCGTAGGGGTCGAGCCGCAGCGCCGGCCGCGCCAGCAGCTGGCGGAGGTCGAGCAGGCCGCCGCCGATGTCGCCGCCCACGTAGTTGGCGTTGTAGGCCTCGAGGGCCGGGGCGGTCATGCTGGCGCGAGCCAGGACGCGCGCCGTGAACCCCGGGGCGAAGCGTTCCAGCTGCGCCTCCACAGGCGCGGTCAGGTCGCCGGCCGAGCCGTTGGGGACGTGGCAGTACGCCCAGGCCACGTGCTTGCCCGCCGGCGCGCGCGAGTCGTCGAAGCGGCTGGGCTGCGCCACCAGCACGAACGGCGCCTCGGGCAAGCGGCCCGCGGCCACCGCCCGCTCCGCGGCCGCCACCTCCTCCAGCGTGCCGCCCAGGTGGACGGTGCCGGCCCGCGCGCAGGCGTCCGCCCGCCACGGGATGGGCGCGTCCAGGGCGTAATCGAGCTTGAACACGCCGGGACCGTAACGGTAACGCCTCAGGTGCCGGCGGTAGGCCTCGGGCAGGTGCGCGCCGGCAACACGAAGCACCTCCCGTGGCGTGAGGTCGAGGAGCACGGCGCGGCTTGGCGGCAGGTCGGCGATATCGTCCACCCGCTCGCCGGCGACCAGCTCGCCGCCGCCCGCGCGGAGCTCGGAGGCCAGCGCCTCGGCGATGCGCTGCGCGCCACCCGCGGGCAGCGGCCAGCCCACGGCGTGGCCGGCGGCCGCGAGCACGGCCGCCGCGCCGCTGCTGAGGGGTGCCTCCAGCGGCAGCATGCCGTGCGCCGCCAGCCCGGCCCACAGCGCCCGGGCGGCCTCACCGCGGAACTGCCGGCGCGCGAGGAAGCTGGCCGGGGACAGCGCCCGAAGCCCGAAGCGCGCCAGCGCCAGCGGCCGCCGCGGCCATCGCAGCGGCGGCCCCAGCACGTCGCGGGCCAGGTCGGGCCAGGCCCGGGCCAGCGGGCCGACGAGGGCGGCATAGGCATGCTCGTCGAGGAGCGCGTCCGCGCCCAGGCCGGCGGCGGTGGTCGCGAGGTCGCGCTCGAGCGTGGCCGCCCGGGCGCCGTCCAGCGGATGGGCGGCCGGCGTGGGCGGGTGGATCCAGCGCAGGCCGTGCCGCTCCAGCCCCAGCCCCGTGAACGCGGGCGACCCGGCCCCCAGCGGGTGGACGGCCGAGCAGACGTCGTGGTGGAAGCCCGGCAGGGTGAGCTCCGCGGTGCGCGTGCCACCGCCGATGGCGTCGGCCGCTTCCAGCACCAGGACCCGCCAGCCGCGACGGGCCAGCGTCACGGCCGCGGTCAGGCCGTTGGGGCCGGAGCCGACGACCACGGCATCGCGAGGCGCGGCGGAGACGCTCACGGCTCGAGCCTAGGGCAGCGCCGCGAGCGGCGCGGTCGGCCGGCGGCGGCCCCTCCAAGGCGCGGCCGGGCGATGGCGGCCGCCGGACGCGCCCCAGCTACAGGTTCACCCGCGTCATCCCCGTCTCGTCGTAGCGCCCGCCCG
>Ga0315540_10000134_pt1 | contig 38879 bp, 30 predicted proteins | sample SalMarSW160110MG_FD_203677 | JGI IMG/M metagenome (GOLD analysis project Ga0315540, IMG submission 203677) | Salt marsh sediment microbial communities from the Plum Island Ecosystem LTER, Massachusetts, United States - Salt Marsh Sediment SW1601-10 ...
TTAAAGACTCCAGCCGCCCGTTCACAAGGCCACGGGGAAAACGCCGGCAATGCGCATCCTCTAAACAGTCAAGCGCTGAACCGGCGCTTTTCCCACCCCCCCGGGACCTTCGCAGCCGAACGGCTTGCGGGGCTGCAAGCCCGTACCTGCGCGCGCCTCCCCCTCCAGGGGAATGAGCGAGCCTTGTTTCAGCGCCCGGCGGCGATCTTCTTGGCCATCACGCACAACAGTTCCCACATCAAGGTGACGCCGTTGAGCGCCGTCAGGCCTGAAGGATCGAACGGCGGCGAGACCTCCACCACGTCGGCACCAACGATATCGAGCCCGTCCAGTTGCCGCAGCATGAACATCGCCTCGCGGTTGGTGAAGCCGCCGATCTCCGGCGTTCCGGTGCCCGGCGCATAGGCGGGATCGAGGCCGTCGATGTCGAAGCTCACATAGGTGGGCCCTGCGCCCACCACCTCGCGGGCGATCTTCATCGTGGCTTCGACGCCAAGACGGGCGAATTCCTCGATGTCGATGATCCTCACCCCGACGCTTGCCGCATAGTCGCGGTCGTCATAGTCGTACATGGAGCCGCGAATGCCGATCTGCACCACACGCTTGGGGTCCAGCACCCCGTCCTCGATGGCCCGCCGGAAGGGCGTGCCGTGGGTCAGCCTGAAGCCGCCGAAATAGCCTTCGAAGAGATCGGTATGGGCATCGAAATGCACCATGCCGAGCGGCCTTTCCCTGCCCAGCGCCTTGAGGATCGGGTAGCTCACCAGATGATCGCCGCCCGCCGAGATCGGCCGGATGTGCTTGGCCACCAGGCGCGAAAAGAAACGCTCGATGCGCTTCAGCGAGTCCTTTACATCGGCCGGATTGACGGGGCAATCGCCCAGGTCGGCCACGTTGACCAGATCGTAGGGCTCAATGCGGGTTGCCGGATTGACCTTCCTGATGAAGGCCGACATGTCGCGCATCTGGCGCGGTGCATGGCGCGGGCCGGGCCGGTTGGTGGTGCCGCCGTCGAACGGCACCCCGACGAAGCCGATATCGAGGTCGCGCGCCTTGTTCAGGGGAACATGCGGCAGCCGCATGAAGGTGGCGATGCCGGCAAAGCGTGGCACCTCGAGGCCCGACAGCGGTTGGTTGAAGCGGGGCGTTTGATCCGGCATTGTTGGTTCTCCGTTGCGTTGTTGCGCGATGATAGAACACTTTTGCCGGGGCGCGTTAGCCCCGCAGGCGGTGAGGTCTTTTAGTGGTTGGCGTCCCATGAGCACCCTCGAAGTGATGACCGGCGACATTACGCGGCTGGCGGTGGATGCCATCGTCAACGCCGCCAACTCATCGCTGCTCGGCGGCGGCGGCGTCGATGGCGCCATCCACCGCGCCGCTGGTCCCGAACTGCTGGCCGAATGTCGCGCGCTCGGCGGCTGCCCGACCGGCGAGGCGCGCATCACCGCCGGCTACCGCTTGCAGGCAGCCCATGTCATTCATACCGTCGGCCCGGTGTGGCGCGGCGGCGCATCGGGCGAGGACGCAGCGCTGGCGTCGTGCTATCGCGCCAGCCTCGATGTGGCTCGTGCGCACCACCTCATGTCCATTGCCTTTCCCGCCATCTCCACCGGCGTCTACGGCTTTCCCCGAGAGCGCGCCGCCGCCATAGCCGTCGCCACGGTTCGGGCAACCCTGGCAAATGCCGAGGGACCCAGCCGCGTCATCTTCTGCTGCTTCGACGATGCAACCGCCCGCCTCTACCGTGAAGCCATCGAGGCCACCCCATGAACATCGCCAACTGGCTCACCCGCGCTGCCCGTGAATTTCCCGATTCTCCCGCCCTCGGATTGGGTGCGGCGACGGTCGCCGATTACCGCACCCTCGGGGCCCGCGCCGCCCGCCTTGCCGGCGCCTTGACCACAAGGCTCGGCCTTCAGCCCGGCGACCGCGTCGCCCTCGTCATGGCCAATGTGCCGGCCTACGTGGAGATCCTCTTCGCCATCTGGCATGCGGGCCTTGCCGCCGTGCCGGTCAACGCCAAGCTGCACGCCGAGGAGATCGCCTTCATCCTCGAGAACGCCGGCGCCCGCGTCTGCTTCGTCACGCCCGATACCGCTGCAACCGTCAACACCGCCGCCGCCGGCCGCGCCCCCACCCTCATCGAGGTCGGCACTCCCGACTTCGCGGCCCTGTTTGCCGGCGAACCCGAACCGATGGCCGAAGCGGCGCCGGACGCGCTCGCCTGGCTGTTCTATACCTCCGGCACCACCGGCCGACCCAAGGGCGCCATGCTCACCCATCGCAACCTCATGGCCGCAAGCCTCAACTACTTCGCCGACTTCGACCGCGTGATGCCGGGCGATGCGATCCTCCATGCCGCCCCCTTGAGCCACGGCTCCGGCCTGTGGATGCTGCCGCACGTGCTGGGCGCCGCCTGCAATGTGTGCCCCGAGGGCAAGGGCTTCGATGCCGCCGAGATCTTCGCCCTCATCCCCCGTCTGCCGCGCCTGTCGATGTTTGCAGCTCCCACCATGGTGCGCCGCCTCACCATCCATTCCGGCGATGCCGACCTCGCCAACCTGAAGCTCATCACCTATGGCGGCGCCCCCATGTACGTGGCCGATTGCGTGGCGGCGCTGGTTCGCTTCGGCCCGCGTCTTTCCCAGCTCTACGGTCAGGGCGAGTGCCCCATGACCATCACCCACCTGTCACGCGAAACCATCGCCGAGCGCGACCATCCGCAATGGCTCTACCGGCTCGGCACCGCAGGCGTTGCCGACAGCTGCATGGAGGTGGCCATCACAGACGAGGCCGGTGGCTTACTGCCGCCCGGTGAGACCGGTGAGATCGTCTGCCGTGGCGATCCCGTCATGGCCGGCTACTGGCGCGCGCCCGAAGCCACCGCCGCCAGCTTGCAGGACGGCTGGCTGCGCACCGGCGATATCGGTCATCTCGATGAAGCCGGGTACCTCACCCTCACCGACCGCTCCAAGGACCTGATCATCTCCGGCGGCTCCAACGTCTATCCGCGCGAAATCGAAGAGGTGCTGCTCTCAGCCGATGGCGTGGCTGAGGTCTCGGTCATCGGGCGCCCCGATCCCGATTGGGGCGAGGCGGTGGTGGCCTGGGTGGTGGCGAGCCCGGGCGCCCGCCTGGATCGGGCCCGGCTCGATGCCCGTTGCCTCAGCCATATCGCCCGCTTCAAGCGCCCCAAGCTCTATCGCTTCGTCGCCGAACTGCCCAAAAACAACTACGGCAAGGTGCTCAAGACCGAGTTGCGGAAGCGCGAAGCAACGCTTTCCGATCGTGACGAGGAAATCGGCGGTTGAGGCCCGAGATGGGTCTTGGAGTGGCAGGCATCCCACGCTATATGCATGCGCACGCTCATGCCGTCATAAATAGCGCATGAGGCTGCCTTTGCATCGAAACAAGGCTGTAGTTCCGGGACCGCCGTCCCAAGTTTGGTCATCTTGCTAGGCTAGGTCAGCCTATCGAGGGGTGGAACAGATCAGCCGGAGGCTACCGGCACAAGTGGAGCCATGCACGCAACGCGTCGACATTTCCTGCGCACCCTCGCGGGTGCCTCATTTTCTGCGTTGCCTTCCATGGGCCATGTCGGCGCCGTGCTGGCTGCCGCACCTGACCTGTTTTCCACCCCCGCCCCGTTTTCGGAGAACTTCGTCGTTGAGCAGGCCCGCGCGCTGGCCCGGCAGCCTTACAAGGACCCGAAAATCGTCTTTCCGCCCGGACTGGCCAATCTGACCTACGACCAGTACCGCGATATCCGCTTCAACCCCGATCAGGCCTTTTGGAGCGATGGGAAATCTCCCTTCCGTTTCGACGTTCTGCACTCAGGTTTCTATTACAAGCAACCTGTGGACATTTACGTGGTCGAGGCCAACCAGCAGCGCAAGATCAACTATCGACCCGAACTGTTCACGTTCGGCCCGTCGGTGACGCCCCCGGCCGAAGACGCCGACCTGCACTTTTCCGGTTTGCGCCTGCGTCATCCCATCAACAATCCCGGCGTATGGGACGAGTTCTGTGTATTCCAGGGCGCCAGCTACTTCCGCGCCGTGGCCAAGGGCCAGCTCTACGGCTTGTCGGCGCGCGGGCTGACCATCGACACCGCCCAGCCCGGTGGCGAGGAGTTTCCGCGTTTCCGGTCCTTCTGGGTAACCCGTCCGGCGCCCGATGCCAGCGCTGTCGTGGTCGAGGCCCTCCTGGATTCAAAGCGCATCGCCGGTGCCTACCGCTTCACCATCCGCGCCGGCGATGTCACCCGCATCGATGTCGAGATGACGCTGTTTCCGCGCGCTGATCTCAACCATGTGGGCATAGCACCGCTCACCTCCATGTTCCTCTTCGATGCCACCAATCACAACCGCTTCGACGACTTCCGTCCCGCCGTGCACGACAGCAATGGTCTGCTGATGCTCACCGGGCGCGGCGAGTGGCTGTGGCGGCCGCTTGCCAATCCGCGCGAGTTGCAGGTGAGTGCCTTTGTCGATCAGGCTCCGCTCGGCTTCGGATTGATGCAGCGCCCGCGCACCTTTGCCGGCTACAACGACCTGGAGGCGAATTACCAGCGGCGCCCATCGGTATGGGTCGAGCCGGTGGGCGACTGGGGTGCCGGCAATGTCGAACTCGTCGAGATCCCGTCGAATCGCGAGATTAACGACAATATCGTGGCCTACTGGCATCCGGCCCGCGTGCTGGCAGCCAACAGCTCCTATTCCATGACCTACCGCCTGCATTGGTGCAATGACTGGCCGCTGCCAGGTGTCACCGCGCCGGCCGATGTCTTGGCCACCGCCTCGGGCCTCAACTTCAAGCAGGACAAGCGTCTCTTCGTCATCGATTTCACCGGCGGTGATCTCAGCGGCAACATCACCGGGCAGGCCGTCGCCAGCACCGGCGAGATTTCCAATATCGTCGCCACGCCGAATCCCTTCACCAAGGGGATCCGCCTCAGCTTCGAGCTCGATCCCAAGAGTGCCCCTCTAGTCGAGCTGCGCGCGTCATTGCAGCGCGACGACAAGTCCGTTTCCGAAACATGGCTCTATCGATGGACAGCCTGATCGCCAGACCGACTGTCGAGCACCATAGCGCACCGACAGACAATGCCCCGCTGATGCCGGCGGAAGCTCATCTTGCCATGCCGGCCCAGTCGCTCACCCGCCGGGTTTTCACCCCGACGAGGCCGGCGCCTGGCCCCGATATCTCGACGCTGATGGCCCGCTTGTTCGTTTTCGGCCTGACCATCGTGCTGACCGCTTTCGGTACAAAGGAGATCATCGCGGTGGTGAGCCCGGCCGGCGTCACCTGGCTGCAGGTGGTGTTCGCCGTGCTGTTCGCGGTCACCTTCGCCTGGATCGCCTTCCCTGCCGCCAGTGCCACACTCGGCTTCTGGTGCCTCGCAAAGCAAAGGGCGGCTAACACTTCCGCGGTCCCTCATGGCCCACTCGGCCGCAATGCCCTCGTCATGCCGATCTACAACGAGAATCCCAAGGCGGTGTTTGCCGCGCTCGAGGCCATGGCCGGCGACCTCGTCTCCAGCCGCCTCGGCTCAGCCTTCGACGTCGTCATTCTCAGCGATACCCGCGACCACGCCATTGCGGAAGCAGAAATGGGCGCTGCTCAGCGTCTGTGCACGAGCATGGCGGGCAGGATAGCCGTCTACTACCGGCGGCGCGCCGACAACCGCCACCGCAAGGCGGGCAACATCGCCGACTTTGTCGCCCGCTGGGGCGGCCGCTACGACCATATGGTGGTGCTCGATGCTGACAGCACCATATCCGCTGCGACGCTGGCGCATCTCGCCCGCACGATGGCCGCCGATCGCTCTGCCGGCATCATCCAGACCCTGCCGGCGCTGGCCGGACGCATGTCGCTGTTTGCCCGCATGCAACAGTTCGCCGGCCGCGCCTACGGGCCGGTGGTCGCTGCCGGCATCGCCGCATGGCACGGCCGTGACGGCAATTACTGGGGCCACAACGCCATCATCCGGGTACGCGCTTTCGCCGCTACCGCCGGCCTGCCGGAACTGCCGGGCCGCAAGCCCTTCGGCGGTCACATCCTCAGCCATGATTTTGTCGAAGCCGCCCTCATGCGCCGCGCCGGCTGGGCGGTCTACATGCTTCCCGATCTCGAAGGTTCGTTCGAGCAGAGTCCACCCAACCTCATTGATCTTGCGGCCCGCGACCGTCGTTGGGCGCAAGGCAACCTGCAGCACATGAAGGTCATCTCGGCCGGCGGCCTGCACTGGATGAGCCGCCTGCATCTGCTGCAGGGGATCATGTCCTATCTCGCCTCGCCCCTGTGGCTCGCCCTCATCCTCATCGGTCTCGGTCTGTCGCTGCAGGCTCACTTCATCGTTCCCGACTACTTTCCAAACGGCCTTGCGCTGTTTCCCACCTGGCCCATCTTCGATCCGGCCCGGGCGCTTTGGTTGTTCGGCTTCACCATGGCGGTGCTGCTCCTTCCCAAGTTTCTCGGCTCTGCCCTGCTCCTCACCGACCGCCATCGGCGTTGCGACTTCGGCGGTGGTGTGGCGCTGGTGTCAAGCCTTGTCACCGAGATCGTCCTGTCCTCGCTTATCGCGCCGGTGATGATGCTGGTGCAGACGAATGCCGTGGCCTCGATCCTCGTGGGTCGCGACTCGGGCTGGGCGACACAGAACCGCGACGACGGCAGCCTGACGTTCGACAGTGCCCTTGATTACCACGCCAGGCACCTGATTTTCGGCTTGCTGCTGGTCGCTGCTAGTGCCGCGGTCTCGGTGTCGACCGCCCTGTGGATGGCGCCGTTGGCGGCAGGCCTCGCCCTCGCTCCGGCCCTGACCTGGCTTACCGCCTCACCGCAAGTCGGGCGCTTTGCGCTCCGGATTGGGCTCTTCGCCATCCCCGAAGAGCAGCCCGAAAATAACGCAACGCCCGTCCACCAGGCATCACGTTGATCCTGGCGCGTTCCCTCAGGTTGACCGAGATCAAGGCGTTGCCACGTACTATAGGGAATTGATTGGCCATCGCGGTGCCTTTACTTTGCGTCAATGAACGGGCTCCCCATCACTCAAGAGAGGTCTACCCCCATGCCTTGCAAGACAATTGTTGTCTGCCTCAACGAGACCGATCGCGCCGATACGCTGATCGCGGTTGCCAGCGGTCTGGCGGCGCGCTGCGAGGCCCATGTCATCGGCCTCTACGTCATCCCGGCCATGCAGGTTTATCCGGCGGTCGGCATGTACATGACAGCCGAGGTATTTGAGGGACACCGCAAGTACTTCCAGGAACGCGCCGACGGCGTCGCCGCCAAGTTCAAAGAAGCCATGCGCCGCGAAGGACTGTCATCGGAATGGCGGCATGTCGAATCGACCTCTCCGCTCATCGCCGACATAGTCATCGAGCACGGATTGGCAGCGGATCTTGTCGTCATCAGCCAGACCAACAAGGACTCCGAAGACGGCGTTGAACTCGACTTCGCCGAGCGGGTCGTGATGGAGGCCGGCAGGCCGGTCCTCATCGTTCCGCTCTACGGCAATTTCTCCAACATCGGCACTTGCGTCCTGGCAGGCTGGAACTCTACCCGCGAAAGCGCCCGCGCCATCTTTGATGCAGTGCCGCTGATGCAGGCCGCCAAGAAGGTCTATGTCTGTTGGGTCGATCCTAGCAAGAACGAGGCTTCCGCCGGCCAGCTTCCGGGCGCCGAGGTCGCTGCCACGTTGTCGCGTCACGGCATCAAGGCGACGGTGGAGCCGCTGCCCACCAGCGGATTGATGGCGGGCGAGGCGCTCATTTCCCATGCCGCCGACATTGGTGCCGACCTTTTGGTGATGGGTGCCTACGGCCATACCCGCATGCGCGAGTTCGTGTTCGGCGGTGCCACCCAATATGTGCTGCAATCGATGACCCTCCCGGTCCTTCTGTCACATTGAGGGGGGTCATGGCGCTCAAACGCATCAGGCTCGAACTGGCACGCGACCCGGATTTCCCCGCGGGCAGTCCCGAGCACGGTTATGCCTTTACCGCCCCGCTCGGTGACGACGGGCATATTGATGCCACCGCCTGGAAGGCGAACCGCGATCTTTGCCGGGTACGTCGCTTCTGGGGCGACGAGCCCGAGCAACTAGGCCATCTGGTGAGGAAACCGGGCGGCTCGTGGGCCTTTCACTACGACATCGGTGGCGCCGAGGATGATGACGAGGCCGGCTACCGTTTCGGCGATCACCCCTTCAGGCTCGGCGAATATGTCTCCATCCGCGACGAGGACGACCGCCTCAGGACCTTCCATGTGACGGCTATCCGCGACGCCGGCTAAGTTGGCGGTAAAGGGCGAGGTATTTGGCCACCATCACCTCGCGTGAAAAGCGCTCCCGCGCCTCTAAGCGGCAGGCCTCAGATACGATCTCATGGGCGCGAGAGAGTGCCGCCGCCATTTCCGCCACCGAATCGACCAGCCAGCCAGTGCGAGCGTGGTCGACCATATTCACCAGTTCACCAGCAGGAAAGGCGATGACCGGTGTGCCGGTGGCCATGGCCTCCATGGCGACCAGCGAACCGGCCTCGGGAGTGAGCGACGGCATCAGCACACAGCGTGCGGCGGCCAGGAAGCGGCACTTGCGGGCCAGCCCGAGCGGCCCGATAAAGCGCCGCCGGGCATCGAGACGCGGGACGATCTCGCATTCGAAGTAACGTTGCGCCTCATCGCCTGGAAAGACCTCACCGGCAATGAGCAGCGGCATGTCCGCCATGCGGGCAGCATCCAGTGCCAGATGCACGCCCTTTTCCGGTGAGATGCGGCCAAGAAACAACGCAAAGCCGCGCCGGGCGTGGCGGCCGGCAAAAGCCTCGATCGCAATCCCGTTGGGCACCGCATCAAGCATCACCGGGCTTGGCGCAAAGGTCTCGCGCTGCGATGCCGAAACGCAAACGAACCACAGACCGGGCCGCGGCGAACAGATTTCACCCGGCGGATACCGGTCGGCCGGCATGTGGAGGCTCACCAGCACCGGAATGCCGGGCGGCGGCAGATAACACTGGAACTCCACACCATGAATATGCACGACGTCAATCGGCTGGCGGGCGCAGATGCCGGCAACGGCGGAGCGGTGTGCCTCCCACACCGCAGAGTTCCCGGTTCCGCCGGCTAGCGTGGCCGGCGGGGTGGCAACCAGGGTGCCGGTGACACGTGAGCCAGCGCGGGCAACCACAATGGAGCGGTGACCACGGCTTGCAAGTGCCTCATCGAGATAATGCACTACCTGTTCGGCGCCACCCACGGCATCGGCACTGACTGCCACGAACGGCGAAGCGACATTGAGGACGGTCAGGGCTTGCATGGTCATGGGCCATCGGACTTCGAGGCAATCAGGTGCCGCAGGCTATGGGATTGCGGCATTTGAAGCTAGGCTGTGAGTGGGCCGCGGCTCGGCAGACCAGCGCCGTGGTTCTTTAGGGAGGCTTCGGCATGACGGATTTTTCAGGCAGGACGGTGATCGTCACTGGCGCGGCGGGCAATCTCGGGCAGGTCGTGGCGCGGCGCTTTGCAGCGTTGGGCGCCCGGCTCGCCCTCATCGGGCACAGCGCCGAAAAACTGGCGGCCATCCATGGCGAGGATGGCCCGGACAAGATGCTGGTGGCAGTCGACCTCGTTGATCGCACCGCCAGCACCCGGGCCATTGCAGGCATTGGCGAGCGGCTGGGCGGCCCCCACATCGTTTGCGCCATCGCCGGCGGCTTCCATATGGGCGAACCGGTGCACGAGACCCCCGAGGCGGCCTGGCGCGGTCTGATCGACCTCAATGTGGCGACACTTATCAATACGGTGCACGCCGCCGTGCCCACCATGATCGAGGGCAGGAGTGGCAAGATCGTCACCGTCGCCGCCGGCGCAGCACGCCAGGGTCAGGCTGCGATGGGCGCCTACAGTGCCGCCAAGAGTGCCGTTATCCGCCTGACCGAGGCGATGGCGCTGGAGTTGCGCGGCAACAGCATCAATGCGAACTGCATCCTTCCCAGCATCATCGACACCCCGGAGAACCGCGCCGCCATGCCGAAGGCCGATCCGGCGCGCTGGGTGAAGCCAAACGAGATCGCCGACCTCGTGGTCTTCCTCGCCTCGCCGCAATCAGCCGCCATCCACGGCGCCGCCATCCCGATCGTCGGTTTGTCCTAGAAGCGGAGGGGCATCCGCCACCGCGCGCCCGTGATGGCACGATCCGTCTATGGGCGGGGTGGCGTCACCATGATGATGCCATTGCCGGACGCTAGGTCGATCCTCACCGGCCCCGAGACCACATTCGACAGTGTCAGCGTCGAACCCAGTGGCACGGCGCGCTTCTCCAGCGGCCAGCGCACGCCGGCAAGAGAGAGGCCATCAAGGTCCGACAGCGCGATGATCGACAGGCGCGAGCCGGGCGGTGCGTCGAGGCGGTGTTCGCCGGGACACAACGGCCAGGCTTCCTCATGACCGCTGGTGACGAAAGCATCGGTCCCGTCCCGCACCAGCCCAAGCGCTAGGGTTAGATGGGCAAAGGCGTGGTCCGACTGGCCGCCAAGGCCGCCGGCGAGGATCACCTGCTGCGCGCCCCGATCGAGGGCCGCCCTGACCGCCAGTTCTCCATCGGTTGAATCCTTGTTGGCCGGAAACGTCTGGCGCGGTACATGGCCAGCATCAGCAATGAGTGCCGGTGAGGCCGAATCGAAATCGCCTACCCATAATTCCACTTCAAGTCCCAGGGGAACTGCATGCATCATGCCTGCATCGGCGGCAATGACGCGCGCCCCGGTCAACTGGTTCATGAGGCGGTCGGTCGGAAAGATATCTCCTCCCACCAATATGGCAAATTTGCTCATCGGTCCTCTTTTCGCGAGCCTTTCGACGCTGTTTCTTGCATCGTGGCCCTCTCTTATATAAGCATTGTCGTTGCTCTACGGGGTGTCCTTTGGGACTGAGAGGCGTTTTCGCGCCAACCCGCTGAACCTGATCCGGGTCATGCCGGCGGAGGGAGTAGGAGCCAGTCATCGGCAACTACATCCGTTCAACCAGACGCTTGAAGGAGGCGCCGATGCGCAAACTATCGCTGTTTCTCATCCTCATTGCCCTTATGAGCCTGCCCGCGAGGGCCACCGAGACGCTCACCATCTACACCTATGACAGCTTCGTCGCCGACTGGGGACCGGGACCCAAGGTGAAGCAGGCCTTCGAGGCCGAGTGCGGTTGCAAGGTCCAGTTCGTCGGCATCACCGACGGCGTGGCGATCCTCAACCGGCTGAAGCTGGAAGGTGCCAAGGCCACTGCCGATCTGGTGCTCGGCCTCGACCAAAACCTCATCGCCGAAGCGGAATCAACCGGTCTGTTCGTGCCGAACGGCATCGACACCTCGAACATAAAGCTGCCCATCGCCTGGACCGACAAGGTGTTTGTGCCTTACGATTACGGCGATTTCGCCGTTGTCTATGACAGCGACAAGATGAAGACACCGCCGGCCAGCCTCGATGAACTGGTGAACGGCGATCCCGCCCAGAAGATCGTGCTGGAGGACCCGCGCACCTCGACGCCGGGCCTCGGGTTCCTGCTGTGGATGAAGGCGGTCTATGGCGACAAGGCCGGCGATGCCTGGCGCAAGCTGTCGAAGCGGGTGCTAACGGTGACACCGGGATGGAGCGAGGCCTATGGCCTGTTCACCAAGGGGGAGGCGCCCATGGTCTTGAGCTATACCACTTCACCCGCCTATCACGTCATGGAGGAAAAGACCGACCGCTACAAGGCGGCCTCCTTTAAGGAAGGCGAATACCTGCAGGTGGAGGTGGCAGGGCTGCTCGCATCTTCTCAGCACAAGGACCTGGCACGGAAATTCCTCTCATTCATGACCGGCCCCACCTTCCAGGACCTCATCCCGACCACCAACTGGATGTTTCCGGCCGGTAAGACTTCGAAGCCCCTGCCGGATGCCTTTCAGCACCTGGTCAAGCCGACGGTCACGCTGATGCTGGCGCCTGAGGAGGTGGCCAAGAACCGCAAGGCGTGGATCGCCGAATGGCTCGACGCGATGAGCAAGTAGCACGGCCGTGAACGATCGTCGCGGCGTGACGACGGGGGGGCTGTCGCTGGTCCTCGTCGTCGGGTTGACCGCAGCGGCGTTTGCCGCCCTCATCACTACCGCCACAGGTCACGGCAGCGATGCCGGCCTGATGACAGTCTATACCGCCCGGGTGGTGCGCTTCACGCTTCTCCAGGCGGTAGCCTCGATGTTGCTGTCAGTTGGGCCGGGCATGCTGGTCGCCCGGGCGCTGGCACGGCGCGTAGCCTTTCCCGGCCGCCGGTTGGTGTTGCGCCTGTTTGCCTTGCCGCTCGCCCTGCCGGCCATCGTGGCGATTCTCGGCGTGGTGGAGATCTGGGGGCGGCAGGGCCTCGTCAACCATGCAGCCGAAGCGCTGGGCCTCGCGCCGGTGGTCGACATCTACGGCCTGACCGGCATCCTCATTGCCCACGTCTTCTTCAACCTGCCGCTGGCTGCACGGCTGTTTCTCGGTGCGCTCGAAAGAGTGCCGGGGGAAAGCTGGCGGCTGGCGGCGCAATTGGGTTTTGACGGGCGCGCCTCCTGGCGGCTGATCGAATGGCCGGTGCTCAAGAGCCAATTGCCCGCCGTCGCCGGCCTCGTCTTCATGCTGTGCATAGCCAGCTTCACCGTGGTGCTGACGCTGGGCGGCGGCCCGCGCGCCACCACCATCGAGGTTGCCATTTACCAGGCGCTGCGCTTCGATTTCGATCCTGGTCTCGCGGTACGCCTCGCTCTGATGCAACTCGTTCTTACCGGCGCGTTGGTGTTCGCCGGGGTGCGCATGACGCAACCGCTGGAGGTAGGAGCAAGCCTCGACCGGCGCGTGCCGCGACCGGACGGCGCAGCGCTTGGTGCGCGTCTCAGCGATGCGGTAGCCATCGCCCTGGCACTCCTCCTCACCCTGCCGGTGTTTGCCGCCATCCTCGTTTCCGGACTGGTGGCGCCGCTGACCCATCTGGCCAGCGACGCTGGCGTCTGGTGGGCGGGCGCCACCAGCTTGGCCATCGCCTCATCCGCGGCTGTGCTTTCGATCGCCCTTGCTTGGCCGCTGGCCGAAATGGCATCAAGCGGTCGCAGAGCTTCGGCAAAGCGATTGCTTCGTGGGCTCGGGCGCGGTGCGGAACTGGCCTCCAGCCTCGTTCTGGTCATGCCCCCGGTGGTCCTCGGCGCCGGCTGGTTCGTGCTGCTGCTGGCCGTGCCCGGCGGCCGCAATATGGGCTTTGCCGTAGTCATCGCCATCAACGCGTTGATGGCCACTCCCTTCGTCACGCGCGTGCTGGCTCCGGCCGTCAACGACAACCGCGCCCGCCACGACAGACTGTGTGCGGGTCTAGGCATCACTGGCCTCGCCCGCTTGAGGCTGATCGACTGGCCGGTACTCGCGCGGCCGTTGTCGGTGGCGGGCGCCTTCGCGCTTGCGCTGTCGCTAGGCGATCTCGGCGCCATTGCCTTGTTCGGCAACGAACACCTGGTGACCTTGCCGCTGTTGCTGCTGCAGCGCCTCGGCAGCTACCGGGTGGACGATGCCGCCGGCCTGGCGCTAATTCTCGGCGGTTTATGCATGGCCATCATGACTCTGGCCGAACAGGCGGCCCGGCGCGATAGTGTGCATTGACATGACGGCACCGCGGATCAGGCTCAACAACGTGGCGTTCGCGCGCAGCGACTATGCCTGTCTGCTCGACCTCGATGTTCCGGCCGGCGCGCTGGTGGCAGTGACCGGGCCGAGCGGGGCCGGCAAATCGACGCTGCTCGATCTGATCGCCGGATTCGAAATACCGCAGTCGGGAAGCATCCTGATCGGCGAGCGCGACGTGACCGGTGATGCGCCGGTGGACCGTCCGGTCTCCATGCTGTTTCAGGACAACAACCTGTTCGCCCATCTGAGCGCTGCGGACAATGTCGGCATCGGCATTTCCCCTCGTCTGGCCCTGACCGGTGATGATCGCGAGCAGGTCCAGGCGGCGCTGCAGCGCGTCGGCCTCGACGGCAAGGCTGGGCGCCTGCCGCGCCAGCTCTCGGGCGGCGAACGCCAGCGGGTGGCGCTGGCCCGGGCCCTGGTCAGGGACCGCCCGGTGCTGCTGCTGGACGAACCCTTCGCCGCCCTCGGACCGGCGCTCAGACGCGAGATGGCGGACCTCGTGGTGGACCTCAGGGATGAACGGCACCTGACCGTGCTACTGGTTACCCATGAACCGGCCGACGTCGCCGGCATCGCCAGCCATGTCGCCTTCCTCGATGCTGGCCGGGTGCATGCCTTCGGGCTGCCCGCCGACGTGCTCGGCGCCGGCGGCGGCAAGGCGATCGGGGATTATCTCGGTCGTCGCTAAGCCTTGCCTTCCAGCCTCGGCATCGGCCGCCGCGTGACAACGAAAATTTCGGCACCCGGAAAGTTTCGCACCGTTCGGCACGCGGCTCTATCCGCCGAGATAGCCTTCCAACACGTTCACCGTATTGATGCCAATGGCCTCGACAGCATAACCGCCCTCCATGACGAACAGGGTGGGCAGCTTCAGCCTGGCAATGCGGGCGCCGTAGCTAAGGAAGTCGTTCGATTCCAGTTTGAAGAAGCTGATCGGGTCCTCCTTGAAGGTGTCGACGCCAAGCGACACCACCAAGGCGTCGGGGCTGTATTTACTGATCCTGCGACAGGCGCTTTCCAGCGCCTTGCCCCACACCTCATAGGGCGTGCCGGCCGGCATGGGATAGTTGACGTTGAAACCTTCGCCCTTGCCCGAACCCTTCTCGTCGGCATAGCCGAGAAAATATGGATAGGCATCTTCGGGCCGGCCATGCAGCGACACGAACAGCACATCATCGCGATCATAGAAGATATCCTGGGTGCCGTTGCCATGGTGGAAGTCGACATCCAGGATGGCGACCCTTGCGGCGCCATCGTCGATGAACATCTGGGCGGCGATTGCAGCGTTGTTGAAGAAGCAGTAGCCGCCATACATGTCGCTGGGTGCATGATGGCCGGGGGGCCGGCACAAAGCAAAGGCCGAAGGCGCGCCGCCGGCGATAAGGCGTTGCGCCGTCTGGGCAACCGAAGCCGACGCGCACGCCGCCTCCCAGGTGCCGGCGGTGATCGCCGTCTCGGTGGCCAGCGCATAATAGCCGGCCTTGCCGTCGATGTTGCGTGGCACCCGCTGCCGCATGCGACGCATGGGAAAGCCGGTCGGGATAACCTCACCGCGAAATCCGGCAGCCGTCCACTCATCCCAGGCGCCCTTCAGAAAGGCGATGTAACCCTTGTCGTGGATGCGCTGCAATGGTTTCATGATGAGCCGTTTCGGGGGCATCATGTCATCGAGCCTGCGGGATTTTAGTTCGCGCAGGATGTATTCCATGCGTGACGGTCGCTCGAACGGCGTCACCAGTTCGCCGCCCGAAAGCTCGCCCTGCGGAAAATGCTTTCTGTGCTCCTCGGAAAATACGACCTTCATGCCTTGCCTCCCTGTTCAAGCAGTGGGCAAGGACTTTGGCCGGTCGTGCCGGCTTGGGCAAGGGCAGAAGGCTCTCTATTTGGTGAGCGCGATACGGCTGCCGGCGAGATTTTTCAATCCCAGGGGGAGAGGCACGTCGGTGCCGTCATAATTGGAGTTCAGGACCAGATTGGGGCCAGCCTTCAGCTTCAGCGATCGCACCACGATGGCCGTATAGGCCGACTGGTCGGCAACCGGCTTGTTGGCGTCGACCTGCAGATAGCCTTGGCTCAGATAGACGGTGCCGATCAGCGATCTGGCATCGTCGCTGGTGATCTTGTCAACCAGATCGGGATTGTTATTTCTGTCCTCGAAGAACAGGATACCGGCAAGTGCCCCGTCCTTGGGCGCGCTCAGCGAGACGACGGAATCCTTCTTGAACGTGAACGTCGCATTGCTGGTCAAATAGAAGCCCACATTATTGCCGCTGATCGAAGAGCTGCCACCAACGGTGAAATTGCCGCCGTCGATGATGTAAATACCGGGCGAGAACGTGACGTTCGCGCCCTTGTCAATCTTGAGGCCGGAACAATAGGTGCCTGGCGTCAGTGTCACGTTGGTGCCAACAATCGACATCTTATTATAATCGCAGCCACTGAAGCTGGGCGGCGCGCGGTCGCCAAGCGGGTCTGAAATCTTTGGGCAATCCGTGAGTGGTGCCGGTTCGAAGGCAGCGGTGTAGCCGTAGTAGCCACCGGCCGTACATGTCAACGTGCTCTTCAGCGAAGCACTGGAACCCGCATAGAGGGCCTGCGAGGAGGTGGAGTTCACATAGACCGCACAGTTGTTGGCAGTCATGGTGGCCTTGTCCGTCAGATAGACCGTATCGCTGGAGGTTTCATCAAGCCCGACCACGCAGACCTTGGTCGACCCAATCAATGTAGCGGTGGAACTGGCGACAACGGGCGTCACATCGTTGGAGATCAACTGCGCAAAGAACGGTGCCCATACCCGTGACAGCGTCACGTCGACAGACGTGCCGTCGGAAGCGATCGTCGTGGCAACAGACACCGAACTGTTATAGCTGGCCGCGCTCGCCTTCACGAAGTTGTTGACCACGGCGGTGACCTGCGAGGTCTGGGTCTGTGCCAGCGAAAGTTCGCGGGCGCCGGTAATCGCCGCAGCGTCGGCAACGGTCTGGAGTTGGGTCCGGTAACGCACCATGAAGGCATAATCGGTCGCAACTCCCGCGACCACGAACAGCGCCGGCGCGGCAACCGCGAATGACAGCGCAAGTGCACCAGCCTCATTGACGAGGAACTTTGCTATGCAGGCGATATAACGCATACTGAACATGATAGATCCATGCCGTGAACGCGATACACCTTAAGCAGAAGGTTTTGAAATTTCCGATATCGAATTTTCTAAAATTGTAACGATTTGCCTGCTGCAGTTCCGGGGCACACGCGGTTGAATTCAGCTTCCATGATGCCGGAGATTGATCACGGTTCCGCACCAACGAGTGGAACGCATGAAACCATTTGGGTGCCGCCGCACCCTAGCCAGCCCGCGCCAGGCGGGTTTGATCGCAAGCCCGTGCCGGCAGCCACAATGCAGCGACGGTTCCCTGTCCTGGGGTGCTGCGAAAGATCAGCTTTCCGCCATGCAACTCTATGATCTTCTTGGCGATCGGAAGCCCCATGCCCAGCCCTTCCGCCTGGCGCGAAAAACTCATGTCGGCCTGGAAAAAGGGCTGCAGATATTCATCCAGCTTGCGTGTGTCCAGGCCAGGCCCGTTGTCGCGAACCGACAAGGCAAGCGATCCGTCTTCCTGCAGTATCGGTTGCACGTTCACAGTGCCGCCGGTGGATGAGAACTTGATTGCATTGTCGACCAGGCGTGACAGCGCATCGCTCAACCAACGGGCGTCGCCAATCACGTTGACGGCCGTCGGGGAGCGGCGGGCAAGGACTTGGACGGACTTCGACTTGGCCTTTACCTTCAGCTTCAATAGGGCATTGTCGAGCAGCTCCTCCACATCGACAGGTTCGCTCTTGAATTCCTGAGTACCGCCGAACAGACGCGAATAGGTCAGTACATCGCTGACGATTTCGTTGAGACCACGCGCCGCGGCAGTCATCTCGACCATGTGCTGTCTTTGTTCGTCGGTAAGCGTATCCTTCAGATCGTGTTCAAGGATGCCGGCAAAGCCGACCAGCACATTCAAGGGAGTGCGCAATTCGTGGCTGAGCAAGTGGAAAAGGCTGTCCTTGGTGCGGTTTGCCACATCGGCGGCAGCGCGAGCCTGGCGCAGGTCATGTTCGATCCGGCCAGAACGCAACACAAATTTTACCTGATAGGCAAGCAGAGACCAGTTCACCGGCTTGGTGACAAACGACGTGGCGCCAGCCGCAAAGGCCTTTTCGATCGCCTCGCTGTCGTCGCGGCTGGTTGCTACGATGATCGGTAGGTCAATGGTGCGCGGCGTCTGACGTAAATGTGCGATGAGCCCGAAGCCGTCGAGTTCGGGCATGCCGAGGTCGACCACGGCAAGATCGAAAGCCTCCCGCGACAGGCGCTCCCAGGCATCGCGCCCATTCTCGACACAGACCACGGTGGTCGCCTCGTTGCTCAGCCGGGCCTGCATCATCTCGAGCATGATGGGGTCATCGTCGGCAACGAGAACGCGCCTGTCGATGGATTGCCTCTCAGTGGAATCGTCGGTCGCTGCCATTACCGCTCGCCGCATGATTTCTACCCCGATGGCCCGGAGCCTAGTCCTCAAAGGTTAATCTAGCCTTTTCCCTTATGGTTGACGAGGAAGCCGAACATTAACCATTGGCCGCTAGTTTGGCGGCCTCGGGTGGTGCGGCATCAGCCGCGATTTAGCAGGCAGGATTGCCGAGCGCGGCGAAACGACGTGAAGAAACGGCGCCAGTCCATAGGCCGCAAGATTACCGTCACCGTTATCACTGCGGTGTTCGTTGCCGTTACCGCGGCGACCGGCTTCTTCCTGTGGCGCCAGACCACGCAGGACTACTTTTCGCGCATCTCCGAGCTTGAAGTCACCGCCGATGTGTTTTCTTCGGTGGTGGCGCCGCATCTGGCACGCAATGAAAGACCTCAGGCGCTCATTGCACTCAGGGCCATCGCCAAACTGCCGAACATCCCCTACATCGCGGTCATCGACGCCAAGGGAAAGCCGTTCGCAGCGCTTGGCTCGGCAGTCCTGCTCACTTCAGGTACGGTCAAGGTCAAGGGCGGCGGCATTCTCGGTCTCCTGAGCACCACCGCCCTGCCGGTAAAGGTGCCGATCATCAACGCCGGTCGAAATATCGGCTCGCTGGTGCTGCTCGCCGACATCTCCGACTTGCAGCAGCGGTTGAAGATCGGCCTCGCATTGACGCTGGCCGTCGCCAGCTTGGCATCACTGCTTGGTGTCGCCATCGCCAGCGCCATGCGCAAGAAGATCGTCTCACCCCTCGCCGATCTGTCGGCGGCAATGAGCGAAGTGCGCTCGACTCACGATTTTTCAAAGCGAGTCACCAAGTCGAGCGATGACGAGACCGGCGATCTGGTCGAGGCCTTCAACGACATGCTGGCCCAGATATCGACACGCGACAGCGCCTTGTCGCGGCATCGCGAAACACTGGAACAGACGGTCGAAGAGCGCACCCGCGAATTGCGCGAGGCTCGAGACGCCGCCGAAGGCGCCAACAAGGCCAAATCCGACTTCCTCGCCACCATGAGCCATGAAATCCGCACCCCCATGAATGGCGTCATGGTGATGGCCGAACTGCTCGCGGCCGCCGAATTGCAGCCTCGCCAGCAACGCTATGCCGAGGTAATCGTACGCTCCGGTCAGAGCCTGCTTACCATCATCAACGATATTCTCGACCTCTCCAAGATTGAGGCGGGAAAGCTTGAACTGGAGCAGGTTGAGGTATCTCCGTGCCGGGTCATCGACGATGTCATGAGCCTCTTCTGGGAGCGGGCTTCCTCAAAGGGGCTGGACCTTGCCGCCTTCGTGACGCCCGACGTGCCGCACCAGATTATTGGCGATCCGGTCCGACTAAACCAGGTACTCAGCAACCTGGTCAACAATGCCCTAAAGTTCACTGAAAGCGGCCACGTCGCCATCTACGTACGCAGCCTCGGCCGCGCCGGCGACCGGGTCAGCCTCGAATTCTCGATCATCGATACCGGCATCGGCATTCCTCCCGACAAGGTTGGCAAGTTGTTCGAGGCATTTTCCCAGGCCGACCAATCGACAACCCGCAAATTCGGCGGCACCGGTCTCGGTCTCGCCATCTGCAAGCGGTTTGTGGAGGCTATGGGCGGCGACATTCGGGTCGAAAGCGCCGAGGGCAAAGGATCGCGCTTCGTGTTTCGCTTCGAGGCCAAGACCGACGCTGAATACACGACCATTGATCGCGATCAACTGGGGTCATTGCGCAGGGCGGTCGTGGCGGTGACCGGGACGACCACGCCGCGGGCCATAGCCAGCTACCTGGAAGTAAATGGCATCGACGTGGCCATCATCCCGCCCGAGCGTCTTGGCAACTTCGACTTTACCGGCCACCAGGCGGTATTTGCCGACCCCCGGGCGCTGGTCGGAATAACCGGGCTACAGCAGCAGATGACGAGCCCGCATCGCGTCGTGGTCACTGAAATAGGCAACGTGTCGGGCGAGGACCTGATTCGCTCCGGTCTGGCAGACGATCTGATCATGCGCCCAGTCGCCCGCCGCGAAATGCGCGACATGATCGAGCGCATAGCGCATGGCGAGCGGCGCGGCATAAGAGCCCTCCAGGCGACTGCCGGCGAGCAGGCGATGCCCGACTTCAAGGGCGCACGAATCCTGGTGGCGGACGACAACGCGGTCAACCGCGAGGTTATCATCGAGGCCCTGCGCCGGCTCAATGTCAGCGTCGATGTGGTTGCCGACGGGCGCGAAGCCGTCGATGCGTGGTCCGCAATGCCCTACGCACTGGTATTTATGGACTGCTCGATGCCAGTGATGGACGGCTTCAAGGCCACCGAGGTGATCCGTCGGCTCGAATCCCAGCACGAAGATGGGCGGCGAACGCCGATCATCGCCCTGACGGCCCATGTGGCCGGCAGCGACGCCGACCGCTGGCGGCGGGTCGGCATGGACGACTACGTCATCAAGCCGTTCACTATCAAGACGATTGCCGGTTGCCTGTCCCGCTGGGTTGACAGCCCAGTGACTGCGACGGTGCCGGCCGCGCCGCCGCAAGAGCCGCAAGCCGTCGGTCCACTCACGCCGGATGAGATGGTGGCGGACCACCATCCGGGTAAAGACCTCCCGCTACTCGACCAGTCGATCCTCGCCGAACTCGGCGGCGACGGATCGGACCTGGTCAAGCGGGTAAGCAAGCTGTTCGTCGACCATGTCCCTGGCGCTCTCGCAGAAATCGACCGCAATGCCGTGGGCGACGATGTGATAGCTTTGGCCGACGCAGTGCATGCGCTGAAATCCATGTGCGCCAATATTGGAGCTGCACGCGCCGCCGCCGCCTGTCACCATCTGGAAACCCTCGCCCGTGCCGGGCAGGCCTTCGATGCTGCCGATCATACGGCGGTTATTGCGCGAGAGGCCCGGGCCGCTCTGGCTGAGGTGGCAAGGTTGCAGGACGCCGCGTGAGTATCACTGTCAGGCGGCGACAAGCATGCCATCGAGCGGAATGGCGGGCGTCTTGCCGGCGATGAGGTCGGCGGTGATCCGCGCCGCGCCATGACTCATGGTCCAGCCCATGTGGCCCTGGCCGGTGTTGAACCACAGGTTCTTGTGGCGGCCCTGGCCAAAGATCGGGGTTCCCTCCGGTGTCATCGGCCTCAGCCCCGCCCAGTAGTCGGGTTGGGCATAATCTGCGGCATCCGGGAACAGCGTCCGGGCGACGTTCAGCATAGTGCGGAAATCGGACGGCCGGTACGAGCGGTCATAGCCGGAAAACTCGGCAGTGGCGGTAAGCCGCATGCGTTCGCCCATCGGGCAGTACGCCACCAGCGTCTCCTCATCGACACCGCCGATTGATGGTACATTGTTGCGTCCGGCCGTTGGCACCGTAACCGAGTAACCCTTTACCGGATAGATCGGCAGGTCGACGCCGACGTCCCGCGCCAGATGTGGTGAAAAGACGCCAAGTGCCAGCACATAGACATCGGCGGCTTCGCGGCCCTTGCCGGTAACGACTGCGGCCACCCGGTCACCGTCGAGATCGAAGCCCTTGATCTCGGTTGAATATTCGAAATTGACTCCCTTATCCTTGAGCCAGGCGCTCATGTTGCGGGCGAACATGCGGCAATCGCCGCTTTCGTCGCCCGGCGCATAGAGGGCGCCGGCAAAGCGTTCTTTGACCGGGGCGAGCGCCGGATCAACGCGGGCGATGCCGTCACGATCGAGCGCCTCGATTGTACAACCAGCGTCAATAAGAATCCGCGACTTGGAGCGTGCGCCCTCGAACAGCGCCGGAGTGCGATAGAGATAGAGCAGGCCGCCCCTGCGCCCGTCATAATCGATGGTCGCATGATCGAGCGTATCGTGGAAAACACTTTGCGAATAGCCGCACAGTCGCGCCTTGCGCGTGGTATTGATGAGGGCGCGCTCGGGTGTGCACTCCTTCCAGAAGCGCCACATCCAGCGCCAAAAGGCGGGATCGAGATTGGGGCGAAAGCGCAGAGCCTGGTCGTTGCGCCACAAGGAACGAAGCAGGATGCCCGGCGCGGCCGGCGATGACCAGGCATAGGCATGGCCAGGCGCGAACAGGCCGGCATTGGCATAACTGGTGAACGAAGCGGCCTCGCTTTCACGGTCGATGACCGTGACCTCGAAGCCGTCGCGATGGAGTTCGTAGGCGGTTGTGATGCCGACGATGCCCGCTCCCATGACGATCGCTTTCATGGCCTCACCTCTCAGTCGACAGCAGCTTCGACCATAATCTCGACGGTAAACTCAGGTGCCGCCAGCTTGGCCTCGACGGTAGCGCGGGCCGGCGCGCATCCGGGTGCCATCCAGGCGTCCCAGGCGGCGTTCATTTCGGCGAACGTCGACATGTCGGCGATCCAAATATTGGCCTTGAGCAACTTGGTCTTGTCGCTACCGGCCTCGGCCAGCAGCTTGTCGATTTGGCCGAGGATGTCCGCGGTCTGCTCGCCGACCGGCCGGCCCGATTTGGTCTCCGACACCTGGCCTGCCAGATAGACGGTATTGCCGTGAATGACGGCCTGGCTCATGCGCTTGCCAGATCCGATGCGACGGATGGTCATTTGGGTGCTCCCTTCAGGTGGCCGGATTTCAAGTTCATAGGTGTCCTTAGCCGATCCCGCCTTGCGAGAGAAGAGCGGACCTGAAGCGCTGACGAATGGCATGGCCGTCACGCTCCGGCAGCACCCGGGGGACGGGTGCCCGCGAAATCTTGATGACGGCGATGACCGGGCCCACGGCGTTGCGCAGCATGTCGATTGCCGAGCCGAGTTCATCGTCCGCTCGCACCATCGCCGCGCCGGCAAAACCGCTGGCCAGCGCCACAGCGGCCAGATCGGTGCCGAGGCCGGTGTGGCTTTGCTGCCCGCCGGTTTCGCCGAAGGCTTCGTTGTCAAGGACCGCAATGGCCAGGTTCGGCGGCCGCCGCGCCCCGACGGTCGCCAATGATCCCATCCCCATCAGCATCTCGCCGTCACCGGTGACGACGAGCACCCGCTTTGCCGGCTGCGCCAGCGCCAGTCCCAATCCGATTGGCACGGCCAGTCCCATGGCGCCCCACAGATAGAAATTGGAGTTGTGATCCCCTGCGGCGGCCACATCGTAGGTGGGCGAGCCCAGTCCGGCGACAACGAGAAGATTGTCGTCATGATCAGCCAGCAGACGGGCAACAGCGATACGGCGTTCAAGCATTGGCGCGCCTCAAAACACTTTTGCACCGATGAGGCGTTGGGAGAGCAACACGGCATTGGCGGTGTGGCTATCAAAGGCATTGGCCAGAGCGGCGGAGACCATGGATCCGGCGTCTTCGGGGTGATCCACCCGATAGACCAGGAACCCGGCACGCGAGAACGTCTCCGGCGTCGCCTGGCCCATGGGCACCTGCCACGGATTGAACTCGGCCCACTCACCGCGCATGGTAACGAGGGTCAGGAATGGAAATCCGCAGGTCTTAAGCAACGAAAAGGCGTTGACGCAGTTGCCGACACCGGAAGATTGCATCAGCAGAACACCACGCTCGCCGCCGAGATCAGCGCCGGCCATGAGACCGACGCCTTCCTCCTCGGTGGTAAGGACGGTGGCCTTGATACCGTGGTCGGCATGGGCGGCGCGGATGAGTTTTTCATGGCCGGCGTCGGGCACATAGGCAACCTGGGCAATGCCACCCTTCTTCAGCGCCTGCCAGATGTCGCCCTGCCAGTCTTCGCTCATTTCTGCCCCTTGCCGGCGAAGCGTACCTTCGGCTGGCCGGCCCGCTCGCACCAGTGATCGAGCAGGGCGGAAAAATCGAGGGCATGATAGGGCCTAGAGCGGGCAAGGCTCAAGGCTTCGCGCGCCACAGCGGCGATCGGCATTGGCACCATCACACGATTGGCGGCCTCGACAATGAGCGACATATCCTTGTGCGCGAGGTCGACGGTGAAGCCCGGAACGGTATCATCAGACAGCACCTTGGTAGCGTAATTCACCTTCAATTGCCCGTTGGTCGCAGTGGTCCCGTGGATGACGTCGAGGGTATTTTCCAGATTGAGGCCAAAGGCCTGCGCCAGGGTCAGCGCTTCGGCGTTCATCTGGCAGGCGGTGATAGCAAGGAAGTTGTTGATCAGCTTGGTGCGGGTTCCGGTGCCCGGTCCCCCACAATGATAGATGGTGGTACCCATGGCCTCCAGCAGCGGCTTGACGGCCTGAAAGTCCGCATCGGAAGCCCCGACCATGAACAGGCTCTCGCCCCGGTCGGCATGACTGGCGAGGCGGCCGATAGGGGCATCGACGAAACCGATGCCGGCCTTGGCGAGTTCTGCCGCTACCCGGTCCGTGGTTTCCGGCCGAACGGTGCTGAGATCCATGACGATCTGGCCCGGACGGGCGATCGAGGCGATGCCGTCCGGCCCGAGGACGGCTTGCTCCACATCCGGCGGACCGGGCAGCACGGTGATGACCACATCCGCGCCTTCCGTGGCGCCCTTAATCGAACCGCCATTGGTCGCACCCAGCGCCACAAGATCGGCAACCGGTTCATTGCGCACGTCGTAAACCGAGAGCTGAAAGCCCTTCTTCTGCAAGTTGGCAGCCATGGGCTTGCCCATGCGCCCCAGACCAATGAATCCGACCGTCGTCATGCGCGCGCCTCCATCAACAAAGGGTGATGGTGCTATTCGGCGGCGGCTTTGGCAAGCTTGCGGGTTCCAACCAGCGGGACGCCGACGGCTTCAGCGGTAACCAGCGTGATGGCGCGCAGGTCTTCAGGTTCGAGATTGCGCACATCGGTTTTGCCGGTACAGCGGGCCATGATCGAGGCTTCCGCCGACAGGGCGCCAATCAGCGAACGCGCCTGGTCAGTGCGTTCCTCCATCGAGCGGCCGCCGTGAAAGACGATGCCGCCATCGGCGATGCTGCCGCCCACTGCCAGCCCCATGGAAACCCCGAGCACCGAAACCTTGGCGCCCAGCGAGATGAGCTTGGCGCAGTCGGTGCCCGAACGCACGCCGCCGAAGTAAATCAGGTCGAGGTCCTCTTCGCGGTTCATGCGTCGCATGATGCGCAATGCATCGCGGATGACGGTGTAATCGGGCAGTCCCTGCAATTCACTCCAAGGGTTTGCGATACCCGGTGTGGCATCGAGCAGCAGGATGCTGAAGCCGTTGTCGAGAGCAAAGGGTATGGCCCGCTCAAGGTCGGCGGACCGGCTTGCCAGACCCATGGGCCTTCCCGCGACGGGCATTGCCTTGAAGGGCCGAAAGCTCGTTGACGACGCGTGGATATGGGCAGCAGCGGCTGCATCGGCAGGTGCTTCATTGGCCATGACAAGTTGAAGCCATGGCGCTGTGGCAGCTTCCAAGCGCCGGCGCGCAAGATAGGCCGAACCCGCCTCGCTCAAACCCTGCGCCACCGCACGGGCCACTTCGGCAGGCATATCGTCGACGCCAGTGACGATGAAGGGATGCTCGATACCGATGCCAGCGATGTCGGTCGTCACGTTGCAGGCATCGCGGTAGGGATCGATGACAAGGCGCGACAGGTTGGCCGGCAGAAAGACCAAATCGTCGAGATTGGCTTTATGGTCTTCACCGTAGGTTGCAGGCGCCGGCACCAGCCGCTTGGTCAGGATTGCGCGCTGAGTAACGGCATCATCCGGCCGGGTGCGCGCCATGACGAAGATGTCTTCGCGGGTACGCACTGAATAATCAGACGAACCGGTCTCGGCATCGCAGCGATAGCAACGCGCCGCCTCGTCCTTGGCCGTCTTTAGATCGTAAGTGTCTTCGATCTCGGGGAATTCCACCGGATTGTCGCCAAGGCCGTTGAAGTGCTGTTCCTGGCGCGGGAAGATTTCCCAGTTGATGTCCTGGGCCACCGGCACCCGACGGGTGCGGTAGGGAGTGCGATAGGGCAGCGGGGAGGCGACGCCGTCGAGGTATGACTTTACATAATAGGCGGCGCGGTGCCCATGCATCATCGCCATGACGATGGTCGAGCCGCCGAAGGCGCCGTCGCCAGCGGCGAACACCTGGGGATCGCTGGTGCGCATGCCCTCCCAGTCGGTCTTCACCCGGTCGCCCGCCATCAGGCCGGCAGCGCCGAGTTCGGCCGATTCAGCCTGCTGGCCGACGGCGGAAATCACCATACCGCATTCGATGTCGTGCTCGGAGCCTTCGACATTCACCGGCCGTCGCCGCCCGTCGGGACCTGGCTCGCCGAGCGCCGTCTCGACGCACCTCAACGCAAAACGGTTGCCCTCGGAGACAACCTTCACTGGCTGCGTATTGTAGATGAACTGGATGCCTTCCTCGATGGCCCCTTTGAGCTCTTCCTTGCGGGCGGGGATTTCCTTGGGACCGCGTCGATAGATGACCTTGACCGTCTTGCAGCCGGGAAGCCGCATGGCCGAACGGCAGGCGTCCATGGCGACATCGCCGCCGCCGATCACCAGCACCGTCTCCGGCATGCTGGGACGTTCGCCGCCGTTGACGCGGCGCAGGAAGCCGACGCCGTCGACTACGTTGGGATGGTCCTCGCCCGGCACACCCATGGATTTGCCCCACCACGAGCCGATGGTGACGAGGATGGCGGCATGATGCTTCTTCAATTCGTCCAGCGTGATATCACGGCCGAGTGCGGTGTTGGTGTGGATGGTGATGCCGGGGCAGTGCTTCAACTGCCGCTGCATGTCCTCTTCGATGATGCCGGGCGGAAGGCGGAAGGCGGGGATGCCCCACACCATCATGCCCCCTGGCCTGTCCATCATCTCGTAGACATGGACTTCGAAACCCGCTTCGGCGAGGTCCTGCGCCGATGTAAGACCGGCGGGGCCAGCGCCGACGATGCCGACGGTTTCCTTGCGCGTGACCTGAACGGCCGGCAGGTGATGATCTCGCCCCAGCTTGTCCATGACGAAGCGCTTGAGGTTGCGGATGGCGAGCGGCCCGTCGCTGTCGGCACGGCGGCAGGCCGGCTCGCACGGGGCATCGCACACCCGCCCGCAGATCGACGAGAACGGGTTGGTGGCGGTGATGGCCTCAAACGCCTCATGCCACTTCTCCTCCCAGATATAGCCGATATAGGAGGGCGCATCGGTCCCCACCGGGCAGGCGACCTGGCAGGGCGCCGGCACGAAATGCCGGTCGGGCACGTCGTCCTTGAAGCTCGTGGGCACCTTGATCGGGCGTACGCGATTGATGTCGTAGACGTTGGTCAGGTTGCTCATCGGGTCAGCTCGCCTTGCGCAGGAAGTCTTCCTGCATGGCACGGTATTCCGGCGCATACGGCAGGCGTGTGATCGCCGCGGCCTCGGGTGTCAGGGCTACCAAGTCATCGCGGCTGATCTGGTGCGGGTTGGTATAACCTAGCGCCCGGGTGAGCGCCGCGATCTGCCAGCGCACCCCTTCGAGGAAGCGATGGATATTCTGTGCCTCGACAGGGACGTTGTAGCGCTTCTCGTGCTCGGGGTCCTGAGTGGCGATGCCGGTTACGCAGCTACCGACATGGCATTGCAGACAGGAGATACAACCACCCGCTATAATGGCAGACGTTCCCATGGCCACCGCCCGGGCGCCCAGCGCCAACGCCTTCATAGTGTCGATACCATCCTTGATACCGCCCATCAGCACGATGGGCATGTCCTCGTAGCCGCCCACCTCCTTTAGCGCATCGACCGCTTCCTGGATGGCCGAAAGCGTCGGGATGCCGACAAACTCCAGCACCTCCACGCCGGCAGCCCCGGTCGAGCCCTGCATGCCGTCCAGTTCGATGAAGTCGAACCCATCCTTCCACGCGATCTTGATGTCGTCGCGCACCCTGCCCGCCCCCAGCTTTACCGACACCGGGATGCGGTAGCCGGTCGCCTCGCGGAACTCCTCCACCTTGATGACCAGGTCATCGGCGCCGAGCACATCCGGGTGGCGCGATGGCGAGCGCAGGTCAATGCCGGCTGGGATGCCACGGATCTTGGCGATGGCGGGCGTCACCTTCTTGGCCATCAGCTGGCCGCCGAGGCCGGGCTTCGCCCCTTGCGAAATGTAGATCTCGAGCCCGTTGGCCTTGTTCATATCGTGGATGTTCCACCCCAGCCGCCCGGCCAGGCACTGGTAGATAATCTGCTTGGCCTCCTCACGCTGCTCCTTCGACATGCCGCCTTCGCCGGTATTCTCTGAGACATCCGACAGCCTGGACGCGATGGCGAGCGCCAGCTTGGCCGATTTGGAAAGCGCGCCGTAGGACATCGGCGCGATGGTCACTGGCATGGATAGCTTTATCGGCGTGCCGCCATTGCGCCCGCCGAACTCGGTCCTGAGGTCGACTTGTGACACGAGACCGGGATCGGCCGGGATGCTGGAGAGGTCACGCTTGAAGGCGAGGTCGGAAAGATGCGGCATCGGCCGCGCCGCGCCATAGCCGCGGATGCGGTAGCGCCCGATCTGCGCCTTCACATAGATGTCCTCCTGCACTTTGGCGTTCCAGTAGGCGCTGTCACCGGAGGCCTCGAAGAAAGGGATCGGCCTGACCCGTGGCTCGTTGCGCGGATAGCGCAACTTCTTGCCGGCGTTGACGATCTTCTGGAATGTTCCGTTGAAGGGGACCTGGTAACGCTCGAGGAAGGCGAGGAGATCGTCGCGCTCTTCCGCCGGCAAGTCGATGAGCATGGCGTCTGTGCCGAGGTCGGCGACCTTGCCGGCCACGTAGATCGAGCCGCCGGTCATGTCCTGGCCGACCTGCGGGCCTGAATCGCCAAGGATGATAAGTCGCCCGCCATACATCATGTAGCCGGCCATGAAACTGGCATTACCACAGGCAAGCAGCGTCCCCTCCTTCATCACCTGTCCGGCACGCGAGCCGATATTGCCCTTGACCACCACCTCGGCGCCACGAATGGCGACACCGGCGATCGCCGACGCGTTACCGTTCACCACCACCGAGCCGTGCAGCATGTTGTCGGCAAGGCCCCAGCCCACATTGCGCTCGACAATGAAGCGCGGCCCGTCTGTCAGCCCCGCACAGAAATAACCCGCCGAGCCCTTGATGGTGACTGTAATCGGGTGGGTGAGGCCCACGCCGATATGGTGGCGCGCATCCGGGTTGAAGATGTCGATATCCTCGCCTTCGGCGCCAAACTTGCGAATGAGCTCGTTAGCCTCGCGGACCGGTGTTACGCTGAGGTCGATCGATGCCATGTCTCGCATGTCCCCGGAGCAGGTTCGGTGGTCTCCAGCGCCTTTCCCGGGAACAGCCGGTTCAGGGAAACTTCCTCGGACGCAATCGCTATAATCTTGTCGTCTTCGTATTTCACCATCGGCTTGGCGGCGAGTCTATCTTTGGCATAGCCGATTTCATCCTTGGTCGAGACAAGGAACGAGAAGGTCCCGTCCATGTCCTCAATTGACGACTTCAGCGCGTGATTGAGGCTGACGCCGTGCTTGAGCTTGTCGGCGAGATAGACGGCGATGAGCTCTGAGTCGTTGTCGGTGTTGAAAAAATAGCCATTCTTCTCCAGCCGTCGGCGCATCTTGTAGTAGTTAGTGATCTGGCCGTTGTGGACAATGGAAATGTCGGCGAAGCCGGTCGCCCAGAACGGATGTGAAGCTTCCGGCGCCACATCCGATTCAGTCGCCAGCCGCACATGGCCAATGCCGTGCGTGCCCTCGAATTTCGCGACGTGATAGATGTCGTCGACATTGTGGGCACCGCCCACGTCCTTGATGATGTCGAGGCTTTCGCCGATCGACGACAGCTTGGCGGCGTGCTCCATGTCGAAGGCGAACTTCTGCAGATCGCCGTCGAACTCGACCACCACCCTGTAGGACGAACCGATGCGCTCGTCCTCGATGATCTTTGCCTGGTACTGGCTGAGCTTTTCCTTGACCATGGCGACCGCCTTGTCGGCCTCAGCGCCCTGGCCGACGATGAAGCGCAGGCGCAACTGACCGGGGGTCGATTCGTAATAGAGCGAGAAACCGGTCGAGTCGGGACCGCGATGCTGGCAGCCGTCGAGCATGGAGATCAGGGCCTTGCCGACCTCAGCTTTGTTGACGGTATCCTTGTAGAGAATGCCTGCAATGCCACACATGGCGAAGGCTTCCTTTGACGCAATGTCCTGCCGAGAATCCTGCTGTTCCGGCAACTCTCTGCTGCATCCAAAATATCCTCATGGGAGGGCCTTTTCAATAATGTAAGTAAAAAATATTTTCTGGGAGGAAATATGTGTCGTGAGCTGCTGACCCCATAGGCCGGGTGGCTTCACACTTGCACGACATTCGCCCTGGTTCGATAGTCGGGATTGAATTAATCCATCGAAATCCGCAAGTTGCCCTGTAGGGCAGAAATTCGGCAAGGAATAAGACGGTATGAAGGCATTGATCATCGGCGGCGGAATTGGAGGACTGACAGCGGCACTGTGTCTCCATAGGGCCGGTATCGAGGCGGAGATCTTCGAGCAGTCGGGGGCCATTCGCGAACTCGGGGTCGGCATCAACACCTTGCCCCATGCCATCAAGGAACTGGCGGGGCTGGGCCTCCTGGAAGCCCTCGACCGGGTTGCCATCCGCACCTTCGAACTCATCTACCAGAACCGTTTCGGCCAGACCATCTGGCGCGAGCCGCGCGGCATCGACGCTGGCTACGATTTTCCGCAGTTCTCCATTCACCGAGGCCGATTGCAGGGTGTCCTATTCGATGCCGTCAAGGCCCGACTCGGGGAGGGCTCGGTCATGACCGGGCATCGCCTTATCGGTTTCGAACAGGACGATCAGGGCGTCACTGCACAGTTTGCACGCCGCAGCAACGGTGAGATCGACGTACGAGGCGATTTCATGATTGCCGCTGATGGTATCCACTCGCTGGTGCGCAACCGCTTCTTTCCTGACGAGGGTGCACCCTTGTGGAACGGCATCATGCTGTGGCGCGGCGCTATCGAGCACACTCCATTCATGACCGGCCGCTCGATGATCATCGCCGGCGGCATGGCTGCCAAGTTCGTGCTTTATCCCATCTCCAACGAAACCTCCATGCCGGGCACCCAACTCATCAACTGGGCGGTGGCCAAGAAACTATCCGATGGTGTCACCCCGCCACCCCGCCACGAGGACTGGAATCGCGAGGGCGATCTCGACGAACTCATCGCTCATGTGCGCGGAGCCTTCCATCTCGACATGCTCAATGTGGACGAGATCATCCGCGCCACCCCCAAATTCTATGAATATCCGATGTGCGATCGCGACCCGCTCGGGCAATGGAGTCAGGGCCGGGTGACGCTGTTGGGCGATGCGGCCCACCCGATGTATCCGGTCGGCTCCAACGGGGCGAGCCAGGCAGTACTCGATGCCGTGGCGCTGGAACGCCATCTGGCATCGGGCGCAACCATCGAGTCCGCACTTGAAGCCTACGATGCCGAGCGCCGGCCGGCGACCGCCGACATCGTGCGGCAGAACCGTTCCGGCGGTCCCGAGCGGGTTATCGACGTCATCGAGGAACGCGCCCCTGACGGTTTCGAGCGTATCGAGGATGTGGCCAGCCATACCGAGCGCGAAGCCATCGTGAAGGGCTACGCCAGCCTCGCTGGCTACGACGTCAAGCAGGTGAACGTCAGGCGTTAATTCACGATCCGGGGGTCTTTCCGAAAGCTGAGAGCGCGTGCAGCAGATCGGTCGGCAGTGGCAGCACGATGGTGTTGGAGCGATCGCTGGCAATGTCGTGGAGTGCGCCGAGATAGCGCAGCTGCATCGAGCCCGGCGCGCGCGCCATGATCTCGGCGGCCTCCACGAGCTTTTGCGCCGCCTGCTGCTCGCCCTCGGCGTTGATGACCTTGGCGCGGCGGATGCGCTCGGCCTCGGCCTGCTTGGCAATGGCCCTGATCATGCTCTCGGAGATATCGACCTGCTTGATCTCGACGTTCGCCACCTTGATTCCCCACGTCTCGGTTTGGGCATCGAGAATGGTCTGGATATCGGTGTTCAACTTGTCACGCTCCGACAGCATTTCATCGAGCGAGTGCTTGCCGAGCACCGATCTGAGTGTGGTCTGCGCCAACTGGCTGGTCGCCTCAAGAAAGTTTTCTACCTGGATGACCGCCTTGTCGGCGTCCAATACGCGGAAATACAATACGGCGTTAACCTTGACCGATACGTTGTCGCGCGAGATCACGTCTTGGCTCGGCACATCGAGCACGACCACCCGGAGGTCGACCCGTACCATCTGCTGGATATAGGGCAGCATCAAGATAAGCCCCGGTCCCTTGACACCTGTGAAGCGGCCAAGCGTGAACATGACTCCACGTTCGTATTCGCGAAACACCCGAATAGCCGATCCGAGGATGGCAATCGCCAGAACGGCTATCACCAGGTAGACTGCCCAATCGATCAACATCGTCCTTCTCCCATGTTCTGCGCCACCGCCCTCAATCGGGCTCGACGTCGAGGGTCAACCCGTCGCGCCCGATGATTCGGACGCTCGCTCCTACAGCCAGTGAAGTTTGCGCCCGCGCACGCCACCGCTCTCCCGAGACCATGACCTCGCCTTCGCTCCCCGACCAGGCAATCACCTCGCCCTTTGCATGGATAAGGCTGGTATCGCCGTTGGTTGCCGGAAGCCGCCGTGTCCGCACCAACATCCCAAGAACCAGCACTAGCAGTCCCACGCTAACGGCAGTAGCGCCCGCGACTACCGGCCAGGCAAGTTGGTAACCGGGTTCATCGAAGGTCATCATCGAGCCGAGCGCAAAGGCAATCACGCCGCCGATGCCGAGAGCCCCAAACGAGGGCACAAACGCCTCCGACGCCATCAGGCCGAGGCCGAGCAAAGTAAGGCCTAGCCCCGCCAGATTGATGGGAATGATGCTCAGCGCCAGAAGACCAAGCAGCAGGCAGATGCTGCCGATCACCCCCGGTGCGAAGATCCCCGGGTGGGAAAACTCGAAGATGAGGCCCCAGATACCGACCAGCAGCAGGATAAAGGCAACGTTCGGATCTGTGATGGTGGCCAAGAGCCGGGTGCGCAGGTCCGGTTCGATGCGAACCACCTTGACCCCGGTCAAATCAAGCGTCTTCACCGCGCCCTCGACCTGAACCGTGCGTCCGTTGAGTTTTTCAAGCAGTTGATCGATGTTGGGCGCCACCACGTCGATGACGTTCAGTTTCCGCGCCTCGTCGAACGGCAGGCTGGCGGCTTGGCGGATCGCCTGTTCGGCCCAGCCGGCATTGCGTCCGCGGAGCTTTGCCAAACCGCGTATATAGGCGACGGCATCGTTGGTGACCTTGGTCATCTCGGCATCGGGCGGGCGGATCTGGTCCGTCTTGCCTGTTTGCGCGGGTTCTGGCTTGGGTGGCGCGAAGCCGCCGAATAAACTGACCGGGGTCGCCGCGCCGAGATTGGTGCCAGGTGCCATCGCCGCCGCCTGGCAGGCATAGAGAATGTAGGTTCCTGCACTGGCAGCACGCGCTCCGCTCGGAGACACATAGCCCACAACGGGCACCCGCGAGGCGAGAATGGCGCGCACGATGGCGCGCATGGAAGAATCGAGGCCGCCAGGCGTATCCATTGTGAGGACCACGACAGCGGCATGCTCATCGCCCGCCCGTTGCAGGCCTCGGATGATATATTCGGCACTGATCGGACCGATGGTGCCCTTGAGATCCAGCACAAAGGCGCGAGGCGCCGCAGCGGCTGCCAGCGAGGCCGCAAGCATCCAGACTGCCAATCCCAGGCATGCTGCCACCCGGCGGTATCGCCGCGAAGTGCCGTTCAGGTCACGCAACTTGCTGTATGACACGTTTCGTTTTCCGCTAGGACAGAGTGTCCAGACCGACCGTGAGCGTGATCACTTGCTCGCGCCAATGTGGCTTGCCCGCGGGCCAATCGACATGACGGCTTTGGTGCGATCAATCTCCACTGTGTACGCTGACCACATTTGTCTTATGACTTGCCTTGTGGTTCTGCAAGGATGCAACTGCTGCGGCCTGAACGCCAATTCAGTCTTGCTGGGGCGAACAGCGATCTGGATTTCTTGATATGTGGCGGTCTGGGCGGGCCATCAAAGTGCCACCCATCCTGTCGGGGCAAGCGTAGACGCAGCTAATGAACATGAGCGGTCGAGGCTCACCGATCCTCAACGTGTCGATGGTCGGCCGGGACGTTTTGCGCCGGCGCCAGACATCGTGAAGGGCCCTTCGTTGGCGCTTGCCAGACCATGGCATATCACATATAAACCGCCCGGCTCCGGTTCAGGCAAGTGCTGTTCCGCAGTGCCAGATTCACCAGCCTGATGGTTGGCCCAGGTAGCTCAGTTGGTAGAGCAGCGGACTGAAAATCCGCGTGTCGGTGGTTCGATTCCGCCCCTGGGCACCAGCAATTTCAAACACTTAACAGTAGAGCTTTGCAGAGACTAATCGCCATAGGTAACACCTAAGGTAACGAGCGCCCGTCAACGGCTCATAATTGTCCGGCTAGCCGGTGCTGAGTGGGCTGCATGGCAGCAGCCTTGATCTGCTGAATTTTTGAACGTTGGTGGAAAATTACACTGAATCACCATAAATTACACCAGATCACACGGGATCGCACGGCCTGATACTGGGCAGTGCCCACGTGCTACAACGCTCCACAGGCCTCATCGTGGTGCCGCGCTTGACGCCTGCGTGAACCCCAATGCCGCCAGCTTCGACCCTGAGGCAATTGCCGGCTCAAATCCCCCCCCGTACAACTCTGCGGTAACTCAAGGCGCGAAGGTAGGGCACGGCCACCGGTTTCACCGGGGTCACTTGACGCACTCCTTTCACAGGACGGACCGCCCGCACCCCTTTGACGGGACTGACTGCCCTAACTGGCTTTACAGGACCACCTACGGCTTCAGCAGAAAAGAACAGCGGTTCCATGTTTTGATCAAATAGCCAACCGTTTTCAAACCAACCTAAGAAGTGGCCCGAAAAGGCGAAGATAGCCCATACGGCGGCACTTGCAAGCAGCCTTCTTCACGGCGTCCCGCAGAGTGCCATCATCGGGCCGGGCGCTTCTGCGCGGTTCGCCCTCGATATACGCCTTCTACATACTGAACGGCCCTCGGCATGGACCATTTGATCTCCTCGCTGGCGTCGAACCAATTCGTAGCCGGCCAGGCCCCCATCATTATCACTTTTTCTCCCACCCTTAGTGCGGGCGGGAGGCAGACGGGTAGAAGTTCAAGTCCATCTTGCGCTAATATTCCACGCGGTCCACGCGAGGGGGGTCGACCAAGCTGCCTGCTTGAGGCGAGCCCAAACTCGGTGTCGGCGCTACCCGGCATTGCTTGCATGATATACACGTAGAAGAGATGACGCTGATCCAGTCGCTGGAAATGCAAACGACAAAGGGGACATCTGCAATGACGAGCGCTCATGAACCGATTGAGACATCACACGCCAAGCCTGCTACCCCTGGCCAGGCAGCGCAGCAAACCATGAAGGCCTCGGATCTTTTTGTTCGCTGTCTGGAAGCTGAAGGTGTTACCCATATCTTTGGCGTCCCGGGTGAGGAGAACGCCGATTTCATGATTTCGCTGCTCGATAGCAACATAAAGTTCGTGCTCTGCCGCCACGAGCAGGCCGCTGCGTTCATGGCGGATGCCTACGGCCGGCTCACCGGAAGACCTGGTGTTTGCCTGGCGACGCTGGGCCCGGGCGCGACCAATCTGGTCACCGGCATTGCCGACGCCAACATGGACCGCTCTCCGGTGATCGCGATCATCGGCCAAGCTTCGACCGGCCGATTGCATAAGGAGAGCCATCAGAACATGGACGCGATCGCCATGTTCCGCCCCTTGTCCAAGTGGGCACAGTCGATCACCAATGCGAACGTCGTGGCGGAAGTCCTGCGCAAAGCCTTCAAGGTTGCATCGATGGAAAAGCCTGGCGCCTGTATCGTCGAGCTGCCGGAAAACGTGGCGAAGACGACCGTCACCGGCTCACCGATGCTGGTTGACAAGACCCGCCGACCGGCCGCCGATTACAAGGCGGTGTCGCGGGCGGTCGATCTGATTGCCGCGGCGAAAAAGCCCATCATCCTGGCCGGCAACGGTGCCGTGCGCAAGCGCGCGTCCACACAACTGCGACGCCTTGCACGCAAGGCCGGCATCGGCGTGGTTGGCACCTTTATGGGCAAGGGCGCGGTTTCGCTCGAAGATCCGCATTGCCTGTTCACCATCGGCCTGCAAGGTCGCGATCATATCAATCACGCCATAGATCAGGCCGACACGGTCATTACTGTCGGTTACGATCTGGTGGAGTACGCGCCCGAATTGTGGAACTCGACCGGGCACAAGACGATTATCCACATCGATTTTCTGCCGGCCGAGATCGACGGCGCATATCCCGTTGCTGTGGATGTCGTATCCGACATTGCCGATGCCTTGTGGCAGATCAACGAGGAGCTTAACCGCCGCTATGGGGACGAGCTTCCATTGTTCGACATCGCCACGCGTGCCAATTTGCGGGCCATAATTGACGAAGACCTCAGGGCTGAGGCTGCCGACGAGTCATTTCCGATGAAACCGCAGCGGATTCTCAGTGACCTGCGGGCCGCGCTCGGTCCTGATGATATTTTGCTGTCGGACGTCGGCGCTCACAAGATGTGGGTGGCGCGCTACTACCAGTGCTATGAACCCAACACCTGTCTGATCTCTAATGGTTTCTGCTCTATGGGGTTCGCGCTCCCGGGTGCGATCGGTGCGAAAATTGCGCTGCCTGACCGCCGCATCGCCGCCGTTTGCGGCGATGCCGGATTTTTGATGAATGTACAGGACCTTGAGACCGCCGCGCGGTTGAAGCTCAATGTCGTTTTCATTATCTGGGTCGATGGCGAATACGGCTTGATCAAATGGAAGCAACAAAATCACTTCGACGGGCGCCATTCCGACCTAGCCTTCGGCAACCCCGATTTTGAGCTGTTGGCCAAGTCTTTTGGCATGTGGGGGCGTACGCTCAACGCGCCAGGCCAATTGCAGGGAGCGCTCGACGAAGCCTTTGCCCAACCCGGCCCAGCACTGATCGCGGTTCCGGTGGCTTACGCGGAGAATCGCAAGCTGACCGCACGACTCGGCAACCTGGTCTGTCCAATATGAAGACCCAGCGGATACAGGTCGCTACTTTGTCCGGATACGGGTTGGCAGTTCGGCCGGCCATGAGCTAGAATTTTACCTTCGCCTTCTGATCAGGGTTGGCCGACCATTGACTATTTGTGCTCGACAGATCCCATTTGCAGCCGGCGTCTTTTCATCCCTGGTTCTATTCGGGCTCCACGCCGACGCGTCAGGGGCAGAACCTGCGGTGCACATTGATGTGCAGGACCCAGGTAAGATCAGGCTGCCTGAAGGTCCTGCGGCACCGGATCGAAAACCGTTCGTGGTTGTCAAGGATGAAGCCACCTTCATTGACAGGGTTTGCAAGCAGATCGAGGTCGCGGCAACTGCCAACGACCTCCCGCCGGCGTTTCTGGCGAAGCTGATCTGGAAGGAAAGCCGATTCGATCCCAATGCGATCAGCCCAATGGGTGCTGAGGGCATTGCCCAGTTCATGCCTGCAACAGCAACAAAAAGGGGGCTTAAGAATTCCTTTGAGCCTATGGCTGCGATTCTTGCCTCTGCAGAGCTGATTGCCAGCTACTTCAAGAGCTACGGTAATCTGGCTTTGGCGGCCGCGGCCTACAATGCCGGAGAGGATCGGGTTGCTGCCTGGCTGGCCGGCCGATCGGATTTGCCATCGGAGACCATCAATTACATCCTTTCCATCACCGGTTACCCGGCGCGCGAATGGAAACAAAAGAACATGCCGAAAGTTCTATTCGTTCTTGACGAAGCGCGCCCGTTTCAAGCGGCATGCAATGAGTTGCCCCTCTTCCGGGCCCCTTTGCAGCCACAGTTCGCCAACACCTATTTCAACCTCGGCCTGGCGCTTGCGAATGCCGGTGACTATCACGGTGCCATCACCAAATACACGGTCGCAATCCGTCTGAAGCCCGATTTTCCCGATGCATACAACAATCGCGGCGTGGCCTATCGGCACATCGGCGACTTTAATAGCGCGATTGCCAACTACGATGTGGCCATCCGGCTGAATTCGAAGTATGCAGCGGCTTACAACAACCGCGGCTACGCCTACCGCAAGCTGGGTCGCTTCGCCGAGGCGATTGGTGACTATGGCAAGGCAATAAAGTTACAACCCGGCTATATCACTGCACTGTTCAATCGCGGCTTCGCCGAGGCGGAACTTGGTCGCTACAATGAAGCGATCCACGATTATGGAGAGGTCCTAAAGCACCAACCCAAGCATGCGATGGCGCTCTATAATCGCGCCCTGGCCTACCTTGAGACCTCTAACCTGAACAAGGCTCAGAAGGATTTTGACAAAGCGATTGCGGCAAACACACAGTTCGCCAAAGCTTACTATCAGCGTGCTTTGTTGATGCTGAGACTTGGCAGGACCCAGCGCGCACTCGCGGATTATCAGCGATCCGCGACGCTGGAGCCTGCCTTTGGGCATGAGCAGTACAAGAAGTCGTTCGAGTAGCGCCGCTTTGCGTGTCATACCAAGACAACTGGACTTGGCTATTAAGAGCGTGTTTGAAAAGTGCGTGTGTCACGGCCAGCGCCTGATAAGTGTCGCGGTGGCGGCGATGATGATGAGGGTCTCAGCGACGGCGGTGAGTTGTTCGTAGTCGCGCGCGAAGCGACGGT
>Ga0315540_10000135_pt1:0-37500 | contig 38833 bp, 35 predicted proteins | sample SalMarSW160110MG_FD_203677 | JGI IMG/M metagenome (GOLD analysis project Ga0315540, IMG submission 203677) | Salt marsh sediment microbial communities from the Plum Island Ecosystem LTER, Massachusetts, United States - Salt Marsh Sediment SW1601-10 ...
GGTCCCGCGCAGCGTGATCTCGCCCGTCATCGCGACGTCGGCGCGCGTGGGCGCGCCCGTGAGCGCCGAGACCAGCGCCGTCGCGATCGTGATCCCCGCCGACGGGCCGTCCTTCGGCATTGCGCCTTCGGGCACGTGAACGTGCACGTCGATGTCGCGGTGGAACCACCGGTCCAGCCCGAGTTGCGCCGCGCGCCCCCGGGCGTAGCTCATCGCGGCCTGGCCCGACTCGCGCATGACGTCGCCGAGCTTGCCCGTGAGGAGCAGGTCCCCCTTGCCCGGCAGGATGCTGACCTCGATCGTCAGCAGCTCGCCGCCGGTCTCCGTCCACGCGAGCCCGTTCGCCACGCCGACCCGCGAAGTGCGCTCGACCGACGAATCGAGCCAGCGCCTCGGGCCGAGCAGCTTCGCGAGCTGCGCGACGCCGATCTTCGCGCCCTTCCGCAGGGTCCCCCCGGCCTTCCGCTTCGCGACCTTGCGGCACAGCGAGGAGATCTCGCGCTCGAGGTTCCGGACGCCCGCCTCGCGCGTGTAGCCGTTCACCAGCTCGCGCAGCGCCTCGTCGTCGATGGAGAAATCGCGCTCGACCAGGCCGGCCGCGGCGCGCTGCTTCGGCACGAGGAAGCGCTTCGCGATCTCGACCTTGTCGGTCTCGAGGTAGCCGGGCAGGCGGATGACCTCCATGCGGTCCACGAGCGCCGGCGGGATCGAGTACAGCGAGTTCGCGGTGCAGATGAACATGACCTGCGAGAGGTCGAAGTCCACTTCGAGGTAGTGGTCGTTGAACGTGTGGTTCTGCTCGGGGTCGAGCACCTCGAGCAGCGCGGCCGCCGGGTCCCCGCGCCAGTCCGCGCCGAGTTTGTCCACCTCGTCGAGCAGGAAGACCGGGTTCCGGCTGCCCGCGCGACGCAGGCTCTGCAGGATGCGGCCCGGCATCGAGCCGATGTACGTGCGGCGGTGTCCGCGGATCTCGGCCTCGTCGCGCACGCCGCCGAGCGCCACGCGCACGAAGCGGCGGCCGAGCGCGCGGGCGATCGACTTGCCGAGCGACGTCTTGCCGACCCCGGGCGGGCCGACGAAGCACAGGATGGGCGCCTTGTTCTGGCGGGTGAGCTTGATCACCGACAGGTACTCGACGATGCGCTCCTTGACCTTCTTGAGGCCGAAGTGGTCCTCGTCCAGCACCTGCTCGACGGTCGCGATGTCGAGGCTGTCCTTCGTGGCCTTGCGCCAGGGCAGGTTCACGAGCCAGTCGATGTAGCCGCGCACGACCGTCGCCTCCGGCGACATGAAGCTCATGCGCGTGAGCCGGTCCAGCTCCTTCATCGCCCGCGTCGCGACCTCTCGCGGCATCCGTGCCTTGCGGATGGCCTCGCCCAGCTCCTCGAGCTCGTTCGTGAACTCGTTCTGGTGGCCGAGCTCCTTGCGGATCGCCTTGAGCTGCTCGTTGAGATAGAACTCCTTCTGGTTCTTGTGCACCTGCGAGCGCACCTGCCCCTCGATCTTGCGCTCGAGCCGGACGATCTCGAGCTCGGAGGCGAGCGTCTCGGAGAGCAGGCGCAGCCGCGCCACCGTGCCGTCGGCCTCGAGGAGGCGCTGCTTGACGGGCACCTTCACGAGCAGGTGCGAGGCGATCGTGTGGGCGAGCTGGACGGGGTCGGCGAGCGAGGACGCGGTCGTGAGGACCTCGTCGGGGATCCGCCGGTTCAGGTGGACGTAGTCCTGGAACAGCTGCATCGCGTTCCGCTGCAGCGCCTCGACCTCGGGGCCGGGGCCCACGGAGTCGTCGAGCGGCGAGACCTGCACCGTGTAGAAGTCGCTCGACCACTGGAAGCGGTCCACCCGCGCGCGAACGAGGCCCTCGACGAGGACCCGCATGCTGCCGTCGGGCAGCCGGAAGAGCTGCAGGATGCGCACGATCGTGCCGACCTTGTGCAGCTCGTCGTGCTGCGGGTCCGCCACCTCGCTGCGTCGCTGGGCGGCCACGAAGAGCACGCGATCGCGTCCCACGGCCTTCTCGATCGCGTTGATCGAGGGCAGACGGCCCACGAGGAGCGGAATCGTCATGAAGGGGTAGACCACGACGTCGCGCAGCGGCAGCAGCGGCAGGCGATCCGAGAAGCGCAGCGTCTCCTCGCTGCGCTCGAGCACCAGGGTGTGCGACGCCCCGGCCTCGGCCGTCTTCGCCGACGCCGCCCGGCGCGTGCGCTTCGGCCGGGCCGCGGACCGCTTCACCTTCGACTTCGTCGCCAACGGGGTCTCCCTCGAAAAAGTGCGGGGCCGGTCGCGAAGGCGGCCGGCCCACGACGTCCCGCGTCCCGGGGCGCTGCCCCGGGGGCGGTCAGGCTTCCTTGCGACGCTTCTCGCGCTCGCCGCGGAACGTCAGCAGCGGCGGTGCGTGGTTCTGGATGCACTCCTTCGAGATCGTGCAGCCGATCACGTCCGACCGCGAAGGAATGTCGTACATGACCTCCAGCATCGCCTCTTCGATGACGGCGCGCAAGCCCCGGGCGCCGGTGCCGCGCTGGATCGCGAGCGCCGCGATCGCGTGCAGCGCGTCCTCGGTGAAGTCGAGCTTGACGCCCTCCATCTCGAGGAACTTCGCGTACTGCTTCGTGATCGCGTTCTTGGGCTCGGTCAGGATGCGCACCAGCGCGTCCTCGTCGAGCGACTCGAGCGTGCCGACGACCGGCAGGCGCCCGACCAGCTCGGGGATGAGGCCGTAGTGGAGCAGGTCCTCCGGCTCCACGAGCGCCATGATCTCGCCCGCGTTCCGTTGCTTCTTGCTCTTGATGTCCGCGCCGAAGCCCAGCACCTTCTGCCCGACCCGGCGCTCGACGACCTTGTCGAGCCCTTCGAAGGCCCCGCCGCAGATGAACAGGATGTCCTTCGTGTTCACCTCGATGTACTTCTGCTGCGGGTGCTTGCGCCCGCCCTGCGGCGGAACGTTCGCGACCGTGCCCTCGAGGATCTTCAGCAGCGCCTGCTGGACGCCCTCGCCCGAGACGTCGCGCGTGATGCTCGGGTTCTCGCTCTTGCGGGAGATCTTGTCGATCTCGTCGATGTAGACGATCCCGTGCTCGGCGTTCACGAGGTTGAAGTCCGCCGACTGGAGCAGCCGCACGAGGATGTTCTCGACGTCCTCACCGACGTAGCCGGCCTCGGTCAGGCTCGTGGCGTCCACGATCGCGAACGGCACCTTGAGCACCTTCGCGAGCGTCCGCGCGAGCAGCGTCTTGCCGGTGCCCGTCGGGCCGATGAGCAGGATGTTCGACTTCTCGAGCTCGACGTCGTTGGCGCCCACCGGCGAATAGATGCGCTTGTAGTGGTTGTAGACGGCCACCGCGAGCGCCTTCTTGGCCATGCCCTGCCCCACCACGTACTCGTCGAGGATGCGCTTGATCTCCGACGGCTTCGGCAGCTGGCCCGTGGCCGACGGCTGCTCGCGCTCGATCTCGCCCTCGAGGATGTCGTTGCAGAGCTTCACGCACTCGCTGCAGATGTAGACCGATGGTCCCGAGACGAGGCGCGCGACTTCGTCCTGGCCGCGTCCGCAGAAGGAGCAGCGAATCGGGTGAGGCGTGGCGATGCGCTTCTTCATGTCGTTTTCGTCCCCGAGCCTGCCTGGGCTTCGTGGGGCGGCCGCGCGGCCGCCCGGGATCGGCTACTTGCGCTTCTCGATGATCTCGTCGATGAGCCCGTAGGCTTTCGCCTCGTCCGCGCTCATCCAGTTGTTGCGGTCGCAGTCCTTCACGAGCTTCTCGAACGGCTGGCCCGTGTGCTTGGCCATGATCGTGTAGAGCTGGTCGCGCATCTTGGCCATTTCCTTCGAGTAGAGCTCGATGTCCGTGAACTGCCCCTGCGTGCCGCCGAGCGGCTGGTGGATCATGACACGGGCGTTCGGCAGCGCGTAGCGCTTTCCGGTGGCGCCGGCGCAGAGCAGCACCGTCGCCATGCTCGCGGCCACGCCGAGGCAGAGCGTCGAGACCTGGGGCTTCACGAACTGCATGGTGTCGTAGATCGCCATGCCGGCCGAGATCATGCCGCCGGGGCTCTGGATGTAGAGGTTGATCTCGCGATCGGGGTCCTCAGCCTCGAGGAAGATCATCTGCGCCACGACCAGGTTCGCCACCGTGTCGTCGATGGGAGTCCCGATGAAGATGATGCGGTCCTTCAGCAGCCGCGAGAAGATGTCGTAGGCACGCTCACCGCGCCCGGTCTGTTCGACGACGATCGGTACGAGACCCATCCGTTAGGACCTTTCCCCTTTTCGTCCGGCCGGGGCGCTTCCCGCGACCCCTCGGCACTGCGAGTTCCGTCAGTGCGCCGCCGCCGGCACCGGGGCCGCGAAGGCCTCGTCGCGCAGCTGCGCCGCCTCGATCACCCTGTCCATCGCCTTCCGCTCGACGATCGTCTCGCCGAGCGACCGGCGCCGTTCCGCCGCCTGGTACCGCGCCCGGATCCGCGACGCCTGTCGCGGCTCCGCGGCGCACATCCGATCGATGTCCGCCGCGATCTCCTCGTCGGAGACCGTGATCGACTCCTGCCTCGCGATGCCCCCCAGGATCAGCTCGCGGCGCAGCGACCGCTCCACTCCGGGGCGGTAATGCTCCGCAAGCTGCTTCTCCAGCTCGTCGCCGACCTCCCGCCCTCCCGTCTGTTCCCGCACGACCTGGCCGACCATGTAGTCCAGCAGGCGCGGCGACAGCTCGAAGGGATTGCGGCGGACCAGCTCCTCGCCGGCCTGGCCCTCGAGCTCCCGGCGGATGCGCCCGGCCTCCTCGGCTTCGAGGTTGCGCCGGACACGGTCCCGCAGGTCGCCCAGGGACTCCAGTCTGAACAGCTCCCGCGCAAAGTTATCGTCCAGTTCGCGCAGCTTCTTCTCCTGGATTTTGCGGATGCCCAGCACGTATCGGATCGTCTTGCCCGCCAGCTCGGCCTGCCGGTAGTCGGCGGGGTAGTTGACGGTCACGGTCCGCTCCTGCCCGGCCTCGGCGCCCGTCAGGCCGCTCTCGAGCTCGGGGAGAAGCTCCGGCGCGCCCAGCTGGATGCGCGTGTTCTTCGAGCGCGTGTTCGCGAGCCGCCGGCCGTTGGCGTCGAGCCGCTGGGAGTCGAGCAGGACGATGTCGCCCGCCCGGGCGGGCCGGTCCAGGTCCACGAACACCGCCGACTGCTCGCGCAGCTCGGCGATCATCGCGTCCACCGCGGCGTCGTCGATCGTTCGCACCCGGCGCACGAGCGCGAGGCCCTTCCAGTCCTTCGCCTCGACCTGCGGCGTCACATCCACGACCGCCTCGAAGGTGAGCGGCTGGCCGGGCGTGAACTTCACGTTCGTCACCGAGGGCGGCACGATCGGGTCCAGCTTCGCCTCGGCCAGCGCCCGGCCGGTGGCCTCGGGCAGCACGCGCTCGAGGAACTCCTGCTCGATGTACGAGGCGTACTCCGAGCGGACGCGCTCGAGCGGCACCTTGCCCTTGCGGAAGCCGGGCATCGAGACGCGCTTCTGGAGCGTGCGGGCCACCTCGCCGAGGCGGGCTTCGACCTCCTCGACGGGGATCTCGACGGTGACGGTGTGCTGCCAGTTGCCGGTGTCGCGGACGGTGTGGTTCATCGTGCGATGCGGACCTCGGAGTCGGTATCGGGAGGGTGGCGCGGGGCCCCCGGTCAGGATTGCGAGAGGGGGGATTTGAACCCCCACGAGTTGCCCCACCGGATCCTAAATCCGGCGCGTCTGCCAGTTCCGCCACTCTCGCATCGCGGAAACGGCCTGCCCGGAACGTCCGGGGCCGCCGGGCCGCGGGCGGCCGGATTCGGGGAACGGGTGGCCGCGGGTGTCTGTCGCTTCACGCGCGGAATCGCGCGGCAGCATAGCACATGGCCGGTCGCCCGCCGCACGCGCGTCGCCGGTTCCGGCCGGGGGTGTTTCGAATCGGCACAGCACGGCCGGGAGGGGTCCGACGGGGTCCGTGCCGCTCAGGCCCCGTACTTGTCGAGCCGGCCCGCGTTCGCCATCAACACCGGCATGAGGTCCTTGCTCGCGAGGTTCGCGAAGCTGCCCCCGCGGCAGTGCTTCTCATGGAAGCGCGCGAACCCGTCGGCGAAGCACCAGGGCCCGGCGATGAGGGCGGGCACCGGGTGCCACGAGTGTCCCTTGACGAGCGTCGGCGTGGAGTGGTCACCCGTGACGCACAGCACGTCGGGCTTCAGGGCCAGCAGCGCGGGCAGGGCCGCGTCGGTCGCCTCGATCACCGCCTTCTTCGCCTCGAAGTTCCCGTCCTCCCCCGCCATGTCGGTGCCCTTGACGTGGAGGAAGAAGAAGTCGTGCCCGTCCCAGTTCGACTTCGCGAGCGCGATCGCCTCGACGGCGGTCTCGCCGGGCGGCACGTAGACGTCCATGCCGGCGAGTTGCGCCACCCCGCGGTACATGGGGTAGGCGGCGATGGCCGCGGCGCCCAGCTGGTAGCGCTCGCGGTAGCCCGGGAGGTGCGGTCGTGCCGAGAAGCCGCGCGCGAGCACGCCGTTCGCCGGCGTCTCGCCGGCGAGGACCTCGGCCGCGCGCTTCACGAAGGCGTCGGCGATCCGTGCCGTCTTCTCGTTCGCGGCGCCCGGCTCGAGCGCCCGCGCCTGTGGCACCGGCTTGCCTTCCTTGTGGGGGTCGGCGTCGGACACGTCGCCGCCCAGGCCCGGGCCCCGCAGCACGGCGACGAACCGGTGACCCTTGCCCGCCTTCAGCACGACGTCCACGTCCTCGATCCTCGAGGCGCTCGCCTTGAGCTTCTCGACCAGCTCGGCGCACTTCTCGTTCGGGATGCGCCCCGCCCGGCGGTCGGTGACGGTCCCGCCCGCATCGAGCGAACAGAAGTTCGCGCGCGCGGCGACGTCCCCGTGCTTCAACTCCATTCCCGCGCCGAGCGCCTCGAGCACCCCGCGGCCGACGACCGTCTCGGCCGGGTCGTACCCGAAGAGGCCGAGGTGTCCCGGGCCGCTCCCCGGCGTCACGCCGGGCTCGACCGGCAGCAGGCGGCCCAGCGCCGCCGCGGGCGCCAGCGCGTCCAGATTCGGCGTACGCGCCGCCTCGAGCGGCGTCTGCATCGCGTGTGCGGGGTCCGGCAGGTCCCCGAGCCCGTCGAGGACGAGCAGCACGATCTTCGTCTTGTTCGGCACGACCAGCGATTCGACGACGGAGTGCTTCACGACCCTTCCCTCCTGGCGGGCGCATCGCGACGCGACGCCCGCGCTCTCCCACTTCCTCCTAGTGACCGGGCACGACGCCGCGCGCGGTCCACCATCTCCAGATCTGCGGAACGAAGCGCCCGCTCCTCACCGCCGGGTCCGCGGCCACGAGCCTCGCCGCGCGGGTGGAGTCGGTCGCGAACACGTACAGGCCCCGCGCCTCGCCCGGGCCCTCGATCGGGCCGCCGAGCACGAGCGCCCCCTGCTCGCGGAGCTTCGCGAGGTGCCGCTCGTGGGCGGCCATCGTCTTCGCGGCGCCCGGTCCGCCGGCGGGGCCCCGACGGAGCAGCGCGATCGCGAACGTCACCATCGAGTCGGGCGCACCCGGGTCGCGTTCGTACGCGGCGCGGTACGTGTCGCCGATCCCGGCGTCGGCCCGCCAGCGGACCGGCTCCACCCGCAGGCGGCCCTCCTGGATCGCGGGGTCGAGGGCCAGCAGCGGGGGAATCTCGGCCAGGGAGTCCACCCGCCACACCCACAGCCCGCGCAGCGAGGGATCGCCCGAGCACGGGCCGGCCGCGCAGAGCCGGCCGGTCGCGAACATGCGCCGGTTGTTCGCGAGGTGCGCGGCCTGGACCGAGTCGCCGTGGGCGGATCCTCCCGGCGCCCACGACGGCCCCTTCCAGATGAGGCCGAGCGCGTAGCGCTCGACGGGCGCCGCGTCGCGCGGCGTCGCCGGGCCGGCGGCGGCGGCGGCGAGCGCGAGGGCGAGCGCGGCCACGAGCGGTTTCATGCGGGCCTCCTCCGGGGCGGACGGACGAGGCGCCACCCTAGCACGCGCGCCGCTTGTTCGCGCCCCGCACGCTCTCCTATCTTCGCGGGCGCGTCCCCCCCACCGATTCCACCCCCGCACGGAGGCGATTCCCGATGGCGATCCGGAAAGTCGGCGTGGTCGGCTGCGGCCTGATGGGCAGCGGCATCGCGCAGGTCAGCGCGCAGGCGGGCTTCCCCACCATCGTGCGCGAGGTTTCGGCGAACGCGCTCGAGAAAGGACTGGGCTCGATCCGCGCATTTCTCCAGGGCGGCGTGGACAAGGGCAAGCTCGCGGCCGCCGACATGGAGAAGGCGCTCGCGAACCTCTCGGGCACGACGGACTTCGCCGCGCTCGCGGACTGCGACCTCGTCGTCGAGGCGGCGACCGAGAACCTCTCGCTCAAGCGCGAGCTGTTCTCGTCGCTCGACTCGCGGTGCGCCCCGTCGGCGATCCTGGCCTCGAACACCTCGAGCCTTTCGATCACCGAGATGGCCTCGTTCACGAAGCGGCCCGGCCGGGTGATCGGGCTGCACTTCTTCAATCCCGTTCCGCTCATGAAGCTCGTCGAGGTCGTGCGCACCGTGAGCACCGACGACGCGGTGCTCGCCGAGGTGAACGGCTGGGTGAAGGGCCTCGGCAAGACGGCGGTGAACTGCGGCGACTCGACCGGCTTCGTGGTCAACCGGCTGCTCATTCCCTACATGCTCGACGCGGTGCGCGTGTTCGAGCAGGGACTCGCGAGCCGTGACGACATCGACAACGCGATGAAGCTGGGCTGCGGCTACCCGATGGGGCCGCTGCTGCTCGGCGACTACGTCGGCCTCGACACGACCTACTCCATCTCCGAGATCATGTTCGACGAGTTCAAGGAGCCGCGCTTCGCCGCGCCGCCGTTGCTGAAGCGCATGGTCCTCGCGGGCCTGCACGGCCGCAAGACCGGGCGCGGCTTCTACGACTGGAGCACGAACCCGCCGAGCTGACGCTGCGGAGGCCAAAGGAGGGCCCCGTGAAGCGAATCCTGTTCCTGCTGCTGCCCGCGCTGCTGGCGGCCGCCCCCGCGGCCGCGCGCCCATGGACGATCGGACCGAACCTCGACTTCGGCACGCGGATCGACGATCACGACGGCGGGAGCGTGACGACGCTCGGCCTGCCGGCCAGCGTGCTCGGCCTGCGCGTCGGCTTTCCCGGGAGCAACGCGCACTTCTCGACCTTCTTCGACACCGGCCTGTCCGTCACGACGGGCGGCGGCGCGCGCAGCAACCACTACGCGCTCACCGGGAACCTGCAGTGGGCCGTCGTGCCCGACGCCGGCCTGACGCCGTACGTGAATGCCGGCTTCGGGTTCCGCCACGTCTCCTACCGCACCTCGACGACCGCCAGCGCGACGAGCATCGCCTGGGGCGGCAGCCTCGGGCTGAGGCAGAAGTGGGGCGGGTCCGCCTATGTGCGCGGCGAGCTGCGGCTCGATCGCGTCACGCGGGGTGACGACGGCCCCGTGACCGTGATCCCCGGCGGCACCGAGTACGGCTTCCGGCTCGGCTTCGACCTGCGGGTCCGCTGAAGCCCGGCCGCGCGTGATCGATCACCCGCCGCTCGGGCCGTTGCGCGCGGCGCTGGCGAAGCTCGCCGCCGCCGGGATCCCGCACGCGCTCGGGGCGAGCGGGCTGTGCGCGGCGCTCGGGCTCGTGGAGCGCGTCAACGACTGGGACGTGACCTGCGAGGCGGACCTCGGGACGCTCGAATCGGTCTTCGCGGACGAGCCGGGCGAGTCGTTCGGAAACAGCGGCTGCCACGCGGACCAGAAGCGCAACCTGCGCGGCGGCGAGATCGAGCTGATCGCGCGCTTCGCGTTCTTCGTGCCCGGCGGGGTCGTGCGCATCCCGACGATCGTCACGCGCGAGTGGAACGGCGTGCCCGTGGGCAGCCCCGAGGCGTGGGCCGTTGCCTACGCGCTGATGGGCACTCTCGACGACGAGGCCCAGCGGGCCCGGCGGAGCGCGCGAGCCGAGGCGCTCTTCGGCTGGCTCGGCGCGCACGGGGCCGGGCCCGGCGCCGTGCGCGCGCTGCTTGCCGAGCCGCTGCCGGCGGATGTCGCGGCGCGGCTCGCGGCGCTGCCGCCCGCGCGGGGCGCGTGAGCGCGGCGCCCGTCGGCCCGTGACCCGCCGCGCCCGTCGCGGCTCAGGCCCCGCCGCCGGCGATCCGGCGCAGCGCGTCCTCGGGCAGCGAATACGTGAACAGCTCGGTCGCGATGCGGCCCGCGCCGAGCCGCTCGTAGAACGCGATGGACGGCGCGTTCCAGTCGAGCACCTGCCAGTCGATGCGGGCGTAGCCCCGCTCGACCGCCAGCCGCGCGAGTTCGGCGACCAGCGCGCGGCCCGTGCCGCGCCCGCGCTCGGTCTCCTCGACGAAGAGGTCCTCGAGCCACATCATCCGGCGGGTGCGGAACGACGAGAGCGTCGGAAAGAAGATCGCGTAACCCACGAGGCGCCCCTCGCGCTCCGCGACGAGCGCCTCGCCCACGGGCCGGGGGCCGAAGAGCAACTCTCCGAGCTGCTCGCGCGTCCCGGTCACGTATTCGGTCCAGCGTTCGTACTCGGCGAGCCCCCACAGCAGCTCCCAGAGCCGCGGCAGGTCGTCTTTGACGGCGAAGCGGACGCGGGCGGCGGTCACTCCCCGATCACCTTCACGAGCACGCGCTTCTTCCGCCGGCCGTCGAACTCGCCGTAGAAGATCCGCTCCCAGGGCCCGAAGTCGAGCTTGCCCTGCGTAATCGCGACCACGACCTCGCGCCCCATCACCTGGCGCTTCAGGTGCGCGTCGGCGTTGTCCTCGCCGGTGTCGTTGTGCCGGTACTGCGAGGTGGGCGCGTGCGGCGCGAGTTCCTCGAGCCACGCCTCGTAGTCGTGGTGCAGGCCCGACTCGTCGTCGTTGATGAACACGCTCGCCGTGATGTGCATCGCGTTCACGAGCACGAGCCCTTCCTGCACGCCGGACTCACGCACGACCTTTTCGACCTCGCGGGTGATGTTCACGAACCCCCGCCGCGCCGGCACGTTCATCCACAGGTATTCGGTGCGGGACTTCATGGGCCGGCACGTTAGCACGGCGCCCCCGGGCGGGCACCGGCGGGACCAACGCCGGGAGCCACCCCGTTTCGCCCGCCGGGGCCTTTTGCTAACTTCGCCGCGCTCGCGCCCGGCCACCGGCCGTCCCGTCTATCGTTCTTCCCGAACTGGAGGAATCCCGCATGCCGCTGCCCGACGTGGTGATCGTTTCCGGAGCCCGCACCCCCATGGCCGAGTGGATCGGCGGCAAGCGCGGCGACGGCCTGCCGGGTGGGGCGCTCGCCTCCGTCTCGGCCCTCGACCTCGGCGCGGTGGCCTCGCGCGCCGCCATCGAGCGCGCGGGCGTGCCGGCGGCGATCTTCGACCACTGCGTGATGGGCAACGCGCTGCAGACCTCCGGCGACGCGATCTACGGCGCCCGGCACGTCGCGCTCAAGAGCGGGCTGCGCACCGAGTGCCCGGCGCTCACCGTGAACCGGCTGTGCGGCTCGGGGTTCGAAAGCGTCGCGACGGCGGCCCGGATGCTCCAGCTCGGCGAGGCCTCGTGGGCGCTCGCGGGCGGGATGGAGAGCATGAGCCAGGCGCCGCACGTGCTGCGCGGCGCCCGGTCGGGCTTCCGCTTCGGCGCCTCGCCCGTGCTCGAGGACTCGCTGTTCGTGGCGCTCAAGGACTCGCACTGTGACCTCTACATGGCGCAGACGAGCGACAACCTCGCCCGGAAGTACGGCATCACGCGGGAGGCGCAGGACGCCTACGCCCTCCGCTCGCACGAGCGCGCGAACACCGCGAACACGAACGGCCGGTTCGCCGAGGAGGTCGTGCCCGTCGAGGTGAAGTCGGGGAAGAAGAAGACGGTGCTCGTGGACAAGGACGACCACCTCTTCCCGACGACGAGCCTCGAGAAGCTCGCCTCCCTGCCGGCGGCGTTCGGGCCCGACTCGTTCGTCACCGCGGGCAACGCGAGCGGCGTCGTGGATGCGGCCGCCGCGCTCGTCGTGACGACCGCCGCGAACGCGGCGAAGGAAGGCGCGAAGCCGCTCGCGTTCGTGCGGGCGTGGAGCGCCGTCGGCGTGGACCCGGCGATCATGGGCATCGGCCCCGCGCCGGCGGTCCGCGCCGTGCTCGGGCGCGCCGGGATGTCGCTCGACGCGATCGACCTGTTCGAGATCAACGAGGCGTTCGCCGGCCAGTACCTGGCGGTCGAGAAGGACCTCGGACTCGACCGGGAGAAGGTGAACGTGAACGGCGGCGCCATCGGGCTCGGACACCCGCTCGGCGCCACGGGCACCCGCCTGATCTACACCCTGCTCCTCGAGCTGCGGCACCGCGGCGCGCGCTTCGGCGTCGCCGCGGCCTGCATCGGCGGCGGGCAGGGCATGGCCGTGCTGATCGAGAGGGCGTAGCCCCCCCACCCCGGAGTCCCCATGACCGACCACCCCGTGACCGCCGGGAAGGCCTCCTGGAGCTTTCCGAAGACGTTCTGGTTCGCAAACGCCTCCGAGCTCTGCGAACGCGCCGCCTACTACGGCACCTTCATCGCCCTGCGCACCTACCTGCTGCGCGTCGTCGGGCTCGACGACGTGCAGGCCGGCTTCGTCGCCGGGCTGTTCGGCGCGCTCATCTACCTGTTCCCGTTCTTCACCGGCGCGCTCGCCGACCGCATGGGCTTCCGCAACTCGCTGCTGCTCGCGTTCGGCCTGCTCGCGGCGGGATACGGATCGCTCGGGAAGTTCCACGCGTTCTGGCCGGTCCTGGGCGCGCTGCTGCTCATCGTGATCGGCGGGGCGTTCGTGAAGCCGGTCATCACGGGCACGGCCTCCAAGTCCTCGAACGAGACCAACCGGGCCCGCGCGTTCAGCATCTTCTACATGATCGTCAACATCGGCTCGTTCACCGGCAAGACCATCGTCGCGCCCATCCGGATCCAGATGGGCGTCGAGAACGTGCCCTACTTCTCGGCGATCGCCGCGCTCGTCGGCTTCGCTGTCATCCTGTTCACGTTCTTCCCGCGCGAGAACGACCGCGAGCGGCCGCACAGCATCAGCGAAACGCTGCGCGGCATGCTCACGGTGATGAGCAACGCGCGCTTCACCGCGCTCATCCTGATCACTGCGGGTTTCTGGGCCATCCAGGGCCAGCTCTACGCCTCGATGCCGGACTACGTGATCCGCATGGCGGGCGAGACCTACAAGCCCGAGTGGTACGCGAACGTGAACCCGCTGGTCGTGGTGCTGAACGTCGTCTGGGTCACGCAGTTCGTGCGCGCGTGGGCGCCGGCGGTCGCCATCACGGTGGCGATGGTGCTGATCCCGCTCTCCTCGCTGGCGATGGCGACCTCGCACCTCTTCGCGGGGAACGTGAACCTGCTCGGCGCCTCGGTGCACCCGATCACGCTCATGATGGTGATCGGCATCGCCATCCAGGGCTTCGCCGAGTGCTTCCTGAGCCCGAAGTACCTCGAGTTCGCCTCGAAGCAGGCGCCCCCGGGCCGCGAGGGCCTCTACCTCGGCTACGCGCACATGAACACGTTCTTCGCGTGGCTCTTCGGCTTCATCTTCGCGGGGTACCTGCTCAAGGCCTTCTGCCCCGAACCGTCGAGCCTGCCGGCGGCCGTGCAGGCGCAGCACACGGCGTGGCTCGCCGGCCAGGCCGCGATGCCCGCCGCCTACGCGCACGCCTACTACCTCTGGTACGCGTTCGCGGGCGTGGGCGTGGTCTCGCTGGTGGCGATGATCGTCTTCACCGCGGTGACCCGGGCCGCGGACGCGCGGCGGCGTAAGGGCGGCCTGGGTGCGGCCCCCCCCGGCCCGGGCGGGGGCCGCACGCGCTCTTCACTTGCCCCGGCCCTCCCCCGCACGGTTTACTGACCGGCACTTCTCGGGCCCAGACCCTCCGACGCGGGAGCCTCCGATGGACGAACGGGAACTCATCTACGACTGGAACGAACACGGGGAGCGCTGGGACGCCCCGCCCTACAAGATCCAGTTCGACGACGAGACGCTCCGCGACGGGCTGCAGTCCCCGTCGGTGCTCACCCCCTCGATCGAGCAGAAGATCGAGCTGCTCCACCTCATGGAGAAGCTCGGGATCGACACGGCCGACATCGGCCTGCCCGGGGCCGGGCCGCACGTCGTGCGCGACGTCACGCAGCTCGCCCAGGAGATCGTGTCGTCGCGCCTGCGCATCCAGGCCAACTGCGCGGCGCGCACGATGGTTCGCGACATCCAGCCGATCGTGGACGTGTCGCAGAAGGTCAGCCTGCCCATCGAGGTCTGCACGTTCATCGGCTCCTCGCCCATCCGCCAGTTCGCCGAGAACTGGACCGCCGAGATGATGGTCGAGAACACGCGCGAGGCGGTGACGTTCGCGGTGAAGCACGGTCTCGAGGTCATGTACGTGACCGAGGACACGATCCGCGCCCACCCCGACACGCTCCGGACGCTCCTCCTTACCGCGATCGAGTGCGGCGCGACGCGGCTCTGCCTGTGCGACACCGTCGGGCACGCGACGCCCTCGGGCGTCCGCAACCTGCTCGGCTTCGTGAACGGGATCGTCGAGGAGAGCGGCGGGAACATCGGCATCGACTGGCACGGACACAACGACCGCGGTCTCTCGGTCATCAACACGATCGCCGCGGTCCGCGCCGGTGCGAGCCGCGTGCACGCGTGCGCGATCGGCATCGGCGAGCGCGTCGGCAACACGCCCATGGACCAGCTGCTCGTGAACCTGCGCCTGCTCGGGTGGATCCACAACGACCTGACCGCCCTGACCGAGTACTGCGACAGGGCCTCGGAGTACACCAAGGTCCCGCTGCCCGTGAACTACCCGATGGTCGGCGCGGACGCGTTCCGCACGGGGACCGGCGTCCACGCGGCCGCGGTGATCAAGGCCTACCGCAAGGGCGAGGACTGGCTCGCCGACCGGGTCTACTCGGGCGTGCCCGCCAGCATCATCGGGCGCCGGCAGGAGATCGAGGTCGGGCCGATGAGCGGCGAGAGCAACGTGATCTTCTGGCTCCAGAATCGCGGGATCGAGCCCAGCTCCGAGCGGGTGCAGGCCGTGTTCCAGCGCGCGAAGAGCGTGGACCGCGTGCTCACCGACGACGAGATCCACGCGGTGCTGGCGGCACTGGCCGAAACCCACGCGCGGTGAGCCCGCGCGCGATCGCATCCGTCCTGGTCGCCCTGGCGCTCGCCGGTGCGGCGGACGCCGCGACGGCGCCCGCCGTAGCGCCCGCGCAGGCCGTCCCGGTACGGGCCGGCAGGCCGTCCGCGCCGAACCCGGCGCCGATCGCGTCCGAGGCGCGCACGCGCGAGGACGAGGGTGCGTACGGCCTCGCGCTCGAGCAGCTGCGACGGCTGCGCCCGCTCGTGCCGCTGGACGGCGACCTCGAGCTGGCGACGGCGATCGACGAGGCGCGCGCCAACCTCCTCGACAGCGCCTGGGTGCGGCTCGAGGGGCCCGTGCTGCGCGCGGCTCTCGCCGACGAAGGCGGTCCCGGGCGCTGGCGCGACTATCCGTTCCAGCGCGAGCCGTTCTGGCTGAACGGCCGCTTCGACGGCTGGTACTGGTACGTGGCGCGCACGAAGGCCGAGGTCGCGCTGAGGCTCGGGCGCTGGGCCGACGCGCGGGACGCGGCGAAGATCGCGGTGCACGCCCGTCCGCTGGCCGGCAAGGAGCACCTCCTCTATGCGCTCTGTCTCGCGCACACGGGCGACGAGTCGGGCGCGCGCACCGAGGCCCGGCTGGCCGCCGAGCTGGACCCGCTGCTCCCCGAGGGGTTCTACCTGCGCGGGCTCGTGGCCTGGCGCGACGGCGACCGGGCGCGCGCCCGGGAGGATTTCGAGCGCGCCCTGGCGCGCGACTCGAGCTACCGGGCGCCCGCGCTGGCGCTGTCGCGCCTGCTCGTCCCCGGCCTCGCGCCCGACCCGCTCCCCACGCGCTTCCTGAGCGGCCGCCGTCGCGCCGCCGAGCTCACCTCGCGCGTGCGGCCGAAGCTCGAGGAGTACGTGCAGTTCGACCAGATCGCGACGCTCTACGGCCAGCCGAGGCGGGTCGTGCCCGACTCGCTCAAGGCGATCATGGGGATGACTCGTCCCATTCACCTCTACGTGACGGTGCTCGTGGACGAGCACGGGCGCGTCGTTTCCGACGAGCTGCCGTGGCTGACCCCGAAGATGCTGCCCGTTCCGCTGCTCGTGGAGGTGCTCCACGACGCGAGCCGCTGGAAGTTCAAGCCGGCGGTGAAGCTCGGCCGGCCGCGTGCTTCCTACGCGACGGTCGAGTACGAACTGACCCCCTGAACCCGCCGAGCGCGCGGGAGGAGCGAGACGTGTCCCGGAACTACGAGATCGCCGTGATCCCCGGCGACGGCATCGGTCCCGAAGTCGTGCGCGAGGGCCTGCGCGTGCTCGAGCGCGTCGCCTCGATCGAGGGCTTCCAGGTCTCGCTGACGCGCTACCCATTCGGCGCCGAGCACTACCTGAAGACCCGCGAGGTCCTGCCCGATCCGGCGTTCGAGGAGATCCGCGGGCACCGCGCCGTTCTGCTCGGGGCCATCGGGGACCCGCGCATGGCTCCCGGCTTCCTCGAGTTCGGCATCGTGGCCCGGCTGCGCTTCGGCCTCGACCTGTACGCGAACCTCCGCCCCGTGAAGCTCCACGATGAGTACCTGTGCCCGCTCAAGGGCAAGGGGCCCGACCAGCTCGACTTCGTGGTGGTGCGTGAGAACACCGAGGACGCCTACGCGGGAATGTGGGGGCAGTTCAAGAAGGGCACGCCCGACGAGGTCGCGACGCAGGAGATCCTGTTCACGCGCAAGGGTGTCGAGCGGGTGATCCGCTTCGCGTTCGAGCTGTGCCGGGCGAGGAACCGCCGCCGGAAGCTCACGCTGCTCACGAAGGCGAACGCGATCCGCGCGATGGAGCTGTGGACGCGCACGTTCGCCGAGGTCGGCGCCGAGTACCCGGACGTCCAGCGGGAGCACCAGTACATCGACGCCGCCTGCATGTTCGTCGTGACCACGCCCGAGCAGTACGACACGGTCGTCACGAGCAACATGTTCGGCGACATCTTCACCGACCTCGGCGCCGCGCTCGTCGGCGGACTCGGGCTGGCCGCGAGCGGCAACCTGCACCCGGGGCAGGTGAGCCTGTTCGAGAGCATCCACGGGTCGGCGCCTCAGTTCGCGGGGCAGAACCGCGCGAACCCGCTCGCCACGATCTTCGCCGTGTCCATGATGCTCGACGACCTCGGCGAGAAGGGCGCGGCGCAGCGTGTCGAATCGGCGGTCGTGCGGCTGCTGCGCGCGCGCACGCTGCCGAACCTCGGGATGGACTCGGGATTCGGCACCGACCAGGTGGGCGATCTCGTGCTCGCCGGACTCGAGGCCCCGGCCGGGGTCTGAGCGCCGCGCGGAGCCCCGCCCGCCTCGAAACTTCCGGTGCAAGCCCGGCCGGTTCTCCGTCACACGCGCCCGTTCCCCTTGCCCCGGACCGGGTTGCGCACGCGGCCTGCCGGGAGGCTGACGGCCGGGCGTCTCGGGACTGTGAACGCAGGAGGCGCAAACTTTAACTTGGGCCGACCGCGGCGGGCGTGCATATTCCGGACTACCGCGTGCGAACGGAAGTCGCGCCCGCAGGGCCGCAGCCGAGAGTTCCGAGCGCCCGCTGTGTCCGGGTCCCCCGCAGTGCCGGGCAAGAAGCCCCCAATCATGCGGCACGCACCGCATCCCAAGGTCCCTCATGGCACGCCCCTTTGCCGCCACGCTCGGACGGCTCCATCCCCATCCGAGGGCCGCTCGCGAACCCTCCGGGCTTGGCCTGCGTGAAGCGCCCGTCGTCGCGGGCCTGCGCTTCGCGCTCCCTCGTCCCACGCTCACCGACGTGCACGTCGTCGATGCCGGAGGCCGGCGCGTTCGCACGCTCGCGTGCGGCGAACTCGCTGCCGGCGAGCACGCGTGCGGCTGGGACGGCTTCGACGACGCCGGCGCGCGCTGCGCGCCGGGCAGCTACGTGCTCCGGCTCGAGACGGGCGGCAGCCTCCTGACCTCTCGCATCGTTTCGCTCGGCTGACGCCCGAACGCGCGGGTCGTCCCGCACCCCGCGGTGCGAGGCGGCCCGCCGTGCATTCCGGAGGCTAGTCGGTGTGTTCGCCCGAGGGCGACAGGAAGCGCTCCGCCCAGCGGTAGCCTTCGAGCACCAGCAGCGCGAAGAGCGTTCCGGTGATCGCCAGTCCATACGCGTGCACGCCGACGGCGGTCCCGATCGCGGCCACCATCCAGATGCTGGCCGCCGTCGTCAGTCCCGCGACGTAGCCCTCCTGCCGCAGGATGCTGCCCGCGCCGAGGAATCCGACGCCGGTCACGACGCCGTGCACGGTCCGGGACGCGTCGAGGCTGTGGCCTCCGAACGACGTGTAGGCGTACGACGTACACAGGATGAACATCGTGGATCCGACGCACACGAGCACGTGGGTACGCAGCCCGGCGGGCTTTCGCCCCATCTGCCGCTCGAGTCCCACGAGGGTGCCGAGCACGAGGGAGAGGGACATCGGGATGATGTCCCGGATGTACTCCAGCATGGCGCCTCCTTGCGAAGTCCGCAGTATCGGCAAGTCGCCACGGCCGACGCAACACGAAAGGCGCCTCCCGCGAGGGAGGCGCCTTCGCACACGCGAAGGTCAGCGCCGCTCGAACTTCGCGGGACGCTTGTCGAGGAACGCCTGCAGTCCCTCGTGCATGTCGGCGGTGGCGGCGACCATGCCGAAGCGGCCGCTCTCGAAGCGCAGCCCCTGGTCGAGCGGCAGGCTGAGCCCGCGCACGACGCACTCGAGCGCCGCTTCGACCGCCAGCGGCCCGTTCCGGAGGATCGCCTCGACGAGCTTCACCGCCTCGTCGACGAGCTGGTCGAGCGGCACGACGCGGTTCACGAGACCGATCCGCTCCGCCTCGTCGGCTTTCACCTTCCGTCCCGACAGGATCAGCTCGAGTGCGCGGCCCTGGCCGACGAGCCGGGGCAGCCTCTGCGTGCCGCCGTAGCCGGGGATGATGCCGAGCGTGACCTCGGGCAGACCGAACACGGCGTTCTCCGACGCGAGTCGCATGTGGCAGCCCAGCGCCAGCTCGCAACCGCCGCCGAGCGCGAAGCCGTTCACCGCCGCGACGACGGGCTTCGGGCTCCCCTCGAGCAGGTCGGCAACGCCCTGCCCGAAGCGCGAGATCTCCTCGGCGGCCCCGGGCCCGAGCGGCTGCAGCTCGGCGATGTCGGCGCCGGCGATGAACGCCTTGGGGCCGGCCCCGGTCAGGACGAGCGCCCCCTGCGCGGGGTCCGCGGTGAAGGCGCGTACGGCGTCGGCGATCTCGCCGAGCGTCGCGCGGTCGATGGCGTTCAGCTTCTCGGGGCGGTTGACCGTCAGGACCGTGACGGACCCCCGCCGCTCGAGTTGGATATTCTTGAAGGCGAGCGTGCTCGTGCTCATCTCGTCACCTCGTGGTGAAGGGCCGCTGCGAAAGGGCCCGCGAGTATAGGCACGCGCCGGAAACGCCTTCAAATCCGCCGTGGCCGGCCCCGCGCCGAGGCGATAGACTGCCCAGTCCACCTCCAGCCCCGGGAGACCGACATGCCCGACCCCACGACTCCCCTGCCTGCGGCCGACGCGGTTCGCCTGCAGTCGGAAATGGAGTTCATTTCGGAGCTCTGCACCGTCGTCGCGGGCAGCTCCGAGCTGCAGCCGATCCTCGACTGGGTCGTGAGCAAGACGGCCCGCCTGCTCGGCGCCGACGAATGCAGCATCCGGCTGCTGAGTCCCGACCGGGCCTCGACGAAGACCGTCATCTCGATGGACAAGGGCGGCCAGGAGGCCGGCACGTCGTCCTGGCCCGTGCCGCTCAAGAACTCCGTGATGGGCTATCTCATGGTCAAGCCCGGCGAGCTTGCGACGTCCGACATCCTCTCCGACGCGCGCTTCCCCGGGCTGCGCAACGTCACCTCGCCGGCACGCGCCCTGCTCGCCGTCCCGCTCTACGTCGACGGCGGCATCCGCGGGATGATCGCCGTGAGCCACCGCGACGCGGGCCGCGAATGGGCCCGGGCGGACGCACAGCTGCTCTCGATCGTCGCGAGCCACTCGGCCGGCGTGCTCGAGAAGGCGCGGCTGCGCGCCGAGGCCGAGGAGAAGCGGCGGCTCGAGCTCGAGCGCGAGAAGATCGAAAAGGAGCTGATGCTCGCCCGCGACATCCAGATGCGGCTCGTGCCCGAGGCCGCGCTCGAGTGCGGCCCGTGGCGCGCCGACGGGCGGCTGGTTCCCGCCCGGCAGGTCGGCGGGGACTACTACGACTACTTCCTCGTCGCGGGAGGCCGCATGGCGATCGCACTCGCCGACGTCTCCGGCAAGGGCGTCCCCGCCGCGCTGCTCGTGAGCACCGTGCAGGGCACGCTGCGTGCGTTCTGTGACGGGCACCGCCGCCCGGCCGAGCTCATCCGGGAGCTGAATCGCGCCGTGGTGCGCCACGCCGGCTCCGGGCGGTTCGTCACGCTCTTCTACGCCGAGCTCGACCCGCAGGAGTCGCAGGTGCGGTACGTGAACGCCGGGCACAACTACCCGCTGCTCCGTCGCGCCGGAGGTGGGATCGAGCAACTCGCGACCGGAGGCGTTCCGCTTGGCCTGTTCGAGGACGCCGAGTTCGAGGAGAGCGTCGTGCCGTTCGGGGAACACGACGCGCTGCTGCTCTTCAGCGACGGGATCACCGAGGCGATGGACGGCTTCCTCGCGGAGTACGGTGACGACCGTCTCACCGCGCTCTGGACCGCCCACCCGGACGACGAAGCCGGAGCGTTCGTGACCCGCCTGATCGACGACGTGGCCGAGTTCCGGGGCGCCGCGCCGCAGAGCGACGACATGACCGCCGTCGCGGTCACCCGCCGCCCGGGGAACTGACGATCCGCCGGCGGCGGACCGGGCCCGGGCGCTGGCTCGCTCGTCTCGCCGTCGCGGCCGCCGCCTGCCTCGTCGCCGTCGTCGCGTGGGCCTGGGTGAAGGCCCAGGCCATCGACGTCGGGGCGCTCGCCCGGAGAAACCCCGGGCGGACGGCGCTCATGCGGCAGCGTGCGCGCGAGGCGGCGCGGGCCGGCCACCCCTACCGCGAGCGTCGCACATGGGTGCCCTACGCCCGCATCTCGCCGTTCCTGCGCCGCGCCGTGCTCATCGCCGAGGACGACGCGTTCTACTCGCACGACGGCTTCGACTGGAACGAGATCCGCGAGAGCGCGCGACACGACCTGCAGGCGGGCCGGATCGTCCGGGGCGGGAGCACGATCACGCAGCAGCTCGCGAAGAACCTCTGGCTCGGCACCGGGCGTACGCCCCTGCGCAAGCTCGAGGAGGCGTTCCTCGCGATCCGGCTCGAGCGCTCGCTCTCCAAGCGCCGGATCTTCGAGCTCTACCTGAACGTCATCGAGTGGGGCGACGGGATCTACGGCTGCGAGGCGGCCGCGAGGCGCTGGTTCGGGACGAGCGCGACCGCCCTGGACGCCCGGCAGTCCGTGCGACTGGCCGCCGTCATCGCGAATCCGCGCCGCTTCTCGCCGCTCTCGCCCTCCCCCCGCATCCGGCGGAAGATCCGGATCATCGCGACCCGGATGCGGCGCCGCGGGGAACTCGACGAGGCCGGGTGGCGCTCCGTGCTCGGGCTTCCGCCGGCGCCGCCTCCTCCGGCCGTCCTCCCGGATTCGTCGGGACCGCCCCCGGTCGAGGCCGCACCCGCCGACACGGGCGGGGCCGCGGAGGATTCCGCCGGGACCGGCTGACGGGCCCGTCGCCGCGGGCTCAGCCGCCCAGGGCCTGCTTCACGAGCCGCGAGACGGTGCTGCCCTCGGCGCGGCCCTTCACCTGGGCCAGGACCCGCCCGATCACCTTGCCCATGTCCCTCGGCCCCGCCGCTCCGGTGGCCGCGACGGCCTCCCGCACGATCCCGGCGAGCTCCTCCTCGCCGATCGCTTCGGGCAGGTAGCGCTGCGTGACGGCGATCTCGCGCTCCTCGCTCGCGTTCAGGTCGGGCCGGCCCGCCTTCGTGTTGATCTCGATCGTCTCGCGACGCTTCTTGACGTAGCGCTGCAGGATCTCGATCTCCTCGTCTGCCGAGAGGCCTTCCTCGCGGGGCTTCGCCGTCTTCGCCTCCATCAGCGCCGCCTTCAGCATGCGCAGCGTGCTCAGCGTGTCGGCGTCCTTCTCCTTCATCGCCTTGACCAGGTCGGCCTGCAGGCGGTCCATCAGCGAGTCGCTCATCCGGCCCCTCCCGTGAGTATCCCGACGGTCCGGGGCGGACTGTACCATGCACCGTCCGGCGGGCAGGGCGTCAGCGCGCGCCGGGCAGCGGCACCTCGAAACCGACGGTGAAGATGATGTTGTCGAGCGTCGTGAAGTCGTAGCGGCTGTTCCGCTCGACGCCGAGCCGCAGCCAGCGCAGCTTCGCGTCCGCCGCCCAGCCGACGGATCGCCGGGAGGCCGGCGCCACCGTGAGCTGCAGCCAGTCGTTCGTCTCGTTCGCGAACCTCGCCCGGACGGGCACGACCCACAGTCCGCCCGCGCGCGGGTCGCGGATCACGGTGAGCCCGGCGAAGGAGTACGAGCCCCAGTAGACGTCGGCGCCGGCGTCCACGACGAGCTGCGTCTCCGACTCGCCGACGATCGGGCTCACTTCCGCACGTGCCACCCAGCGGCTGCCCACGACCTGCTCCGTGCCCAGCCAGAAACGCTCGTCGTGCAGCTCGTGACGCCACTGCACCGTGTAGGACGAGCGCCTGGCGTCCCGCAGGTGCACGCCGACCTCGGGCCGGAACTGGTCCTCGCCGCGCTCGAAGTCCCAGTACTCGAGCTGGACGTGGAACGGCCCGGGCGCGACGTAGGCGAGCACGTCGCGCATCCGGTTGTCGTTCGAAAACGACCAGAGGCGGAACTGCCCGCCGGCCACGGGCGCCGCGCCGGCCGGCCCGGCCGCGAGCGTCCCGGCCAGCAGCGCCGCGATCGCGAGCGCGCGCCTCATGCCGGCACCCGGTCCGCCGGTCCGCGGCGGGGCTTCATGGTGCGCTTCACGTACCGCAGCCAGAACCACGTGAGGATCGACGCCGTGCGCAGGACGGTGTTCACGGCGCCGTAGACGGGATAGCACAGCAGCACTCCGAGCGACGCCCGGCGCCTGGAGCCGGGCTCGCGGATGGCGATCCAGGGGAACATCTCGAACGCGAGGTAGAGCAGGTAGATCACGAGCGCCCACCAGCGCAGCCCGGGGGTCAGCGCGAGCACGACGAGCGACCAGGTCTTGAGCGGATCGGTGACGAGCGTGAGCACGTTGTAGGCCATCTCGTAACGCAGCCGCCAGCCCGAATGGCGTGAGAACGTGAGCCGGATCATGTTCAGCAGCTGGTGGTACAGGCCGGGGTACCAGCCGATCAGCCGCTGCCGCATCCACTGGCCGAGCCGGTGCGGCGTGACGGTCCAGACCGGCTCGTTGGCGAACACGATCCGGCGTCCCGCGAGCAGGTGGACGATCGTGCGCTGGAGATCCTCGGCCTGGAAGACGCACGTGTGCTGGTGGTGGAGCTCCTGCAGGTCCGCGCGGCGGAAGAGCCCGACCGCGCCGGAGACGCAGCTGACCGACTGGGAGACGTCGTGGAACCGCTTCCCGATCTCCATGCTCTTCGCGTATTCGTAGCGCTGGAGCGCCCCGAGGAAGGTGTTGCCGCGGGCGCCGTCGCGGTTGCGGCGGTCGGGGAGCACCATGAACGCGACCGCGTCGAAGCCCTCGTCGGTGATGAGCGAGGTCGGGAGGCGCGCCCCCCCGAGACGCGTGTCGTCGTCGAGGAGCAGCACGAGCGGCGTGCGGACGCGGTGGATCGCGTAGTTGATCGCCGACGCCTTGCCCTTCGAGTGCTCGAAGCGATGCACCGTGCAACCGAGTCCGCGGGCGATTTCGGAGGTGGCGTCGGTGCTCCCGTCGTCCACGACGTGGATGCGCACGGCCGGCATCAGCCGCGTGAGGTCGGCGATCGTGCCGGGAAGCATGGCGGCGCCGTTCCGGCAGGCGATGACCGCGCTCACGGTCGAGGCGTCCTGCCGGAACGTGCGGGGCTCCGAACGGCCCAGCAGCTCGATCAGCAGCTTCACGAAGTCCACGAGCGCGCAGAACAGGATCACGAACAGCAGGGAGCCGGACCAGCCGGGAGCGGTCGAGGCGCCGTCGAGCGGCGAGACGAAGCCGGGAACGAGGAGCGACCAGAGGTTCATCGCGCGCTCCTCCCCACCGCGGCGGCGCGCCGGAGCTTGACCGGCCCGGGAGCGCTCCCTAGGCTCCCGCGCGGCTGTCCGTCCCCTTCCCGCAGGAGGAACGCTTGAACCGCGAGCAAAGACTCGCCGAGCTGCGCCGGCGCCGCGAACAGGCGCTGGCCGGCGGCGGCGCCGACCGCGTCGCCAGGATCCACGCCCGCGGCCGCCTCACGGCCCGCGAGCGTCTCGAGCTGCTGCTCGACCCCGGTTCGTTCACCGAGATCGGGACGTTCGTCACCCATCGCTGCGCGGACTTCGGCATGGCCGACAAGCGCATCACCGGCGACGGGGTCGTGGCCGGCTTCGGCCACGTGGAGGGGCGCCTCGTCTACGTGTTCGCGCAGGACTTTACCGTCTTCGGCGGCACGATGAGCGAAGCGAACGCCCGCAAGATCTGCGCGATCATGGATCTCGCGCTGGACAACGGCGCGCCGGTCGTGGGCCTGAACGACTCGGGCGGCGCCCGCATCCAGGAGGGCGTGCTCTCGCTCGGCGCCTACGCCGACATCTTCCTGCGCAACACGCTCGCCTCGGGCGTCGTGCCGCAGGTCTCGGCGATCCTCGGACCGTGCGCCGGCGGCGCCGTGTACTCGCCCGCGATCACCGACTTCACCATCATGGTCCAGGGCACGAGCCACATGTTCGTGACCGGCCCCGAGGTCATCAAGGCCGTCACGGCCGAGGACGTCTCGTTCGAGGACCTCGGCGGCGCGATGTCGCACAGCACGAAGAGCGGCGTCGCCCACTTCGCCGCCACGGACGACGCCGACGCGATCCGGCACGTGAAGCGCCTGCTGTCGTTCCTGCCCGCGAACAACGCGGAGGACCCGCCCCGCCGCGCGTGCACGGACCCCGTGGACCGCCGGGCGCCCGAGCTGGCGACGCTCGTGCCCGAGTCCCCCGACAAGCCCTACGACATGAAGGAGCTGGTGCGGCACGTCGTGGACGACGGGGACTTCTTCGAGGTCCACGAGCACTTCGCCGGCAACATCGTCGTGGGGTTCGCGCGGCTGAACGGCCGCCCCGTGGGCGTCATCGGCAACCAGCCGAAGGTGCTGGCCGGCGTGCTCGACATCGACTCCTCGGTGAAGGGCGCCCGGTTCGTGCGTTTCTGCGACGCGTTCAACATCCCGCTGCTGACGTTCGAGGACGTGCCGGGCTTCCTTCCGGGCACGCGCCAGGAATGGGGCGGCATCATCCGCCACGGTGCCAAGCTTCTCTACGCCTATTGCGAGGCGACCGTGCCCAAGCTCACCGTGGTCGTGCGCAAGGCCTACGGCGGCGCCTACGACGTCATGTCGAGCAAGCACATCCGGGGCGACTACAACGTCGGCTGGCCGAGCGCCGAGATGGCGGTCATGGGCGCCGAGGGGGCGGTCAACATCCTGTACCGGGACGAGATCGCGAAGGCGGCGGACCCCGTCGCCGAGCGGCGGCGCCTGGTCGCCGGGTACAACGAGAAGTTCGCCTCGGCCTGGGTCGCGGCGGAGCTGGGCTACCTGGACGACGTGATCGAGCCCCAGGACACGCGACCGAAGCTGATCGCGGCCCTCGAGATGCTCCGAAACAAGCGTCAGTCGATTCCGTCGAAGAAGCACGGGAATCCCCCGCTGTAACCGGGCAGTCGTCTGTTCGTTCGGGAGCCCGGGATCGGGGCGGATCCGGGGCGAAAGGGCGGGCCTTCTCGACATCGAGCGTAGCAGCGGGCGCGACCCGGCTCCTACGGGTCATTGCGCCACCCGTTCGGGGCATCCCACCCGAAAACCGGCACGGGGGCCCCGCGAGCCGGCGTTCAGACGACGAGCATCGCGTCGCCGTACGAGTAGAAGCGATACCGCTCCCGGACCGCGTGCGCGTACGCGGCACGCAGCAGGTCCGGCCCGGCGAACGCCCCGACGAGCAGCAGCAGCGTCGTGCGCGGCAGGTGGAAGTTCGTGACGAGCGCGTCCACGGCGCGGAACCGGTACGGCGGGTGGATGAACTTGCGCGTCCACCCCGAGCCCGCGCCGGGCTCGCCGCCGCGGGCGTCGCAGGCGCTCTCGAGCGCCCGCACGCTCGTCGTTCCGACCGCGACGATGCGTCCGCCCGCGGCACGGGCGGCGGCGAGCTTCGAGGCGGCCTCGGAGGTCAGCTCGTACCACTCCTCGTCCATCCGGTGCTCGGTGGGATCGGCCGCCGTCACCGGGCGGAACGTCCCCGGCCCGACGTGCAGCACGAGCCGCGCGCTGCCGACGCCGACCGCCTCGAGCGAGGCGAGCAGCCCGGGCGTGAAGTGGAGGCCGGCGGTCGGCGAGGCGACCGCGCCCTCGACGCGCGCGTAGACCGTCTGGTAGCGCTCCCGGTCGCTCTCGTCCGGCGGCCGGTGGACATAGGGCGGCAGCGGGATCTCGCCGCGCTCGCGCAGCACGGCGTCGAGATCGCCGCGTCGCACGCGCACCACCCGCTCCCCCTGCCCGCCCTCGGAGGTCACCTCGAGCTCGAGCGCGCCGCCCTCGTCCGCGAGCACGGCGCCGATGCGCGCGTGCTTCGCCGGCTTCGCGAGCACGCGCCAGCGCTCGTCCTCCCCGGGCTCCGGGCGCACGAACAGCAGCTCGACCCGCCCGCCCGAGGGCCGGCGCACCCGCAGCCGCGCGGGCCGCACGCGGGTCTCGTTCAACGCGAGCACGTCGCCGGGACGCAGCCACTCGCCCAGGTCGCGGAAGTGCCGGTCGTGGAGGGCGCCGCTCGCCCGCTCGACCACGAGCAGCCGGGAGTCCTCACGCCGGGCCGCCGGGTACTGGGCGACGAGGGATTCGGGAAGCTCGTAGTCGAGGTCTTCGAGCCGCACGGGCCTTCGGTCGCTCAGGCGAGGGGCAGCTCGGATTGGTCCGTCGGCGCGGCGCCGTCCCGGAGGCGCGCCGGCAGCGGCAGCTCGAGGTGCTCGTAGGCGAGGCGGGTCGCCTCGCGCCCGCGCGCCGTGCGGCGCACGAAGCCCTCCTGCACCAGGAACGGCTCGTAGACGTCCTCGAGTGTGGTCGCGTCCTCGCCGAGCACGACCGCGAGCGACTGCAGGCCCACCGGGCCGCCGTCGTAGCGGTGGATGAGAGCCTCGAGCATGCGCCGGTCCATCTCGTCGAGCCCACGGACGTCCACCTCGAGAAGCTGCAGGGCCTCGCGGGTGACGCGGAGGTCCACGCGACCGTCCGCCTTGATCAGCGCGAAGTCGCGCACTCGGCGCAGCAGGCGGTTCGCCACGCGGGGCGTACCCCGAGAGCGCCGGGCGATCTCGAGGGCCGCCTCGTCGCTGACCTCGGTCTCGAGGATGCGCGCGGAGCGCCGGACGATGTGCCGCAGGTCGGCGGCCGGGTAGAAGTCCAGGCGCAGCGTGACGCCGAATCGCGCCCGCATCGGCGAGGACAGAAGGCCCGAGCGGGTCGTCGCGCCGACGAGCGTGAAGGGCTCGAGGTTGATCTTGAGCGAGCGGGCGCTCGGACCGCGGTCGAGCAGGATGTCGAGTGTGAAGTCCTCGAGCGCGGAGTAGAGGTACTCCTCCACGACCGGGCTCAGGCGGTGGATTTCGTCCACGAAGAGGATGCCTCGCGGCCCGAGGTTCGTGAGCAGCCCGGCGAGGTCGCCCGGCTTCTCGATGACGGGCCCGGAGGTGTGCGTGATCTCCACGCCCAGCTCGTGCGCGAGGATGGAGGCGAGCGTCGTCTTGCCGAGCCCCGGAGGGCCGTGGAAGAGGACGTGGTCGAGCGCCTCGCCGCGGCGGCGCGCCGCCTCGAGGAAGATCTCGAGCTGGTCGCGCACCGGGGGCTGCCCGACGAACTCGCGCAGCGCGAGCGGGCGCAGGCGCCGCTCCTCGCGCACGTCCTCGGGGAACGGCACCGGATCCGCCAGCCGGCCGGGATGGTCCGGCGCCGGTCTCCGGGGGTTCTCGCTCATCGGGGTCTCCGGTGCGTTCAGCGCGACACGACGGCGGGCCGGGCCAACCGCAGCAGCGCGCGTTTCACGATGGTCTCGAGCGTGAGGTCCGCCTCCTCGCCGCCGGCGCGGCGGACGGCCTCCTGAGCCTGGGTGGCAGAATAGCCGAGCGTCACGAGCGCCGCGACAGCGTCGTCGAAGCGGGCCGATTTCGGCAGCAGTCCGGCCTCGCGGCCGCGACCCGCGGGCGACGGGGAGGACGCGGCGCCGGCGGGCAGGAAGTCCAGCTTGTCGCGAAGCTCGACCACGAGCCGTTCGGCCGTCTTGCGCCCGATCCCCGGCACCGCGGTGATCGCGCCGAGATTCTCGTCGCGGATCGCGCGGGCGAGCGCCGCCGGCGCGAGGCCCGACAGCGCGGCGAGCGCCAGTCGGGGGCCCACGCCGTTGACGGCGATGAGCAGGTCGAAGATCCGCAGCTCGTCCGTGCCGGCGAAGCCGAAGAGCAGCAGCGCGTCCTCGCGCACGACCTGCCGGGTGCGCAGCCGGACCTCGGAGCCCTCGGGCGGCAGCCCGGCGAGCGTGTGCGAGGAGACCTGGACGAGGTAGCCCACGCCCCCCGCCTCGACGACGCACGAGCCGTCGCCCCGCTCGAGCAGGGTCCCGCGCAGGGATGCGATCATCGCGCGGTCCTCGCGAGCAGGGCCTCCCACGCCTTCGACGAGCGCGCGCCGCCGCGCCGCGCGACGGGGCGCGAGGCGAAACGCGAGCGGTTGAGGTGACAGAGCGCCCCCGCGAGGGCGTCGGCCGCGTCTGCCTGCGGGGCCGCGGACAGCCCCAGGATGCGCTGCACCATGAACGCGACCTGCTCCTTCGCCGCGCCGCCGTTTCCGGCGACGGCCAGCTTGATCTCCCGCGGCGTGTACTCGGCGACCTCGAGGCCGCGCTCGACCGCTGCCACGATCAGCGCACCGCGGACGTGGCCGAGGACCAGCGTCGAGCGGACGCTCTCGTGGTGGAAAGCCTCCTCGACGACGACCGCCCCGGGGGCGAACCGGTCCATCACCGCCCCGACCCCGCGGGCGAGGAAGTGGAGCCGGCGCGGCAGGTCGAGCCCCGCGGGGGGCGCGAGGAAGCCGTGCTCGACGCAGCGGAACAGGTTTCCCGACCGGTCCACCACGCCCCAGCCGGTCCGTCGGCTGCCGGGGTCCAATCCCAGGACGCGCATGGCGGGCATGCTGCGGCTATTGCGACAGCTTGGCAAGCACTTCGTCGGGGAGCACGAAGTTCGCGTAGACCCTCTGCACGTCGTCGTTCTCCTCGAGCAGCTCGACGAGGCGCAGCACGCTGCCGGCGTCCTGCTCGGTGAGTGTCACCTGGACGGAGGGGAGCTTCGTGACCTCGGCGCTCTGGATCGGGACCTGGCGCGCGACGAGCGCCTCGTGCACGGCCTCGAACCTGGCAGGCGGCGTCAGCACCTCCCAGGCGTCGCCCTCGCCCGTCACGTCGTCGGCGCCGGGTTCGAGCACGATCTCGAGCAGGGCGTCCTCGGCGATTGCGTCCTTCGCGATCACGATCAGCCCGCACGACTTGAACAGGTAGGAGACCGCGCCGGCGGCCGCCAGACTGCCACCGAACTTCGTGAACAGGTGTCGCACGTCGCCGGCCGCGCGGTTGCGGTTGTCGGTGGCGCACTCGACGAGGATCGCGACGCCGTGGGGGCCGTACCCCTCGAAGTGCATCTCCTCGATCGTGGAGCCCCCGAGCTCCCCGGTGCCCTTTTTGATCGCGCGGTCGATGTTGGCCGCCGGCATGTTCACCGCCTTCGCTGCGGTGATGGCCGTGCGCAGGCGCGCGTTCGCGTCGGGATCACCACCGCCGGTGCGGGCGGCAATGGTGATCTCCTTGATGCATCGCGTGAAGACCTTGCCCCGGGCGGCGTCCGTGGCGGCCTTCTTACGCTTGATCTGGGACCATTTCGAGTGGCCGGACATGGACCTCCCGGGCGGCGCCTAGGCGTGGGCGGCGCCCGCCTCCTTCTCGGCCCTCGCCGCGGCGATCACCTTCTCGGCGATCTCGCGCGGCACCTCCTCGTAGTGCGAGAACTTCGCGTGGTGCATGCCGCGTCCCTGCGTGATCGAGCGCAGGTGCGAGGCGTACTTGTAGAGCTCCGCCGCCGGCACCTTCGCCTTGATGACCTGGTAGTGGCCGCTCGCCTCCGTGCCGAGGATCTTGCCGCGCCGCGAGGACATGTCGCCCATCACGTCGCCGAGGAACTCCTCGGGCACGCGGACCTCGAGGTCGTTGTACGGCTCGAGCAGCACGGGCGAGGCCTTGAGCACGACCTGGTGGAAGCACGTCTCGGCCGCGATCTTGAAGGCCATTTCGGACGAATCCACGTCGTGGTACTTGCCGAAGAAGACCGCGACCAGGACGTCCACGACCGGGTAGCCGGCGAGCGGCCCCTTCTCCATGCCGGCCACGACGCCCTTCTCCACGGCAGGGATGTACTGCCCGGGAATGACGCCGCCCTTGATCTCGTTCACGAACTCGAACGTCCCGCCCCGGGGCGTCGGCTCGACGCGCAGGTGCACCTCGCCGAACTGTCCGCGGCCGCCCGACTGCTTCTTGTGCCGGTACTCGTCCTGGGCCTTCCCGCGGATCGTCTCGCGGTATGGCACGTGCGGCTTGGTCAGCAGCACGTCCACGCCGAAGCGCTTCTTGAGGCGCTCGACGAGGACCTCGAGGTGGAGGTCGCCCATGCCGTAGACGAGGTGTTCCTTCGTGCTCTCTTCGTAGCCGCGTGCGAGGGTCGGATCCTCTTCGTGGATGCGCGCGATGCCCTGGGCCATCTTCTCCTCGTCGCCCTTGTTCTTCGACCGGATGCACTCGGCGGCGACGGGATCGGGGAAGTCGGGCGGGGCGAGCTTCACGGGGCGCGCCTTGTCCGCCAGCGTGTCGCCCGTGTGCGTCTCGCGCAGCTTCACTGCCGCGAAGATATCGCCCGCGGCGGCGCCCTTGCAGTCCGAGCGCTCCTTGCCGCAGAGGTGGTAGAGCGTGCCCAGCTTCTCGGGGCGCCCGCGTGACGTGTTCAGGAGCTCCTTGCCCGGCTCGAGGTGGCCGGACCAGAGGCGGACGAGCGACAGCTCGCCGAGGTGCGCCTCGGCGAGCGTCTTGAAGACGGTCGCGGCAATCGGGTCGGAGGATTCGGCCTTGACGGGGACCTCGCCGCCGTTGCCGTCGTCCGCATCCTGCGGGTGCACGTCGAGCGGCGACGGGAGCACGTCCACGACCTCGTTGAGCACCTCCTTCACGCCGAGGTTGTGGTAGGCCGAGCAGCAGAAGGCCGGGGCCAGGTCGCACTGGACGACGCGCTCGCAGAGCCCCTGGCGGATCTCCTCCACCGTGAGGTCGCCCGTGGAGAGAAACTTCTCCATCAGGGCCTCGTCGCCGGTCGCGGCCTCTTCCATCAGCGTCGCCCGCGCCGCGGCGGCCTTCTCCTGGAGATCGGCCGGAATCGGGATCTCCTGGCTCTTCTCGTCCATGCCGCGCCCGGCGAACTGCCAGGCCTTGTTCTCGACGAGGTCCACGATGCCGTGGAACTCCTCGGCCTGACCGATGGGCAGCTGGACGGCGACCGCATTGAGGCCGAGACGGTCGTGGCAGCTCTGGACGGACGCCTCGAAGTCGGCGTGCTCCTTGTCCATCATGTTCACGACGACGAGGATCGGCGTTCTCTCCTGCTTGAGCACTTCCCAGACGACCTCGGTGCCCACCTCGACGCCGGTGCTCGCGCGCAGCATCAGGAGGGCCGAGTCGGCGACCCGGAGGGCGCTGTAGACGTCGCCCACGAAGTCCGGGTAGCCGGGCGTGTCGAGCAGGTTGACCTTGTGCCCCTCCCACTCGAACTGGGCGAGGCCGAGATCGATCGTCATCTGCCGGGAGACCTCGTCGGACGCGTTGTCCAGCAGGGTCGTGCCGTCCGCGACGCGGCCGAGCCGGGTCGTCGCCTTCGCGTTGAAGAGCATGGCCTCGGCAAGCGACGTCTTGCCGACGCCGTGGTGTGCAACCAGGGCGACGTTCCGGATCTGCGCAGTGGGGATCTCTTTCACCCGACACCTCCCGAGCACGACTGCCAGTAGGAGAAAGATGGCGCGAATGCCCCGCAGCGGCCGAGGCATCGAAGGCGTAACTTCAAGCAAACCCGGAAACTAGCACCCGCGTTTCGAGAGGGTCAAGATTCCGTCGGGAGGCCCTCGGACGGGCCTTCATGGGCCTGCGGCGAACATTAACGCGCCAGAAACAGGAACGGCCGGTAAGCGATTGACCCGCTTGGGAACCCCCGGGATAGTGGAGTGGTCTTCTCCCGTGCGCGGGCCCCCGTCTCGCCGCGCCGAAACCCCTGAAAAGGAGTCGCTGCCAATGTCGTCCTGGAAGTCCCTCCGGGTGGCGGGATTCGGACTCGTCGCCCTCGCGCTCCTCGCCTGTTCGTTCGCGATCTCGGCCCAGGCCGGGCCCTCCAAGGGTGACGCGGCCAAGGGCAAGAAGATCTTCTCGACCATGTGCGTCGCCTGTCACAAGCCGGACGGCAGCGGCGGGGTCAAGCTGACGGGCAACCCGACGCCGAACTGGAAGGATCCGAAGACCTGGAAGGACCCGGCTCGGGCCAAGGGCGGCGACGACTATCTTCGCGACTGCATCACGAACGGCAAGATCAAGTCCGGGATGGTCGCCTGGGGCAAGAACGGCCAGCTCAAGCCGGACCAGATCGAGAACGTGATCGCCTACATCCACGTGCTCGCCGGGAAGGCCATGAACGAGGCAAAGGGCGGCCCGAGCGCGAAGAGCGAGAAGGGCAAGGCGAAGAAGTAGCGCCTGTCCGGAAGCACGCGCACGGCGGGGGCGCGCTCCGGGGGAGCGCCCCCCCGCCACCGTTTCCGGGCCTCAGCGGATGTCGAGCGTGAAGGGCAGCATCGCCAGCGCCACGCCGGCGGGGAACCGGGCCGCCGCGAGCCAGGCAGAGAAGACCGGCGAGAGCCCTTCGACCCGGTTCGACTCGTTCGGATCCTCGACCAGCCCCCCGAGCAGTCCCCTCAGGTAGGACCGCCGCGGGCGCGGGTACTGCTCGAGGCGGACGGACTGGCCCGGCGACAGGCCGGCGCGGCGTCGGGCCTCGCCGAGCGCGGTCTGCAGCCCGCCGAGGGTGTCCACGAGCCCGAATCGCCGGGCGGCGATGCCCGACCAGACGTGACCGCGGCCGAGCGAGTCCACCCGTCCGGGCGTGAGGCCGCGGCCTTCGGCGACCCGCGAGACGAAGACGCGGTAGAAGTCGTCGAGCTGCGCCTGGAAGCGCTTCTGCTCCTCCGGCGTGAAGTCGCGGTACGGCGAGAGCATCTCGGCGTTCCGGCCGCGCGAGACCGTCTCGACGTTGAGCCCGAGCTTGCGGTAGAGGCCCATCAGGTTGAGCTTGCCCCCGAACACCCCGATCGAACCGGTGATGGTGGTCGGCTCCGCCACGATCTCGTCGGCGCCGCAGGCGATGTAGTAGCCGCCCGAGGCGGCCAGATTCGACATGCTCACCACGACCGGCTTGCGCTCCCGGGTCCGCCGCACCTCCTGCCAGATGTCGTCCGAGGCCTGCCCGGACCCGCCCGGGCTGTCCACGCGCAGGATGACGGCCTTCACCGACCGTCGCTTCCGCGCCTCGCGGAGAGCGTTGATGAGGGTCTCGGAGCCGCATTCCTCCCCGCCCCAGGGATTGGCCCGCGAGCGCCCGGAGACGATCGTCCCGCTGGCCACGACGAGGGCGATCTCGTCCTCCCCTGGCAGTCCGTCGTCGAGGCCGTCGACGTAGCGGGACAGGCTGGTCTTCCCCAGCACCCGGCCCGTCGAGCGCTGCGCGAGCGCGTCGAGCGACGGCTGGTCGAGCAGGGTGTCGAGCAGCCCGGCGTCGCGCGCGCGCGGCGACGTGAACGGGCCGTCGTCGATCAGGCGGCGCACCGAGTCCGGCGTCAGGCCGCGGGCCACCCCGAGGCTGTCCAGCAGCGTCGCGTACGTGTCGTCGAGCAGCGCGTCGAGCGCCTCGCGTGCGGGCTGGCTGAAGCCGGTGCGCGTGTAGGACTCCTCGGCGGACTTGTACTCGCCGACGCGCGCGAAGTTGGGCGTGATCCCGAGCTTGTCGTACGCGCCCCGGAGGAACAGGGCCGAGAGCGCCAGTCCGTCGAGCTGCAGGACGGCGGTTTCGGGCATCGCGATCACGTCGGCGCTGCTCGCGAGCAGCAGGGATTGCTCGCCGCCTCCCGCGAGGAGCGCGTACACGGGCTTGCCCGCCTCGCGGAACCTCCGGACCGCCTCGCGGAACTCGGAGACGCGCGCCCAGCCCCAGTCCACGTCCCCGACGTGCAGGACGAGGGCGTCCACGCCCGCGTCCCCGGCCGCGTTCAGGACCCCGTCGCAGACGTCGCGAAGCGTGGGCTGCTCACGGCGGAACACGTCCAACGAGAAAGGCAGGTAGGGCGCCCGCGCCTCGGCGATGTCCGAGGGCACGTCGTAGACGAGCAGCTGGTGCTCGAGCGACACGCGCAACGGCCCGCGCAGTCGCACCACCGCGACGAGCGCGACCGTGCCGAGCAGGACCAGCAGGACGATGAGGCCCAGGACGCTTCGGCGCGAGGCCATCAGACCCTCCGTGGTGGTGTTCAGTTCAGAACAGTCTACGGAGGTCCATGGAGAAGTAAAGGCTGCGGGCGTCCTGGTCCGGGTCGGCGTGACGCTCCGCGCGCAGCGTCACGAGCGCCCGGGCGCGCAGTCGGCCGGGCAGCGGCTGGTCGAGGAACCCGGTGAGCTCGAGGAAATCGAAGTTCGAGTGCAACGCGGCGATGTCGAGGGCCGAGCTGGAGCCGGCGTCCAGATCGGTGTAGGCGCGGTGCCCGAGCGCCGGCGAGAGGCTCAGCCAGCCCGCGCCGGTCAACCGTTCCGCCTCGAGGAACCACGCGTACTCGCGGTACTCCTCCCCCGGGTTCCAGGGCGCCGCCAGCCATTCCGCCTTCGGGCCCGTGGACAGGCGCCACGCGAGGCCGAGGTCGCGCCGCAGCTCGAGCGAGGTACTCGTGATCCGGTAATCGAAGTCCAGCAGGCTGTCGGGATCGTCGTAGCGGGTGAGCTCGATCCCCGCGGACGGGCGAAGCGCCCAGCCGGCGCCGAAGCCGACCTCACCCTCGGCGTGGGCGCGGACCTCCGAGAACCGGTCGCGCGACGTCGGCGCGCTCCGCAGGGTCATGCGCCGGTCGGCGCTCAGGTCGAGCTGGACGAGCCCCCTCCCCAGGAAGTCCTGGCGCGCGGAGGCGATGAGGTGGTGCTCCACGTGATCGCGGAACGTCGAGTCCCTGAACACCCGCGCGATCGCCCCGTACTCGACGTCCCAGTTCCAGCCGAAGAGCGGGCTCCGGTCGAACGCGACCGCGGCACGGGCCGACGTCCCCGAGAGGACGAACGGGTCGCCTCCTTCCAGCGAACGCACGACCTCCGATCCCGCCGTGACCCGCAACGCCGAAGATTCGTCCAGCGAGAGCAGCCGCATCCGGCCGACGACCGAGGCGCGCCAGTCGCGGCGCACCTGGCCGAACGTCTCCTCGTTCCGGTACCCCGCCCGCGGCTCGAGCGTCAGGCGCAGCAGGCCGCTCGGCCGCAGCCGGAGCGTCGCGACCGCGCCGAGCCGGGTCACGCCGTCGCCGAGCGCGAAGTCGGGTGACACCCGGGCGCTCCAGCGGCCGTCCTCCGAGAGCCGGACCAGCTCGGCGAGCCCCACGGCCGTGACGCGGGTCTCCGGCGTGCTCAGAAGCTGCCGACCCTGGAAGGTCGTGTCGTCGATCGACGACTCGTAGAACTGCTCGTTTGAGACCTGGGTCGCCGCGCCGACCTCGAGCCGGAACGACGAGCTGTCGGCCGGCGCCGCAGGGACGGCCCGGGCGCCGGCCGACAGGATCGCGACGGCCAGGCCGGCGACCAGGAACGCGGGGCCGCCTCCCGGGGAAGCGGCGTCGTTCGCGCGGGCGTTTCGGGGTGCCCGGGGGCTCATCGTCATCGGGCGGCCTGGGGTCGGGGTTCGGGTCGGATCCTGTGGCGATCAGCGGCGTCCGTGCGGTCCGGCCGGCCGGGGAGGGGCTCCCTGCCGGAGAGCCCGCTGTGCCCGGATCCGCGCCATGTGTGTCAGTCGGAGCGCGGCCTCGTAGTGCGCGGCCCGGAACTCCGACCGCGCCTCCGCCTGCAGGGAAAGTGCCTGCTGGAGCGCCTGGCGCGCGGGCGGCGACCCGTGGTCCTCGAGGGCTTCCCGCGCCCGGGTCAGCACGAGTTCGGTGCGCTGGATGGCGCGCGCCGCGGTCTCGCTCACGTCCTCCGTCACGTGGCACAGCCTCATCGCCTTGAAGAGGCTCTCGCGCGCCCGGATCGTGAGCTGCAGCGCCGCCAGGTAGCGGCTCTCGCCGATCGCCGTCTCCGCGCGGGCCTGCATCTCGAGGCCGACGCGCAGCAGCGCGCGGGCGCGATTCTCCTTGCAGTCGGCCAGGCGGTCGCGCGCGCGCTCGGCCAGTTCGGCGGTGCGCTCGACCTGCACCTGGACGCGATCGGGATCGGGCAGCCCGCGCACGATCGCGATCGCACGGTCGGCGTGCGTGCGGGCTTCGAGCGTGGTGCGCTCCGCCATGGCGTACTGGGCCGAACCGAACATCTCGCGCGCGCGGGACTGCACGTCCTTCGCGAGGGCGAGCTCGCTCTCGGCCTGGATGGATGCGCCGTCGGTGACCAGGCGGTCCGCGATCGCGATCCGCCGATCCGTGATCTCGATCGCATCCTGGACCCGGCCGGCCGCCGTTCCCTGGGCGAGCACCGGCAGCGGCGCCAGCAGCGTCGCCAGGCCGAGCATCGCCGGGATCCAGATGGTCTTCGCGGTCATGTCCGTAGCCCTCCTCGTTTCGGGCTCGTCGGTCGTTCGGGCAAGGTCCGCCGGCCACAGGATGCAGAGGCCATGCCCAGGCGGCAAGTCCGACGCGGACGGAACACCTCCTTGGCGGGCAACGGGATGGCCTCTTCGCAGGGGCGAATCACCCTCCCCGTCCCGCCCGAGGCTGACCCGTTCGGTACGCCCCCGGCCATCGACTGCCCGAGGCCGAACAGCCGGACGGACGCGCCCCGGGACGCCGAAGCCGGGCCCGGGCGGGCTCCCGGAGCCGC
>Ga0315540_10000136_pt1 | contig 38803 bp, 34 predicted proteins | sample SalMarSW160110MG_FD_203677 | JGI IMG/M metagenome (GOLD analysis project Ga0315540, IMG submission 203677) | Salt marsh sediment microbial communities from the Plum Island Ecosystem LTER, Massachusetts, United States - Salt Marsh Sediment SW1601-10 ...
AGGTCGGTCGCATAGCAACGCCGCCTTCGCTTCTGTCTTGCCATCGTGTCGGCCTCCGAATCAAACCGACACTCGATGAATCACGCAAACACGCCGATGGGAATCCCCTTCTCAAACACGCTCTCAGACCCGGCACGCGATTCACTGTATAACTGTCATCCCGCAGGTTATAGGGATAGTTCCGCGAGCCCATGCAGCCATGGAAGGTATGGCTGGTGTATATGGTGGTGCACTTCTTGTTCCATCCCCACCCACTGCACTGCGTCGAGGAGGTCTGGTAGTCCGCCGGCACGTCGATCCACGATTCATTGCGGCGCGATACGCCGACATTCACATATTGCGCGAACGGCACGATTCCGATCTTCACCAGCGGATCGGCTTGGCCCACATTGGCCTTGAGCGAATCGGCGATCAGATCCTTGGCGGCTCCCTTCAGCGTATCGATCTTGGTGCCGGCCATCGAACCCGTGGTGTCGAGCACCAGGGCGATTTCAGCGCGGCCGCCCTTTGCCCGCGAAACCCGGGTCTGGGCTCCGAGGTCAATCTCGTTGATGCCGAAAATCCTCATCACCGCGGTCTTCATGGTGCCGTCAACCTTGACGATCACATCGCCGGCGTCGTTCGTTGACTTGTCCACCTGGGTGATTTTAAAGCCCGTCATCCCCTGGCTGTTGACGTCGATATAGCTCTGAATGAGCTGCATCAGATCGTCGTTTGACGTGAGATCCGATGCGCCTGCCGCCAGGGCGGCGCTGTCGACAGCGGCCTGCAACTTGTTGTGGGCCATGCCCGCCCGCATGTAGTCGACGGCAACACCCATCACGCCGAAACACGGCACCAGTGAAACCGCGAAAATCATCGCCACGGTGCCCCGCTTGTCGCGCCTGAAATTGCTAAATACATGCGACATGACTCACTCCATACTTATATTTATCACAAATTTACTATCCAAAATTTCTCATATAGACCCTACGCTTCAGACAATAGGTGACTGCTAAATCCGATCACTGCAGTGATGCTTGGTTAACCCTCTCCCGGTCGGCCACAGGGATTGAGGTCGCTTTGTCCCAATGGCGGTGGCCTGAGCCGTTCGCGGACGCGGCGCAATCGCAAAAAGCGGGCGCCGGTCCGAAGTCCGACGCCCGCCAAGCCGACAGGCAGATGTGGCTGGAAAATCAGAAGGCGAGACGCACCGTCTGATTCGACTCGGGCAAGGGCGGCAGGCCCATCGAGGCATAATCAGAGCTGATGTGAATGGTCAGCTGGCCGGTGCCCTGAACGGCGATCGTGTCGGCCATGATGGCGAACTGGTGGGTGGTATCGCCAATGGTCCCGTTGCCCTCGATCGAGACCGGCTGCTTGGGGAAATACATGACACCGACGATTTTCATGTCACCGCCGCCGGTAACGGTGTTGGGACTTGCGGGAATTGAGCTGTCCAATTGGGCCATCACGATACCGGAGAAGGGCTGGGTGGGGTCGGTGGGCGCCGAGATCTTGATGTTGGCGCCACCCTGGTTGTCGAAATAGGTCGATGAATTGCCCGCCAGGATGATGGTCACGCCCGTGCCCTGCAAGGTGGATTGCGACCATACCGAGAGCGGCCCGTCGCGCACCACATAGACGCCCGGGTTGAGGGTGAGCGTTGCCTGCTTCACGGTGATTCCACCGCAATATACGCCGGGGGATATCGTGGCATCGTTCTTTTTCACCTGCAGATTGCTGGTGGTGCAGGTGGTGATGTCACCAAGGCTGCTGACATCGCTCGCGAACTGGTCGGCCAGGGGATCGTTCTCCTGCAGGCAGTTGTCGTTGGGACGCGGATTGTAGGCGTTCTGGCTACCGGTGTAGCCGCCGGCGACGCAGAAGCTCTTCGCCGTCGCGGTGGCCGAGCCGTTCTGGTGGAGCGCATCGCTGTCGCTTGAATTGACCAGGACGGAGCAACCGTCGGCGACGATGTCGGCCGTGCCGCCGACGCTGAGCGCCTGGGGCGCGGTCTTGTTCATGGCCATCAGGCAGATGGGATCGCCCTTGTCGACCACGGCCTCGGCCTGCACACCGAGTTTCATGGTGTCGGCGAAGAACCTGGTCAGCACCTGCCTGGTCTCCACATTCACCGTCATGTGCACCGACTTGGTGGGGAAGTCGACAGTGGTATGGGGCGTCGCCGTCAGAGACGCCAGCAGCTTCGGCGACAGGTTGGCGTTAAACACCTTGTTGGCTATCTCTTCCTTATTGGAATCGGACTTGCCCTCTGCGAGCGCCGTCGCCGAGGCAAGGACGCCCGCATCGGCGGCGGCCTGCAATTCGGCCTTCATGCGCACAGCATTCGACATGTCGACGGCAGCCGACGTCATCATCAGGAACGGAATGAACGACAGCGCCGCCGCGACACTGATGTTTCCGCGCGCGGAATTGCGAAAGCGCGCAATCACGCGCTTCGATGATTTTTGCCAAAGAGTCATCTGATACCTTCCGTCAAGCAGTCGGGGGAATGCACGGTGTTCTTGACGGTAGAGGTAACAGACGGACGTGAAGCCGAGATTGAGCCAGCGGTCAGAAATTGGCTCAAATTTGCCGCAAATTTGACGCGCAAGCGGTGCCCCGCCAGATGCCTATTGTCCTTGATGTCACGGGAGGCGGGTGCCGGGTATTGTCCGGAACGCGCCTCCCGCTAGCCCCCGACAGACGCCTCGATGATGTCAAAGCGCCAGGCGGACCTTTTCGTGCGATTCCGGCAGCTGCGGGAAACCGACCGTCTGATAGTCCGAGGTGAGGTGGACGGTCAGCAGGCCGGTACCCTGAATGCTGATGGTGTCGGCCATGATGGCGAACTGGTTGGTGGTATCGCCGATATCGCCATTGCCGGAGATCAGCAGGGGCTGGGTCGGAAAATACATGATGCCGGAGAACTTCATATTGCCGCCGCCAGTAATGGTGTTTTCGTGGGGCGAAGGCAAGGAGTCGGCCGTCTGGGTCATCAAGATGCCGGCATAGGGACCGGAGGTGGGAGCCTTGATGTCAATATTGGCGCCGCCGGCGTTGAAAAAGTACGTACCCGAATTGCCGGTGAGCACGATGGTGACGCCGTCGCCCTGCAAGGTCGCGCCGGCCTGTACATTGAAGGCACCGTCGCGGATGACGTAGACGCCCGGGTTCAGCGTCACGGTGGCGCCAGTCTTGACCGTCAGGCCACCGCAATAGACGCCCTGCGTCAGGGTCATGTCGGTCTTGATCATTCCGGTGGGTTTGGAGGAATCACACGATATCAGGTCCGTATTGGCAAGAGCGGCTTCGACCGTAGTCTTGAGCGGATCCTCTTCAACGCGGCAATTGTTGTCGGGCGTCGGGCTGAAGGAGCCGGAATAATCGCCATAGACGCAGAAGCTTTCCGCCGTCGCCGTCGAGGAGCCCTGCTGGTTGAGGGCATCGTTGGACATCGAGTTGGCATGTACCGAGCACCCGTCGGCCACGATGTCGGCGGTGCCCTCGATGTCGATTGCCTTGTCGACGGTCTTGTTGAAGGACAGCATGCAGATGGGATTGCCCTTGCCGAGCACCGCCTTGGCCTTGACGCCGAGCTTGAGCGAGTCGACGAGGAAATGGGTGAGGACCTGGTTGGTCTGGATCTGCACCGTCATCTCCACCGACTTGTTTTCGAAATCGATTTTGGTCACGGGCGTAGCGGTCAGCGACGCCAGCAGCTTGGGCGACAGGTTGGCGTAAAACACTTCGTCGGCGATCTTGGTCTTGTCGGCGCTCGACTCGCTGGTGGCCAGCGCCGTGGCGGAGGCCAGCACCGCGGCATCGGCGGCAGACTGCAACTCGGCCTTCATGCGGATGGCGTTGGACATATCAACGGCCGCCGAGGTCAGCATACAAAAGGGAATGAATGCCATGGCGGCAATGATGGAAATGTTGCCCTTCTTCGAACGGGCAAAACGCGGCAACAGGCGGCGTGCGGTGGCGGGGCTGAAGCTCTTCATGGCGTAACCTTCCGTGTGAGACCGGGACAGCTTGGTTTCGCGAAGATTAATAGCAACAGCGCGTAAACCGACCCTTTAAGGAATCGGTAACAATTTGATCGAATTTGCGATGAATGCTTTTAACAGTGCGGCAGTGCCAACAACCCGTTAATGCGCTCAACTGACTGAAATAAAACGATTTATATGCCGTTAACCATGATTGCGGCGACGCCGGCGGCGCTCGTTGCCGTCGCTGTCGGGGCTCTGGACACTCTTTTGGGCCGGTAATTTCAACACTTTCTCAAGATTGGTAAACGCCGCCGTCTTGTGGGGAATGGCCATCGCCTCGACGAAATGCTGCTGGAAGCGGGGTTCGACGGCGGTTTCGATCTTCTCGATGCGCCGCACCACCTGCTCGATCTCGTCGCGGCCGGCTGAATTGAGCAGCGCGATGCGAGCGCCGGTGCCGGCGGCGTTGCCGGCCGACTGGACTTTCTCCAGCGGGCAATCGGGGATGAGGCCGAGGATCATGGCGTACTTGACGTCGATATGGCTGCCGAAGGCACCGGCCAGGCGGATGCGGTCCACCTGCTCGATGCCGAGGCGATCCATCAACAGGCGGGTGCCGGCATAAAGGGCGGCCTTGGCGAGCTGGATGGCGCGCACGTCGTTCTGAGTGATGGAGATGAGCGGCTCGCCGTCACGCAACACATAAGAGAAAGTGCGGCCGGTGGCGCGGATGCGGGGGCTCTTATCCGCCAATGACCCGTCCACCTGCCCGTCCTGGTTGATGATGCCGGCCAGATACATCTCGGCGATGACCTCGATGATACCGGAACCGCAGATGCCGGTGATGCCGGTGGAAGCAGTTTCGGCATCAAAGCCTGCCTCGTTCGACCACTTGTCGGAGCCGATGACCTTGAAGCGCGGCTCCAGTGTTTCGGGATCGATGCGCACCCGCTCGATGGCGCCGGGGGCGGCGCGCTGGCCGCACGATATCTGGGCACCCTCGAAGGCGGGGCCGGTGGGCGAGGAACAGGCCAGCAGCCGCTCGCGCGAGCCGAGAATGATCTCGGCGTTGGTGCCGACATCGACCGCCAGCATGATGTCGTCGGAAAGATGCGGGGATTCAGACAGCACCACGCCGGCCGCGTCGGCGCCCACATGGCCGGCGATGCACGGCAGCACATAGACGCTTGCCCCGGCGTTGAGGTTGAGGTCGAGCTCACGGGTGGGCCGGGTGAGCGCCAGGCCGGTGGCCAGCGCGAACGGCGCGCCGCCCAGTTCTATCGGGTCAATGCCGAGAAACAGATGATGCATGACCGGATTGCCGACCAGCACCACGTCAACCACGTCATCGAGGCTTTCACCGGCCTCGGTGCACACCTGGGCGGCCAGGTCGTTCAGCGCGGCGCGCACCGCGGCCGTCATCTCGACATCACCGCCGGGGTTCATCATGACATAGGAGACGCGGCTCATCAGATCCTCGCCGAAGCGGATCTGCGGGTTCATGAGGCCGGCCGAGGCCTTGATCTCGCCGCTGGTCAGGTCACACAGGTGGGCGGCGATGGTGGTGGAGCCGACATCGATGGCAAGGCCCAAAAGCTTGTCGTGGAAGCCCGCCCACAAGGCGACGATGGCCGGCCGGCCGCCCGGCATGCGATGGTGGACGGCGACGGTGATACGCCATTCGCCCTTGCGCAACAGCTTTTGCAGGCGCTGCACGATGGAGAGATCGCAGGTCGGCTCGCCTACCTGCCACTGGGTCTCCAGCGCCCGGTAGACGCGTTCCAGGTCGGATGACGGATGATGCATGTCGGGCTCGTCCACCACCAGGTAATAGAGCCGCACGATCGGGTCGACCTCGATGACGCGGGCATCGGCGCGCTTCCTCACCACCTGCTTGTGGACCTGGCTTTCGGCCGGCACGTCGATGACCACATCGCCGAGCAGTTGCGTCTGGCACGACAGCCGCCGCCCGGCCTTCAGGTCGCGCTTTGCGGCATAGCGGGTTTCGGTGGGGGTGAAGCCGTTGAGGTGGGCGGCGCTGGAGACGATGTTGTGCTTGGCGAACTCGCCTTCCGACAACGTCACCTGGCAGCGTCCGCAGATGGCGCGCCCGCCGCATACCGAATCGATGTCGACGCCGAGCGAGCGGGCTGCCTGGAGGACCGGCGTGCCGATGGGAAAGCGCCCGCGCTTGCCGGAGGGCGTGAAGACGATGAGGGCGTCGTTGCGGGCGGTGTCGGGCATGGGTCACTCTTGGTCGGTGGATCGCTCAAGCCTTAGCTCATCACGGCCTGCCAAGCCAACCGCAAGCGACCATCCCTGATCGTTGAGCGGCGGCCCATCCCGGGACGGAGCCCGGCTCAAGCGGATTGGCGCGAGCGGATATAGGCCTGGGTGTCGCGCAGCAATGCCGAGACGTCTTCGTCTTCGATGCCCAGGGCGGCGAACTGGTGGGCTATCCTTGTCAGATATTCCAGGCTGGTGCCCAAAAACCCGGTACCGGTCGCCAGCAGATGGATCTGTTCGGCGCGCGTCAGGCCGGGATCGATACTGGGGGCTGAATGATCGGCGATGAAGGCAAGCACCGTCACCGTGCGGTCGTCGGCGATGGCCTCGATGAAGGCCGGCAAGTAGGCCGGGCCGATCCTTTCGCGCCGCCACAGGATTTCGGTTTCAGCCTCAATGTTGGCGCGGTCGATCCTGAACGCCAGGCCTTCGCAGCCATCGCCCTTGTCGAGGGCAGCCATCAGGCCCGGCGCCTGGGGCGAGCCGCGGCCGCCGTGGGAGGTCTTGAGGATGAAACGCCGGGCATAGTCCGGCACGCGGGCGCGGCGCACCTCTTCAAAGCATAACCCCGGATCCCACATCAGTGATCCGTAGCCGAAAACCCAAAGGTCGCTATCGCGATGGCCTTCGAGGGCGCGGGCCCGCATGGCTTCGCGTTCCTCATCGGAATACCACCAGCCGGTCGGCACCCCTTGCGCCTGCATCTCAGCCAGCCTGTCCTCGATGCGGAAGGTGCGGAAATGCGAGGAAAGAGGATCGACGATCCGGTGGCGCAGTTCGGGGTGATGGCAAAAGGGGTCAGACTCAGCACGCATCATTCAATTCCGCGGTCGCCGGGGTCGACGGCTCGAAACCGACTTTATGGGTCAGGCAACGCGCATGTGCAAGCTGGTCGCTCAGAAGTCGGTCGGCGCGCCGCCCTCTTCCTTGCGGCGGGCGACGAAGGCGTCGAGTTCTTCGGAAATGGCTGCATCCATCGGCGGCTGCTCGTAGGCGGCAAGCGCTTCCTTCCACACCCGGTTGGCCTTGTGCTTGGCCTCCGGGGCACCGGCGGCCTCCCACTGCTGATAGTTGCGCCAATCGGAAATCATCGGCGCGTAAAAGGCATCGGAATAGCGCGCCAGGGTGTGGGCGCAGCCGAAGAAGTGGCCGCCGGGGCCCACCTCGCGCATGGCATCGATCCCCAGCGCGTCGCTGCCGGTGTCGAGGGGCTGCAAGAATTCCATCACCATCTGGATGAGGTCGCAGTCGAGCACGAACTTTTCAAACGAGGCCACCAGCCCGCCTTCCATCCACCCGGCCCCGTGCATGATCATGTTGCCGCCGCCCATGGTGAGGCCCCACAGGGAGAACACCGATTCATAAGCGGCCTGGGCATCAACCGCGTTGGCCGCGCAGGTGTTGGAGGTGCGGTAGGGGAGATTGTAGCGGCGCGCCAACTGGCCGCCGACGATGCACGACTTCATGTATTCCGGGGTACCGAAGGCCGGCGCTCCCGACTTCATGTCGACGTTGGAGGTAAAGCCACCATAGATGAAGGGCGCCCCTGCCCGCACCGTCTGGGTCATGACGAGGCCGGCCAGCGCCTCGGCGTTCTGCTGCACGATGGCGCCCGCCATGGTCACCGGCGCCATGGCCCCGGCCAGCGTGAACGGCGTGACGCAGACGATCTGGTTGGCCGAGGACATCTCGATGATGCCCTGCAGCATGGGATTGTCGAGTTTCAGCGGTGAGTTGGTGTTGACGATGGTGAAGAGGGACGGCTCGCGCTCAAGCGTCTCACGGTCGATGCCGCGGGCGATGCGGGCGATCTCGATGGCATCGCAGATGCGCTCGCGGCCCAGCGAATAGCCGTGAAAGGGCTTGTCGGTGAGGGTCGCGGCATCGCGCAGGGCCTCGAGATGGCGGATCGAGGGATGCAAGTCGATGGGCTCGACGGGATAGCCGCCGAGGAAGCGCATGCAGTTGAACGTCTGGACAAGTTTCAGGAATTTTCGGTAGTCGGCGTGGTTGCCGGAACGCCGGCCGTGGTCGAGGTCGGAGCAGTTGGGGGCGCTGGAAACGGGACCGAAGAACATCTGGTTGCCGCCCACCTCGATGCTGTTTTCCGGGTTGCGGGCATGGAAGGTGAAACGCTGAGGGGCGGTCGACAGGGCCTTTTCGACCATCTGTCGCGGCATTCGCACGCGCTCGCCCGTCACCTCGGCGCCGGCCGCCTTGAGGCGCTCGCGCGCCTCGGGCAACAGGAAGTCCATGCCGATCTCCTCCAGCACCTTCAGTGACGCCAGGTGGAGGGTCTCGAGCTGGTCGGCGGAGACGATCTGCATGGCCGGGAAGTTCCGCGTGATGGTGCGGCGCGGCGACTGCGTGAAACCGCCGCCCGCAGCGGCGCGGTTGTTGTGGGCGCGGCGGCGATGCTCGCGCGGGCGCGCGCCTTCAGCGGCTGACAACTCGGTCATGGACAAGGTGTCCTTCCTTCATATCTGCAACGTAACGGTAGGGGCGAAGCGCCGGGTCGGCGGCGATCTCATCGGCGAGCCATTGCTCGAAGCGGCGGATCTTCGGCTTCAGGCGCTGGCCCGAGGCGCACATGAAGCGCCAGTCGTGGCGGTGCGGCACGGCGAGGTCGAAGGGCTGCACCAGAGTGCCGGCGCGCAGTTCCTCGGTGGCAAACGGCCCGATGGTCATTGCCACCCCCCTGCCCTCGACGGCGGCCTCCTGGGCCAGCACATAGCTGTCGAAAGCCAGGGATTTCGACAATTCCAGCCCCTCGACGCCTGCCGCCTTGAGCCAGATGCGCCAGTCCTCCTCGGCCGAGAACACGTACAGCAAGCGGTGGCGGGCGAGGTCGGCGGGGGTACGGATGGCATTGGGGCCGCGCAGCAGTTCAGGTGCGCATACCGGTGACAGAAAGGAACGGAACAGGGGCCGTGAATAGTGAATGGGCGACGGTTTGCGCGCCAGGACGAAGCCGGCGTCGACATGCTCCTCGTCGAATTCCCAGTCGAAGAACGAGGTCCACAAGCGTACCTTCATGTCGGGATAGCGGCGCTCGAAGTCATGCAGGCGGGGAATGAGCCATTTCAGCGCCACGGTGACATAGACCTGCACGGTCAACTCGGTGTCGGAGCTGTCGGGGCGCAACAGCTCGGTCTCGGCCTCGATGCGGTCGAAGGCCTCGCGCACCACCGGGAAATAGCTCTGGCCGGGCGCCGTCAACTCGGCGCGGCGCAGGTCGCGGCGAAACAGCGAAATGCCCAGCTCTTCCTCCAGGGCGCGGATCTGGTGGCTGACGGCGGAACGGGTGATGCCCAGTTCGTCGGCGGCGCGGCGGAAGCTGCCGAGCCTCGCGGCGGCCTCGAAGGCGGTCAGCGCGCGCAGCGATGGCAGGTTGCGTTTGGCCAATTCCGCTCACCCATAGAGGCGAAAACGACCCGGCGCTTTCGCACTTTCGTACATGATTGCGCTCTATTCCGGTTTAGCTGCCAGTGCAATAGGTGAATTAATTTCACCATCAGACACCCTCGCTGGGACTTGGCAAGGACGGTAATCGGTGCGATTGCGTTAATTGAGCGGACGAACCTGACTTTGGAGCGCAGAATACGATGAGCGTGGTTGAAGACCTGAGCCGCCGGCGCGGCGGCCGCGAGGCCAGGCGGGCCATGCGCGGGCGGCCCATCGCCATGGAAGACGCCGCCGTCAAGCCGGGCATGCTGGGCGGGCACTACAAACCCCTTGCCGATGCCGACATGGCGCGCATCCATGCCTCGGCGCTGAACTTGCTGGAAACGGTGGGCATGGCCAAACCCATCGCCTCATGCCAGGAGGCCATGGAGGCGCGCGGCTGCTTCATGCAGGGCGAACGGCTGTGCATCCCGAAAGGGCTGGTGGAGGACATTCTGGCAAGCTGCGCCCGCCAGTTCGTGCTTTATGCCCGCGATCCCCGCTTCGACATGCAGCCGTGGGGCAACCGGGCCTATTTCGGCACCGCCGGGGCGGCGGTGCATATCGTCGAGCCCGAGACCCGCTCCTACCGCGAGTCGCTGCTGGTCGATCTCTACGACGCGGCGCGCATCGTCGATACCTGCGAGCACATCCACTTCTTCCAGCGCACCGTGGTGCCGCGCGACATGGTGTCGGGCCACGACATGGACATCAACACGCTCTATGCCTGCCTTGCGGGCACGCAAAAGCATGTCGGCACCTCCATGGTGGCGGCCGAGCATGTGACCGAGTGTCTTGAGATGCTGCACACGGTGGCGGGCGGCGAGGCCAAGTGGCGCGAGCGCCCGTTCGTTTCGCAGTCCAACTGCTTCGTGGTGCCGCCGCTCAACTGGGCCGAGGATGCCTGCCGGTGCCTGGAAGCCGCCGCACGCGGCGGCATGCCGGTGCTGCTGTTGTCGGCGGCGCAGGCCGGCGCCACCTCACCGGCGGCGCTGGCGGGCACCGTGGTGCAGGCGGTGTCGGAATGCCTGGCAGGCCTTGTCTACATCAACTGCGTGGTGCCGGGGGCTGTTGCCATCTGGGGACCGTGGCCGTTCGTCTCCGACCTCAGGACCGGCGCCATGTCGGGCGGATCGGGCGAGCAGGCGCTGATCACCGCGGCCTGCGCCCAGATGGGGCGCTTCTACAACCTCACCATCGGGTCGGCGTCAGGCATGTGCGATTCCAAGCTGCCCGACATGCAGGCCGGTGCCGAAAAGGGCGTGACAGCAGCGCTGGCGGCGATGAGCGGCATCAATCTGATGTATGAATCGGCCGGCATGCACGCGTCCCTCCTCGGCTTCTGCCTCGAAAGCCTGCTTATCGACAACGACATGCTGGGTTCCATCAATCGCAACGTGCGCGGCATCGAGGTCACCGACGACACGCTGTCGGTGGAGGTGATCCGCAATGTCTGCCTCGAGGGGCCGGGGCATTTCCTCGGCTCCGACCAGACGCTCAGCCTGATGCAGAAGGAATATGTCTATCCGCATCTCGGCAACCGCATGAGCCCCAAGGAATGGAACGAGGCGGGCAAACCAGACCTGATCGAAAAGGCGGCGGCGAAAAAGCGCGAAATTCTCTCGACCCATTATCCCGACTACCTGCCGCGCGATGTCGACCGCGCCTTGCGCTCCAGGCACGACATCAAGCTTGAACCCCAGGTGATGCAACCCGGCGACCCGCGCTGGGCGGTTTGACGATACATGGAGCACCCGGTTCTCACGACAATCGCGCGTGAAGGTTTTGTGGCGCTGGGCTGGTTCGAGCCGGGCGCAGGCGACGGGGTGCCCGAGAGTGCAGACGGCAAGGCCGCCCGGCAGGTGCTGCTCATTGGCAATGCCGGGCCGGCCATGTTCCAGCGCTTCCAGCGGGCGCGCGATGTCGACCGCGACTGCCTCGATGACTGGACCCGTGCCGTCATCGATCCGCTTGCAGCACAATTGGGGGGAGGCGCCGCCTATCCCTTCGACAAGCCGGCTCTTCCATTCCTCACCTGGGCGAAGCGGGCCAGGGCCGGGTTTACCTCGCCGCTGGGCTTGAACATCCACCCGGTCTACGGGCTGTGGCATGCCTTTCGCGCCGCGATCCTGTTGCCGGTGGTGTTCGACCTGCCGCCGGCCTCGACCACGGTTTCCCCATGCGAAACGTGTGAAGGGCGGCCCTGTCTCAGCGCCTGCCCGGTCGGCGCCTTCGACGGCATGGCCTATCGGGTGGGGCCTTGCGTCGAGCATCTGGAAGCGCACCCGCAAGGCGCGTGCATGACGGCGGGGTGCCTGGCGCGCCATGCCTGTCCGGTGGGCGTCGGCTACCGCTATGCCCCGGCCCAGGCGGCCTTCCACATGACGGCTTTCGTCAAGGCGCGGCGCGCAGGACGATTCACATAGTGAACTTAATATGCTTGTCAGGGCGAAAAGCATCGACTTTCGTCCTAGGAGAGCCTAAACTCACCTGGGTGGGTGTTTGAACGGTTGGGGAAGCTGATCAAGGCTTTGGCTGCGTGGGAGTCGTTCATCATCAGAACTGAATCATGAGCAGCAATCTATGCGATTGTTGCCTGTTTATTATAACTTTTGGTTGTATTCTGCTTGCCCGACCGATGAAGGGTGTGCTGAACTGACCCCTACTGAAATGCCGAGAAAACCTGAATGTACACCAGTGTTGAAATCAAGCTAGCCGCAGGAGACGCCGTTATCCTCGATGGCGGCACCGGCACCGATATCCAGGCACGAGGCGTGCCCATGAACGATGACAACTGGTGCGCAGAAGCCAATCTTACCCATCCCGACGTGGTAAGGGCGGTGCATGAAGCCTATCTGGAGGCCGGCGCCGAGGTCATCACCGCCAACACCTTCGCAACCAGCCCCATCCTGTTCAGTGCCCTGGGCCGCAAGGACGAGGTTGCCAAGATCGACCGCATCGCGGTGCAACTGGCGCGCAAGGCGGTGGCCTATGCCGGTACCGAGCGTACCGCCATCGCCGGATCGTTCTCGGTAATGCGGCCGATCCACAAAGGCAGCAACGAGGGCCCGGCTCCCGACATCAAGTCGAAAGAACTGATACCGATGTTCGAGGCCAAGGCCAAGGGTCTGGCCGATGCCGGCTGCGATCTCATCATCATGGAAATGATGCGCGACGGCGACCATTCGCTGTGGGCGACAGAAGCCGCCGTGGCGACCGGGCTACCGGTGTGGGTGGGCATCTCGGTGAAACGGCGCGCCGACGGGCAACTGGCCGGATTCGGCCGGCCTGAATGGAAGCTCAGCGACATCGTCTCTTCGCTGATGTCGACCGGCGCCAAGGCCTGCCTGGTCATGCACAACGACATCAGCCTCACCGAGGACGCCCTGCACATCATCAAGGCAAGCTGGGCCGGCCCCATCGGCGCCTACCCTGAGTCCGGGAATTTCAAGATGCCGGTGTGGAAATTCGGCAAGATCAGCCCGGCCGACTTCGTGGAGCAGGCGCGGCGCTGGCGGCGCAACGGCGCGACCATACTCGGCGGCTGCTGTGGCATCGGGCCGGATCACATCCGCGCCCTCGCCAAGGCCTTTGCGACCCATCCATGAGCGCGCCTCTCCATCGCGGCTCGTGCCTGTGCGGCGGTGTCACCTACGAGGTCGAAGGCGAATTGCGCGACGTCATTGGCTGCCATTGCACCCAGTGCCGCAAGCAGACCGGACATTTCATGGCCGCCACCGCGGCCAAGCACACCGACTTCCGCATCGTGAAGCAGGACACCCTCAAGTGGTACACATCCAGTGCGACGGCTGAACGGGCGTTTTGCGCCGCTTGCGGGTCAACGCTGTTCTGGCAGGGCAAGGGCCGCGATTATATCGCCATCGCCGCCGGGACGCTCGACACGCCGAGCGGCCTGAAGATGGAGGGGCACATCTTCTGCGCCGACAAGGGCGATTATTACGAAATCCTCGACGGCGACTACCAGCGCGAGCAATAGACGCGCAATTGAGCGATGATGGTCAGTTGGCGCCTTCCAGGCGCCGCGTATACTGGGCCACAAAGTCGAAGCCTCCGAGCTTTTCCCTGTAGCCCTCGATCAGCCGCGCCGTGACCTGGCCCGGCACCTCACCGCTACCGATGCTGCGGGTGTTGATGGAGCGCACCGGCACCATGCACCAGCTGGTCGAGGTGATGAAGGCTTCATCGGCCGAATACGCATCGTAGAGGTCGATGTCGGCTTCGCGCAAGGAAATGCCCTTGTCGGCGGCGATTGCCATCACCGTCTGGCGTGACAGGCCGCCCAGCACGAAGCGTTCATGCGGGGTAAGAACCTCGCCGCCGTGGACAATGAAGATGTTGGATCCGAGCCCCTCGGCAAGGCACCCGCGGGTATCGAGCAGCACCGAAGTGGCGCCGGGCTTGAGCCGCTGCACCTCGTTGTCGCCGGCCAGAAGATTGGCATAGCTCATGGATTTTACCCGCGGGCTGATGGCTTCAGGGGGCGTGCGGCGGATGCCGGCCGGGGTCACCACGTCGAGGCCGTCGCGCATGCCGCGGGCGCGGTGGCGCAGCGGCAGGGGCGAGCACTCGATGATGACGGTCGCCGGGCCGTCGACGCCAAGCCGGTCCTCGGCGCGAACGCCGCGCGAAATCCACTGGGTGACCCAGTAATCATCGTCGGGCCCGATGAGCGGCAGGTTGGCTTCCAGCACCTCAAGGGTCGCCTCGAGCATTGCCGCGGGCTGAAGGCCCGGATCGATGCCGACATAGGCAAGCGATCGGTAGAGGCGGGCGATGTGTTCTTCGAACATGAACGGTTTGTGGGCGACGGTGCGGGCGGTATCGAACACCCCGTCACCGACCTGAAAGCCGAAGTCGCGGAACGATACCCGCGCATCTGCCTCCGGCACCAGCTTGCCCTTGAACCAGGCCACCCGGCTTGCACTCATGTCACACCTCCCGCAATTGTTTCGGCCATAGCACGGCGCGCGCCAACGCGATAGCAGCTTCGGCGCATGAGCGTCCTCACGCCCGGGCGGCGCCGTAATAGAGGCTGACCACGTGGCGGGCCTCGGCGAAGAACAGCCAGCGCTCGAGGAAGGCTGAGGCATAGGCCGCAAAGGCGGCAAGGACGGCGGCGGGAATGGCCAGCGCCGGGATGCGTGCAAAGGTGACGAGGCTGAGGGCAAGGGCCAGTGCCAGGCCCGCCACGACCAGCCGCCGGAGCTTTTGGACATGCTTTCGGGCAATGCGGTAGCCCATTTCGTTCATGACGAAGTTTTCTGCCGTATGCGGCACTTCCCACTGCCGCACCTCGCCGAGCGCTCCCAGACCCGTCGCATCACCCATGGTAAAGCGGCCCGGATCGCGGTCGATGGCGCGCCACCATAGAAGCTTCAGGGCGAGGACGAGGATGAGGGAGCCTGCGGTAATCGCCGACTGCACCACCTGGCCGCGCCCGAAACCCTGGGCAATGGCCATCAGCAGGGTCGAGCCGGTGGCGAGCGAGAAGGCGAGATAGATGGGCGTCACCAGCGGGTGATGCCATTGCCGGATGGTCTTGAGGGACTGGTAGATCATCCCGGTGAAAGTCACCGTCACCGCGCAGCAGACCAGCGTGACGAGGCCGAGGACGCGGACCAGTTGGTGATCGGCCTGCGGTGTCAGCCAGGCCCAGCCGAAACAGAGCGCCGGCACAAAGGTGACGATGGCCGCCACCCCCTCGCGCGACAGCCACGACGAGCGCCACTGGCTGAGCGCCCGCCAGGTCCGTTCAGGGTGGCCGAGATGGACGGTGGACGCCAGCAACCCGGTGCCGATGAGGACAAAGGCGAAGGCCAGGCATGTCAACCCGAAAGCCAGGGTCGAAGCGGGTCCGTGCGCCGCGCCCACCAGCCCCAGCAAGGCCAGCAGGCCATAGCCCATGCCGGAGGCGGTGGTGAAGAAGATGACCGAATAGGCGGGATGCATGGCGAACCTTATGAAAGAACCTTGTCGAGCCAGCCGAACAGGCGCTCCATGACATCGCCCTTGCCGGCCAGTTCGGCAAGCCGCAGCGGCTCGGCGGGGCTGGTGGAGGCATCGCGGCGCGGGCGCGGCGGCAGATACTTGTTGACCGGCTTGTATCCCATGTCCGGCAGGAGATCATGGCCCTCACGCGCCGCGACCAGTTTCGAGACATCGCTTTGCGGATCGCCCAGATCGCCGAAATGCCGCGCCCCCGTCGGGCAGGCGCGCACGCAGGCCGGCTGGCGGTCTTCGGGCTCGAGGTTGTCGTTGTAGATGCGGTCGACGCACAACGTGCACTTCTTCATGACGCCGTCGTCGTGGTCGTATTCACGCGCACCATAAGGACACGCCCACGAACACAGCTTGCAGCCGATGCAGGTGTCGGGATTGACCAGCACGATACCGTCTTCGGCGCGCTTGTAGGAAGCACCGGTCGGACACACGGTGACGCAGGCCGGCTCCTCGCAATGCAGGCACGAGCGCGGGAAGTGAACGGCGCGCGAGTTGCCCCTGGCGTCTTCCACCTCATAGCCGTGGATGCGGTTGAGCCACACGCCGAGCGGGTTCGCCTCGTAGGGATCCTCATCGGTGAGCGGGGCGGAATAGCCTTGCGTGTTCCACTCCTTGCATGACACCGCGCAGGCCTGGCATCCGACGCAGGTATCGAGGTCGATGACGAGGCCGAGCTTTTTCTGCCCCGGTCCGGAGGTATCGGGCAGCGAGGTCATGCATCACCCTTCTTGCGAGCGCCCCAGCGCACGATGGTCGGACGCGACTTCAAACCCTTGACGGGCTTGAGGGTCTCGAACTGCGGCAGCGAGGTGGCCCGCGGCTTTGCCTTTTCGACGCGCACCCTGAGATCGTACCACGCCGCCTGGCCGGTCACCGGATCGGCGTTGGAATAGCGATAACCGCCTTCACGTTCCGGTAGAAGTTCCGAGATCAGGTGGTTGAGCAGGAATCCTTTTTTGCCTTCAGCGGCATCGGGCGCCAGGTTCCATGCGCCCGAACGCTTGCCGATGGCGTTCCATGTCCACACGGTGTCGGCGTTGACCCCGTCCATGAGCTTCACCGGCACGGTGATGCGGCCATGATGGGAGATGACATCGACCCAGTCGCCATCGACAACGCCCAGCGCCTTGGCCTTTTCACGCGCCATGTAAAGCCAGTTGCGGCCGAGAATCTGGCGTAGCCAGGCGTTCTGCGAACCCCAGGAATGATACATCGCCATGGGGCGCTGGGTGACGGCGTGCATGGGATAATCGTCTGTCTCCACCAGCGCTTCCTCGAACGGTGGATACCAGAACGGCAAGGGATCAAAGAAGGCCTCCACCCGCTGGCGATGCGCGGCGGGCGGCTGCACGGCCCCGTGCCCGCGGGCGGCGAGGCGGAAGCGCTGCACCGGTTCGGAATAGATGTGGAAGATGATGGGATCGGCAATGTCGATGAAGCCCGCCTTCTTGGCGATCTCCAGATAGGCGCGGTTGACGTGCTTGAAGTAGCGGGCCTCGGGCGGAAACGGTTCGTACCAGAAGCAGCCGTTGTCGATGTAGCGCTGGAGCTGGTCGGGGTTGGGTTCGCCGCGCAGCGACTTTGTGCCGTCGGCGCCGCGCCAGCCGGCCAGCGGCCCGATGCCGGGCAGCCTTTGATGGTTGACCATGTAGTCGGCATAGCCGCCGGGGTATTTCGGCTCGGCCTTGTCGTCGACCATGCCTTCGAGGCCGAGCCGGGCACCGAGATCGAGCAGCACTTCCTGGAAGGGGCGCACGTCGCGGCTGGGCTCGACCACCGGCTGGCGGATCGAATCGGCCGGCCCGTCGGCCTCCGAGATCGGCCGATCGAGCAGCGAGATGCAATCCCAGCGTTCGAGGTAGGTGGTGTCGGGAAGGATCAGATCGGCATAGGAGACCATCTCCGAGGCATAGGCATCGGAATAGATGATTTTTGGAATGAGATATTCGCCGGTCGCATCGTCGCGCCCGGTCAACTGGTCGATGACCCCGGCGATGTTCATGGACGAGTTCCAGCTCATGTTGGCCATGTACATGAACAACACCTCGATGCCGTAGGGATCGCGCCGGGCAGCGTTGGAGATCACCATGTGCATGAGGCCATGGGCGGCAAGCGGTGCCTCCCACGAAAACGCCTTGTCGAGCCGTTCGGGATTGCCGTCGGCATCGACCAGCAGGTCGGCCGGTTCGACCGGAAAGCCCAGATGCGGTCCCGGCAGGGCCTGACCTGGGGTCACATGCTCGCCGCGGCCGACCGGCTTGACCGGCGGCGGCACCCGCTTGGGATAAGGCGACTTGTAGCGAAAGCCGCCCGGCGCATCGATGGTGCCGAGGAGGATCTGCAACAGGTGGATGAGGCGGCAGGTGTGAAAGCCGTTGGAATGAGCCGAGATGCCACGCATGGCGTGCATGGCGACGGGACGGCCGATCATCTTGTCATGTTTCACGCCCCAGGCATCGGTCCATGGGATATCGAGGACAGGTGGCGCGTCGAGGGCGGCGGCGGCCAGTTCGGCAGCGATGCGTTGGATGGTTGCGGGCTCGATGCCGGTGCGCGCGGCAACGACCGAGGGGCTGTATTCGTCGGCGAGAAAGCGCCGGGCCATGAGTTCGAAGGCGGGACGAGCCGTTGCTCCGCCTTTCAGCTTTACCTCGCCCGACAGGCGCGGGGTAATGAGGCCTGAGGCGGCCACGGTCTTGCCGCTTGCCTTGTCGATGCACAAGGGCTCGCCCTTGGGGTTGCGGGCAATGAGGCCATCGTCTGCCTTGCCGGGATGATCGATCACCAGCCAGCCGGCGTTGGTGTAACGCGCCACACTCTCGGCATCGATGCGGCCTGAGCCGAGCAGTTCGTGGATGAGGGCGGCGACGAACAGGCCATCGGTGCCGGGACGGATGCCGACCCATTCATCGGCAATGGCCGAATAACCCGATTTCACCGGGTTGATCGAGACGATCTTGGCGCCATTTTCCTTGAGCTTGCCGAGCCCGGTCTTGATGGGGTTGGAGGCATGGTCCTCGGCGACGCCGAACAGCAGGAAATAGCGGGCATGTTCCCAGTCGGGCTCGCCGAATTCCCAGAACGAGCCGCCGAAGGTATAGAGCCCGGCGGCGGCCATGTTGACCGAGCAGAAACCGCCATGGGCGGCGTAGTTGGGGGTGCCGAACTGCTTGGCCCACCAGCCGGTGAGCGACTGCGACTGGTCGCGGCCGGTGAAGAAGGCGAGCTTTTTGGGGTCGCTGGAACGTACCCCGGACAGCCACAGGGTGGCGGTCCTGAGGGCTTCCTCCCAGGAGATCTCGCGGAACTCGCCGGAACCGCGCGGACCCACCCGCATAAGCGGCGCCGACAGGCGGGCCGGCGAATAATGCTGCATGATGCCGGCCGAGCCCTTGGCGCACAGCACGCCCTTGTTCACCGGATGGTCGCGGTTGCCCTCGATGTAGCGGACGGTGCCGTCCTTGAGGTAGACTTTTATGCCGCAGCGGCAGGCGCACATGTAGCACGTGGTCGGCTTGACCTCGTCCCAGCCCCTGGGGCTCGTATCGACTTCCGGTTCTGCCATTTACAGACTTTCCTGCAGCGCTCCAAGGCGATGGGTCCAGTTCACCATGCCGCGACCCTGAATGCCACGAGCCATGGCGCAATGAAAGGCGCCGCGTCGGTGTTTTCGACATTCAGCGTTCGCCAGTAGCAAGATTAGGCTGCGGCAGCGCGTCGCCATAGAACCAGATCGTCGCTATCGTGCGGGTCAGGGCGGCCCTGACGCGACGGCCCGCACTGCGAGAGCGCTTGGCGGCGGATCAAGGGTGAACTAAAATGGCGGCATGTCGCGATTGCCCGCCCGTCTGGTGTTAGCCGCCGTAGCGCTTTGCCTGTCGTCAGGGCTGGCGCTGGCCGACCGCATCGACGGCAACTGATGCTCGGCCGCCAATGCCACCATGACCATCGAGGGCTCACGGGTCATCGTTCCCAGCGGCAAGGCGATCACCGGCCAGTACAATCGTCATCATTTCGATTATGTGGTGCCGCAAGGCGACGACGGCGCCGGCGCCCATGTCCACGCCGACCTCCTCGACGAAGAGGACATGATAGTCACGATCACGCCGCCCTCGGCGACCACACCGGGGGCGCCGACATTCTGGAAGCGCTGCAAGGTCGTAAGCTGACCGCTTTGAACGAGCGCCGGGGGTGAGGCCTGTTACTGGGTCTTCAGAACACCGTCAGGACTTGCCTGATCGACGGCGGCGGGCAGATGCTGCGACAACAGCGTTGCCACCTGGTCGATGGGCACGCCGAACTTCGCAGCCAGGGCCTGGAGGCGCTGGTCGCCAAGGGCGGCCTTGATCTCGTCGGTCGTGACCGGCAGGTTGGCGGCGTTGGTGCTCAGCCACGAATCGACGCGGCTGCCGAGGCCGGATTGCTGCAGCAGGTTGAGAACCCCCTGGTAGCCGCCGAGACCGTTGAAGGCCTCGCCGATCAGGTTCGAGGCCTGGCCCTTCTGGCCGGACAGCACGCCTTCAAGATCAGCCCCCAGCATGTCGAGCAGTCCCATGGTTCGCCTCCTTTGTTTGCGGGATGAATGACAAGAGCCGGCGGAATTTTGCCGCCGGCCCCGGATTGTCAGCCCTTCTTCAGCATGGTGTTGCAGATGCTGTAGTAGCCGCCGCCCTTCTGAATCCACTTCAGGCCGCCAAGGCCGTTCTTGGCCTTGTCGATCTTGTACTGATCGAGGCAGGTGTGCATGCGCGACTTGCCCGGTGATTCCTTGGAATACTTGGCGTCGACGGTCTTGGGGAACACCACATCCTTGGGCGCCTTGGTCTTGCTCACCGGCGGCTCTTTGGCGTGTTCGGTGTTGGCGACAGTGGGCTCGCTGGCGTCGGAAGAACATTCCGCCTTGCGGAACTCGTTCCAGGTCTTTCCCTTCAAGGTGCCGGCAGCCTTGGCGGCCTTGTACTTGGCACTGCAGTCGGCCATGGACGTGGCCTGGGCGGGCGAAGCGAGGCTGATCGCCATGCACGCAAGAGCCGCCGAGGCGGCGAGACGAAGCGTTAGCATCTGTAACTCCATCAAATGATTATGCGTACCGGCAGGGTGGCTGTCCGTCACGCCGTGGGAAGTTTGCTGACAAGCACCATTTGACGTTTCGGCACCTGACCGCAACGTCATCATGTAAGCGGTGCGCTTGCGGCAATTTCATGACAACGAGCGCACCCGTCTGCCCCTTACGAGCGCCAGAGCCCCGCGCGATAGCGGCCAAATTGCCGCATGGCTTTCACCGATTGGAAGCGGTGAGCCAATGCAGGGCCCGTGGCCCCGGTGCGACCGGTGAAATTGCCGTCGGGGACAGGCTCGCGAACTTGTTTTCAAGACCTGAGGTTACCGATAGGATCGCCCGATGGGCGAAAATGACCTGGCGTTCGACATCATCAAGACCCTTCGCGGCCTGCCGCGCGCCGAACTGGCGGCAATGGCCGCGGCCGGGGCCGAGGTGAACGAGGCCTTGCGCCTCTTGGCCAAGGCGGGCGCCAACGTGGTGGGACAGTGCCTGGCCCACCAGGGGACGTTCTACGAGATCGACCACTATCCCAAGGGCGATGTGTTCGATGCCGAATTCCATTCGCAGTACTACTATCACGCCCACCGCAGGAAAGCCCGCGAGCACGGCCACTTCCACACCTTCCTGAGGGCGCCGGGGATGCCTGAGGGGATGGCGCCGGTGGCCTATCGCGGCAAGGCGCGGCGGCCGGTCGGCAAGGATGCGCTGTGCCATTTCATCGCCATCGCCATGGATCAGCCCGGCCGTGCCATCGGCCTGTTCACCACCAACCGCTGGGTGACGGATGAGAGCTTTTATGCCGCCCCCGATGCCATCGCCATGCTGGGGCGGTTCCGTATCGAGCACACCCACCCCTGCCTTGGCGTCAATCGCTGGATCACCGCCATGCTGAAACTGTTCCGGCCGCAGATCGAGGCGCTGCTGGTGGCGCGCGACCGCATGATCGCCGAATGGGCCGTCGCGCATCCGGGGCGCGACACCTATGAGGACCGCGAACTGGAGGTGACCTCATCCATGCGCATCGATATCGCACGCCAGATCGCGGCCATCGCCGCGGAACTGGCGGCACGGGCGCAAGGAGAACGAGAGGAGCGGGCCGGCTGAGCCTCTAGACGTTGAGCAGCAGGAACTCGCGTTCCCACGACGAAATCACCTTGCGGTAAAGCTCCATCTCCTCTTCCTTCACCCCCTGATAGGCGTCGATGAAACGGGTTCCGAAGATTTCCTTGAGAGGTCGGGAGTAGTTGAGCTTGTTGAGCGCCTCGTCCAGATGCAGCGGCAGGGTGTGGGCATAGCGGTAGGCAGAGCCCTCCACCGGATCGCTGGGCTTGGACTTCTGCATCATGCCGAGAAGCCCGCAGGCCAGCGAAGCGGCAATCGCCAGATAGGGGTTGGCATCGGCGCCCGCCACGCGGTTTTCGACGCGTGTCTGCTCAGGCTCCGATGCCGGCACGCGCAACGGCGCGGTGCGGTTGTCGATGCCCCAGTGGGTATTGGTGGGGGCATCGCTGTCGGGCACCAGGCGGCGGTAGGAATTGACGTTCGGGGCAAAGAACGGCAGGGCCGCCGCCATGTAGCGCTGCAGGCCGCCGATGTGGTTGAGGAACAGCTTGGAATGCTTGCCGCCGGGGCCGGCGAACACGTTACGACCGGTCTTGATGCTGAGCACCGACTGGTGGATGTGCATGGACGAACCGGGATCGCTGGCGTGCGGTTTGGCCATGAAGGTGGCGTACATGTCGTGCTTCAGCGCCGCCTGGCGCACGGTGCGCTTGAACAGGAAAACCTGGTCGGCCAGTTGCAGCGGATCGCCGTGGTTGAAGTTGATTTCAAGCTGCACCGGCCCGCTCTCGTGGCTGATGGTGTCGATGTCGATCTCCTGGGCCTCGCAGAAATCGTAAATGTCCTCGACGATGGGATCGAACTCGTTGGCGGCATCGATGCCGTAAGCCTGGCCGAATTTTTCCGCCCGTCCCGAGCGCCCGGCCGGCGGCTCCAGGGGATAGTCGGGATCGAGGTTCTTCTTGACCAGGTAGAATTCCAGTTCCGGCGCCACCACCGGGCGCCAGCCGCGCTCGGCGTAGAGTTCGAGGATGTGCTGCAACACATAGCGCGGGGCGATGTCGACCGGGCGGTCGTCGAGATAGAAGCAGTCGCAGATCACCTCCGCAGTGGGGTTCTCGTACCACGGCACCAAACGCAGGGTATCGGGGTCGGGGCGCATGTAGACATCGATGGAAGCATCGTCGGTGGCATCGGTCTTCCAGGAATAACGCCCGGTGACGGTGAGGATGAATATCTCCTCGGGGATGCGCAGGCCCCTGCCCTTCACGCCTTTCAGGAATTTCTGCGACGGCAGGATCTTGCCGCGGGGGGTGCCGGACATATCCGGCACCAGGCATTCGACCTCGTCGATGTTGCGTTCGCCGAGCCACTGTTCGAAATCGATAGACGACATGATGGACCTTGTTTTTTGCGGCCCATTGAGGCTGGTAGGTGGCCGAACCCCCCTGGCCGCTTGCGGATACCCGACCGTTCTAGAAGGTTCGGGGGAAAAAGGAAATCGCTTCACGCGGAGACCTCAGAAGTGGCAACGGATCAGATCACCCAACCCCGGACCGGCGGCGCGCGGCCAAGCGTCCTCGATGCCACCTCCTATTATCGTGCCAGCGCCCATGCGGCGCCCGAATGCCCAGCCCTCGATGGCGATGAAAGCGTCGATGTCGCCGTCATCGGCGCCGGCTTCACCGGCTTGTCGGCGGCGCTGGAACTGGCGAAGAAGGGCATTTCCGCGCGGGTGGTGGAAGCCGGCCCCATCGCCTGGGGCGCCTCGGGGCGCAATGGCGGGCAGATCTGCACCGGCTTTTCCAAGGGCATGGGTGCCTTCGAATATGCCCTCGGCAAGGAAGCGGCGCGCGATGCCTTCAAGGTGGCCGAGGAAGCCAAGGCGCTGATTGTCGAACGCATCAATGCCTACGGCATCGACTGCGACCTGACGTGGGGCTACCTGCTCACCGCCCCCAAGCCCTCGCACATGGCCGGTCTCGCCGAAGAGCGCGACGAACTTGCGGGCTACGGCTATGACAAGCTGCAATTGCTCGACAAGGAACAGCTGGAGGCGCGGCTGGGCACCAGCGTCTATCACGGGGCGCTGGCCGACAGGGGCGCGGGACATCTCCATACCCTCAACTATGCCCTGGGTCTGGCCGCTGCGGTATTGCAGGAAGGCGGGCGCATCGCCACCCACACAAGCGTGCTGAAGGTCGAACCGGGGGCGCGGGTGAAGATCGTGACCGCCACCGGCACGGTCTCGGCCTCGCAGGTGGTGGTCGCCTGCAACGGCTATCTCGGCCACCTCATCCCGCGGCTCGATGCCAAGGTGATGCCGGTCGCCAGCTACGTGGTCGCCACGGCGCCACTGGGCAAGGAACGGGCCAAGCGCCTCATCCGTGACAACGACGCGGTAGGCGATGTCAATTTCGTCACCGACTATTTCCGCCTCACCGCCGATCACCGGCTGCTGTTCGGCGGGCGCTGCAGCTATTCCGGCATCGACCCGGCAGACCTCGCCGCCAACATGCGCCCCAGGGTGTTGCGCGTCTTCCCGCAGCTTTCGGATGTCGCCATCGATTTTGCCTGGGGCGGCCATATCGGCATTACCTACAACCGCCTGCCGGATGCCGGGCGCATCGGGTCCAACATCTATTACGCGCAGGGCTATTCCGGTCAGGGGGTGGCGCTCTCCGGCATGTTCGGCAAGCTCATGGCCGAGGCCATCGCCGGCGATGCCGGGCGTTTCGATGTGTTCGCGAAGATCCCCCACGCCCCCTTCCCCGGCGGCCCGTTGAGACGGGCGGCGCTGACCATCGGCATGCTCTATTACCGCTTGCGGGACTTGCTGGCGTAGATCATCAACCTTCAGCCGCCTCCAGCAGGCGATCCATCTCGGGCACCGTGACGCGACGATTATCCTCGACCATGATCAAGCCGTCCTGCCTGAGACGAGTGACCTGGCGGCTCACCGTCTCGATGGTCAAGCCAAGAAAATCGGCCATCTCGGTGCGACTGAGCGGCAGATCGAAGGTCTGCTCGCCGGTCAAGGAACTGTCGCCGGGTGCGGACGCGTTCATCCGGCTGGCGATCAGGTACAAAAGGGCTGCAACGCGCTCTCTCGCCATCTTGCGGCCGACGGCAAGCAGCCAATCTTGCGCCTGATCAAGTTGCAGCAGCGTCTCTTGAAACAGCCGGTGTTCAAGTGCGGGATGGCTCTTCATCATGTCCTGCAGAACCGTTTGGGGAATGCTGCACACCTCCACATCGGTCACTGCTTCCGCCGACAGATGGCTTTGCCCTCCCCACGGCTGGCCAATGAACTCGGTCGGAAACTGCAGGCCGACGATCTGCTGGCGCCCATCGGCAAGCGTCTTGATCAGCTTCACGACGCCACTGAGCAAACTCGCGCACGCGAGCGTCTCCTCACCGTCTGCCTGCAGGGTGCGGCCGGCTTCGACGTGGCGCCGGGAGACACAGCCGGCGAATTGCTTGAGCTGCTCATCGGCCAGGGCTCCACAAGCACCAAGGTGACGCGCCAGACATGTCCGGCAGGCGATGATATTTGCTGGCGGGCGGGCATGGAGCAACGCATGATCGCCGCCGTTTGCGGCTTGTCGCGGCAGCCCAGGGCCTGCCGGGCCGCTCTGTTCGCGGGTGCGTGCCGCTGCCGGCTTGCGAATTGGCTCTGCTACACACTTGCGGGACGATGCGGTGCGCGCCCGCGGCAACGTCTTGCGACAGGGTGCGATCGGGTCGGTCGCTGTGTCCGTAGTCACTACAACACCTTTCTCGTTTCGTGCCGGCATACGCCGCAGGCCCGAAAGCACCCGAGCTTTAGGACCCGGAGCCCCCTGTTCGTGACAAGGGGTTCCGAGACCCGGCCGACACGTAATTCCAGGGGGGGATGTGTCAGCCAGGGAGCAAATTCGATGTCGAAAGAGCGCGACTTCAGACGGCGGCCACCGCATCCTTGCGCCCTTTTCCCGAAAAACAATATCCACGGCCCGTCAGGGGCTGTCTGTTCGAAACCGAACGCAACCGACAATGGATTGCCGCCAAAGGGGATGCCTATTTGGCGAAGGATACCTGACGCGGTCCCCGAACCGGAAACAGCTCGTCAAGTTCAGCCTGAATGGTGCCGTAGCACTCGCATGTGGCCTCCTCAAGACCAGGGCGGTCGATGATGGTCACGACGCCGCGGGAATAGTCGATCAACCCGGCCGCCTTCAGGGTGTGGGCGGCAATGGAAACCCCGGAACGACGGGCCCCGAGCATCATGGAAAGGAACTCGTGGGTGAGCGGAAAGCTGTCGCTCAGCGCGCTGTCATGGGCAATCAGCAGCCAGCGGGCACAGCGCTCGGCCAGCGTATGCAGACGATTGCAGGCGGCGGTCTGGGCAAGCTGACGAATGGAGAAGCGGTCATAACCCTCAAGGATTTCACGAAGCCTGGCGTCATTTTCCATCTGCTGCCTGAGAGCACCAAGCTTGATGCGCCAAGCGCTGCCCGGCACCTGCACCAGCATGTCGAGAGCCGCCTTGTTCATGCCGAAGAGGGCGCCGGGATCGGTTACGCCCTCCACGCCGACAGCGCCGATTTCGACCGTGCGGCCATCCTGCATCGCCTTCACCAGCGAAATGAGCCCCTGGTTCACGAAATAGGCGAATTCGACATGTGCCAGCGCATCGTGAATGATCCAGTGCTTCTTCAGGGGAACCAGTTCCAATTCAGGCCGTATGGCCGCGAAGCTCGCCTCGGACAAGGCGAGCAGTATGCGGTTGTTGACGCTGGTCCGTTCGCCAAACTGGTCCACCACGCCCCCTCCGGCTCAGATGCTGCAACTTTGACCGGAAGGCTGTTTGCGGATCCGATCAGGCGATGATGCTTCAGTTTGCGTACGTGTTATGGGCGGAAGTCAAGCCCCTTTCCCGGTTTCTGATCCGCAGCAATGAAGAAAGCGGGAGAACGGCTGACGTTCTTGCAATTGCGCTACATCACCGCCCGGCGCAGGTAGTTGAGGCCGGCCAGGAACAGGGCGGCGAGGATGATCTTGTGGAAGGTCTGCGGCGACACCCGGCGCTGCAGGCGATAGCCGATCCAGGTACCGGCAAAGGCCGGCAGGCAGCCCAGCGCGGAAATTACCGCGGTCGGTCCATCGAGAATGCCGTTGATCAGGAAGCCCGCCAGCAGCGGCAGGCCAGCCAGGCTGTAGGTGAGGCCGATGGAGCGTAACCACATGGCCTTGTCGAGCTTGAGCGCCACGAAATACATGTTGATGGGCGGCCCGTAGATCGAGGTCGCCCCGCCCAGCAGGCCGGAAAACACCCCCGCCACGATGCCGGCCGGACCCTCCCAGGCGGCCGGCAGGTGGAGATGCGGCGCAATCTGCCTCATGGTCACGAACAGCATCATGACCAACCCCAGCGCCAGGAAGATCAAGCGCTCGGGATACGACGTGGCAAAGCTGGCGGTGACCAGCATGGTGACGAGGCAGGCCACCATTAGCGGCCAGAAGCGGCGAAACGGTTCGATCAGCACCGGAATGCCCTGGTGCAGCGCCAACCAGATGTTGGTGGTGAGGATGGGGAACACCATGATGCCGATAGCCCGGTGGGGATCGACGACGCTGACCATCACGGCGATGGCGATGATCGGCAAGGCGCTGCCGATCAGCCCCTTGGAGATGCCACCCAGCAACAAGCCGGCGATGATGGCGGCGACCTCGTGGGGCGTGACCGCGAGATAACCGCTCAATCCTTCGAAGGCGCCCCGCGCGCCCCTTTCTGCCAGGCCCTGAGGCAGAGATATTCCAGCGTCAGCGCGCAGGCCGCCAGCGAGGTGATCTCGGCATGGTCATAGGGCGGAGAGACTTCAACCAGGTCCATGGCGGCGAAGTCGACCTCTTTCAGGCCGCGCATGATCGACATGGCCTGATGCGAGCTAAGGCCGCCGGGAACAGGCGTGCCGGTGCCGGGGGCGTAGGCGGGATCGAGGCAGTCAATGTCGAAGGAGAGAAAGGCCTTGTTGCCGGCGGTGACGCGGGTGATCTCGGCGGCCACCTCGGCGGCGCTCATGGCGTGTACCTGATCGGCGTGGATGACGGTCATTCCGTAGCCTTCCTCGCCGAGGAACGAGGTGCGGATGCCGACCTGGACGGAGCGCTTGGGGTCGATAACGCCTTCGCGGATGGCGAGCCCGAACATGGTGCCGTGGTCGATGCGCCCGCCCTCGTCGGGCTCCACGTCACGGTGGGCATCGAACTGGATCAGCGACAGGGGGCCGTGCACCTTGGCGTAGGCCTTCATCACCGGATAGGCGATGAAATGATCGCCGCCGAGGGTGAGGGTGGAGGCGCCGGCAGCAATGATCCGGGCGACATGATCCTCCATGACGCCGGGCACGTCCTGCTTCCTGCCCCAATCATAAAAGCAGTCGCCGTAATCGACAACGGCGAGGGTATCGAAGGGGTCGAAATTCCACGGCCAGTAGGGACCCCAGGCAAATTGCGTCGAGGCCTGGCGGATGCCTTGCGGGCCGAAGCGGGTGCCGGGCCGGTTGGTCACCGCCTGGTCGAAGGGGATGCCGGTGACGGCGATGTCGACGCCGACAAGGTCGCGGGTATATTTGCGCCGCATGAACGACAGCGCCCCGGCATAGGTTGCCTCGACGGTCGAGCCTTTGAGGTCCCCGCGGCGAAAGGCGGCATCGCCGGGGGTGGCACCGGCATCGTTGGGATTGCTCATCAATTCTACTCCGTCAGGACGAGGGAACCGGCCGGCTCCCAGGAAACCCACACCTTTTGCTGGCGCTTCAGGTCAAGCCCGCCGCGGGTTTCGTTCTGGACATTGACCGACAACTCGAGCCCGGCATCGGTGACGACGAAGACATGGCTGGTGTCGCCGTAATAGGCAACATCCTGTACCGTCGCAGCCACCGCCACCAGCCTGGCGCCTTTGGGGCGGGCGGGGGTAATCGACAGCTTTTCCGGCCGCACCGCCACCGAGACATCGCCCGAGGCTTCACCGGCATGGGGAATGGCGATCCTGCCAATGCCCTTTATCTCGCACATCGTCTCGCCCTTGGCCGAGGCCACGGCTTTCGCCTCCAGCAGGTTCACCTTGCCGATGAAGTCGGCGACGAAGCGGGTCCTGGGATGTTCGTAGAGTTCGGACGGAGTGGCGATCTGCTTCACCCTGCCCTTTTCCATGACCGCGATGCGGTTGGCCATGGAAAGCGCCTCGTCCTGGTCATGGGTGACGATGATGAAGGTGATGCCGACGGTTTCCTGCAAGCGGGTGAGTTCGAGGCGCATTTCATCGCGCAACTTGGCATCGAGCGCCGATAGTGGCTCATCCAGCAAAAGCACCTTGGGGCGCTTGACGAGAGCGCGGGCCAGGGCAACGCGCTGGCGCTGGCCGCCCGACATTTGGTCCGGCTTGCGCTTGGCCAGATGCGGCAGCTTCACCATCTCCAGGGCCTCGGCGACGCGGGTGACGATCTCATCGCGCGGCACGCCGGTCACCTTGAGGCCATAGGCGACGTTGTCCTCGACCGTCATGTGGGGAAAGACGGCATAGGACTGGAACACCATGTTGGTCGGGCGCTTGTTGGGCGGGATGAAGGCCATGTCGTCGCCGGCGATGAGGATCTGGCCCTGGGTCGGCTTTTCGAGCCCGGAAATCATCCGCAACAAGGTGGTTTTGCCGCAGCCCGACGGACCGAGAAGAGCGAAGAACTCATTGGGCATGATATCGATGGAGGTCTCGTCCACCGCCACCACGTTGGGCGGAAACACCTTTGAGACATTGCGGATGGAGACGATCGGTTCGGTCATGATGTCAGCTCTTTTTCGCCTTGGCGGGCGCCTGCAGCTTCATGGCAACGAGAGAGGCCACCAGCGTGATGACGATGAGGGCGGTGGAGGCGGCGTTGATGTCGGGCGAAACGCCGCGGCGGACCAGCGAATAGACCTTTACCGGGAAGGTCACGGTCTCCGGCCCGGAGGTGAAGAAGGTGATGACGAAATCGTCCAGTGACAAGGTGAAGGCGAGAAGCGCCCCGGCGATCAGGCCGGGCTGCATGAACGGCAGGATGATATGGCGAAAGGTCTGCCATTCGGTGGCGCCCAGATCCTTGGAAGACTCCTCCAGCTCGCGGTTGAAGCCGGCCATGCGCGCCCTCACCACCACCGCCACGAAGGGAAAGCAGAAGGCGATGTGGGAGATGGTGATGGCCGACAGCGACAGTGGCCAGATGCTGAACAGTTGGTGCCACCAAAAGATGGGGCCCGAATGGAAGCTGCCCATCCAGTTGCCCAGCCGTGCAAAGAACACCAGCATGGCCACTCCCATGCAGATTTCCGGGATGACGATGGGCAAGGCCATGAACCCCTCATAGGCCGACTTGCCGGGGAAGCGGAAGCGCCACAGCATCAACGCCACGGTGGCGCCGATCACGGTCGACACCACGGTTGCCATGACGGCGATGGCGAGCGAATTGACGAAGGCGTCGACGAGGGAGGAATTGTTCCAGGCCACCGCGTAGTACTTGAGGGTAAAACCCTTCCACACGACGTTGCGCTTGGAATCGTTGAAGGAAAAGGCGATGAGGGTGAGGATCGGCGAATACAGCGCGAACAGGATGAAGCCGAAAAACACCTTCAGCCACAACCGGCGTCCATAATCGAGCGGCTGCTGGTTGGCCGAGGTGAGCCACCGCAGGACGGGTGAGCGATGGACAAGCGGGGCCTCGATGCTCATATCGCCATGCCCTGCTTGTTGCGGCCCGCCAGCAACGCCCTCAACGCCAGCGCCCCGAAGGTGGCATACATCAGCAGGAACGACAGCGCCGCCCCGAACGGCCAGTCATTGGCCGCCTTGAACTGGCGCTCGATGACATTGCCGATCATCACCGCGTTGGCGCCGCCCAGCAGGTCGGGGGTCAGGAAGGACCCGAGGCAGGGAATAAACACCAGGATGATGCCGGAGACGATGCCCGGCATGGTGAGCGGCACCGTCACCGATATCAGGGTGCGGAACTGGCTTGCCCCCAGGTCGAGGCTGGCCTCCAGATACGAGCGGTCGAGACGCTCGATGGTGGCATAGAGCGGCAGCACCATGAACGGCATGTAGACATAGACCAGCCCGGTCACCACCGCACCGTTGTTGTAGAGGAATTCAAACGGCTGGAAAGGCCCGACGAATGAGTCGAGCAAGGTCAGCTTCCAGAAGAACTCCAGGGTGTAGTTGAGATAGCCGTAGGTGCGGAACACCGCGATCAGCGCGTAGGTGCGGATCAAAAGGTTGATCCAGAACGGCAGGATGATCAGCAACAGCATCACCGGGCGCCAGCGGGCCGGCGCGAAACAGATGCCGAAGGCGACGGGGTAGGCAATCAGCAGGCACAAGGCTGTCGCCAGGGTGCTGATCCACGCCGACTTCCACAGGATCAGCAGGTAGACCGGATCGGTGGTGCGCCAGTAGTTGGCGAGGGTGCCGGTGATATTGACGTCGAGCAACCCGACTTTCTCGCCGAACGACATGAACCAGATGATGGTGAGGGGAACGAGAAAGAACACGACCAGCCAGAAGGTTCCCGGCAAGGCCAGGACCCAGAATACCAGGCGATTGTGCTTCCAGCTGTCCACCGCCGTCCCTGCCCCCCAAAAGCCTGCCCGGCGCCGCTCCCGAGGCGGCGCGGTGCGGGCGAAACCGGCGGGCCAACCCTCATCGGGCCAGCCCGCCGGCCAATGTCGTCAAAACGCCGCGAGCGTCCTCACGCGGCCTGGATGCGGGTCCAGGTTTCGTCGCGCAGGCGCACACCCGCTTCGCCGACGTAGATACCCGGCTCGCACTTGGCGATGATTTCATCGGGCGGGAAGATGGCGGGGTTCTTGGTGTAATCGTCACTCATCAGCTTCTTGGCCGCGGCATTGGGCGTGGCATACTGGATGAAGTCGGCGATCGCCGCGCCCACCTTGGCATCGAGAATGAAGTTGAGGAATGCGTGGGCGTTTTCCGGATGCGGCGCCTTGGTGGGAATGCACATGCAGTCCTGCCACACGAGGCTACCCTCGGTGGGCACCACATAGTCCAGATCCTGGTCCTCGCCCATCACCTGAAGGATGTCGCCGTTCCACTCCTGGGCAAGATCAACTTCGCCCGAGGCGAGCAGGTCCTGGCCGTTGTCGGGGGCGAACACCTTGACGTCCTTCTTGTGGGCGATGATCAGTTCCTCGGCCTTCTTGAACTCGTCCGGATTGACGGAGTTGAACGAATAGCCGAGCAGCTTCAGGGCGCAGCCGATGACGTTCTGGGCATCTCCCAGAAGCGACACGCGGCCCGGTGTCTTGTCGGCTTCATAGACGGCGCTCCAGCTATCCACCGCGCCGGTCATCTTGGACTTGCGATAGCCGATGCCCAGTGTCCCCCACATGTAGGGGATGGAATGCTTGCGGCCGGGATCGAAGGCGGCTTCCTGGAACGGCTTGTCGATATTTGCCATGTTGGGGATCTTGGAATGATCCAGCTCCTCCAGCATGTTGGCGAGGATCATGCGCTCGACATAGTCATTGGTCGGCACGATCACGTCATAGCCGGGATTGCCCTCCTTCAGCTTGGCGAACAATTCGTCGTTGTCGGCGTAAAGGTCCATCTTGACCTCGATGCCGGTCGCCGTGTTGAAGTCGGCCAGCGTCGTCTCGCCGATGTAGGTGTCCCAGTTGTAGAAGTTCAGCTTCTTTTCTTCCTCGGCCAGCGAAAAGCGCGGCAGCAGGGTGAGGCCCACCATGGCGGCGCCCGTGCCCTTGAGGAACGACCGGCGCGAGCCGGGCAGTTTCGGAATAAACGACGTCATGATGCTCTCCCGTTGATGAAAATCGTTCGGCGGTCACAGGTGCCGCCGCTGCGAACAGTGTTATATTGTCGCAGGCAAGTTGCAACTCACAATTTGAGGCAGGCGGTGCCAAAGTTCCCGGGCAGGGATCAGGCCACTACCTCGTCCTTGACCCTGGCATGGGTCTCATCGAGCGCCAGGCGCGCCAGACCGGCCCATTCGTCGATCTCGGCTTTTTCGATGCAGAACGGTGGCGCGAACACCATGGTGTCCCAGCAGGCGCGCATGATGAGGCCGTTGGCAAAGCAGCGGTCGCGGCAGATGGTGCCGACCCGGCCCTCGCTGGCAAAGCGGCCCCTGGTCTTCTTGTCGCCCACCAGTTCGATGGCGCCGATGAGGCCTTCGGTTCTGACCTCGCCAACGATGGGGTGATCGGCCAGCGCCGACAGCTTTTCCTTCAGATAGGGCGCCAGGTCGTGCACCCGGTCGACGAGCTTTTCGTCTTCCATGATGCGAATATTCTCCAGCGCAACGGCGCAGGCGGCGGGATGGCCGGAATAGGTATAGCCGTGGACGAACTCGCCGCCCTTGGCGAAGAAGTCCTTGATCAGGTGGTCGGCGATGGCCACGGCACCTATCGGCAGGTAGCCCGACGACAGGCCCTTGGCCATCACCACGATGTCGGGGTTGAAGCCCATGGTCTGGTGGCCGAACCACTGACCGGTGCGCCCGAAGCCGCAGATCACCTCATCGGCCACCATCAACACGCCATACTTGCGGCAGATGCGCTCGACCTCGGGCCAATAGGTCTTCGGGGGAATGATCACCCCGCCCGCCCCCTGGATCGGTTCGCCGACGAAGGCCGCGACGTTTTCGGGGCCGACTTCCAGAATCTTCTTTTCCACCTCGCGGGCAGCCTTGAGGCCGAACTCGTCGCGGCTCATGTCGTGCCCAAGCGAGAACCAGTCGGGCTGTAAGACGTGCTCGAATCCGGGTAGCGGCAGCCCGCCTTGCCCATGCATGCCGGCCATGCCGCCGAGCGAGGCCGAGGCCATGGTGGAACCGTGGTAACCGCGGGTGCGCGAGATGAACACCTTGCGGTAGGGCTTGCCCATCACCTGCCAGTAATAGCGCAGGAAGCGGATCATGGTGTCGTTGGCTTCGGAGCCGGAATTAACGAAGAAGATCTGCTTGAAGCGCTCCGGCAACAGGCTCGATACCTTCTCGGCGAGAAGGGTGGCCGGCACCGTCGAAGTCTTGAAGAAGGTGTTGTAGTAGGGAAGATCGAGCATCTGGCGGTAGGCGGCCTCGGCCAGTTCGCTGCGCCCGTAACCGATGTTGACGCACCACAGGCCCGACATGGCATCGAGCATCTTGTTGCCGTTGGCGTCCCAGATCCATACCCCCTTGGCGTGGGTGATCATGCGCGGACCGCCTTCGGCATGGAACGATTTGTGATCGGTGAAGGGGTGGAAATGGTGGGCGATATCGTGGGCCACCAGTTCGGCGACGTTGAGGTTCTTCTTGAGTTGGGCGGTCATGGACTTGGCTCCGGTTGGCTGTTCGACTGCACGGCAAGGCCCGCTGCACCCGCATGGGCGCGGGGGCATCGGGGCGGATGAAAAAAATGAGCAGCCGGATGTCCTAGGGCTTGTAGCCGATACGGGCGCACAGGCGCATCACCTCGTCATAGGACGTGCGGGTGGCGTCGGTGAGCAGCAAGCCTTCATCGGTGATCAGATAGAACATGGCGGTTCTCCGGATGGCCGCTCGTATGGCACGAAGCGCCGAATTCCGCAATACACGCGGTGTGCAGATGCGAAGCGGCCACGCCGCGGCAGGCTGTTGCCAGCACCATGATTTACTGTTGTGTTGCAGCGCAACATCGGGCAACCTTCACGGTCATGGCGACGGTCTTCAACGAGATGCTCAACGCCGACGGCAGCGTGCGGCCCCCGTGGGAAAAGCTCAACGAGTGGATGACCACGCAGTCGAGCCCGGAACTCAAGCGCAAGTTGCGCCAGGCCGAGGCTATCTTTCGCCGGCTGGGAATCACCTTCGCGGTCTACGGCACGGCCGAGGCGGCCGAACGGCTCATTCCCTTCGACGTCATCCCGCGCATCATCTCGGCGGCCGAGTGGCGGCGGCTGGCGGCCGGCATCGAGCAGCGCATCAGGGCGCTCAACGCCTTCATCGACGACATCTACCACCGCCAGGAAATCCTCAGATCGGGGCGCGTGCCGACCGACCTGGTGATCCGCAATGCCGCCTATGTGCCGCAGATGGCCGGCCATACCCCGGCCCGGCGGGTCTATGCCCACATCATCGGCACCGACATCGTGAGGGTGAGCGTCGACCAGTTCTACGTGCTGGAAGACAACTGCCGCACGCCATCGGGCGTGTCCTACATGCTCGAGGACCGCGAGGCGATGATGTACCTGTTTCCCGATCTCTTTGCCCGTCACCGGGTGGCGCCGATCGAGAACTACTGCGCCATGCTGCGCGAGACGCTGGACAGCGTGGCGCCGCCGGCCTGCAAGGGCGAGCCGACCGTCGTTGTGCTGACCCCCGGCATCTACAATTCGGCGTTCTTCGAACATGCCTTCCTGGCCGACGAGATGGGGGTGGAGCTGTGCGAGGGCTCCGACCTCTATGTTGATGAGGGCTATTTGTGGATGCGCACCACCACCAAGCCGAAGCGGGTGGACGTGGTCTACCGGCGCATCGACGATGCCTATCTCGATCCCCTCGCCTTCCAGCCGGACTCGATGCTGGGGGTGCCCGGCCTGTTCGATCTCTACCGGGCGGGACGGGTCACCATCGTCAATGCGCCCGGCACCGGTATTGCCGATGACAAGGCGATCTATTGCTACATGCCGGAAATCATCGAGTTCTACACCGGCGAGCCGCCGCTTTTGTCCAACGTACCGACCAGGCGCTGTTCGCAGCCCGACGAACTCAAATACGTGCTCGAGCATCTGGACGAGCTGGTGGTCAAGGAAGTGCACGGCTCGGGCGGCTACGGCATGCTGGTGGGGCCAACCGCGACCAAGAAGGATATCGAGGAATTCGCCAAGCGCCTGAAAGCCAATCCCGCCAACTACATCGCCCAGCCGACGCTTGCCCTTTCGGCCTCGCCCACCTTCAGCAATCAGGGCATCGCGCCGCGGCACGTGGACCTGAGGCCGTTCGCGCTCACCGGCGACCAGATCCGCATCACCAAGGGCGGTTTCACCCGGGTTGCCATGAAGAAGGGCTCGCTGGTCGTCAATTCCAGCCAGGGCGGCGGCACCAAGGACACCTGGGTGCTGGAGGATTGACCCGATGTTGCTTGGACGCAATGCCGCATCGCTGTTCTGGCTGGCCCGCTACATGGAGCGCGCCGAGAACACGGCCCGCCTGGTGGAGGTTGCCTACCGCATCTCGTTGATGCCGCGCCCCTTCGAGGGTCATCGCGACGAGTGGCGCTCGACCATCGTCAGCGCCGAATGCACCGAAGGTTTCTTCGCCAAATACGCCGTCGCCTCGGCCGAGACGGTCATCAACTACCTGCTGTTCGACCGCGACAACCCTGCGAGCGTGCGCAGTTGCCTCGATACCGCGCGGCGCAACGGGCGGGCGGTGCGCACCGCATTGACCCGCGATGTGTGGGAGAGCCTCAATTCCACCTGGAACGAGCTGGCGCAGATCAAGCCGGCGCAGGTGAAGGCCGACACGCTGCCCGGGTTCCTCGACTGGATCAAGCAGCGCTCGATGCTGTTTCGCGGGGCGCTGCTGGGCACCGCGCTGAGGCAGGAGAGCTTCTATTTCAGCCAGCTTGGTTCATTCATCGAACGCGCCGACAGCACGGCGCGCATCCTGGATGTCAAATACCATATCCTGCTGCCGCGTTCCGAAGGGGTGGGCAGCGCCATCGATACCCAGCAATGGATCACCCTCCTGCGCTCGGTCTCGGGGCATCGCGCCTATCGCTGGGCCTACCGCGACAGCGATTATGAGGCCTGGAACATCGCCGAGTTCCTCATCCTGGATAACCGCATGCCGCGTTCGCTGTCGTTCTGCTACGATTGGGTGGTGGAGAGCCTCGATTCGCTGGAGGAATTGCATCGCGAAGCCCCGGCCTGCATTGAACTGGCGCGCGCGACGCGCAACGACTTACGCGGCAAATCGATCAGCGATATCTTCGCAACCGGCCTGCACGAGTTCCTCGAGGACTTTCTTGCCGCCAACAACAAACTGAGCAGCGAAATCGCCAGCTCCTACAATTTTTCCTGAACAGAGTTATCGCCACCCCATGCAGATACGCATCCTGCACCGTACCACCTACCGCTATGAACCGCCCGGCGGGCGCCTGATCCAGCGCCTGAGGATGACGCCGCAGTCGTTTCCGGGCCAAGAGGTGCTCGACTGGAAGATCACAGCGCCGGGCATCGATCAAGGGGTCTCCTATACCGATGCCAACGGCAACCTGACGCAGCTGATCGCCCATGAAGTCGTGGCACCGGAACTGGTCATCGAAGTGGCCGGCAGCATCGAGCGCACTCCCATTAACGGGCCATGGTCGCCCACCGACGGCGCCGTGCCGCGGGCCGCCTTCACCCGCCAGACGGCGCTCACCGAGCCGAGCGCCAGGATTATCGCGATCGCCCGGTCGGCGGCGGGCGAAGGTCTGGAGCAACTGGCCAACCTGATGCACGCGGTGCGCGGCGCCGTCGACTACAAGATCGGCGCCACCCATGCCTATTCGACCGCCGCCGACGCGGTGCGCGATGGCGAGGGGGTGTGCCAGGACCATGCCCACGTGTTCATCTCGGCCGCCCGCCATCTCGGCATTCCAGCGCGTTACGTGACCGGCTACATGGTGACGGCGCCGGGCGAGGTGGCCGAGGCTGCCCATGCCTGGGCGGAAGCCTGGGTGCAGAGCTGGGGCTGGGCAACCTTCGATGTGGCCAACGACATGATCGCCGATGAAGGCTATGTCCGCGTCGCCGCCGGGCTCGATGCCCGCGACGCCGCCCCCGTCGTCGGCATCCGGCAAGGCGGCGCGGGCAACGAGGCGCTCGATGTGATGGTGCTTGTGGAAGCCATGGCGGAACAGTAACTTCACGCACCGCTTGAGGGCACATTGGTGATTCCGGTCCCGTCATGACTTATTGCGTCGGCCTGAAACTCAATCGCGGCCTGGTGATGGCCGCCGATACCCGTACCAATGCGGGCGTCGACAACATCGCGTGTTATCGCAAGCTGCACTTATGGGAAAAGCCCGGCGAGCGGGTATTCATGCTGCTCACCGCCGGCAACCTGGCGGTCAGCCAGGCGGTGGTCAACCTGTTGAGCGAGCAGGCACATGCGGAGTCGCATGACGCTGCCGCGCCCAACCTGTTCACCGTCACGACCATGTTCCAGGCGGCCCGCATCGTCGGCCAGACGATGCTCGGGGCACGCACGCTGGTGAGCACCGCCAGCGGCGCAAACTCGGAGGCCATGTCGACCACCTTCATTTTCGGCGGCCAGATCGGCACCGAGCCCCCGCGCCTGTTCCAGATCTACTCGGAAGGCAATTTCATCGAGGCCGGCGCCGATACCCCGTATTTCCAGATCGGCGAGCACAAATACGGCAAACCCATCCTCGACAGGGTGGTGGACAAGAAAATGCGCCTGGGCGAGGCCGCCAAGATCGTGCTCCTGTCGTTCGATTCCACCATCCGCTCCAACCTGTCGGTCGGCATGCCCATCGACATGGTGCTCTACAATGTCGACACCTTGAAGATCGAGCGGCAGACCCGCATCGAGGCCGACGACCGCTATTTCAACAAGCTGTCGTCGGGGTGGTCGAAGTACCTGCGCGATGCGGTAGCCAAACTGCCGGAGTTCGACGTCTAGCCCACCGCAATACAGGTGGACAAGCGGGCGGCTACTGCACCTGCCGCAGGCCCTGCTGTTTCTTCTTCTTTTTCTCTTTGGCCCTCTGATTCTGCTGTTGCTGCTGCCTGGCCTTTTGGTTCTGCAACTGCTTCTGCTTGAGAGCGTGTTTGAGAGCGTGTTTGAGAAGGGGATTCCCATCGGCGTGTTTGCGTGATTCATCGAGTGTCGGTTTGATTCGGAGGCCGACACGATGGCAAGACAGAAGC
>Ga0315540_10000137_pt1 | contig 38268 bp, 36 predicted proteins | sample SalMarSW160110MG_FD_203677 | JGI IMG/M metagenome (GOLD analysis project Ga0315540, IMG submission 203677) | Salt marsh sediment microbial communities from the Plum Island Ecosystem LTER, Massachusetts, United States - Salt Marsh Sediment SW1601-10 ...
CGCGCGGCCTGCTCGAGCGACAACACGCCGAGCTCGCGCACCCAGTGCCCGAGCAGGTGCAGGCCGAAGCCGGCGTCGTTGAAGAAGGTCAGGTGCGCGCCGGCGTCCGACAGCGACACCAGGCTGCACGGATGGCGCAGCATGCGCCCGACCGCCTCCTCGTCGGAATTGAGCAGCAGCGCGCTGAACACGGTTTCGAGGTCCTCGTCGAGCGCGAGGTCGAGCATCAGGTCGAGCGGGTCCTTGCCGGCCTCGGCGGCGAGCGCCGCCAGGTCGCGCTGCTCGTAGTCCTTGCGCGCCGATTCGACCACCGCGACCTTTTGCCATTCGCCGTTGAACAGGCGAAAGTGCGCCGGGCGCTCGAGCTCGGCGCGGATCGCGTCGCGAAAGCCCCGCTCGCGCAGCTTGGTCTTGAACGCCTCGCCCTTCAGGCCGAGCGCCGGGCGCCACGACTCGAGGCCCTCGACCGGATACGGCGAGCGCAGGGTGAAGTCGTTGGTCAGCGGGCAGCACGACACCGCGCCGAGCAGGCGGTGCCCGCGCGCGTTCGCGTCCCGGATCGCCTCGAGATCGTCGAACACCGCGCGCGGGTTGGTGCTGTTGTGCAGCAGCGCGGCGACCACTACCGGCCGGCCCGAGAGCGCCGCCAGCGCCTCGAGGAATTCCACCCTGGTCTGGCCTCCCTTGGTGAGCATGAACACGCCCCGCCCGGCTTCGCCCAGGCAGGCGACCAGCGCGCGCAGCTCGCGCTCGTCGGCGAGGCGCGAGGGCATCGGCACGCCGCCCTCGCCGTTGTGCGCCGGCGAGGTGCTGGTGGAAAAGCCGACCGCGCCGGCGCGCACGCCCTCGAGCACGATGCGGCGCATGGCGGCGATCTCGTCGTCGCTCGCGGCGCGCTCGGTGGCCGCCTCGCCCATGACGTAGCTGCGCACCGCCGAATGGCCGACGAAGGCCGCCACGTTGAGCGCCGCGCCGCGGCGCTCGAGCATGTCGAGGTACTCGGGCACGGTCTCGAACTCCCAGCGGATCCCGGTGCGCAGCACCTCGAGCGCCATGCCCTCGACCTGGGTCAGGTTGCGCATCACCCGCTCGCGCTCGGTCGGGCGGCAGGGGGCGATGGTGAAGCCGCAGTTGCCAATCACCGCGCTGGTGACGCCCAGCGCCGGGCTCGGCGCGAGCCCCGGGTCCCAGGTGATCTGGGCGTCGTAGTGGGTGTGGTTGTCGACGATTCCCGGCATCAGGGCGAGCCCCTGCGCGTCGAGCGTTTCGCGCGCCGGGCCGAGCCCGCGCCCGAGCGCCGCGATGCGCCCGCCGGCCACGGCGAGGTCGCCCGCGCGCGGCGCGGCGCCGAGGCCGTCGAGCAGCACGGCGTTGCGGATGACGAGATCGTGCATGTGCGCGCAAGTATACTTAGGCCGACATGGATGATCTGTTCCGGCTCGACGGCAAGGCGGCGATCGTGACAGGAGGCGGTCGCGGCATCGGGGCCGCGAGCGCGCGCCGCCTGGCCGAAGCGGGCGCCAGAGTCGCGCTGCTCGATCTCGAGCCGGGAGCCGGCGACGGGCTTCGCATCGCCTGCGACGTCACCGACGAAGCCGCGCTCGACGCGGCACTCGCGCGCGCCGCCGCCGAGCTGGGCGGAATCGACATCCTGGTCAACAGCGCGGGCCGCGCGATCCGCAAGCCCGCGGCCGAGATCTCGCGCGAGGAGTGGGACGGCGTTATCGGCCTCAACCTGACGGCGCTCTTTTTCGCCTCGCGCATTGCCGCGCGCCACATGAAGGCGCGCGGCGGCGGCGCGATCGTCAACCTGGCCTCGATCATGGGGCTCTCGGGCGGGATCTTTCCCAACGCGTCCTACCAGGCCTCCAAGGGCGGGGTGGTGAACCTCACGCGCGCGCTGGCGCTCGAGTGGGCCGCCGACGGCATCCGCGTCAACGCGGTCGCGCCGACCTTCGTCAGGACCGAGCTCACCGTGCCGGTGTTCTCCAGCCCCGAGCTGCTGGCGAAGGTGATGGCGCACACCCCGCTCGGCGTGCTGCCCGAGCCGGACGACATTGCCGCGGCGGTGTTGTACCTCGCCAGCCCCGCGGCGCGCTGCGTCACCGGCGTGGTGCTGCCGGTCGACAGCGGCTACCTGGCGCGCTGAGCGCCCCTAATAGCCGGCGGCGGCATCGACCTGCGCTTCGGGCGCTTCGCCGCGCTGCGCGCGCTCGAGATTGCGGATCACGATCGGCAGCGCGGTGCGCGGATCGGTGAGCGCGGCGACGTGCGGCGTGAGGCTCACCTCCGGATGCGACCAGAACGGATGCGACGGCGGCAGCGGCTCGGTATCGAATACGTCGAGGTAGGCGTGCGCCAGGTGGCCCGCGTCGAGCGCGGCGACGAGGTCCGCCTCGACCAGGTGCGCGCCGCGCGCCACGTTGATCAGGCACGCACCGCGCGGCAGCAGCGCGAGGGTGCGCGCGTCGAGAATGCCGCGCGTTTCGGGCGTGAGCGGCAGCAGGCAGACCAGGGCGCCGCTCTTCGTCAGCATGGCGTCCAGCCCGTCCGGACCCGCGAAGCATTCGATGCGGTCGATTTCCTTCTGCCGCCGGCTCCAGCCGCAGACCCGGAAATCGAGCGCAAGCAGGCGCTGCGCGACGCTTCGTCCCAGCTCACCGAGCCCGAGCAGCCCAACGGTGCGCTCGGCGGCGAGGCGCTGCGGCAGCGGCCGCCAGGCGCGCGCGGCCTGCTGCGCGCGGTAGCGGTACAGGTGGCGGTGCCAGTCGAGCACGCACGCGAGCACGGTCTCGCCCATCGCCGCGACCATGCCCGGATCGACCAAGCGCGCAAGCGGCGCGCTGCGCGGCAGGGTCGGGTCCGAGAGCAGGCCGTCCACCCCCATCCACAGCGACTGGATCAGCTTGAGCGCCGTGAAGTTGCCCAGCGCGCCGACGGGCGGTTTCGCCACCAGCGCGACTTCGATCGCCGCCGGGTCGGGGATTTCGGGCCAGACGTGGAAGCGCGACGCCGGCAGCGCGGCGCGCAAGCCCGGCAGCCAGCGCTGCGGGTCCTCCTCGGGGGCGACGAACGCGACCTCCATCCAGCCTCCTGTCAGATTGCCGCGCGATGGTAGCATCGCGCCCGGGAGATCACAGACGGGGAGCACGGCATGACGATCCGCAACTTCAGCGAGGACACGCTGACCGCCGAGGTGCTGCGGCGCCTCGAGGGCACGCCGAACCCGCGCCTGCAGGAAGTGATGACCAGCCTGGTGAAGCACCTGCACGGCTTCGTGCGCGAGGTGCGGCCCACGCCCGAGGAATGGTTCACCGGCATCAAGTTCCTCACCGACACCGGCCACTGGTGCGACGACAAGCGCCAGGAGTACATCCTGATGTCGGACACGCTCGGCGTGTCGATGCTGGTCGACTTCATCAATTACGGCAAGACCGCGAACGCGACCGAGTCCACCGTGCTGGGGCCGTTCTTCGTCGAGGGCGCGCCCGAGATGCCGCTCGGCGCGAACATCGCCAAGCCCGGCACGCCGGGCGACCCCTGCAACGTGAGCGGCACGGTTTCGGGGCTCGACGGCAGGCCGGTCGCCGGCGCCCTGCTCGACGTGTGGGAGGGCGGCGGCGACGGCTTCTACGACGTGCAAAAGAACGAAGGCATGAACCTGCGCGCGCGCTTCCGCGCCGGCGCCGACGGCAGGTTTCACTTCAGCTGCGTCAGGCCGGTGAGCTACCCGGTGCCGCACGACGGTCCGGTGGGCAAGCTGCTGGCCGCCACCGGGCGCCACCCGATGCGGCCCGGGCACCTGCACTTCATGATCCAGGCGCCGGGCTACGACAAGCTGGTGACGCACCTGTTCGTGCGCGGCGACGAGTTCCTCGATTCCGACGCGGTGTTCGGCGTCAAGGATTCGCTGGTGATCGACTTCAACAAGAACGCAAAGGGCGTCTACGAAGCGAGATACGACTTCGTTTTAAAACCCTCGGGGAGCAGAAAATGACCGTGGAGAAAGACATTATCGCGCTGGAGGACAAGCGCTGCGCGGCGATGACGGGGCGCGACGCCGAGGCGCTTGCGGCGATGCTGCACGAAGATCTGGTCTACACGCATTCGTCGGCGGTGGTGGACGACAAGGCGAGCTACGTCGACGCGATCCGCAGCGGCAGGACGCGCTACCACAGCATCAAGCGCGGCGAGGAACGCGTGCGCGTCTACGGCGACACCGCGTTCGTCACCGGCAGCGCCGAGATCGAGGTCGACGTGAACGGGCAGCACAAGTCGCTGCGTCTGCGCTACCTCGACGCCTGGACCCGCACTGCCGAGGGCTGGAAGTTCGTTGCCTGGCAGTCGACCGCGCGCGGCAATTCCTAGCTCAGCGCGAAAAGTCGAACTTGGCTCGTATCGTCCTGGACGTACCCGGCCTGGAGATCCGCACGGTGATCGTATGGGCGTTCGCCACGCTTGCCGGTATCCGGATGTAGTTGCCGTAGCTCACGCTGTCGTTGAAGGCGATGCGCTTGAGCGTCTTGGTTTCGCCGCCCATGACCGGATCCGACACGGTCGCCTTCACCTTTGCGTCCCTGATCTCGGTGCTGCTGGTGCTGTCGAATAGCGACACGTTGATGTAGTAGTAGTCGCGGCCGCTCGGAATGCGGCCGAGCACGGCGGTCGAGGCGTCCGGCTTCGGGTGGGCCGCGCGCAGGTCTGCGGCCGAAACCAGACCCAGGTAGACGTCGGTTCCTTCGACGACCTTGTGGTTCCAGCCGGCCTGCGAAGAAACCGGTCCGCCCGGTGCCGGCTGCCGGGCCGCCCCCGGCGCCGACTCCTTGTTCGTCGGGCCGACGCTTTTTCCCAGCATGTAGACGATGGCCAGGCGCAGCTCGCTGTCGCTCAGATCAGGCATACCGCCGCGCGAAGGCATGGCGCCGTGCCCCCTGATCGCGGAGCGAACCAGGGCATCGATGCCGTAAGTCGCGCGGTGAATCCATGCCGCCCGGTCGCCGATGATGGGCGCGCCGCCGATCCCGGTGCCGTGGCACTTGACGCACGTCGCGTTCACGATCTCTTCCCCGCTGCGCTCGGCGGCGGGCGGCGCGGCCTTGTTGATCGGCACGGCCCAATGGCCGCCGGAATGGTTGACCATGTAGGTGATCGCGAGCTCGAGCTCAAAATTGGTCACGCCCAGGCTGCCGCCGTGCGGCGGCATGTTCCGGATGCCGTTGACGGCATGCTGGGTGAGGCTGCTCAGGCCCTTCGCAACGCGCGCCTGCCACGCTTTTTCATCGCCGATCTTCGGCGCACCGTTCTTGCCCGTCGCGTGGCAGCTGGCGCAGACCTGGTGCACCACCTCCTCGCCGCTTCGTCCCGAGGCGCGGGCATCCGTTGGGGGCGCGATAAGCGCCCCGAGCACGACCGTCGCCGCGAGTGTCTTGACAATGCCGAACATCCAGATCTCCTCTGATTCCATTTGCGCGCCGTTACCGGGCTGTTGTCACTTTCTAGAAGACGCGCATTCGCGCGCGGTTGCTTTGACGTCGGTCAAATGCGCCGCACGTTGCTGATCTTCCACGAGGCATTTTACTCACTATTCCGCGATCGTCCGGCAGCAGCTCGAATGTCAAGGCGAGACGATCGCGCGGCCGAATGTGCCGCGCGACGAGCAAGCGCACAGGCGTGAAGCGATCCGTACCGGCACGACGCGTCAGCGCGCCGGGAACGTGTCGAAGTGAAGAACCGGCACACGTCGCTAAGCCTGAGCGAGTTCGATCGATGGACGCACGCTGGCGGAGGCGACGTTGGCCACGAGGTTGTCGTTGCGCGATGGGCGACAAGTAAACCGTTATCGTTCCGCTGGGACTGACGTCAGGATTACGTAAGCGATTGAATCTATTGATCTAAATTAATGCGCCGAAGGTCGCCATCGCCGAAGATCGCGTCGAGTTCAATCCAGTCAAGGGGAGATGACCATGCAGCAAGGCAAGTTGAGGATGTTCATCGCGGCGTTCGCGATGGTAGGCAGCGGGCTGCTGCTCGCGCCCGGCAGTGCGCAGGCGGTACCGAGCTTCGCGCGCCAGACGGGCTTCGCCTGCGAAGCGTGCCATACGGTGTTCCCGGAGCTGACGCCCTTCGGGCGGCGCTTCAAGATGAACGCCTACACCATCGACAACCTGCCGCAGGTGAGCGGCATGACTCCCACCAAGGAGCAGACGCTCGCGCTCAACCAGCTGCCGCCGCTTTCGTTCATGCTGCAGATGTCGTACACCAAGACCAAGGGCGCGCTGCCTGACAGCAACCTCGTACCCGGCGACCTCGCCAAGAACGGCCAGGTGCTGGTGCCGCAGCAGGCAAGTTTGTTCTATGCCGGCAAGATCGCGCCCAACTTCGGCGCCTTTGTCCAGATTACCTACGACGGGGTCGACAACGGTTTTGCCTGGGACAACACCGATGTACGTTACGCGCGTACGGTGAACGACAAGATGCTGTGGGGCATCAGCTTCAACAACAACCCGACGGTGCAGGATCCGTGGAACAGCACCCCGGCCTGGCAGTCGCCGTTCGATCAGCGCAGCTCCGTTGCGCCCGGGCCTGGTGCCGCGACGTTGCTGGACGGCAGCCAGTTCGACATGAGCACCGCGGGCATGAGCGTTTACGCCTACTTCAACAACTCGATCTATGCGGAGTTCGGCGCCTACCACGGCGCACCTAACGGCTTCGGACAAATCGACAGCGCAGTCGACGTCCCCGTCATCGACGGGCTGGCGCCGTACTGGAGGCTGGCCTACGAGCGCGAATGGGGCCGCAAGTCATTGGAGTTCGGTGCCTACGGCATGGTGGCGAAAGTATTCCCGGCCAATAGCGTGCAGACGGGCCCGTCCGACAAGTACAGCGACTGGGCGATCGATTCGCAATACCAGTACATCGGCGACCAGCATTTGCTGACGTTCACCGGCACCTACATCGACGAGAAGCAGACGCTGGACGCGACGTTCGGTGCCGGCGGTTCGGCCAACGCCTCGAACGACATGAAGACGCTCAGGCTGAACGCGAGCTACTACTATCAACGCAAGTACGGCGCCGCGCTGGGTTACTTTTCCACTACCGGGTCGGAAGATTCGGGCCTGTACGCGCAGGGCGATCCGGTCACCGGCTTCGCCAACAACAAGCCCGACAGCAAGGGGTGGACCGCCGAGCTCGACTGGGTGCCGTACCAGAACACCAAGTTCGCGCTGCAGTACACGATGTACAACAAGTTCAACGGCGGCGACACCAACTATGACGGGCTGGGCAGGGACGCGAAGGACAACAACACGCTCTACCTCCTCAGCTGGATCAACTTCTAGGCAATCGACCATGAAAAAAATCATCGCAATCGCAGCGGGCGCTCTGCTCGCATCCGGCACGGGCGTCGCGCTGGCCCAGAGCCACCAGGACGCGAAGACGCTCGCCACCGACGTGTGCTCCGCCTGCCACGGCCCGACGGGCCACAGCATCTCGCCGGTGTTCCCGCGCCTCGCCGGGCAGCAGTCCGGCTACATCATCGTTCAGCTCGACGCGTTCCGGAACCATACGCGCGGCGACCCGAACGCGCAGGCCTACATGTGGGGCATGTCGTCGCAGCTATCCGACGACACGATCAAGGCGCTGGCCAACTACTACGCGTCGCAGAAGCCGGTTGACGGAAAGCCGGGCACTCCGGCGCTGATGGCCGAGGGCAAGAAGATCTACACCCAGGGCATCAAGGCGCAGAACGTGCAGGCCTGCGACATCTGCCACGGCCCCGAGGCCCAGGGCGCGGGGGCCTTTCCGCGCCTTGCCGGGCAGCACGTCGACTACCTGATCGCGCAGCTGCAGGGCTTCCAGACGGGCACCCGCAGCAACGCGCCGATCATGCAGAACGTGGTGCGCACCATGACGCCCGAGCAGCTCAAAGCGGCAGCGACCTACGCGGCCTCGAAGTAGCCCGCGGCTCGTAGCGGGGCGGAAGCACAGTCTCCCCGGGGCTCGTCCCCGTGCGCTTCCGCCTCGCGTTTTCATTTGAAAGGCAAGAAATGCGAATCGCGCTCGCGCTAATGATTTCGTTCGTCCTCGCATCGCCGGCGGCGCAGGCGGCCGGAGATGCGCGCCTCGAGCAGCAGGTGAAGGCGCTCAGCGAGCAGGTCCACCAGCTTCAGCAGCGCCTGGACCGCCTCGAAGGCCGGACCCCGCCCGCTGTTCCCGCCGCCGCGTCGGCGCCGGCGGCGGCACCGGTTGCTGCGCCCGCGACAGCATCGGTTGCTGCGCCCAAGGCGGCACAGCTCGCAGCGCCGGCCACCGGCTACGTCAGCCCGGAGGCCGCGCTCAGGGGCACCTGGACCAGGATCAAGCCCGACATGGCCGAAGCCGAAGTCGTCGCATTGCTCGGTGCGCCGTCGAAGAAGTTCACCCTCGACGGCCGTCGCGGCTGGTACTACTACTATCCCGGCACCGGCGCCGGGTCGGTGTTCTTCACCGACGAAGGCCGGGTCTCGAGCCGCCAGTCGCCGTTCGGCATGGGCTGGTAGGGCCGCGCAGCATGGGTTAAGGTTGCCGGCGGACACCGGCGACCATGACCATCGACCAGCGAATCGCGCGCCTGCACGGCGACATGACCGAGTGGCGGCGCGACATCCACGCCCATCCCGAGCTCGGCTTCGAGGAAACCCGCACCGCGGGGATCGTGGCCGAAAAGCTCGAATCCTTCGGCCTCGAGGTGCACCGCGGGGTCGGACGCACCGGCGTAGTCGGGGTGCTGCGGGCGGGCAAGGGCTCGAGTTCGGTCGGATTGCGCGCCGACATGGACGCCCTGCCGATCCACGAGGCGAATGATTTTCCCTACCGCTCGCGCAACGCCGGCCGGATGCATGCCTGCGGCCACGACGGCCACACCAGCATGCTGCTCGGCGCGGCGAAGGCGCTGGCCGCCGCGCGCGATTTCGACGGCACGGTGAATTTCATCTTCCAGCCGGCCGAGGAAGGGCTGGGCGGCGCGCGCGCGATGATCGAGGACGGGCTGTTCGAGCGCTTTCCCTGCGAGGCCGTGTTCGGCATGCACAACCGCCCCAGCCTGCCGGTGGGCTGGTTCGCGGTGCGCGCCGGCCCGATGATGGCCGCGGGCGGCTTCTTCGACATCACGATCCACGGCAAGGGCGCGCACGGCGCGCGGCCCGAGGTCGGGGTTGACCCGGTGATCGTCGCGGCGCACGTCGCGACCGCGCTGCAGACCATCGTTTCGCGCAACGTGGCGCCGGTCGACACCGCGGTGGTCTCGGTAACCAGGATCCACGGCGGCGACGCCTACAACGTGATCCCGCAGTCGGCGACCCTGGCCGGCACCGTGCGCGCCTTCTCGCGCCCGGTGATGGAGACGATCGAAAGCTCGCTGCGGCGCATCGCCGCGGGCGTGGCCGAGGGCTTCGGCGCCAAGGCCGAGGTTAAGCTCGACTGGAAGTTCGCGCCGACGGTCAACGACCCGAAGGAGGCCGAGTTCGCGGCCGGCGTGTGCGCCGCTCTGGTGGGCGCCGAGCGGGTGCAGCGCGACCCGCCGCTGATCATGGCCTCGGAGGATTTCTCGTTCATGCTGGAGCAGGTGCCGGGCTGCTACCTCAACATCGGCAACGATTCGGGCGAGACCTCGTGCGAGGTGCACAACCCCGGCTACGACTTCAACGACGCGGCGCTGCCTTTCGGCGCGGCGCTTTTCGTGCGCCTGGTCGAGACCCGACTGCGCGCAGCTGTCCCAGCATAGCCTCGAGTCCGAGCACGTAGGAGTTCACTCCGAAACCGGCCACCATCCCGACCGCGGCCTCGGCTAGGATCGAATGAAAGCCGCGCCGCTCGATGTTGGTGATGTGCACCTCGACGTAGGGGAAGGGCACCGCGCGCAGGCAGTCGCGCAGCGCGTAGCCCGCGAACAGGAACGCCGCCGGATTCATTACCACGCCGTCGACCTTTTCGTCCACGCCGCGATACAGGCGCTCGATCGCGGCGGCCTCGGAGTGGGTGTAGAAGATCTCGAGCCGGTACTTGTTGGCCTTGGCGTGCGCGAGGAGCATCGCGTCGAGCTCGGCCGCCGTGGTCTTGCCGTAGAGCTCCGGCTGGCGCTTGCCGAGGTAGCTCAGGTTGGGGCCCTGGATCAGGAGGATTTTCGGCATCGTGCGAAGAGTGTAATCCAGAACACGATCACCAGCGCCGCGATCGGAATGCCGACATAGGCCGCAATCGGAAGCAAGGCGTGCAAAAGCGCGAGCGCCTCGCCCGAGTCCCACACGAAGCCGCCGGCGGGCACGGAGAAATAGCTCGCCAGCTCCGCCGTGGCCCAGATCAGCGCCACCGCCGCCGGCGCGAGCACCAGCGCGAGCGGGTAGAGCGCGGCTGCCCTCGCGCAGCCAAGCGCGCCGCGCCGCACGCGGACCCAGAGCAGGGCGAAGTACGCGATCGCGAGCACCGCCGCGAGCGCGGGCGCGCCGTACAGCACACCGATCTTGAGCGCGATCCACATAAGCTCACCCTGTCGACGCGATCGTACTCCGTTGCCAGCACTGCATCAGTCCCGGCGCGGCGGCAAACCTCCTCGCGGCGGGAAAGTCACGCGCACGTCGAGTCCCCGTCCGCGGGGGCCGTCGGCCAGGCGCACCGTCGCGCCGTGGCGCTCGGCGACGCACTTCACGATCGCCAGCCCGAGGCCGGTCCCGGGCGCGTCCGCGTCCTCGCCGCGATGGAAGCGGTCGAACACCCGCTCGCGCTCCGCGGCGGGAATGCCCGGGCCGGTGTCGGTCACGCCCAGCGCCGGGCGGCCGGCCTCGGCGCCGACGGTCACGTCCACCTTCCCGCCGCGCGGGGTATAACGCAGCGCGTTGCCGACCAGGTTGCCGAGCATCACGCGCAGGCCGTCGCGCTGGCCGCGCACCGCCGCGGCGGACGCGACTTCCACGCCGAGGTCGATGCCGCGACTGTCGGCCAGCGCATCGTACTCGGCCACCACCTCGCGCGCGAGCTGCGCCAGGTCGACCTGCTCCATCGCCTGCTCCTCGAGCGCAGGTTCCTGGCGCGCGAGCGCGAGCAGCTGCTCGACCAGGTGCGTCGCGCGGTCGAGGCGCTCGTGCAGTCGCGCCAATGCGCTTGCCTGCGCGGGCCCCGGTTCGGCGCGCTCGGCGAGCTGCAGCTGCAGCTTCAGCGCCGTGAGCGGGGTGCGCAGCTCGTGCGCGGCGTCGGCCACGAACGCGCGCTGCGACTCGAGCGCGTGGCCGAGCCTGCCGAGCAGATCGTTCAGCGCCCGCAGCATCGGCTGGATCTCGGGCGGGATGCCCTCGGTCGAAAGCGGCTGCAGCGCTCCGGGCGAGCGCAGCTCGACCGCGCGCGCGACGCGCTGCAGCGGCGCGAGGCTCCTGCCGACCACGATCCCGATCAGCAGCGCCAGCACCGGGATCAGCGCCAGAAACGGCGCGAGCGAGCGCGCCGCGACGCCGAACACCAGTTCGTCGCGCGCGTCGAGATCCTGCGCCACCTGCACGAAGCGGCCGTGGCGCGTGCGGCCGAATACGCGCCACTCGGTGTCGCCCGCACGCACGGTGCGAAAGCCGTCGTGCGCAAGGCGGGGCAGGGCGATTGCGGGATGCGAGGCGTACACCAGCGCGCCGGCGCTGTCCCATACCTGCAATGCGATGTCCCGCTCCGGGGCGTGCTCGCCGGGCTCGCGCGGTGCGGCCGAAAAGCCGGGCGGCAGCGAGGCGGCGATCTCCTGTAGCTGGTAGTCGAACAGCTCGCTCGTTTCCTCGCGCACCTTGAGGTACATGGCGAGCCCCGCGACCACGGTGCAGGCCAGCATGCCGCCCAGCAGCCAGAGCAGAAGCTGCCGACGGATCGTCCTCACGGCGCCTTGTGCACCTTGTAGCCGACGCCGCGCACGTTCTTGATGAACTCGGCGCCGAGCTTCTTGCGCAGGGAATGAATGTGCACCTCGACCGTGTTGCTCTCGACCTCCTCGTTCCAGCCGTAGAGCTTTTCCTCCAGCGCCGCGCGCGGGACCACTTCGCCCGGCCGGTCCATCAGCGCCTCGAGCAGCGCGAACTCGCGCGCCGACAGGCTGAGCGGGCGTCCCTCCAGGAGCGCCTCGTGGGTCGCAGGGTTGAGCGTCACGCCGCCGTATGAGAGCTCGGGGCTGGTGCGGCCGGCGCCACGGCGCAGCAGCGCGCGCGCGCGGGCGTAGAGCTCGTCGAGGTCGAACGGCTTGACCAGGTAATCGTCAGCGCCGCTGTCCAGGCCCCTGACGCGCTCGGGCGGCGCATCGCGCGCGGTGATGATCAGCACCGGCGCGCCGCCGCCGCGGCGGCGGTACTCGGCGAGAACCTCGAGACCCTGCTTTTTCGGCAAGCCCAGGTCGAGCAGCACCAGGTCGTAGACGTCGTTCTCGAGCGCGAGCTCGGCGCCGCGCCCGTCGCGCACCCAGTCCACCGCGTAGCGCTCGCCGCGCAAGCCTTCCTCCAGACTTTCGCCGATCATCGGGTCGTCCTCGACCAGGAGCAGCCTCAAGATCGTGACCTCCTCAGTTGCGGATCTTACGCGGCCGACAATTAAGCGCCGCTTAAGGCCCGCTCGCGCGCGCCTCGAGCAGCAGCAGCGTGCCGCACTGGCGGCAGTCGGGCTCGCGCGCCTGGACCACGCTTCGCACCTCGCGCGGGCTCAGGTCGCCGGCCGAGCGCGCGAGCGCTGCGGCCGCCTGGTCGAAGTGATCGTCCAGAACCGGAAAGCTGATCAGCGGCAGCCTGCGGATTCGCTGCGAGGCGGCGGTGCCGATCCAGACAGGCCTCGCTCCCGGCTCCAGGCGCACCGAGGTCGGCCAGAGGCGAAGCATCAGCTGGCGCGCCGGCGCGGCGCTCGCCGGCGCGTCGCGCACCAGCAGCAGCGCCTCGTAGCGGCCGCCGTTGAGCTGCGGCAGGACCGGAAGCTCCTCGAGCGAAGGATCGCGCAGCAGCCAGCGCGGCGCGCTGCGCGGCGTGAGTGCGGGCGGCGCACGCCAGCCCGCGGCCTGGAGCCGCTGACGCAGGCGCGCCAGTTCGCCGGCGAACTGCACGTTGAGCGGCTGCTCGCGCTCGCCCTCCAGGTCTCTGCGGAACTGGGGCAGGCTGCGCCAGCCGTCGGCGCGCCAGCCCGCTGCGGACATCTCGCGCACGCCGTGGCGCACGGCGTAGCGCTGCAGGTCGCGTTCCAGCCCGGCGGCGATATGCCATGACCCTGCCGCAAGAAATGCCAGTCCCGCCGCCACGGCCAGTCCGGGGATGGGCGGATTTCCCGCGCCGTGGCGCTCGCGGGCGATCGCGAGGAGCGCCACCCAGGCGCCGCCCAATCCGACGCCGGCCAGCACGTCGGCGAGCCAGTGCGCGCCGAGATACAGGCGCGAGAACGCGATCGCGCCGATGAGCAGCGCCGCCGCCGCGTACGGCAGCCAGCGCCAACCGGCGCGAAACGCGGGCGCAACCAGCACCGCGAGGAAACCGTAGATTACGGTGCTCATCGAGGCGTGGCCGCTGGGGAAGCTGTAGCTGGTCGCGACCGCGGCGAATCCGTCAGGACGCGGGAAGTGCAGCGCGACCTTGATCGTGGCCACGACCAGCTCGCCGAAGACCACCGCGGCGAGCCAGTACCTCGCGTCGCGCCACGTGCGCCGCCACAGCAGCCAGGCGAGCACCGCGGCGACGACCGCGAGGGCGACGGCCGGGTCGCCCAGCTCGGTGATCGCGACCATCACGCGGTCGCCCACGGGGGTGCGGAAATGCTGCAGCAGCTGGTGCAGCGACTTGCCGGCGTAAACGAGCGGATCGGCGCTCACCACGTCCTCGAGCACCCCGAGAAAGAGCCAGCCGCCCGAGAGCAGGACAACCACCCAGACCAGCAGACCGCGCGGCAGGGAACGTGCGGGATCCAGCACGTCGCCGACGAGCCAGGCCAGCGCGCGGTGCCTGCGCGTCCAGTGCAGCGCGTGCTCCGCCCAATGCGCGGTGTGCGGCTGCAGGGCGCGGTAGAGCGCGCGCGAGAGCCAGAGCGTCAGCCACGCGAACACCACCAGCGCGCCGAGCAGCAGCGCGAGGCGCCCGGCGACCTGGCCGGCGAGCGCGAGCGACATGCCGAACGCCATCCCCGGCAGCAGGTGCGCCGGCGCCCAGGCGAGCGCGGAAAGGACGTTGTAGAAATAAAAGCGGGCGGGCGCCATGCCGAGCATGCCCGCGACCACCGGAACGATGGGGCGCACCGGGCCGATGAAGCGCGCCAGCAGGACGCTCTTGCCGCCGTGGCGATCGAAGAAGGCCTCGCCGCGCGCGAGCAGCGCCGGCCGCTCGCGCAGCAGCCGAAGCGACCGCAGGCTGTCCTTGTAGCGGTGCCCGATCCAGTAACTGATTCCGTCGCCGAGCACCGCTCCCGCCACCGCCCAGGCGAACGTGCTCCAGAAGCCCAGCGTTCCCAGACCGACCAGGGCGCCGGCGCCGATCATCAGCGTGGCGCCGGGCACGATCATGCCGACGAACGCGAGCGCTTCCGCGCAGGTGATCGCGGCGACGATCACGCCCGCCCAGTACGGGTGGGCGCCGAGCCAGGAAATCAGTTGATGCACGTAGGCGAGCACGTGGGCCCTGCTCCTAGCCGCTCGGGAGTCGGAAGGTTAACGTACTCGCCGCCGGCACTCCGGCCTGCGCGGGGCCGCTAGTCCGCGTTCGGGCCCTCGACGCTGTTCTCCAGGACTTTGCCGGTCCTGGCATCGACGCCGACTTCCTGCCGCGCCTTGCCGGAGACGATGTCGAACGAGTAGCGCAGGCCGCTGCCGCCTTGCTCGCGCTCGAGCTCCTGGTCGGCGATCTTGCCGGGGTGCGCCTCGAGCGCGATCGCGCGCGCCTGGTCGAGGCTGACGCGGGCCCCGCTGGCGTATTGTTCGCCGCTGAAGGCCTGCGCCGCGACCGCAGCGCCGAGCAGGGCGGCGCCGAGCGCCGCAGTGGTGAAGAGCTTCATTTTGTCGCTAGTCATGTTCGTGATCCTCTGGTTGATGAACATGGATCACAGCTTGCGCCACCGACAGTTAAGCCCCACTTAACCGCGCAGGTTGTTGCGCGTCTCGTAGGCCTTGTCGAGCCTCTTGCGCGCGGCGTTGACCGCGTCTTCGAGGCGCTTGATGCGCGCGAAATATTTCGCGTCCAGGCGCGATCCGCCGCCGCGCATGCCGAGTCGCTCGCCCGGCAGCGGCGTGCGCCCGTCTCGCAGCGCCTGCTCGGCGTGCGCGAGCGCCTTTTGCGCGCGCGTGATGTCGTTGTCGACCTTGGTCCATTCGCGCTGCAGGATCGCGTCGCCCTTCTTGATCGTCGCCTGGTCCATCAGCAGCAGGCGGTGCGCGGCGCGGCGCTGCTCGGGCGACAGGGTCTGGATGTCGATGCGCTGGACTTTCGTCGCGTTGGGCTCCGGTTGCGCGGCATAGGTCACGCTGCCGTCGGGCTCCCAGGATTTGTAGATCGCCTGCCCGGCGGCGCCGGCGGCGCCCGGCAGCAGGGCGAGCGCGGCGGTGAATGCAAAGGCGGCCAGTGTCTTCATGTCGACCTCCATGTGGTCAGGAAACGCGATCGGCGCCGGCGCCCAGCAGCACGAACAGCGCCGGCATCACCACCAGCACGAGCGGCAGCTGCACCGCCAGCCCGGCGATGATCGCCACCGCGAGCGGCTGCTGCATCGCCGAGCCCTGCCCGATGGCGAAGGCGAGCGGCAGCAGGGTCAGGATCGCGGCGAAGGTGGTCATCGCGATCGGGCGCATGCGGTTCTTGCCGGCCTCGATCAGCGCCTGCGTGCGCGGCATGTCGCCAGCCAGGTCGCGGTACTCCGAGAAGTAGAAGATCGCCACCTCGGTCACGATGCCGACGATCATGGTCATTCCCATCATCGAGGAAATGTTGAGCTCGATGCCGGTGGCCCACAGGCCGATGAACACCGCGCACACCGCGAGCAGCGGGGCGGCCATGACCGACAGTGCCAGCCGAAAACTCTCGTACAGGAACAGCAGCAGCAGGAACACCAGCGCGACCGCGGCGGCGAACACCTGGACCAGGCCGCGGAACGCGATCTGCTGCTGCTTGTACAGGCCGCCCAGCTCGTAATAGACGCCCGCGGGCAGCATGCCGGGCCGGTCCATGACCTGGCGCACGTCGCGAATCACCGAGCCGAGGTCGCGCCCGCTGATGCGCCCGGTCACCGCCACCATGCGCTTGAGGTTGTCGCGCCTGACCTGGGGCTGGCCGCTGACCGTGACCAGCTTCGCCACGCGCCCGAGCGGGAACAGGTGTCCGTCCGGGGCGCGCAGCAGAAGACGCCCGATGTCCGGCACCGTGCTGCGCAAGTCCCGCGGCAGCCACACGCGCACTCCGATCAGCTTCGGATTGCGCTCGATCTTCGTCGTCACCACGCCGGCCATATAGCCGTCGAGCTGCGCGGTCACCGCCTCGGGGCTCATGCCTTCGAGCGCGGCCTTCGAGCGGTCGACGTGGATTTCGAGCGCGTCGCCCGCGGGGTGGATGCCGTTGCGCGTGTCGACCACGCCCGGAACCTTCTCGATCGCCGCCCTGACCTTGTGCGCCAGGCGTGAAAGCTGGGCCGCGTCCTCGGAAAAGATCTTGATTTCGATCGGCTGCGGTACCGCGGTCAGATCGCCGATCACGTCCTCCATCAGCTGCGCCAGTTCGATGTTCAGGCCGGGCACCTTCTGCTCCACCTGCTGGCGAATATGGTCCATCACGTCCTCGATCGGCGGCCGCGGCTCGTCCTTGAGGCGGATGAAGAAGTCGCCCTCGTTGGCCTCGGTCACGCCGCCGCCGAGCTGGGTGCCGGTGCGGCGCGAGTAGGTGTCGACGTACGGGTTTCGCTTGACGATGTCCTCCACCTGGTGCAGCAGGCGGTCGGTCTCGCTGAGCGAGGTGCCGGCAGGGGAAGTGTAGTCGAAGATGAAGCCGCCTTCGTCCATCGTCGGCATGAAGCCCGAGCCGGTGTGCTGGTAGGCGAGCCAGCCGGCCAGCACCAGCGGCGCGACGCCGACTAGCGCCCAGGCCGGGCGCGCCAGCACGCGGTGCATGAGCGCGGCGTAGGCCGCGTGCATCCATTCGGTCAGGCGGCCGCCTTCCTTCTGGTTGGCGTCCTTCTCGTTCAGGAAGTGGTCGGCCAGGATCGGCACCGCGAGCCAGGTGACGAAGAACGAGATCACCAGCCCGGCGGCCATGGTGAGCGAGAGCGCCTTGAAGAACGCGCCCGTGACCCCGGTCAGGAACGCGAGCGGCACGAAGATGACGATGGTCGAGGCCGACGAACCGGCCAGCGGGCGCACGAACTCGAGCGCGGCCGCCATCACCCGCCCGTGGTGGTCGGCCGGCGCGCCGCGCAGGCGGCGCACGATATGCTCGATCATCACGATCGCGTCGTCGATGATCAGTCCCACCGCGGCCGCCATGCCGCCAAGGGTCATGATGTTGAAGCTCATGCCGAGCGCGTACAGCAGCACCACCGTCGCGGCGAGCACCGCGGGCAGCACGATGAGCGCGATCAGGGTGGTTTTCAGGTTGCGCAGGAACGCGAGCAGCACCAGCGCCGCGAGCGCGGCGCCGATCAGGATCGCGTCGCGCACGCTCGCCGCGGCGGCGACCACCAGCTCGCTCTGGTCGTACCACTTGGCGACCTTCACTCCCGGCGGCATTTGCTTTGCGTAGCCCTTGAGGCGCGCGGCGACGTCGGCCGCGATCTGCACGCTGTTGCTGCCGGGCTGCTGGTAGACGTCGAGCAGCACCGCGTCCTTGCCGTCGGCGTTGACCCGAATCCACTGCGGCACGGTGCTGTCGGTGACGGTAGCGACGTCGCTCAGCCGCACCAGGCCGTTGGTGCCGCTCCTGAGCACGGTGCGGCCGATCTGCGCCAGGCTCTGCAGCCGCGTGTCGGACACCGCGAGATAGAGCTTGTAGTGGTCCTCGATCCGGCCGACCGCGGTCACCACGTTGGCCGCGCTCAGTGCGGCCGAGACGTCGGACAACGCGAGCCCGTAGGCCTCGAGCCGCGCCGGGTCGACCGTCACGTGGTATTCCTCGCGTGCGCCGCCGACCACCTGGATGCGCGCCACGCCGTTGATGCTCGACAGCAGTGGACGCAGCCGGTAGCGCGCCAAGTCGTACAGCCGGGTAAGCGACTGGCTGTCGGAGGTCAGGCTGTAGGCGAGGATCGGGTACACCGTCGGGTCCATGCGCTTGGTGCGCAGCTGAGTGCCGGGTGGCAGACCGGGCAGGATCTGGCTGATCGCGCCGGTCACCTGCGAGGTCGCGGCCGCCATGTCGGTGCCCCAGTCGAAGTTGATCGACACGTCGGCCGAGCCGCGGCTGGTGGTCGAGCGCACGTCGCGCACGCCGGGCACGCGCCGCACCGCCTCCTCGACCGGTGCCGTGACCTGCAGCGCCATCAGGTCGGCCGGCCGGTCTCCCGCCTCGAGCGAAACCAGCACGCGCGGAAAGTCGACCTTGGGAAAGAGCGTGACCGGAAGCCTGAACGCGGCGAACGCTCCCGCGAGGGCGAGCATGGCGAGGAAGAACAGGATCGAGCGCCGGTGGGCCTGAACCCACTGGGTGAAATTCATCGCGCCGCCTCGCGCACCGCCATGCCGTCGGACAGCTCGTAGTTGCCCTGCACCACCACCTTGAGCGCCGAGTCGAGGCCGGCGCCGCTGATGCCGAGCAGCCTGTCGCCGTCGCTTTCGACCGTCACCGCGACGCGCCGCGCGACGCCTTCGCTGACCTGGAACAGATAGTTGCCGTCGCCGTCGTGCAGCACCGCGGAGCGCGGCACCGCCCAGCCGGTCCGGCTGGCGAGCGTGATCTCGCCTTTCACCCGCATGCCGGGCAGCAGATTCCCGGAGTCGATCCTGACCACTACGTTCACCAGCTGCGTCTGCGGGTCGACCATGCCGTGCACCGCGGCGACGTGCGCCTCGACCTTGCGCTCGGCGTCGAACACGGGCGTGAGCCGCACCGGCATTCCGGGGCGCACGGCGAAGCTGTCGGAGGGCTCGATGCCAAGCAGCACGCGCAGCCCCGACAGGCGCGCCAGCTTGAGCACGGAAGCCCCCGCCGCGAGGCGGTCGCCGAGCGCGGCGCCAATGCCGACCACCACGCCGTCGAACGGCGCCTTCACCGTTTCGCTGGCGGTGCCGGTGCCGAGCCTGCGCTGGGCTTCGAGCGCCGCCTCCGCGTCGGCGAGCGTCTTGCGCGCGGCCGCGACCTGCGACCCGGTGGCGAGCTTCTGCGCGCGCAGCTGCTCGGTGCGCGCGAGCTCGGAGCGCGCATACGCAAGCGCGTTCTGTGCCTGGCGGTAGCCGAGCGCCGCGCCGGCGGCGGTGCGGAACTCGAGCAGTTTCGTGCCTTGCTTCACCACCTGCCCCGGGCTGACGTCGAACGCGCTGATGCGGCCGGGCCGCGGCAGGCTGAGGTTGATCGTGCCGCCGATCTCGGGCGCGAGCGTGCCGTAGCCGACCAGGGTCTCGTTGATCGCATGCCGGCGCAGCGGCTCGGTGCGTACCAGCACGCTGGGCGCATCGGCCGCGGCGGCGAATAGCGGCGAGAACGCGAACAGGGCGATGAGGAGGCGTTTCACTTGGCGGTGCTCCCGGCGAGAGTGAGGATGGCGATGCGCTGCTCCAGGATGCGCTGCTCGAGCGTGACCGCCTCGACGCGCTTGGCGAGCAGGCCCGACTGCACGTTGGCGTAGGCGAGCTCGCCCAGGTTGCCGGCCTGCAGCGCTGCCGCCGCGGACGCCGAGGCCTGCTCGAGTGTCGCGAGCGCGGACTTCACGCCCGCCAGCTGCGCCGCGAGCAGCTTCTGGTCGCCGAGCAGGGCCGTGACCTCGGCGGCGGCGTCGTTCAGGCGCAGCTGGAACTCGTCGTGCAGCTGCCGGCGCGTGGCGCGCTCGATCGCCACGTTGCCGCGATTGCCGTCGAAGATCGGCAGCGAAAGGGTGATGCCGAGGCCCTGCGTGTACAGGTTGCTGGTGTCGCGCGCGCGCGTCAGGCCGACGTTGAGCGCCGGGAACTGCGCCAGCACGGCGGCGCGAAAGCGCTCCTCCTGGCTCTGGTATCCCGCCTCGAGCGCGAGCAGGTCGGGGCGGCGGCGCGCGAGCTGGGCGAGCGAAGCCTTGACTTGCGCCGCGTCCAGCGGCGGCAGCGCGGCGCCGCCGACCAGGCGCAACTCGGCGTCGGGCGCCAGGCCGAGCAGGCGGTTCAAATCGACCCGGTTGCGTCGTTGCTGGCGCTCGAGCTCGTTGATCTGGCGCCCGGCGTCCTGCAGCGCGGCGAGGTCGGCGGCGGCCGCGTCGAGCGTCGTGTTGCCCTCGGCCAGCGCGGCCTGGACATACCGGTAGCGCTTTGCAAATAATTTCTGGTTTTCATGCAAGACATCGAGCAGGCGCTGCTGTTCCAGGCTGCGCACGAACAGCAGCCGCGCCCGTCCGACGACCTGCCATTCCTGCCACAGCAGTTCGAGGTTCACCTGGCGCGCCGACGCGCTCGCCGCCGCCGAGCGCGCCGAACGGGTCAGCAGCGCGTTGACGTCGTAGGACAGGCCGGCGCTGAACGCGCTGGTGTCGCCGGGCCCGCCGTTGGTCGGGAAGTCGCGCGTCAGCGCGAGCTGGGGGTCGGGCAGCAGGCCGGCGGCGAAGGCCTGCGCGCGCGCCACGCCGAGCCGGTCGCGCTCGAGCCTGAGCCGCGGGTTGTTGGCCACCGCGAGCATCGCCACCTCGTCGATGTCGAGCCCGTCGCCCGGGTCGAAGCGGTGCGAGCGCAGCGCGGGCAGCGGCATGCGCGCCGCATCGACCTCGATGTGAGCGACGTCGCGCGCCATGCGCGGCGCGGTGTCGAGCGGCTCGGGCCGGTAGCTCGCGCAGCCGGCGCAAACGGAGCACAAGGCGGCGAGGGCGAGGCGAAAGGGAGTTCTCAACGGGATTCCGAGCGTGAACGGCGGGCCGATTCTGCTGCGCGGAACATTAAGACTGACTTAAGTCTCGATAACGGCGCGCGAATCGCGGATACTTGCCGGCCTCATGACCGGCCGCGCCATCGTCCTGCTCTCGCTCGCCGCGCTCGCCAGCGCGGCGGGGCTGCGGGTCACCGACCCGCTGCTGGCGCTGATCGCGAGCGAATACCGGGTCACACCCGGCGCCGCGGCGGCGGTGATCACCGGCTTCTCGGTCGCCTACGGGCTGCTGCAGGTGGTGCACGGGCCGGTCGGCGACCGCATCGGCAAATACCGCGTGGTGACGGCGGCGACCGCGCTTTCGGCGCTGGGGACCTTCGCCTGCGCCGCGGCGCCCTCGCTCGGCTGGCTGGTCGTGGCGCGCTTCGTTTCGGGCGCGACGGTCGGCGCGCTGATCCCGGTCTCGATGGCCTGGATCGGCGACGTCGTTCCTTACGAGCGGCGTCAGCCGGTGCTGGCGCGCTTCCTGATCGGCCAGATGTTCGGCGTCGCCCTCGGCACGACCGCGGGCGGAGTGCTGGGCGAGATCTTCGGCTGGCGCGCGGTGTTCGTGGTGCTGGGCGTGCTCTATCTCGTGATCGCTGCGCTGCTCGCGCTCGAGTTGCGCGGTAACCCGCTCACCCGGCGCACCGGCGGCGCCGCGGTCTCGGTGCCGGACGCCTTCCGTCGCATGGGCGGACTACTTTCCCTGCCCTGGGTGCGGGTGATGCTGGTGACGGTGTTCACCGAGGCGCTGCTGTTCTACGGCGCGCTGTCGTTCGTCGCGCTGCACCTGCACGAGCGCCTCGGGGTGAGCCTCGGCGCGAGCGGCGCGCTGGTGACCGCGTTCGCCGCCGGCGGGCTGTTGTACGCGGCGACCGCGGGGCGCATCGTTCCGCGCCTGGGCGAGCGCGGGCTGGTGCTGGCGGGCGGGACCCTGCTCGGGCTCGCCTGGCTCGGCATGATCGCCGCGCCGAGCGCGGCCTGGGCCGTGCCCTGCCTGACGGCCGCCGGAACCGGCCTCTACATGCTGCACAACACGCTGCAGGTGCACGCCACCCAGATGGCGCCCGAAGCGCGCGGCGCGGCGGTGTCGCTGTTCGCGCTGTCGCTGTTCACCGGCCAATCGGCGGGGGTGTGGATCTCGGCCCGCATCGTCGACCACTTCGGCACCCGGCCGGTGTTCGCCGTCGCCGCGCTCGGCCTGCCGCTGCTCGCTCTCGAATTCCGCCGCCGCCTCGCGACCAAATAATCGAATAATCGGGGTCAGAGTCACATTTTCCGCCTAGCGAAATAATCGACTCTGACCCCGATTTAGAACGCCGTAAGATCCGCTAACGATGCTTTCGCCCTACTTCGATGAGACTCACCGCCTGCTGCGCGAGACGCTGCGGCGCTTCGTGACCAAGGAAGTCGTGCCGCAGGCTCCCGCCTGGGAGGAGCAGGGCTACGTGCCGCGCGAGGTGCTGCGCGAGATGGGCCGCTACGGTTTCCTCGGCCTGCGCTACCCGGAGCAGTACAACGGCGCAGGCTTGAGCGCGCTCGCCACCGCGCTGCTGGCCGAGGAGCTGGGGCGCTCGGGCTTCGGCGGCTTCGCGGCCACGGTGCTGGTGCATACCGACATGGCCTCGCCGCACCTCGCGCGCGCCGGCTCGCAGGCGCAGCTCGAGCGCTGGATGCCGGGCATCGTCGCCGGCGACCTGATCACCGCGGTGGCGGTGACCGAGCCCGACGCCGGCTCGGACGTGAAGTCGATCCGCACCAGCGCGCGGCGCGAAGGCGGTGCGTGGCGGCTGCGCGGCAGCAAGATGTTCATCACCAACGGCGCGCTCGCGGACCTGGTTTTCGTCGCCGCCAGGACCGATCCGGCCGCGGGCTCGAAGGGAATCTCGATGTTCGCGCTGCAAAAGGGCGCCCCTGGTTTCTCGCTCGGGCGGCGCCTGGACAAGATGGGCTGGCGCTGCTCGGACACCGCCGAGCTGGTGTTCGAGGACGCGCCGGCGGAGCTGCTGGGCGAAGAGGGGCGCGGCTTCTACGCCATCATGCGCAATTTCCAGAACGAGCGCATCGCGCTCGCGGCGATGGCGATGGGCGAGAGCCAGCGCGCGCTCGAGCTGACGCTCGAGTACGTGAAGACCCGGAAGGCGTTCGGCGCGCCGCTGTGGGACAAGCAGGCGCTGCGCCAGCGCCTGGCGGCGCTCGCCGGGCGGATCGAGGCCGGCCGCGAGCTGGTCTATCGCGCGGCCTGGCTCGACGCGCAGGGGCGCGACTGCGTGAAGGAGGTTTCGATGGCGAAGGCCTACTGCGGCGAGCTGGTGAACGAGGTGATGTACGATTGCCTGCAGTTTCACGGTGGCGCTGGATACATGCGCGGCAGCGACATCGAGCGCATGGCGCGCGACGCGCGCGTGCAGTCGATCGGCGGCGGAGCGACCGAAGTGATGCTCGAAGAAGTGGCGAAGCGGCTATGACGGCGAATCTGGCGGGGCGCGTGGCGCTGGTGACCGGCGCTTCGCGCGGCATCGGCAAATCGGTTGCGCTCGCGCTCGCCGCGGCCGGCGCCGACGTGGCGGTGAACTATCGCGCGCGCGCGGACGACGCGCAGGCGGTGGCGGCGGCGATCCGCGCGCTCGGGCGCAGGAGCGTCGCGCTGGGCGCCGACGTGTCCGACGGCGCACAGGTCGCGCGCATGGTCGCGGCGGTCGAGTCGACGCTCGGGCCGGTCGACATCCTGGTCAACAACGCCGGTGTCGCTCTGCGGCGCGGGCTGGAGGAGCTGAACGAGGCCGATTTCGACCGCACGATCGCGGTCAACCTCAAGTCGGCGTTCCTCTGCACCCAGGCGGTCTGGCGCGGCATGCGCGAGCGGCGCTGGGGCCGTATCGTCAACATCTCCTCCGGCGCCGCGCGCGGCGCGGGCATCGTCGGCGCGCACTACAACGCCTCCAAGGCCGGCATGGAGGGGCTCACCCGCGGCTACGCCGCGCGCCTGGTCAAGGACGGCGTGACCGTGAACGCGGTCGCGCCGTCGCTGATCGAGAGCGACATGACCGCGTCGCACCGCGCCGAGAGCGAGGCCAGGATTCCGGTCGGGCGCCTGGGCACCGGGGACGAAGTGGCGGCAGTGGTGGTGATGCTGGCCGGCAACGCCTACATGACCGGCCAGACCGTGGCGGTCAACGGCGGGCTGCACTACAACTGAGGCTAGAGCGGCAGCTTCGCCTGCACCCCGATCATCGAGTTGCGCCCGGGCGCGGGCTCGAAGAAGCGGCCGTTGCCGTCGTTCACGATCACCGAGCCGACGTAGCGCGTGTCGGCGAGGTTCTCGACGCGCAGGAACTCCGAGAGGCGCCAGTCGCCCGCGCGCTGGGCAAAACCGAGCGCGAGGTTGGCGAGCGTGTACGCGTCGGCGTAGTCGGAATTCAGGTCGTTGACCGGGATGCGCGAGCGGTGCTGGACCTCGAGCAGGGCGCTGAACCCGCTCGGCGCATGGCGCCAGCGCAGCTCGCCGTACAGCGTGGCGCGCGGAACTCCCGGCAGCGCATTGCCGGCGGCGACGGTGCCGCTCGTGCTGGTGTAGCTATCGAGCACCTCGGTGTTGAGCACGGTCCAGGCGAGCGAGGCGTCGAAGCCGTGCGGCAGGTTCGCGTCGGCGCCGAGCTCGATTCCGCGCCGGCGCGTGCGCCCGGCATTCTTGTAGGTGGTGCGCCCGCCGCTGCTGCTGTCGACCACGATCTCGTCGCTCGTCTCGACGTCGTACAGCGCGGCGTTCAGGCGCAGGTGGGTGCCGATCAGGGTCTTGACGCCGACTTCCTCGCTCCGGCTCCTGGCAGGCTCGAGCGCGAAGTTCAGGCCCGTCCCGCCGCCCGGCTTGTAGGCGAGCTCGGCAAAGGTTGGGGTCTCGAAACCGCGCCCGTAGTTCGCGTATACGCTGGTCGCCGGCGCAAGACGATACAGCAGACCGACCGCCGGCGTGGTGGCGCTGAAGTCGCGACCGCCGCTGTCGTCCGGATTGCCCGGCGCGATGTAGTGGTCGACCGAATCGAACGAAACCGTATTGGTGCGTACGCCGGCGAGCGCGATCCACTTTTCGGCGAAGTCCCACTCGCCCTGCACATAGAACGCGGTGCTCGACACGGTGTCGTCCTCGTCGCGTCGTAAAGCGCCGATGACGCCGAACACGTTAAGAAAGCCGCGCCGGTGCTCTGCCATGCGCTCGTACTCGCCGCCGAGAGTGAGCGTGAGCGGTCGCCCGCCGAGCGCGGTGTTGCGCGTCAGGCGCAGGCCGCCACCGCCGTAGTTGCGGTGGAGGTCGATCACGCCGCCGGACTGAGTCGGGGCGGAAGTTTGAACGAAATACGGGATAGAAAGGTACTGCGTCACCGCGCGCTGGCCGCCGTAGGCGGTGAAGGCGAGGGTTCCCGATTCGAGCCGGTGCTCCAGCGTCGCGCCGCCCTGGCTCTGGCGGATGCTTTTGCGTGTGTCGTAGGTGTAGGCGTTGGCGATCGCCTGGGTCGGATCCGCCTCCATCTGCGTGCGCGTCAGGCCGGCCGGATCCTGGATATCCGGGCTGTCGAAGGCGTTCGCGACCAGGCTGAGGGCGGTGTCGCCGCCGAGGCCGAGGCGCAGCTTGGCGTTGGCCTGGTCGCGCTTGGCAGCGCTATGGTCGCGGTAGCCGTCGGTCTCGAAATGCGCGCCGCTCGCGAGCCAGTCCATGCTGCCGCTGCGCGTGCCGGCCTCGAGCGATTCGCGCTTGGTGCCGAACGAGCCCGCCTCGAGCCGGCCCTCCACGCCTTGCTCGGCCGCGCCGTCGCGGGTGAAGATGTTGATCACGCCGCCCGAGGCGTTGCCGTACATGACCGCGAACGGCCCGCGCAGCACCTCGATGCGGTCGGTCGAGCCGAGGTCGATGTGCGATACCTGGCCCTGGCCGTCGGGCATGCTGGCCGGGATCCCGTCCACCAGCAGGCGCAGGCCGCGGATGCCGAAGGTCGAGCGCGCACCGAAGCCGCGCGAAGAAATCTGCAGGTCCTGCGCGTAGTTCTGCCGGTTCTGCGCCACGATCCCCGGCACGCGGCCGAGCGACTCGGACAGGTTGACCTCGGGCCGGCCGAAGTGGATGTCGTCGCCGTAGAGCTTGTCGATTGAAGCCGGAACCTCGAGGCTGGGGCGCTCGGTGCGGGTCGCGGTGACGGTGACTGCGTCTTCCGCCTGCTGCGCTCGAACCGCGGCCGGCAGGCACAGCAGGAACAAGATCAGGCTTGCGCGGCGAGCAGCATTCATTCGGGTCTTTCCACCGTAATCTTGATCGAGGAATACCAGTCCGACAGCTTGTCGATGTCTTCATCGGTGAGCGATTTCGCGATCACGCTCATCTGCGGATTCTGCCGCCTCCCGGCGCGATACGCACGCAGTTGTTCGACCAGGTACTCCTTCTGCTGGCCGCTCAGATTGGCCGCGCCGGGCAGCACCGCGATGCCGTCCACGCCGTGGCAGTTCTCGCACTGGGTCTGCACCAGGGGCGGCGCAGACTCGCCGGCGCGCGCCGTTCCGATAAGCGATCCTGACGCGACTGCCAGCAGCGAGGCGATCAAAACGCCTGTTTTCGAATTACGCATCTTGTTCCGCTCCACAAATAAATGGGCCGGGCGCAAGGCCCGGCCCATGTTGCTTCCGCAGCGGTTATTTGCCTTGATACGAAATGCGGTAGATCGCGCCCGCCTTGTCGTCCGAGACCAGGATCGAGCCGTCGACGTACTGCCTTACGTCGACCGGACGACCCTCATAGACGCCGTTCTCGTTCATCCAGCCTTCGGCGAACGGCTCGGTCGTCGTCGCGTTACCCTTGGCGTCGAGGTAGGTCACCATCACCCGCGCACCCCTGGGCTTGACCGCGTTCCACGAGCCGTGCTGCGCGCTGAAGATCGCGTTGTGGTACTTGGCCGGGAACATTTTGCCGGTGTAGAACATCATTCCCAGGTCCGCCGCGTGCGCGATCATTTCCACCTGGGGCTTGACGTACTTGGCCGCCAGCTCCTTCGGGATCGCCGTGTTCTTGTACTCGTCGGTCCTGGTGCCGCCGCCGCCATACCACGGGAAGCCGTACCAGCCGCCCATGTGCAGCTTGCCGTTCGAGGCGAGCACCTTGTTCAATTCGCCCGGAGGAATCTCGTCTCCCATGCCGTCGACCTGGTTGTCGGTGAACCACAGGCTGTGATCCTTGGGATTGAAGTCGAGCCCGGAAGAATTGCGCATCCCGGTCAGGATGACCTGACGGTCGCCGCCATCTCGGTTGAAGGACACGATGCCGCCCATGCCCACTTTGCGGTACATGTCGATCTTCTCCTTCGGGGTGACGTTGAACGGCTGCCCGAGGGTGATGTAGAGCCTGTTGTCGGGCCCGATGACGCAGGCGCGCGCGGTGTGGTTGTACGATTCCTCTTCCGGCGGAATCAGCTCGCCCTGCTTGACGATCGCGACCGCGACCGTGTCGGGGCCTTCCATGAAGTATTCCGCCGCCGGGAACATCATCACGCGGTTGCGCTCGACCACGAACAGGAATCCGTCGGGCGAGTAGCAGGTACCGGCCGGATCGTCGAACTTGACGCTCGGGCTGAACTCGTCGACCGTGTCGGCCACGTTGTCCATGTCGCGGTCGGTGACCGACCACACGGTGGACTTGCGGGTGCCGACCCAGACCGTGGCCTTGTTGCGGCTGACCGCCATCTGGCGCGCGTCGGGCACGATCGCGAACAGCTCGATCTTGAAGCCGTCGGGCAGCTTGATCCGCTGCAGGACCTTCTTCAGGTTCTCCGCGTACTTGCCGCCTTGCGGGACGACCTTGCCCGGCTGCGTGTCGGTGCGCTGGAAGTTGCCCAGCTTTTCCAGGTTCTGCTCGTCGCCCTTGGCGAAAGCTCCGTTTGCGGCAACTGCGAATGCGAGTCCAATCGCTGCCGTCAGCATCTTTCTCTTCATGGTTCCTCCCCTTTTCATATCGGTCCGCTTTGTCGCGGGGAAGGCATCTTCAGCTTTTCGTCAGGTTAAAGTCAATGCCGCGGCGCAGTAAACTGCGAACCTCGACTGCTCTGTCCATTTATCCGTTTATCCTGCGGGTGCGCCTATGAAGCCGTTCGTCTACAACGCATGGCCGGGCCGGGTGGTGTTCGGCGCCGGGGCGCTCGCCCGGCTGCCGGATGAGCTCGACCGGCTCGGCGCGAAGCGTGCGCTGCTGCTGTCGACCCCCGGGCAGGCGCGGAGCGCGTGGCGCCTCGCCGAGAACCTGGGGTCGCGCGCCGCCGGGGTGTACGACAAGGCGGCGATGCACGTCCCGCTGGCGGTGGCCGAGGACGCGCGCCGCGTCGCGCGCGAACTGGGCGCGGACTGCTGCGTGGCGCTCGGCGGCGGCTCGACCACCGGCCTGGCCAAGGCGATTGCGCTCACCTCGGGGCTTCCGATCGTCGCCGTGCCGACCACCTACTCGGGCTCCGAGATGACGACGGTCTACGGCCTGACCGAGGGCGGGTTGAAACGCACCGCACGCGACGCGCGCGTGCTGCCGAAGGCGGTGATCTACGATCCGGCACTCACGCTCGGGCTGCCGCCGGCCACTTCGGCCGCGAGCGGGATGAACGCGATCGCGCACTGCGTCGAGGCGCTCTACGCGCAGGATGCCAACCCGATCACCTCGCTCATGGCGGAGGAGGGGATTCGCGCGCTGGCCGCGTCGATGCCCCTGATCGTGAAAGACCCGAGCGACCTCGAGGCGCGCAGCGACGCCCTCTACGGCGCCTGGCTGGCGGGGGTCGCGCTCGGCGCCACGGGAGTGGCGCTGCACCACAAGCTGTGCCACACGCTGGGCGGCAGCTTCAACCTGCCGCATGCCGAGACCCACTCGATCGTGCTGCCGCACGCGGCGCGCTACAACCGCGACGCTGCGCCAGAGGCGATGGCGCGCGTGGCGCGCGCGCTCGGTGCGGGCGACGCGCCGGGCGGTCTCTACGATCTGGAACTGAAACTCAATCTGGAAACGAGACTCTCGGCCATCGGCATGCGCGAAGCGGATCTCGAGCGCGCGGCGAAGATCGCGCTCGAGAGTCCCTACCCGAACCCGCGTCCCGTGGAATACGAAGGCGTCCTGGCGCTGATGCGCGCGGCCTACGAGGGGCGCCGCCCTGAGGCCTGAGCGCACGGCGGGATTGCTGCTCACCGGCGCGCTGCTCGCCAGCGCGGCGGCGCAGGGCGTCGGCCGGTTCGTGCTCACGCCGCTGCTGCCGGACATGCGCGCCGCGGCGGGGCTCGACGCGGCGCAGGCGGGAATCGTCGCCGGCGCAAACTTCGCCGGCTACCTGGCTGCCAGCATCTGGCTCGCGCTGCGCGCACGCGAAGGCCGCATCGGCGCGGTGCCGCTCGGCTTCGTGCTGGTCCTCGTGGGCGCCTTCGCCATGGCGCTTGCGCCGAGCTATCCGCTGTGGATCGCCGCGCGCGCGGCGGCCGGGTACGGCGGCGCGCTGCTGTTCCTCGGCTCGCTCGACGCCTACGCGCGCGCGGCGCGTGCGCCGGAGGATCTGCGGCCGCTGGCGGGCGTCGGCCTGGGCATCGCGCTGTCGTGCGCCGCGGTGCTGCCGTGGCTCGCCGACTGGCGCAGCGGCTGGCTCGCGGCCGGGGTTCTGGGCCTGCTGTGCGCGCCGTTCGTGCTGCGCCTGCCGCGCGGCGAGGCCGCGGGCCATGTCGGCGACGAGCCGGCGCCGCCGCTGTCGGCGCCGCTGGTACGCCTGGCGGTTTCCTACGCCGCGTTCGGCTTCGCCTTCGGCGCCGCGACCACCTTCTTCGTCAACGCCATCGCCTCGGGCGACCGGCGCGCCGCGGCGCTGGTGTGGGTCGTGGTGGGCGTTTTCGCTGCGCCCTCGGTCTGGCTCTGGAGCTGGGTGCGGCGGCGCGTGCGCGCAGTCGGTGCGCTGTTCGCGGCCAACGTGCTGCACGCGGCGAGCATCCTGCTGGTGGCGCTCGACCCGCGCCCGCTTACCGCGACTGTCGCCGGCATGGTGTTCGGCGCCACTTTCCTCGGGGTTCCCGCGCTGTCGCTCGCGCAGGCGCGCGTCCTCGCGCCGAAAAGCGCGCGGCGCACCGCGGCCTGGGTCACGGTGCTCTACGGCATCGGCCAGATGGCGGGCCCGCCGGCGATCGGCTGGCTCGGCGAGCGCCTCGGCTCGCTCGCGCACGGACTGCTCGGCGCCGCGGCGGTCGGCGCCGTGGCCGCGTTGCTCCTGCTGCCCGATCTACGACGGCGCTAGCGCTCTCGATTTCAGGCCCGCGGTGAGGATGAATTTCATCGCGTCTTCGCGCGACATGGCGACCGGCGTCACCCGCTCCCGCGGCAGGAACACGGTGTAGCCGCCGATCTGGTAGCTCATCGGCAGGTAGACCGCGAGCTCGCCCGCCCGGCCCACGCCGTCGGGCAGGTCGGCGAAGTCGCGCCGAGTGACGAAGCCGAGCACGCGCAGGCCGCTGCCGGGCAGCTCGACCGAGACCACCTGCAGCGCCTGAGCCTCGCGGTGTTCGGCGAACAGGCCGAACAGGTCGCGCAGCGCGGAGTAGACCGAGCGCACCAGCGGAATCTCGAGCAGCAGCCTCTCGGCCAGCGCGAACAGGCGCCGGAACAGCAGGGCGTGCATCATCAGGCCGACGAGGAAGATGGCGACGAGCGCCAGCGCGAGGCCCATGCCGGTGCGGTAGTACTCGTCCGGCAGCAGCCATTCGAGCTGCTTGCCGAAGAATTGCTCGGCTGCTGCGACCAGCCAGAGCGTGAAGTACACCGTCGCCAGCACCGGTAGCACGGTGAGCAGGCCGGTGAGGAAGATCCTGCCGATCGCTTTCATGTTTGCCTCCCCTGGAGTGCGAATTCGCGTTCCTGCAATGCGCGCCACTGGATCTTGCCGGAAGCCGTGCGCGGCAGCGCGTCGGTGAACTCGATCAGGCGCGGCGACTTGTAAGCCGCCATCTGCTCGTGCGCCCAGGCCAAAATCTCCTCGCCGCCGAGCCTGCCGCGGAACTCGGGCTTGAGCACCACCACCGCCTTGACCGTCTCGCCGCGGCGCGCGTCGGGCGCGGCGATGATGCAGCACTCCTGGATCGCGGGATGGTGGTACATCGTGGCCTCGACTTCGGCCGGCCAGACCTTTAGCCCGGCGGCGTTGATCATGCGCTTCAAGCGGTCGGAGATGAAGAAGTAGCCTTCCTCGTCCGTGCGCCCCAGGTCGCCGGTGCGGAAGAAGCGCTTGCCGCCGATTTCGGCCCACGACTCGCGGTAGGCCTTTTCGTTGTTCCAGTAGCCGGTCAGGAGCTGCGGCCCGCGCACCACGATCTCGCCCTGCGCGCCGGGCTCGAGCAGCGCGAGGCTGTCGGGGTCGATCACCAGCGACTCGGTGTCGAACACCGGGATGCCGAGGCATTGCATCTTCGGGCGGTCGGGCGGATTGCTGTGGGTCTGCGAAATGGTCTCGGTCATGCCGTAGCCTTCCATGTAGCGGATGCCGCAGGTGTCGTAGAGCTTCTGGGCGATCGCTTCGGGCATCGACGCGCCGCCGCCGAACACGCAGTCGAGCGACGACACGTCGTGCGCGAGCGCCGCGGGGTGCGACAGCAGATCGACCACCATGGTCGGCACGTTGGCCCAGTGGGTGCAGCGGTGGCGCTCGATCAGGCGCGCGGCGAGCTCGGCGTCCCAGCGCGGCTGGATCACCATGGTCGAGCCGGAATAGACGCAGGCGTGCAGCGTGTGCACCAGGCCGGTGACATGGAACATCGGCGCAGTGGACAGCGCGACCGCATCCTGGTGGATGCCTTCCCACAGCACCGCGCCGGCGACGTTGAACATCACCGTGGCGTGGGTGTGCATGCAGCCCTTGGGCCGGCCGGTGCTGCCCGAGGTGTAGGGCATGACGGCAAGGGCGTCGGCCTGCGCGCGCGAAGGCGCCGCGGCGTGGCCGACCGCGAGCGCGTGCGGCCAGAGCGTCACCCCGCGCGCATCGATGCGCTCGCGTTTCGCCGCCACCGCCTCGGGACGCGGCAGATCGCTCTCGGGCGAGGCGTAGTCGGCGTAGGCCGCGACGACCACGCGCTCGAGCGGGGTGCGTCCGATCAGGTCCGAGATCCTCGGCCAGACCTCCTGGCCGACGATCGCCGTGCGCGCGCCGCTGTCCTCGAGATAGTGCGCGAGCTCGTCGGCCACGCACATCGGGCTCACCGGCACCATCACCGCGTCGGCGCGCGAAATCGCGTAGGCCGCGAGCAGGAACTGGGGGCTGTTCTGCAGGTCGACCAGCACCCGGTCGCCGGGCCGCACGCCGCAGGCCTGCTGCAGGAAGCCGGCCAGGCGCAGGGCCTGCTCGTGCGCGTCGCGGTAGGCGAGCGCCGCGCCGAAAAACCAGCTCACGGGCTTTTGCGGGTAGCGGCGCGCCGAAACCTCGAGCAGCTCGTGCAGCGGCGTGCGCGGGAAACTGAGCGAGCGCGGCAGGCCCTTGGGCCAGAAGCGGAAGTGGCGCGGGATCATACGTGCGCAGAGTATATTTGAGCCGGGAAGGAGACATCATGATTGCCGTGATCTTCGAGTTCACCCCGGCCCCGGGGCGCAAGCAGGAGTACCTCGACCTCGCCGCCGCGCTCAAGCCCGAGCTCGAGCGCGCCGACGGCTTCGTTTCGATCGAGCGCTTCGAGAGCATCACCACGCCGGGACGCTTCGTCTCCCTGTCGTTTTGGCGCGACGAGGAGGCGGTGCGCAGCTGGCGCAAGCTGGCCGGGCACCGCGAGGCGCAGGCCAAAGGCCGCGGCGGGGTCTTCGCCGGCTACCGGCTGCGGGTGGCGGGCGTGCTGCGCGACTACACCGACGCCGAGCGCACCCAGGCGCCGCCCGACAGCGTCGCGTTCCACGGCTGAAGCGCCTTGGCGCACAGCTTCCTGTTGCGCGAAGGCGTCTGGCGCGCGAGCGGCACCTACTGGGACGCGGCGGGTGTCGCCTCGCCGGTGACGGGCGAGACGCGCATCGCGCACGCGGCGGGGCTCTGGAGCTGCGAGGGCGTGATGCGGATCACGGGCGCGGGCCGCGCCGAAACGCGCAGCCGCTACGAGGTCACGCCGTTCGCGCCCGGGTCGCATACGACGCACTGGACTTCGCACAGCCAGGCCTACGGCGAGCTGCGCGGGCGCTTCGTCCTCGCGGGCGATGCGATCCTTTCGTTTTACGCCAGCGCGAGCGGGCGCTACCGCGGCTTCGAGTCCATCCAGCAGATCGACGATACCCACTACCGTGCGCGCGGCACGCTGGTCGAGGAAGACCGTATCCTGGCGACCTGGGCGGTCGAGCTTGAAAGCTGACGGGCCCCGAAAGGTGCTCAGCCTGCTGCAGATTTGCGAGTGACCGCCAGTGCCGGCGGATGTGCAAGCGTCTGGTACACAACGCAATACCGCTCCGTCAGCCGCAGTAGCGTCGCCAGTTGCTCTTCCGAGGCGTCGGTGTCGAGCGTGAACTGCAGGCGAATGTTCTGGAAGCCGACGGGAACTTCCTTTGACAAGCCCAGAGTTCCACGGAAGTCGAGGTCACCTTCCGCCTGGAGCGAGGCGTCTCGCAAATCTATGCCGAGTGCCGTGGCCACGGCGTTCAGCGTCACCCCGGCGCAGGCCACTAGAGCTTCGAGCAGCATGTCCCCCGAGCAAGCGCTTTGGCCACTCCCGCCCGTGGCGGGATGTAAACCGGCAACAACGAGGGCTTTGCCTGTCTCAATCTTGCAGCTCACACTTTCACCGAGGCGCCCTTGTGCGCGCAGAGTGATTAGCGCGGCGTCGGGCGCCTCACGGTAGCGTTCTTTCAGAGGACCCTGTATAGACCGCAACTCTTCAGCTTTCATGATGAACTCTCCTCGTTATCGCCCTGTGACGCCCAACGTTCTTGTTCGGCCGCGCGCGGCTTCTAGCGCGTCAGCTGCGCCAACATGTTAGGTGCCGCTTCCGACAAATTTGACATCGGCAATCCAATTCCGCTTCCTTCGCGCCAAGCGAGACTCGGTTGCCTCACCATCGAAGCTTGCCGGGGCACTGCGAAGGAGCGATTGATCAATACCATCGAACGCGTTAACGCTGACAACTGCGTAAAGATGGTCGTCGATCAGACTGGTGACGACGGGCACTATGCCGCACCGGGCGCAGATGTGGAACTCTGCGGTACGGGTGCCGAACGCGTATTTCGATACCAGGGCTGGATCCTTGACCCTCACTTCCAAAGCACCCCGCGGATTGGAGGTCCACACGCCGCCGTGCTTGCTGCAAAACGAGCAGTTACATGCGCGGGCCTGAATTTCAGCGGGATCAGGCTCCCAACTAAGGGAGAAGGAGATGTTCCCGCAGTGACACTTACCGTGAATCAACATGCAATTTCCGTTGTCGCGGCGCCTAACGCGCACGCTTAGGGCGCGCGCCGCTTTCGCGCGTCGCCCTACAGCGTGTGCTTAAGCGACGCTTTTCCGTCATTGGAGTGTGACTTGATCGCCGATGCGAATTGTGCCTTCCGGCTGCTGGCTTTTCAACGCGATGGCAAATGTCGGCTTATCCACGGCAAATGCTTTGAGCAGAATTCCCATGATTGGCAGGTCACGCTCTCCACTTGACGGATTCGCGTGCGTCGCGAGGCACCGCGTCTTCGGCGCGGCAACTTCAAAATTGACGGGTCCAATTCGAAGCTTTCGCCCGATCCAGGCTTGCTCGGCCCATGCTTCCACACCGTCAACAGCAATGTTCGAGCGGAAGCGAAGCTCACTGAGATCAGGAGCGTTCGCCGCGGCGGCTAGTGCCGCAAGGCTCTCGCGGCTGTGCAGTGTCACGAAGCCGGCCGGGTCGTCTTGGTAGCGCGGTGTCATGCCATCGCCCACCATGCGGAGAGGAAGGCGGTCCGGGTGTGCGGAAAGGGGATTCTCCGAGAGACCGAGCACGTACCTTTCGAGCGCCGTCGCTATGCCTCGGCGGCTGCCTTCGTTCAGCTCTTCGTCGACGATGACTTTGTTTTGCGAGGTGATCCGTAGAGCAAGGGTCTTGTGATCGAATCGCAGTTCAAGATGCGCCAATCCCGGTGTATTTACCAGGGCTACAAATTCATGCTTGGTACCCCACGCGTCATCGGATATTGCCGCATTCGCGAATCTGAAACCGAGAACTCGGTCTCCGATGATTCGGCTGCCGTCAGCGATGGACAATGCTTCACACCTTTCGGGGGTGAAACCCTTCACCGGATAGCGATACAACCCAACGACGCGCATTTATGGGGCGCCTAACGTCCGCAGCCACCGGCGCGCGCACGCGGTAGCAGTTGAAAAAGCGCCGCGCTCGCGCGCGCGACCGCGTGGGCTGCGCTGTTAGCCGTCAGGTCCATCCGTGCTCCCAAATCTGTTCGGCGCGACTCTCCTTATGCGGCGCAATCCATTCGTCGTGCGCGGAATCTATATAGCCGCCAAACAGGCGGATCTTCGCAAGCTCCGGGGCTTGGCATCCCCATTCGGCATGGATATGGCTTGAATTCTCCCAACGGCCATTCTGGATCGGAAGATCTGCCTTGTATGAGGTACTCCAGCCGCCTTTGCACTTTGGGCACAACGCCAAAACATCCTCGCCAAGCCAAGCTTTAGCGGATGGTTGCGACAACGACGCGACTAGCCAAGCATCGTCCACCTTAGCGTCAAGTCTCTTCGCGCTGACTCTAAGGCCTCCAGAAAGTTGGTCAAATAAGTACCGATTTGCGCGCAAACCATTCTCGGGCGACTCAAAGTATCCGCCCCGGTAACCGGTCGAAGAATTGAAGAATGCGTCGAACAGCCGAGGCGAAACATCGAGGCAAAACGCCGCACGGGAGTACGCGGCATCACGCTGCTTGTCCTCTCGGTGATAGCACGCCACGCTCAACGTCTCGATCAACTGACCGACAACCTCGGGAAAGGGGTAGGGAGATTCAAGAGCTATCCTCCTTTCAGGTTTCGCAGTACCAACAAATGACCACAACGACGGTGAGCGGACCATCTAGTTGTGACGGCTAACGTGAAGTAGGCAGCCGAAAAGGCGGGGTGCGTTTCGTCATTGGAGCGTGAAATTCTTGAACGCAACGTGAATTCAGGCTGTTGGCCGAGTTCCGCGAATAACGTGTATGCGGATATATGTTATTCATGGCGAGGTGCGGGTCGGAGGCTTCCATGTGCTCCTATGCGCCGGCGAAGGGCTCCGGTTCCAGCGACGCCGGAGCCTACGAATGCAAGGCTACCGGCGGGGACGGGGCGCGGCAAGCAAGGCCGTTCCGATGCTGGATTTGTCCGGACGTCCGGCGCTGTCCCTCGCGCCGGCGACCCGCTCAGCTCAGCTCAGCTTGAACGAGGACAGGGTGCGGTCGAAGTCGGGCAGGTACTTGTCGAAGTAGTACAGCTCGGGGGCGTGGAAGCTGATGAGGTAGTAGTGGCCCCTGTCGAGCACGCCGCACCAGACCTGGTCGAAGGCGAGCCCGTTGTTGTTCAGGAATCGAATGCGCAGGCGAAAGCCGGTCCTGCCGCCGACCATCTGGGGCAGATTGTCGAGCACGGTCAGGTTGGCGAACTGGCTGCCGCCCGCTTTCAGCTCGGCGATCTGCAACTCTGCCAACTCGGAGGCGAGCAGCTTGTCGTCGGCCGCCTTCTTGATCTTGGGGAAGGCGTCCTTCGCCTCCGCGCGGGTGATCATGATGCGCTGCAGACCGAAGCCGTCGCGCGTGACGATCACGCGCTTGCTGTCGGAGCTCAGGCGCACCCAGTTCTGCGGCAGCGTGACGCTGTAGCTCTTGTCTTCCGCGCTGGTCGGGCCGTTTCCGGTCAGGGCATAGGTGGTGCAGCCGCCGAGTAGCGCCGCGACCGCGAGCCAGGCAAGCAGGCGTTTCATTTTCCTTCCCTCCCTTGGTTCTTCCTCTTGCGCGCTTCGTCGAGGTACATCTGGGCGTATGCGCGGTCCGTCGCGCCTTGCGCGAGGGAAAGGTATTTCTCCAGCTCGCGGATCGCATCGTCGTAGGCGCCGGCCTTGAGCAACTGCATTCCGAGCGCGCGGTGCGCCGGCGCGAAGTCGGGCGCGGCGGCGATCGCCTTGCGGTAGGCGGCCTTGGTCAGCTCGTCGTCGCCCTTGTCGCCGCGCTGCCGATAGGCTTCGCCCAGGTAATAGTCCACGTAGGGCGGGTAGTCGCCGCGCCGCTCGGGTTCCTTCAGCAGCGCGATCACCTGCTTGTAGCGCGCCATCGAAACCTCGGTCCCGAGGCTCGCCAGACGCAGCTCGGCGAAGGTTGCGAGGTAATGGTCCGGCGGCGGGTTCGGCGGCGGCGGCGCGTCCTTCGACAGGCGCAGGTAGTTGTCGTAGCGGTCCTTCAGCGCGGGGTGGGTGGAGAAGAAGAACGGCTCGTCTTCGCCGCTCGCTTTGACCTCGTCCATCATCAGCTTGAACAGCTTGGGCGCTTCGCGCGGGTCGTAGCCCGCGGCGACCAGGCGCTTGTAGCCCAGCTCGTCGGCCTCGGCTTCGAGCGTGCGCGAGTAGCCGGTGACCGAAGACGCGACGAGCAGGTTGGCCGCCAGCCCCACCGCCGGCACGCCGACCACGGCAAGCACGGTGCCGAGCGCGGTGGTGCTCTTGACGTTCTCGCTCGACTGGAAGCTGTGCCGGTCGACGAAATGAATCCCTTCGTGCCCGAGCAGAGCGGCGAGCTGGCTCTCGTTGCGAAAGCGCGCGAGGATCCCCTCGTGCAGGTAGATGTCGCCGTTCGGCAGCGCGAACGCGTTCAGGCTCTGCGCCTTGAGGATATGGACCCGGATGCGGCCCTGGAACTCGGGAAACAACCGGTCGGCGACGCGCTGGACGTAGGCGGTGAGCGCGGGGTCGTCAAGCACGCGGCCGCTCTTGGCGAGCATCGTCGAAAGCTCGTCGGCTTGCGTCCAGACGCGCCGCTCCTCGTCGCTCGCGGGGGCCGCGGCGGCGCCGCCGGCGAGCGGCGGCAGCGGCTCGGCGCGTGCCGCCGCGCCGCACAGGGCGGCCGCGCCGATCAGGACCGCCGCGGCCCGCCGCCTCACGATCACTTCTCCCCGGTGGCGGTATAGCTCTTGAACAGGCCCTGCACCAGCTTGTCCGCGTCGGCTGCCACCCGCAGGTCGGACGTGGCGCTTCTGTCGAAGCTCTGCCACAGCACGCGGCCGGTCCGCAATTCGATCAGGCCGGCGAC
>Ga0315540_10000138_pt1 | contig 38168 bp, 36 predicted proteins | sample SalMarSW160110MG_FD_203677 | JGI IMG/M metagenome (GOLD analysis project Ga0315540, IMG submission 203677) | Salt marsh sediment microbial communities from the Plum Island Ecosystem LTER, Massachusetts, United States - Salt Marsh Sediment SW1601-10 ...
AATCAGGTTGCTCCCCATAGATTCAGAGACTTCTCGCCGGGAAAAGCGAAAAATCACATCACCCGAAACGCCCCGCTCCGGCTCTCAGTCGAGAGCGTTGAACAGCCCTAGGTCCAGCCCGAACTCGCCTTTGAGGTACATGTGGGCCCTCCTTCTGCATTCAGAGCGATCACAGGACGGCTATCGCTTAAGCCGGTTCTTTGCCAGAAGTCTTAATAGTTGGTAAAAGTTCACATAACCCTTTTGCAGCGAACCACAATTTAAATCAAAACCTGAATGTCGTGACAAACTTACCCCATTCCTACGGCCGCATGCACGCAATAACATAGACCATTTCCAACAGCTGTCAGTCTGACATCAAAGCTAAACTAAATATAGTCCATCTGATTCGAGGTAATATCCCACGCCGAATTCATGACAACATGCTGATGGTTGATCATAAAGCATAATTTGCACAGAGTCAGCCGATAATGCTTCCGCACTAACACTATGTAATATCACAATTTTTGTGAAATCGAGAATCCTGATCGGTCACCCCGGCACACTGCACCGTTGTCCAATATTCGAATGACCGATTCAAAGATTCGATTGCGCGGTCGGCTCTCGTGCTCACGACGCTCCCAACCACCTTGGCATTACCCCAGGGGCGGCAGTCCCACTACTGCGCCCGCCCGCATCACAGCCTCGTCATAGGGTTTGCGGGCAAACACCTCGCGCACCAATGGCTCGAAACTTTCCAGCGGATCGCTTTGATAGTCGGGATCGAAGGACGACTGGTCCCAGCGTTCGCAGAAATCGACGCAGGTCTGGTAGTAAGGGCTATCCTTGAAGTTTTCCCGCTCGTAGCGGTTCCAGCCGTAGTGATGGGCGTAATAGACCATCTGGAAGGCGGCATGGTGCTCGACGACCCAAACCACTTCTTCTGGCATGAACGGGCGCAGGATCTCGGCGGCAAAGCGGTCGTGATTCTGCGGGGCGAGGCCATCACCGATGTCGTGCAGCAACGCCGCCACGATCCAGTCGGTGCTGGCCCCGTCGCGCCGCGCACGGCTGGCTGCCTGCAGGGCGTGCTCGAGGCGGGTGATCTTGTAGCCGGGCAGGGTTTCGTGGGCCTGCATGGCGAGTTCGCGTAACACCCGGTTGGGCGTCATGGCCAGATGTGGCGACTCCAGTTCGCGCAGCATCAGATAGTCCTCGCGCGTGCCGTCCTTCATCTGGGTGAATTTTACTGTGGGCTTGTTCATTGTTTCATCCATTGCAGGCCGTCCTGGTCCGGAGCGGCGTGATTGTGACCACGCATGGGCGCGCCGCGCGCCGCAACAAGGCCTCTCAAGCCGCCTTGAGTTGCCGTTCGCGGTGGAAGATATAGAGTCCCGCGGCAATGATCAACGCGGCTCCGAGGTAGGTCCACACACCAGGCAACTCGGAAAACAGCACAAGGCCGTAGAGGGTCGACCACACCAGTCCGCCATAGGTGAACGGCGCCACCACCGAAGCCGGCGCCGACCGCAGGGCGCGGATAAGGCACAAATGGCCGATGCCCCCCGCCAGACCGATGAACACGAAGACCGCCCAGTGGGTGGGGCTTGCTGGCATCACCCACTGCTGGGCCGTGGGGACGGCGAAAACCACGGCGCCGACCAGTGCCGTATAGAACAGCGTTGTGGCCGGCGGATCGTAGACCCGCACCTTTCGGGTGATGATCTGGTAAAGCGCATTGGTGAAGGCGGCGGCCAGCAGGAACATTGCGCCCGTCGAGATGCCGTCGATACCCGGCCTGACGATGATGAGGGCGCCGACAAAACCAACCGCGACGCCGGAAAGGCGCCGGATGCCTACCTTTTCACCCAATAGCGGCACCGACAGGACGGTGATCAGGATGGGGGCCAGAAACATGATGGACGTGGCGGTGGCCAGCGGGGTGGTGCGGATTCCGATGAAGAACAGCGCCGTGGTTGTCGCCAGCAATGCCGAACGCAGCAGTTGCAACGACGGCTTGCGGCTGATCAGGTCACGCCGCAGATGTGGTGTCATGGCGACGACACCAAAGCCCAGCGCCACGGCGAACCGTATCCATACGACTTCAACGACCGGATAGGATTGCAGCAGGAATTTGGCGCCGGCATCGAGACTCACGAACCAGAATACGGTGACCATCATCCAACCGATGCCGGTGACCGCATTTTCCTCATGCGCCGGTTGTGCGCCCGCCACCATGGCCATTTGCTGCCCGTTCTCCAAGCGCCAAGCACCAGACCGCCGAGCATGGCCCCCTTTTGCTGTCTGGGAACCTGGCCTATAAACTGGATCGCCACGCGCCGCCATGGCATTATGGGCATGGTACGGTTGCACTCCGGACATGCCGGCTTCGCCGGTGTTTTGCTTGCCGGCGGCAGTGACAGGCAATCCTGAAACAATCATCGTCACAGAATGGAAAGGTCATCCGCGCAAATGGACGAAACGATCCTGAAAGTTGTGCCCGTGAGCGAGCGCACCCAGCTCATCGCTTCGGCTGCCGCTGCGGCGACCCGCAAGACGCCAGTGCCGTTTCGCAGCACCTATGCGCAGGCCCCGGTTATCTCGCTGCCGATCGCCGTGCCGGTTTACCGGGCCGGCAATGGCCGCCTTGGGGCCCTGGAGATGGCCTACGTGCGCCAGCACGATCTGGCCCCGACCTATTTTCAGGACCAGCAGGACGAGGCTGCGACCCAGAACATCCTGCACGGCTTTCTGAGCGCCCTTGCCGAACGGCCCGAGGGTCCCATCAAGCAGGAGCTTGCGCGCATCGCCACCCAGATCGAGCCGCTTGTCGTCAGCGTCGATGGGGTGGTGATCAACGGCAACAGACGGCTGGCCGCCATGCGTGATCTCTTGGCCGCCGATGCCGAGAGATATGCCTCCTTCGGCTCGGTCGAGGTGGCGGTCCTGCCTGCCGAGGCGACGCCCGCCGACATTGAGATGATCGAAGCCATCCTGCAGATGGCGCCGGAGACCAAACTCGCTTACGGATGGATCGACAGACGCCTCAAGCTGCGGTTTCAGCGCGATGTCCTGGAGTTGCCCGCCGCCGACATCGTGGAACACTACCGGCTTTCCGATGCCAGTCAGATCGAGCGCGAACTGGCCCAACTCAAGCTCGCCGAGGAATATCTGTCGGACTTCCTCGACACTCCCCACGCCTATGCCGCGATCGCGTGGGCCGAGGAGCCCTTCGAGCAACTCACGCAACGACTGGAATCCTATGCCGATCCGACCATTCGCATCGTTTTCCAGTTGGCCGGCTTCTGCCTCATCGCAGCGGCCACCGCCAATGAGAAATTACGGCCGCTGCGCACCTTTCCCTTCATCCCCGCGCAACCGGGCTACCTGCAGAACCTGCTTCAGCACCGCCTTGGCAACGAATTGAACCTGTGGCCGGCCCGCCGCGACGAGGAGAGCTTCGATGCCCTGAAGATCGATGATCGCCGCAAGCTCATCGAGGCCCTCGGCGCTAGCGAGCACGCCGCTGAACGGGCATCCCTCATTCTCAAGCTTGTTACCGACATCGTCGATGAGTTCAACAGCGCCCCCAATCCGCAATTCATCGTCCAGCGGCTGCGCCAGATCACCCGCATGGCTACCCGCATCGATCTGGGGCAACTGTCGCCCGGCCAGCGCCAGCAGATCGGCCTGGAGCTGCAGCGCATCATGGGTTTGTTCGCGATCAGTGCCGATGAGCAGCCGTAATCGACCGGCAGCGGTGGCGTCTTGGCCAACGTCGGGCATTCGCTGGAGGAAGCGAGCAAGTCGATCATGCGCAACATTCGCGGAAGGCAACCGAAATAAGCGGGGCCGGTCCGCCAGGTAGCTCAGGCGATTTGCGCTGGCAGCGGCGACTTCTTGAAGGCTGCCAGGTTTTCGCAACGGGCCGCGAACGCAGCCAGGCGTGGGGCCGCTTTTGCCACATCGAGACCCGGCCGCACGGCGTTGGCGAAGGTGAAGGCAACGGTGGTGCTGATGTCGGCCTGGCTGATGCGAGGCGTCCCGCCAAGCCAACCCTTAGCGCCTGCCTCGGCGGCCACGGCATCGAGGTGGGCGAGCCCGGCAAGCAGGCGCGTTTCGTTGTGCTCTATCCACGATTCGAGGACAATTTCGGGTTTTCGCAGGCGGCGCTCATAGAACGCCCACTGGGCCTTTTCCATGCACCCGTGGGCCAGCGCGACAAGCTGCATGACGCGCCGCCGCGGTTTACCGTTGGCGGGCACCAGCGCCCGCTCGGGGCCGACCATCTGGTCGACCTCATCGAGGATCGCGCTGCTTTCGATCAGAACGTCGCCGTCATCCAGAACCAACACCGGAATGCGCACCAGCGGATTGTAGGTCCTGACGACGTCGGCTGCCTTGAAGACGAACAGGCTTTCAAGCTCATAGGGCAGGCCGAGCACATCGAGGCTGATGGCGACGCGGCGCGTATAGGGCGAGAGGAAGTTTCCAACCAGTTTCATGGGGGCGGGTCTCCTTTGAAGGCAATAATGCCTTCAGCCCAGCATAAACCGGATCAGATTGTCGGAAACCTCATTCGCGGCCTCGACCAGGATCGAGTGCCTGTAGCGGGGCAGGATGACAAGTTCCGAGTTCGGCAAGGCTTCAGCAATCAGCATGTTGAGGCGCGGGTTGCAGCCACCATCATTCTCGCCCGTCAGCACCAGCGAAGGGGCAGTGATCTCGTGCAGCCACGGGCCCATCTCGGCGCCGGCGTAGATGCGGAACACGTTCATGAAGACGCCCGGGTCGGTGTCCACCACCTGTTTCAGCCGACGCTCGATGATATCCGGATTGGCGGCGATATACTCATCGGTGAACCATCGTGCGGTCAACGTCTCCAGCACCTGGGGGATGCCCTTTTCCTCCATGGCACGGACCACGCCCCAGACCTTGGCGCTGTCGTCTTCGGTGCGGAAGGCGGCGGTCGACAGCAGTCCGAGCGAAAGCACATGACCGGGGTACTTGCGGGCATAGGCCGGGGCGATCTGGCCGCCAAGGGAGTGACCGGCGAAGTGGGCCACATCGAAGCCGGAGCGCTGGCGCACCCGTTCAAGATCGGCGACCAGTTCATCGAGGCCGAACTCGCCGTCCGGCATGGGTGAGACGCCGTGGCCGCGCAGGTCGTAACTGACGACGGTGAAATGCTCGCGCAAACTCGGCACCATGAAGCGCCAGGCATCGCGCGCCGCGCCGATGCCATGAATGAGGATCAGGGCAGGGCCCTTGCCCTCCACGGTCATTTCGCAATCGATGGCTTTCGTCATGGGTATTTGTCGCAGCCGAGTTGACCGCCAAAGCCCCAGTCTTCCTTCTCCACATCGGTGATGACCACCCAGCAGGCCTCTCGTTTGGCGCCGGTCGCATCGACCATGGCATCGGTCAGGGCTTCGACCAGTTTGCGCTTTTGCTCGCGCGTGCGGCCGGCAAACATTTCAACGCGGATAATCGGCATCGTGTCCCCTCATTGCTCAAGTCACTCAGCCGCCATGGCCCGGCGGCGGGGTGAGAAATGCGGCATCACCTCTTCGGCGATGGCGCGCATGTTGTCCATGGTCTCCTCATTGGGACACCCGAGGTTCTGGCTCAATATGATCTCGTCGACATTGGCCTCATGATATTCGGCGAGCTTGTCGATGAGTTCCTGGCGCGTGCCGATCAACAGGTTCGACTGCAATTCCTCGATGGTCTGCTTGCGCGGCAGCGGATGAATGGCGCCGCCGGTGATCAGGCCGGGGCCGGAATAGACATTGTCGAAGCGGGCATAATAGTCGTGCGCGGCTTCGATCATGCGGCGCTTTTCGGCCTCGTTGCGGGCCAGCCAGGCGACCCGCGACAGCGACAGCGTGAGGTGGGCGCCAGCTTGCCCCATCTCCGCCTTGGCGCGATGGAAGGCATTCACCTGGTCGAGCATCGCCTGCCTGGAGCCGGCGAGCGGCGTGGTCTGGATGTGAAAGCCGCGCTTGGTGCAAGCGTAGATGCCGTCCGGCACCATGACCGCCATCATCATCTGGATGGGCCTGACCGGGCGCGGCATGACGGTAAGCGGCTCGAAATTGTAGTACTTGCCCTGAAAGCTCACGTCTTCCTCGCCGAGCAGTTTCTGCAGGACGGTGAGCGATTCATCGAACTTCTCGCGGCTTTCCTCAATCGGCGTGCCGAGCCGCGACATCTCCACCGCGAAGGCGCCGCGTCCGATACCCAGCACCAGTCGGCCATTGGTGAGGATATCGGCCATGATGACCTCGCCGGCATAGGTGCGCATGTCGTGCAGCGGCAACACTGCCACCGACGTCATCAGCTTGACGTGCCGGGTCTCCGATGTCAGCCGGACGGCCAAGAGGAGCGGGGCAGGGATGAGCAGGATGTCGATCAGGTGATGTTCGGGAATGGACACCGATCGATAACCCAGATCGTCGGCGAGTCTGGCTTGTGCGATCATGTCGTCAATGAGCCGGTCGCCGCCATAGGACTTGTCCGGGTAATAGGCGGATAGGAAGTGGTTGAATTCCATGGTCGGGCTTCTCAGCAAGTGTGGGGGGCAGTCTGCCGTTGCACAGAGTTTTTGTAAAACGAATTTAATTTGACAATTACTTCGAATTTTTTGAACTTAACCGCATGAATCTGGCGGCCCTTCAAACCTTCCTGACGGTGGTGGAAACCGGCAATCTGAACAAGGCGGCGGAGCGCCTCAACGTGAACCCGTCGACGGTGACGGCGCGGCTCGATGCACTCGACGAGGCGCTCGGCCAGAAGTTGATGGTGCGCTCGCGAAAGGGCGCGCAACTGACGAAGGCCGGCTTTGCCTTCCAACGCCATGCCGAACTGATGGTGAGCACCTGGGATCGCGGGCGCAAGGCGGTGGGGTTGCCGCGAGGTTTTTCCGGCATGTTCTCGCTGGCCTGCCAGATGGACCTCTGGGAGGGCGCTGGCGAAAAATGGATGGCCGAAGTGCAGGCCGCCCACCGCGAACTGGCACTGGAGGTGTGGCCGGGCGAGATGGCTGAGATCAACCGCTGGCTCGGCAGCGGACTGGTCGATGCGGCGATCACCCTGGCACCCGCCGTCGCCGACGGGGTCATGTCGCGCGAGTTGATGCGCGACCGGCTGGTCCAGGTCGCGACCGTCAAGCGGCGGGTGCAGGCCTGGGACGAGCTTTATGTCTATGTCGACCTGGGGCCGGCGTTTCGCCGCCAGCATTCGATGGCCTGGCCGGGAGACGAGACGGCCCACATGACATTCGGCTCCAGCACGTGGGCGTTGGCCTATCTGTTGCGCCAGCAAGGGTCCGCCTATCTGCCCTGGCGGCTGGTGGAATCGCACGTGAAGGCGGGCAGGCTGCACCCGGTCGAAGGCGCTGCAGAATTCGCTAGGTCCGTCTATCTCAACTGGCGCGAGGCAAGTGTAGTCCAGCACCCCTGGCTGCCGGAAATCTGAGGTTGTCCGGTCATCCCTGGATATTGAAGAACACTGCTTCACCATCGCCCTGCAGAACGATATCGAAGCGGTAGGTGGTTGGCTTGGCCGCCGCCCTTGAGGCCGGTGACGTTGAGCTCTTCCTGCGTCGGCACCTGGAGGCCGGCGGAAGCCGGCACGGTGCCGATGTGCACATAGGGGCCCGCCGTCTGCGAGGGGGTTTTCCCTGAGGGGCTTCGTCGCCATCTCGATTGCCCTCCCGCTTGCTCTCGAAGAGGGTCAACCGCTTCAGCGGTCACTATTCGCGCGGCGCTGCAAGGCAATCGGACGCCTTCAGCGTACCGAAACCACGGGTTATTCCGCCGCGGCCTTCGATCCATCCACGAACTGCGACATCCATTTGTTCCGGCGCTTGACCATGTCGCGATACATCGCCTCGTATTCGGCCGGTGGAAAGCTGTGCGTCGATGGACGCATCGCCACGGCTTCCGCCCACGCCTTGACGCGCGGAAACCTGTCGATATGGCCGATCTTGCGGATCCGCTCTAGGAACAGATGGCGCTGCAGGAAGGGCGCATACGCCGCATCCACCAGCGAATAGCGGGTGCCGTTGAAGAACGGGTCGCCACCCTGGCGCTCGAGTACTGCTTCGAGCTTTTCGAAAGCCACCGGGACCCGCGCCACCGCCTTGTCGTAGTCTTCCTTGCTGTCGGCGTAGGCATGGCCGGACACCAGATCGACGAAAGTGGGCATGTACTCGATCCAGGCGCGATTGATGGCGCGCTCAATCGGGTCTTCGGGATGCAGCCGCGGCGGGTGCATTTCATCGAGGTATTCGCAGATCGCGCCGGACTCGAACAATGACACCCGTTCATCGAGACGCAGCACCGGCACCTTGTTGTGCGGCGAAATGGGGCGGAACCAGTCGGGCCGGTTGTCGGGCTCGATGTGGCGGAACTCGAAGTCGATGTTCTTTTCACGCAGCACGATGGCGACGCGCTGCACCCAGGGGCAACTTTTGAAACTGACCAGCAGATATTTTGCCATGGCGACCTCGCATGAAACTTCTAGAAGCTTGGCCCATCGTCGCATCTAGTTGCGGCGCAATTCAAGCAGACCTTGTGAAGCACCGCGTCGATGCTGTTTTAGGTACCGAGATGGGGCGCATACGTTGTTGTTGTTGCCAGCTAGGCTAGAGCGTCCGCCAATCAGATAGGACCATCGATGCCCACTTCAAATTTGCTCCAGCAGGGCCTCGCCGGTGGAGCAGACGATCTCTGGGCCCGGTTCCACGTTCAAGAATTCCACCACACCATCGTTGACCAGCATCGAGAACCTGCTCGACCGGTTATAGAGTCCGACCGCCGGCTTCGAGAACGTCATGCCCAGGGCCTCGGTGAATGCCCCGCTCGAATCGGCAAGCATCCGTACGCCAGCGGCGATGGCGCCGGTGGTTTCGCCCCAGGCACGCATGACAAACGGATCGTTGACGCAGAGGATGACCACGTCGTCCAACCCCTTGTCTCTCAGCGTTTGGGCTGAGGCCACAACGGACGGGAGGTGGACCGCACTGCATCCCCGTGTAAAGGCGCCCGGCATGGCAAACACCGCCACGCGCTTGCCGGCGAAAACCTCCTCAGTCGACATCTCATATGGACCGTCATCGCCAAAAATCTGGAACTTGTCGTCGGGCAAACTGTCGCCTACCGATATGGTCATGTTGCTTGCATACCTTTCATCGTCAACCGGACTGGAGGGCATTCTTTAAGCGCAACTGGTACCCATTGACATGGCGACTGAGTCTATTGGCCAATGGCGCCAGATTCCGACACGACGCCCTTTGGGAAACCCACGGCAATCATCAGGCCCTCCTTGGGCGCCAAAGCGCGTGTCGTCTCGAATAAGACGCTGTTATCGCTTTCATTGCTGATCCGCCAGTCATGACTATTGGCGCCAAGAACGCCTGTTGCAGCCGTCTTTGACACGATGCGGGTTCCCGCCGGCAGGCTCATGCGAGCGCTGACGTGCAAGATCGGAAAACTCCAATAGCCGGTGGCGTACCATTGAATTTCGTCATGGTCGGCAAATCGGCGCAGTTGCGCGGCAGCACGGTAGCGCAAGGTGTATTCATAGACTCCATGCGGGAGAAGTACATCCTTGTCGCCGATATAAATGCGATCGACGGAGGTGAGCGGTTGCGAGCGCCACGAAACGCCGTGGCCGTCTTGCATGATGCTGGTCACGGTTATGCCAACCCGACGAACAACGCCCGCTTCGGTGCGAAAACTGACCGGCAAGTCACGAAATATACCGTGCTTGATTTGATCGCCTTCAGCGTTGACGCGGATGCGCTCTTCGACGTCAAGCAATCCATTGGAGGCGACATCGACCGTCACGTCGTATGACAGGATTTCCTCAGCCGCCTCGGCCCTATCGGCGAGACTGATGAAGCAAATCGCCAAGAAAGCGGTAAGCACTTGTGCAATTGTCCGGCGCAAGGCGGTTACTCCGTACGGGTAGCATGCATGCTTTGTCTACTGCGAGGCACTTTGGAAGTGGCGATTTTAAAACAGATATCTAGAGTTAGCCATGGCGGAGGGGGAGGGATTCGAACCCCCGGAGGCCTCGCGGCCTCAACGGTTTTCAAGACCGCCGCATTAAACCACTCTGCCACCCCTCCGGCCTAGGCGCTCAGCGCCTCCATTTGACGCAAATCGCCGATCGACGCAACCGTGCGGCCACTTGTTGATGCGCGATCAGACGGCTATGCAGGGCGAAATGGCCAACCGCGGAGCTCTACGGCCTTGCCCACACCCGATGATCCAGCCGGCGAGCTTGTTACATTGCGCGATTTTCTGCGCTACGCGGTCAGTCGTTTCAACCGGGCAGGGGTTGCCTTCGGGCAGGGAACGACCGGCGCTGTGGACGAGGCCGCCTTTCTCATCCTCGAAGCGCTCAAGCTGCCCATCGATGATATCAACCCGTGGCTCGATGCCCGTCTGACCATGGCCGAGCGGGCGCAACTGGCCGACCTCATCGCGGCGCGCATCGAGACGCGCAAGCCCGCCGCCTACCTGCTCGGCAAGGCCTATGTGCAGGGCGTGCCGTTCCGCGTCGACGAGCGGGTGATCGTGCCGCGCTCCTATATCGGCGAACTGCTGGCGGCAGGGCATTTCGACGGGGGCGGCCTGCACCTGATTGGAGATGCGCGCGAAGTGGAGCGGGTGCTCGATCTGTGCACCGGCTCAGGGTGCCTTGCCATTCTCGCCGCCATGGCCTTCCCCAACGCCCGAGTAGACGCGGTCGACGTTTCTGCCGATGCGCTGGAGGTGGCGCGGTTGAATGTAGCCGATCATGGGCTCGAGGATCGCGTAAAACTCCATCGAGGCGATCTGTTTGCCCCGCTGGGCGCCGCGCGCTACGACCTGATCCTGACCAACCCGCCTTACGTCGATGCCGAGGGCATGGCCGACCTGCCCCCGGAATTTCGTCACGAGCCGGCCATGGCGCTGGAAGCAGGCGCCGACGGGCTCGATGTCGTCACCCGCATCCTTGCTGATGCGGGAAGGCATCTGGCGCCCGGCGGCGGCCTCGTGTGCGAGGTCGGCCGGGCAGGCGAGGCGTTGGAAGCCGCTTTTCCCGAGTTGCCGTTTATATGGCTCGATACCGAGGAGAGCCAGCACGAGGTGTTCTGGCTGCCGGCCGATGCGTTCGCCTAACTCCTGATGCGCTCGTTCTTCGGGTCGTAGAAGGGTTGAAGCTGCACACTGGCCGGATAGCGCTTCCAGGCGATTTCCACTTCCCATTTGCCGGCCGCCAGCCAGTCCTTCGTCACCCCTTCGGCATTCCTCACATAGCCGAGCGCCAGGGACTTGGCCGTGCGGTGGCCCCAGGCGCCGGAGGTGGTGTTGCCGACGATGACGCCGTCGCGGTAGATGGGCTCCTCGTGATACATCATCGGCGCCGCCTCGCTGTCGTTTTCAAGGGCAATCGCCACCATGCGCTTGGGCAACGGTCCGGCTTCCTTCTGTTTCAGCATGGCCTCGCGGCCGATGAAGCCGCCGGGCTTCTGCCAGGCGACCGCAAAGCCGAGACCGGCCTCCAGTGGCGTATCCTCATCGCCGATATCGTGACCGAAATGCCGGTAGCCCTTTTCCATGCGGGCATTGTTCATGGCGTGCATGCCGATCGGAGCGATGCCGAAGGCTTGACCTTCGGCCATCAGCACGTCGAACACGTGGGCGGCGAATTCGGCCGGCACATAAAGCTCCCAGCCCAGTTCGCCCACATAGGTGATGCGGCTGGCCCGCACTCGGGCATAGCCCACCTCGATGTCGCGCGAACGCCCGAACGGAAAAGCCTCGTTGGAGAGGTCCTCGCTCGAAAGTTTTTCCAACAGCGCCCGGCTGTTCGGCCCCATGATGCCGATCATCGGCAGGCCTGAGGTGATGTCGGTGGCGATGCAATGGGCATCGTCGGGGATATGGCGCTTCAGCCAGGAAAAATCGCGGATCTGCGAGGCACCCGCCGTCACTACCATAAATTCAGTCTCGGCAAGCCGGGTCACCGTGAGGTCCGCCTCGATGCCGCCGTGCTCATTGAGCCACTGGGTATAGACAATGCGTCCCGGTTCCACCTCGACATTGTTGGCGGACACCCTGTTGAGTATCTTCAGCGCATCGCGGCCTTCGACCCGGAATTTCGCAAAGCTCGTCTGGTCGATGAGGCCCACCTTGTCGCGCAGGGTCTCGGCTTCACGTTGCGCCGCGCCGAACCAGTTCTGGCGGCCGTAGGAATATTCGTACGCCGCGTTCTCGCCTGCTGGCGCAAACCAGTTGGGCCTCTCCCAGCCCGATACCTCGCCCATGACGGCGCCCAGTTTCACCAGCCGGTCATGGAAGGGCGAACGCCGCACCCCGCGCGCCGTTGCCACCTGGCGATAGGGCCAGTGCATAGCATACAGCAGCCCCAGCGTCTCGGTGGTGCGGTCGTGGAGATACTTGCGGTTGGTCTGGAAGGGATGCATGCGCCTGACATCCACATCGATCACGTCCATGGAGGGATGGCCGTCGCGGATCCATTCCGACAACACTTTTCCCGCCCCGCCGGAAGACTGGATGCCGATGGAATTGAAGCCGCAGGCCACATAGAGGTTCTGCTTGAACGGGGCTTCGCCGAGATAATAACGGTCATCGGGGGTAAAGCTCTCCGGCCCGTTGAAGAACAGGGCAATGCCCGCCGTTTCCAGCAGCGGCGTGCGATTGACCGCCTTTTCCAGCACCGGCTCGAAGTGATCGTAATCCTCCGGCAGCGTCTCGAAGGCATGGTCCTCGGCGATGCCTTGCATGCCCCACGGCTTGGCGGTTGGCTCGAAGGCGCCCAGCATCAACTTGCCGGCGTCTTCCTTGTAATAGGCCCATTCATCGGGAATGCGGGTCACCGGCATGTTGGCGGGCAGGGCGGCGATCGGCTCGGTGACGACGTAGAAATGTTCCGCCGCATGCAACGGCAGATGCACGCCGACCGAAAGTCCCAGGTCGCGTGACCACATGCCACCGGCGATCACCACCTTGTCGGCGTGGATGGTTCCCGAGGCGGTCTCGACGCCCTTGGCCGTATCGCCGTCCATGAGGATGCGGGTGACGGCGATGTTCTCGAACACCTTGGCGCCGCGTTGGCGGGCACCGGCAGCGTAGGCCTGGGTGACGTCAATGGGGTTTACCTGCCCGTCGCCCGGAAGGAACACGCCGCCCGCCACGCCTTCGGTATTGAGATGGGGCAGGCGTTCCTTGATCTCGCCCGTCGAGATAACCTGTACATCGAGGCCGAAATTCTTCGCCATGGAGGCACCGCGGCGGAATTCCTCGAAGCGCCCCTCGTTGAGGGCGACGGAGATCGAGCCGTTCTGCTTGAAGCCGGTGGCCTGGCCGGTCTCTGCCTCGAGGCCCTTCATCAGGTCGGTGGTGTACTTGGCCAGTTCGGTCATATTGCGGGTGGCGCGCAACTGTCCGACGAGGCCGGCGGCGTGCCATGTGGTGCCGCAGGTGAGCTGCTTGCGCTCCAGCAAGACCACATTGGTAATGCCGATGCGGGTCAGGTGATAGGCGATCGAGCAGCCGATGATACCGCCGCCAATGATGACCACGTCGGCACGGGAGGGAAGGGGTTTGGCCATGGAAATGCGGTCCTTAGCGGTGAAATGACAAGCCGATACGTCAATAGCAATGATGGCCGACCAGGCAAAGGACCAGTTTCGTCACCCCTGGTGAGCCAGGCTCGCGCCCGTCGTCATGACAGCGACTTAAGGGCCGAGCGCAGCTCATCGGCGCCTTGACCTCGCAACCGTCGCTCGACCGCGGCATGGGCCCTTTGCCACACCGGGAACGCCTCGACCAGCAAGGCGCGGCCTTCATCGGTGATGGCGAGGCGGCGGCTGCGCCGGTCGTTTTCATCGACCGCGACGTTGACCAGCCCGCGCCGTTCGAGGAGCTTGAGGTTGGCGGTGAGGGTGGTGCGGTCCATGGCGAGGAATTCTGCAACCCTGCCCAAGGTCGGCGCATCCGGGCGGTTGAGCGACATGAGGAGTGAGAACTGGCCGTGGGTCAGCCCGAGCGGCCGCATCACCTCGTCGAAGTGCCGTGCCAATGCGCGCGCCGCCCGCTGCACGTGCAGGCACAGGCATGTGTCGCGAACGTGATGGGTATCTTCGAGCGAGAGGCAATCGGCCTTTGACATGCCATATTTATGTTGATATCAACGTAATTGTCAATGACCTATGAAGGTTTCCCGAAGGAGGAGTGTGATGCAGGTTCAGCCCTATCTCAATTTCAATGGTCGCTGCGAGGAGGCGATTGCCTTCTACAAGCAAGCAGTGGGCGCCGAAACGGAAATGGTGATGCGCTGGAAGGATGCTCCCGATCCCTCCATGTGTAGCGACGCCAACCGCGACAAGATCATGCATACGGCCGTGCGCATCGGCGATACGGTCATTTTCGCTTCGGACGGTCGCTGCGAAGGCACACTGAAGTTCGAAGGGATCACGCTCAACCTTTCAACCTCCGATGCGGCGGAGGCCGAGCGTCTGTTCGCGGCCCTGGGCGCGGGTGGTCAAGTCATGATGCCCATGTCCGAGACCTTCTTTGCCAAGCGTTTCGGTATGCTCGCCGACAAGTTCGGTGTCGCGTGGATGGTCATGGCGCCGAAATGACTTCCCCGGCTCGCGTTAAGAAGGATCGAAGAAGAGACCTCACTGCCCCTTGCAAATCGGCAGTTGCCGGTAGGGCGGTGGCGGATGCGCCTTCCGGTAACTGGCAATGATCGGCTCAAGGGCTCTTTTCGGCCAGAACTTGGGAAACCGGATTTCTCGCAGGCAGGACGCGTTCCAATAAAGCCCCGCCCGCCGCAGCGACCGGTGAGCCTTCACGGCTCGCGCAACGGCGGCGATGTCGGATGCTTCGGGATAGATGTAAAGTGTCGTGCGACCGCTTTTCACAATCGCCATGATCCGCTTGATGTCCTTGGGAGACCAGCTTGTGCAGCCATTGCTGCGGCCGCCGGCGTAGACGACCAGCCTGCCGTAGGGGACATAGCCGTTGTGGTTCGCATACGGGCTCTTTGGGCGCCTGAGCAAACATTGGGCCCTGAGTACGACGGCCTCATGGCCGCCGATCTCGCGCTTTCTGGCATTGGCCGTGCCGCCCTGTCCGTCAAACTGGACGAAGGTGCGCAGGAAGGCTCTCTTCGCGCCCGACGAGATGCGGTAATAGCCCTTGAAGGACGTCTTCGTCTCGGCCGTCACGTAGTCACCGCCGGTCATCAGCTTGGAGTCCATGGCGTTGCTGAAATTCTTCGCGCAACGCCTATCGTTCCTGAAGTTCACAAGGCCCTTAAGGTGGCGACCACCGCCGTGACCCGATGAAATGGCGCTGAATGAGTGCTTGGTCTCGCAGATGATGTAGAATCGCCGTCCCGGTCTGCCGTGCCCCATATCGTTGGGACGGGTAGCGTCCATGGCGAAGTAGCAGGGATTCTTGGCCACTCCTGTGCGTACCTTTTCCCGGTAAAGGGCGCGCGCCCGCAACAGCACGACTTTGCTGATTTTCCCGTCGCTGTCGCCGATATGGGCGCTGAGCCATGCGGGGATGTTCGCCGGTTGCCTCGCGTCACACGTGCGCGGCGCTGCCAGGAAGGCCACGGCGACCAAGAGGCCGAAGACGGCGACGACCTTCGCGGGGACGGATCTTGAGCGCATCAGATCGGTTCTCCTGTCGAAGTGGGTGGCCATGGACGGCGACATTCCCGCCGGACATCGATCGCGAAAAGCTGCGTAGCGAAAAGCCGACTCGACATGCCCTCCAGAGGCACAAGGGGACCATAGAGTACCCCCCGGTTCAACCCTTGCAGGCGGCTGAATGGTTAAGCTTGCGCCTCAGTCGCCGTCCTCTACTCCGCCTCCGCTATGCCCACGCAGGGTGTCGGCATCATAATTCTCGCCGACCGACATGGCGGCGATGCGTGAGAGGTGCGTGTAAGGCAGGCCGGTTTCCGCGTGCCAGGCATTGAAGACCGCTTCTATTTTCTTCAGGTCGCGTTTGGATGTGGGGTTTTCGGCCACATCCAACCGCGCATCGCGTATCGCCTGCACCACGTCGCGGGAAGGGATGAAGCAATCCTTGCCGGCAAAGCGCAGGAAATAGCGCCCGGTCATGCCGCCGAGGCGGTTGCCGCGCTTGCCGAGAAGATCCCACAGGCCAGTGATGTGATCTTCAGGCCACTGGGCGAGGAAGCGGCCGAAACTGCCGTGCTCCCCGGCGACATCGAGCACGAAGGCGGCATTGTCCCTGACCGCCATGATCTTGGCGCCGTTGCGCACGATGCGCTTGTCGGCCGTCAGGGCGTCCCAGAATTCGTCCGCCTTATGATGAAGTGCACGTGGATCGAAGCCTTCAAACGCCGTCTCGAAGCCCGGCCATTTCTGCTCGATCACCCGCCACACGAAGCCTGAGCGAAAGATGCATTTGGTCATCAGCGACAGGACGCGGTCATCGCCAAGGCTTGCCAGGTCATCCATTGCCGGTGCCGCACCGAGCAGCGACATGAGCACCTCCCGCCCGCCCTTGCGGCGTGCCGCGCGCTCCATGATCGGTGCAAAGGAAGGGGTCTGTTGCATGGGGTTGGCTCGCTTTTCTCAATTGAGCCATGAAAAAAGAAAAAGGCAAGGCGGTTAAGCCTTGCCCTCATCAGTTTCCGGTCTCCCTTGGCCCCGGTGGCTCCATCGGGGGCGCTGCACAGACGGTTCTAAGAACCGGCTGGCGCGTCGGGAGACTTCTTCCTCCCCAGACCTGGACCATGCGCCAGTCCGTATACGGCGGATAACCCTTCTTGGTCTTGTCGCAAGACATTAACACGATTTTCCTCGCTGTCCAGACCCACGCCGCAATTCCGCCACAAATGAGGCCAGTTTCGCGAGTCATGTGGTCGCACCCGGGGCTTGGGGCGAGGGCTTTGATTCCGCGGGCGATATCGCCTAAAAGGAGCCCGGCGCCCAGGCGCTGAACGAACATCATTTCACCCCATCGATCAGCAGGATCTGACAGACGTGAAGCTCAGCCGGTACTTCATGCCCATTCTCCGCGACGCCCCCAAGGAGGCCGAGATCGTCTCGCACCGCCTTATGCTGCGTGCCGGGATGATCCACCAGGAAAGCGCTGGTATCTATTCCTGGCTGCCGACCGGCTTCCGGGTACTCAAGAAGATCGAACAGATCGTGCGCGAGGAACAGAACCGGGCAGGGGCCATCGAGGTGCTGATGCCGACCATCCAGTCGGCCGATCTGTGGCGGAAGTCGGGGCGTTACGATGACTACGGCAAGGAAATGCTGCGCATCAAGGACCGGCATGACCGCGACATGCTCTACGGCCCCACCAACGAGGAAGTGATCACCGACATCTTTCGTGCCGGCGTGCAGTCCTACAAGGATCTGCCGCGCAATCTCTACCACATCCAGTGGAAGTTCCGCGACGAGGTGCGCCCGCGCTTCGGCATCATGCGTGGCCGTGAGTTCCTGATGAAGGATGCCTATTCCTTCGACATTTCGCCCGAAGCGGCGCGGCATTCCTTCAACAAGATGTTCGTTTCCTATCTGCGCACCTTCGCCCGCATGGGGCTGAAGGCCATCCCCATGCGCGCCGACACCGGACCCATTGGCGGTGACATGAGCTACGAATTCCTCATCCTTGCCGACACCGGCGAAAGCGAGGTCTTCTTCAACCGCGATTTCTACGACATGGACTGGTCGGCCTTCACCATCGACTACGACGATGTAGCGGCCGTGGCGGGTGTGGTCGAGGATTTCACTTCGAAATACGCCGCCAGCGATGAAAAGCATGAACCGGCCGAATTCGATCGCCGCGTGCCTGCCGAAAAACGCCTCACCGGGCGCGGCATCGAGGTCGGCCACATCTTCTTTTTTGGCGACAAGTATTCCGCTCCCCTTGGCTGCAGCGTGCAGGGGCCCGACGGCCAGCCGGTGACCGTGCTTTCCGGCTCCTACGGCGTCGGCGTGTCGCGCCTCGCCGGTGCCATCATCGAGGCCAGTCATGACGAGGCCGGCATCATCTGGCCCGAGCCGGTGGCGCCGTTCCGGGTCGGCCTCATCAGCCTCAAGGCCGGCGACGCAGAGGTCGACGGTGCGTGCGACAAGCTCTACCGCGGTCTCGAGGCGGCCGGCATCGAGGTGCTTTACGACGATCGCGACGAGCGCCCCGGCGCCAAGTTCGCCGGCATGGACCTCATCGGCCTTCCATGGCAGGTGATCGTCGGCCCGCGCGGGCTGAAGGACGGCATCGCCGAGGTCAAGAACCGGCGAACCGGCGAGCGCCAGAACCTGGCGCTGGACGAGGTTATCCAGCACTTTACGGGCGCTTGAGCCCATGGCAGCGGGATCGCCTGCACCCTTTTCCGCCTGGGAGCGGATGATTGCCGTTCGCTATCTCCGGGCTCGCCGGCGCGAGGGTTTCATCTCGGTCATCGCCGGGTTTTCCTTCCTTGGCATCGTTCTGGGCGTTGCCACATTGATCATCGTCATGGCGGTGATGAACGGCTTTCGCGCCGAGCTTCTGGCCAAGGTGCTGGGCTTCAACGGCCATGTGACCGCCTATTCCTCGATCGGCCTGACCATCCCGGATTTCGATCAGCGGGTGAAGGAACTGCTGGCGGTCAAGGGCGTGACCAAGGCCATTCCCATCGTCGAGGGCCAGGTCATGGCCACGAGCACGCGCTCCAATTCCGGGGTTCTTGTGCGCGGCATTCGCGAGGCCGACCTGAAATCGCTGCCCAGCGTCAACAATGCCAGGCTGAAAGGCAGTCTCGACGGTTTCGACAAGAGCCAGGGCATCGCCATCGGTTACCGCATGGCCTTCAAGCACGGCGTCGGGGTGGGCGACAAGCTGACGCTCATCTCGCCTAATGGCCCCACCACCATCCTCGGCGTCACGCCGCTTCTGCGCTCCTATCGGATTGTCGCGGTTTTCAACGTCGGCATGTCCGAATACGACGCCAGCGTCATCTACATGCCGTTCACCGAAGCACAGGACTACTTCCAGACCGACAACGCCGCATCGGCAATCGAGATCATGGTCGCCAAGCCCGACGAGGTCGACAGCTACATCGGACCACTCAATGCCGCCGCCAGGGGCCATTTGCAGTTCGTCACCTGGAAAACCACCAACCAGACGTTCTTCAATGCCCTGGAGGTCGAAAGCAACGTCATGTTCCTGATCCTCACCCTTATCATTCTGGTGGCGGCGCTGAACATCGTTTCCGGCCTCATCATGCTGGTCAAGGACAAGGGCCACGACATCGCCATCCTCAGGACCATGGGCGCCACTTCCGGCTCGGTGTTGCGCATCTTTTTCATGACCGGCGCGGCCATCGGCACCCTGGGCACCATCGCAGGGGTATTGCTGGGGGTCGTCATCTGCCACAACATCGAGGAAATCCGCCAGTTCCTTTCTGCCCTTACGCAGCGCCAGCTGTTCTCGCCGGAGCTTTACTACCTGTCGCACCTGCCCGCCGACATGGACCTTCACCAGACTGTGGCGATCGCCTTGATGTCGCTGGGGCTATCGTTCCTCGCCACGCTCTATCCTTCATGGCGGGCGGCGCGGCTCGATCCGGTCGAGGCGCTGCGCTATGAATGAGGCCCATGTCTCGCCCGTCCTGGCGCTTCGATCGATAACCCGGACCTATCGCCAGGGCGACCGTACGCTGGAGATTTTCCGTAATCTCGATCTCCAGGTCGCGCCCGGCGAGGTCGTGGCGCTGGTCGGCCCCTCAGGCGCCGGCAAGTCATCGCTCCTCCATATCGCCGGCCTTCTGGAGCGTCCGACCGGTGGCACCGTCGAGATTTCCGGGCGCGATTGTAGCGGGCTCGGCGATGGCGAACGCACCCGCATGCGCCGCCTCGCCATCGGCTTCGTCTACCAGTTCCATCACCTGCTACCGGAATTCACCGCCCTTGAGAACGTCGTGTTGCCGCAGCTGATTGCCGGCGCCAGCAAGAAGGAGGCGCGCGAGCGGGCCGCCGAACTGCTCGACCGCCTCGGTCTCACCCCGCGCAGCGGCCACCGGCCGGGCGAATTGTCGGGCGGCGAACAACAGCGCGTCGCCATCGCCCGGGCGCTGGCCAACCGGCCCTTGCTGTTGCTCGCCGACGAGCCGACGGGTAACCTCGATCCGCGCACTGCCGAACGGGTGCATCGCGAGTTCCTGCATCTGATCGACGAGGAGGGGCTCGGCGCAATGATCGCCACCCACAATCATGATCTTGCCCACCAGATGCACCGAGTCCTGCGTCTCGACGAGGGCCAATTGGTGGAGGAAAAATGAAAGCCGTCTTCAGCGCGGTCCAGTTGCAGCATGCACCGAGCCGGTTTCTGTCGCGTGGCCACATCGTCGGCTATCCCGAGAGCCCCGACCGGGCCCGCATCCTGATTGAAGGCGCCCGCAAGGTTGGCGCCACCGTCCAGGCGCCGCACAGTTTCGATGAGTTGCACATCGCTGCCATCCACAGCCGCCGCTACCTGAAATTCCTGGCCGGCGCGTTTGCCAAGTGGAACCGGCCCAAGGGAGCGTTTCCCGAGGTCATGCCGAGCCTCAGGCCGGTCGAGCGGCCAGCCCGCTATCCCCGTCACATCACCGGCCAGGCCGGGTGGCACCTGATGGATTTCTCCTGTCCGGTGACCGAACAGACCTGGGGGGCGGTGCGCACCTCCGCCGACACCGCCCTGACGGCAGCCGATCTGGTGGCCGGCGGTGAACCGATGGCCTATGCCCTTTGCCGGCCGCCCGGCCATCACGCCTATGCAGACCGGGCCGGCGGCTTCTGCTATCTCAACAACACGGCGCTGGCGGCCGAATACCTGCGCGGCACCCATGAGCGGGTCGCCATCCTCGACATCGACGTGCATCACGGCAACGGCACCCAGTCGATCTTCTATGCCCGCGCCGACGTGCTCACCGTCTCGGTGCACGCCGATCCGGCGCGCTTTTACCCCTTCTATTACGGCTATGAGAGCCAGCGCGGCAGCCGCACCGGTAGCGGCTTCAACCTCAACCTGCCGTTGCCGGTCAGAAGTGACGATGAGGCCTGGCTCGCCGCCGTCGAGAGCGCCATCAGGGCGGTTGGCGAATTTGCCCCCGGCGCCCTGGTGATCGCTTTGGGGCTGGATGCCCACGAGAGCGATCCCCTCAAGGGCGGCGCCATGACCACCGGCGGTTTTGCCCGTCTGGCCCGCGCCATTGCCAGTTTGAAGCTACCCACGGTGATCGTCCAGGAGGGCGGCTACCAGACCGACATTCTGGCGGAGAACCTGGCGAGTTTCCTTGGCGCCTACGAGGCCGGCGCCTGATCCGGCTACAGCGGTGAAATCGTGACAAGAACCACGGCGATGGTTCCGGATTGCGCGGCCTCGGCAACGGCCTCCAGGGTTTCGCCGGATTGAAGCAGCAAGGTCTCTCCGGCTGCGACAATGGTACCGGCGGAAAGCTTCACCTCGCCGTCGATGACGGTAAGCAACGCCTGACCGCCCTCGGGTGCGGCAAGGCTGACGGGTCCGGTCTCACGAACAACGCTCATCAGGCCGGTGGCGCGGGTGCGCTCGACCATCAGGTTGAAGTCGCGCAACGGCCCGCCGACGAGCCGTCCGGCGATCTCCCAGTCGCCGGAAAAGCGCCGTGGGACGAGCGGTTTTGTCAAATCGATCGGCCCATCCGGCGCCCCGTCGAGCCACATGCCATCTTCGCCCTCGATCATCATGATGGTGCGGTCATAGCCGGGAAAGCGCGAAAAGAGGCCTGATTCAGGCACGTCGGCGATGCTCACCCGCCACGTGAACGGTGCACCCGCCACTCCCGACCCGGGCGGATGGATGGCAATCTCGGTGGTGGTGCCCTTGCCGTTCTTCCACGGCATCGAACGATAATCGCCGGGCTTCAGGTGCCGCATGGGGCTCACGGCTCCTTCAGGCCAAGCGGTTCGGCGTGGGCGATGACCCGCTGCACGCCTTTTTGATCGCGTTTCAGCCTGACCTCGAGCGCGTCCACCGCCTCATGCACCTTGCGCACCGTCTCCTTGCCCGGGACACGGCAATGGAAAGTCACATACAGGCCTTCGTCGGTTTCGCGCACCCTGACATTGTGGATTTCCGTCAGGATGGCATCCGGCTCGGCGGCGGCGGCGAGTTGTGCCGCGATTCGGCTGGTCAGCGCATCGGATGCGTCGCGGCCGCTGACGGTATCGGTCTGCAACGGCTCGATGTGGCTTTCCACCTCGACGTCCGAGCCCAGTTCGGCGGCGATCCCGTCTTCCAGCGCGGTGGCGATCTCGTGCGCCTCAGAAAGCGGCAAATGCCCGTCGACCTCCAGATCGAAGGCCACCGACAGGCGTTCGCCCACGTGCTGCACCGTCAGGTGATGCACCGCCAGCCCGCGCCGGCCCGCCATCAGCATCACCTTGTCGGCGATCGTCTCATCGTCGAGTTCGACGGGAATGGTGCTGACGGTCACATCGGCTGAAGGGAAGCGCTCGCGCACCGCGCCAACGAATGCCTCCTTGATGCGGGTCACAGTATCGAAGGGCAGGGTGCGGGCAACGGCGATATGGGCATCGACGAACAGGGTAGCGCCGGCCGGCCGAACCCTGAGCTGGCGCACCGCCAGGACGCCATGGGCATCCTCGGCGATATGGCGGATGGCGGCGCTGGTCCCTTCAGGGGCAGCGTCGAGGAGTGTCGCCAAAGTGCGCCGGCCCAGCCGCCAGCCCGCCAGGCTGACGAAGGCGGCGACCGCTAGCGCGGCCACCGGGTCGGCCCAGGTGAACCCGGCCCAACTGGCACCGAGACCGGCCAGCACCACCACAGAACTCCACATGTCGGAGGAAAAGTGCAGCGCATCGGCCTCCAGCGCCTCGCTGGAGGTCTTCTTTGCCGTGCGTGACAGCACCCGGGCGCGGTTGAAGTCGATGACGACGGAGGCGGCGATGATCGCCATCGCCCACCATGTCACGTTGAGGTGGCCTGATTCGCCGGCGAGCCGCATCACCGCCTCGTAGACGATCCAGCCGGTGGTCGCGAACAGCAAGGCGGTCTCGACCAACGCGGCGACCGATTCCACCTTGGCATGGCCAAAATGATGTTCCTCGTCCGGCGGCAGGTCGGACACACCGACCGCCAGCCACGTGACAGTGGTGGCGCCGAAATCGAGCACGCTGTGCAGCGCCTCCGACAGGATGCCCAGCGATCCGGTCATCAGCCCGGCCACCAGCTTGGTCGCCGCCAGCGCGGCGCTGGCCAGCATCGAGGCGAGGGCGACATTCTGCTTTTCCGACGACATGCCTCTTCCTTAGCGGTTTTCACACGCCGGACAAGGAGGGGCCGATGATAGCACCACCGCGATGTGTCATCCCCGTGCCTGGCACGGGATCCCTGGGGCCGCACGCCACGACTTTGTCCGGCGCTCCTGGGTCGTCGGGTCGAGCCCGACGATGACATGGATGGGGGCAGCACGTTGTCTCGCGCACCACAACCTGCCCAGCCATGCTTGCCATGCACGCCGGCATGCCGCCTTTGCACTTGCCGGCGCCAGTGATCAAAGGCATGGACTAATCTGCGTCATATCCACGCTTTGGGGTCGATCACCGTTCAGTCATGGCTTTTTCCGCACGCTATCCGGTGTGGCTGCCGGCTGCCCCCAAGCCCACGGCCCTGGCGTTCGCCATCCTGTTCACCATCGAGTCCCTGGCCCGCGCCTCGGTGGCGACGGTGGTCTCGGTGCAGGCCTACGATCTTCTGCACTCGAGCCAGAAGGTCTCGCTGCTGTTTACCGCCGTGGGCATCGTCTCGCTCATCGGCACGCTGGTGGTACCGCTCATCATCGCGGCGTCGGCACGCCGCTTCGTCTATACCTTCGGCGCCATCTGCCTGATCCTGGCGGCGGTGAGCTTTGGCGCCCACACGTTGCTCGGCCAGACGGTGGGCATGCTCATCCGGGTGTTCGGCACCGCCTGCCTCAACATCACCACCAGCCTCTATATCCTCGACCACATCAAACGCCAGGACCTGGTGAAATGCGAGCCCATGCGGCTCACCTTTTCCACCTTGTCGTGGGCCATCGGGCCGGCGCTGGGCGTGTGGCTCTATACCCGCTACGGGGTATGGGCGCCGCAGGTCTTTTCGGTCTTCTGCACGCTGATCCTGCTGGTCGTGTTCTGGTACCTCAGGCTGTCGGAAAGCCGCATCATCCAGCGGGCCCGGGTCAATCGGCCGACCAATCCCTTGCGCAACATAAAGCGCTTCGTGGCGCAGCCACGCCTCAGGCTCGCCTGGCTCATCGCCTTCGGGCGCTCGTGCTTCTGGTCGCTGTTCTTCATCTATTCGCCGCTCTTGATGATCACTTCGGGTCTCGGCAAGGAGGCGGGCGGCATTCTGGTGTCGGCGGGCAACGCGGTGCTGATCTTTGCCATGCTGTTCGGCAAGCTGGCCGAGCGCTTCACCTTGCGCTGGGTGATTTCCTGGGCCTTCATCGCGATTGCCGTCTCGACCGTTACGGCAGGGCTCGGCGGCATCTCCCATCCCTACCTCGCCGCGGCGATGCTGCTCATCGCCTCGATCGGCGCTTCGGCCATCGACGGGGTCGGCGGCCTGCCGTTCATGCGCGCGGTCCGCTATCACGAACGCGCCGAGATGGCCGGCGTCTATCGCACCTATGTCGACACCGCCGATTTGGTTCCCACCTTCATCTATTCGCTGTTGCTGCTGTATTTCCCACTGGGCGGGGTGTTTGTCGCCATGGGAACCTGGGCGCTGATCTGCGGCCTTATCGCCTGGCGCTACCTGCCGCGCTCCATGTGAGGCGGGTCAGCCCGCGCTCTCGCGCAGTTCCTTCTTCGACAGCTTGCCCACCATGGTCTTGGGCAGTTCGTCCCGGAACTCGATCTTCGCCGGCATCTCGACGCGCGACAGCTTCTTTTCCAGATATACAAGGATATCCGCCTCACTTGCCGTCGCGCCGTCCGTCAGCTTGACGAAGGCTTTCGGCGCCTCGCCGCGATAGGCATCGGGCACGCCGATGACTGTCACCTCGGCCACCGCCGGATGGCTGATGATGGCATCTTCGATGCGCCGCGGATAGACCTTGAAGCCGGAGCAGTTGATCATGTCCTTGATGCGGTCGATGATGAAGATGAAGCCGTCTTCATCCATGTAGCCCACATCGCCGGTGCGGAAATAATCGCCGACAAAGGTTTCCTCGGTGGCATCGGGACGGTTCCAGTAGCCTTGCATCACCTGCGGGCCCTTGATGCAGATCTCGCCCTTTTCGCCCAGCGACACGACCTTGCGGCAATCCTCCAGCGAGCGGATGCTGACATCGGTTCCGGGGCAGGGCTGGCCGATGGAATTGTCCTTCTTCAGCCCTTCGAAGGGATTGCAGGTGGCCACCGGCGAGGTTTCCGACAGGCCGTAGCCCTCGACCACCCGGCAACCGGCGAATTCCTCGAAACTCTTGCGCACCACTTGCGGCAGCGGCGCGCCGCCCGAGATGCAGAACTTCAGCGATGTCAAGTCCTTGCGGGATATGCCCTTGTGATTGAGCAGCGCGGTAAACAGCGTCGGCACCGCCGGCATGATGGTGGGTTGGACGGCGCGAAAGGTCCTGATCGCCTGGCGTACGTCAAAGCGCGGCAACAGCACCATCATTGCACCGCAACGGATGGCGAAATTCATGATGGTCGTCATGGCGAACACATGGAAAAACGGCAGGATCGCCATGATCCGTTCCTTGCCGGGCTCGATCATGCCGGGCGCCCAGGCAGCGATCTGCTGCACGTTGACGGTGAGGTTGCCATGGCTGAGCACGGCCCCCTTGGGCACGCCGGTGGTGCCGCCGGTATATTGCAGCAGCGCTACATCGTCGGGACGGATGATGACCCGGGTGGGCGTGGCGGCATGGGCGGCCAGATCGCGCCAGCCCAGCACCTTGGCGGCCACCGCCGAGGCAGCCGGATTGGCCAATTCGCCGCTCTTGAACAAGCGGAACATGAAGCGCGTCGCCACTGGCAGGATGTCGACGAAAGGACACACGATGATCTTGTCGAGGGCACCCGATGCCGCCAGCGCCTCGGTCTTGGCAAACAGCATCTTCAGATCGAGCGTCACCATGGCGAAGATGCCGGCGTCCTTGACCTGGACCTTCAGTTCCTCGACCGTATAGAGCGGGCTGAAATTGACGACCGTGGCGCCGGTCCTGAGGATGGCGTAATAGGCCGCCACGTAATAAGGCGTGTTGGGCAGCATGAGGCCGATGCGATGGCCACGGCCAATGCTTTGCGCCTGCAGGCCTGAGGCCACTCGCTCGATAAGGCCGGCCATTTCGCCATAGGTCATGCGGGCGCCGAGAAATTCGGTGATGGGGCGCGTGGCAAAGGTTTTGGCGGCGGTATCGAACATCTCCGGCAGCGCCATCGGGGTGAGGGCGGTGTCCCATGCAACGCCCGGTGGATAGTGATCGATCCACGGCCCCTTGAGCGGCGCGGCTTTCCTTCTCGATGCCGCTTTCGGCCTTGTTGCGGCTTTCTTCCCGGTCTTTGCCCCGGCCTTTGCTTTGGGTTTTGCCGGCTTTGCCTTGCTGGCCATCAATGCGTCTCCCCGAACCAACCGCGACAACGACCTTGGATTTGGCATGCCGACGTGGCAGCCTTAGGCGGTATTGTAGGCCAAAGCGCCAGAGTTACGCCATATTATCGCTCGATGGTGTGCGAGATCGGGCTTGAAGCGGGTGGTGATGGAAAAGCTGATCGAATCTGGAGGGTTGAGCGAGTTGTTATCCCGAGTGTGGCATCCACCTTTCGGCTGCCTGCCTCAGGCTGATCGAAAACAGCGAGGACCGACCATGGTGATAAAGAAACCCGCGGCCGCCATTGCGCTGATGATTATGGCGGTGGCTGGCCTGCCGGGCGTGGCCGTCCATGCCCAGAGCACCCAGACGCAGACCTCGCCGACCCTTGCGGCCCTGCCATTCAGCAAGAAATTGCAACTGGCCAAGGCCGGCGACGAAGACGCACAGATGGCGGTGGCCGCCGCCTACGAAAGCGGCGATGGCGTGCGCAAGAGCGCGCTTCAGGCGGCGCACTGGTACCGACCGGCGGCCCAGCATGGCAATGCGCTGGTGCAGTTGCACCTCGCCCGCCTCGTGCAAATGGGCTCGCGCGACCTCAAGCGGGACCTGCCGCTCGCCGCCAAGCTGTTCGAGGCCGCCGCCAAACAGGGCAACCACGAGGCCGAATACTGGACCGGATACGGCTACGAACAGGGTGAGGGGGTGACCAAGGACCTGAAGACGGCGATCCAATGGTATCAAAAGGCCGCCGATGCCGGCATCGCCGATGCCCGCAACAGCCTCGGCCTCATCTATCTCGGTAGCCAGGGCGTAGCACGCGACCTCAACCGCGCCTTTCAGTTGTTCAAGGCAGCCGCTGATCAGGGCAATCCGTGGGCCGAGAACAATCTTGGCGGCATGTACGAGATGGGTTGGGGTGTGGCCGCCGACCGCGCCGAGGCCATCCGCTTCTATCGGCTCGCCGCCGCCCAGGACAATCCCCACGCCGTGACCAACCTGAAGCGCCTTGGCGAACCGCTCACAGCCCCCGTCGCCGCCAGCAGCGATCCCAACGCGCAACGACCAGCCCAACAGCAACAGCAGAACTGAGGGCGGATTACGCCGCCTGTGCCGGCTGATTGTCGATGGCACCAACGAGATCGGGCAGGGGGCCGCCTTCGGCCATGGCGAGGATTGCGGCGATGGTCTCTTGCGGCCGCGGCCAGCCACCGTGGCCCATCAGGTCTTCGGCCTTGGCGCAGAGAGCTTGGCGCGAAACCGGCTCTTCCGGATCGCCCAGTGCATCGCGCACCACGGATTCGAGGCGCTGGCCGTCGCTGAGATGGGCAATTATGCGCGTCCCCCAATGTTGCGGATAGGCGGTCTGCTGGGCCTGTCCAACCCCGACCTCGATCCTTTGCCGCAACCCCGCCAGTCGGGCACGCGCCTCGGTCTCGAAACTTGAAAATCCCACCTGCGGCAGGCTCAACGCCGCCGCTACGCAATGTTGCAGTGAAAACTTCGCCGCATAGGGGGATCGCGGGTCGGCGCGATTGCAGAGATCGAGCGCGGCCTGGTAGGTCTCGATGGAAATTTTCGCAATTGCATCAACGTTCAACCCGCTTGCCTTCATCTGCTGCTGGATATCGATCGCGCTGGCGATGGCGGGGTGGGTGTGGCGGCAGGACGGCCACGGTTTGATGGAGGTCTGGTGTACCTGCCAGGGCGCTTGCGGATCGGCCAGCAGGCGCGCGGCATCGCGATCAGGGCAGGCGGCACGATAAAAGCCGCGCTCGCCCTCCAGGATCTCGGGCGCGCCGGTGAACCCGTGGGCCGCCAGTGAGGTCGCCACCACGCCGGCTTCGGCGCCGCGTCCGGCGTGCAGATGCTTGGTCTCGGCGCCGGTAGCGAGGAATTCCCACAGGCCCGCCGCCTGGCTGCCGGCGTTGCCGAGTGCGTGGACGGCCTGGCCCTCATCGAGGCCGAGGAGGTGGGCTGCAGCCATGGCCGAGCCGAAGGGACCGCAGGTGGCGGTGTTGTGCCAGATACGGTAATGGGCCGGCCCGACGCTCATCCCCAGCCGGGTTGTCGCCTCGAAACCGTGCAGCAGCCCGGTCAGCACCTGGCGACCGTCATGGCCGCCCCCCAGCACCAACAGCGCCGGCACCACCACGCAGCCGGGATGGACCACCGAGGCCCGGTGCAGGTCATCGACTTCGAGAATGTGGCACAGGGCACCCAGCACAAACGCCTGACGCGGTTGATCGAGGCTCGTCAGGTCGCCGCCGCCGGCAAGCGCGCGCGCCCAGGCCAGCACCTTGCGGCCAGGCACCGACTGGGTGCCGGCAATGATATTGGCGACCGCATCGAGGAAAAAGTCGGCGGCCGTTTGCATGTCATTGTTGCCGACCGGCTTGGCGCGAATGAGACGGACCAGACGGGTGGTGAGGGAAGCCATGGCAGGTGTCCTTGCAATCTTGCGGCGATAGTTGCCCGAGATTGGCCGCGTATAGGCATCCGTGCAAGAGCGTTAACCATATCCGCGAACCCTTCCTTTACCTAAACGCCCAAGGATGAGGACCGGTCGTCGTCCCGGGTGAGAGGGGCGGGGAGGCTCCCGGCATCAGCCGCAAAAGGCGGAGTTGGTTTGAGTATGCGTAGCCAGTTGAGTGCCGCCATGTCGCGGTTTCGCGCTATTCCCTTCGTTACCATGGCTGCCATGATCGCCCTGCCGATGGCCTTGAGTGGTTGCGGTTCGAACCGCGACCCCTTTGTCGGCGTCGGTGCACCGGTCTATCCCAGCAACGGTCCCTTGCCGAGGGGTGGCGGAAAATATGTGGTGGGCAATGCCTACCAGGTGGCCGGCCAGTGGTTCACCCCCAAGGAGCAGCCGGGCTACGACAAGGTCGGTATTGCCTCCTGGTACGGCCCCAAGTTCAACCGCCGCATGACCTCCAACGGCGAGTGGTTCGACATGAACTACCTTACGGCCGCCCATCCGACACTGCCGCTGCCCAGCTATGCCAAGGTCACCAATCTGGAAAACGGCCGCCAGATCGTCGTGCGCATCAACGATCGCGGGCCCTTCGTTGCCAACCGCATCATCGATCTCTCCAAGCGTGCCGCCGAAAAACTCGACATGATCGGTAAGGGCAGCGCCAAGGTCAGGGTGCAGTACATGGGCCCGGCGCCGCTTGACGACAACGGCACCCAGCTTGCCGCCCTGAACCGCGATCTGCAGCGCGGCACCCTCGATGTGACCCGCTACGCCGCCAACGACAAATCCGCAGCTCCGGTCCAGCGGCCCGCCCGGCCGGTCCAGCAACCAGTCGTGTTGGCCAGTGCCAATTCCACCCGCTCGGGGTATTTCGTGCAGGTCGGGGCCTTTGCCGATCCGGCCAACGTGGCGCGTGCCCGCCAGAGCCTCGCTTCGGTGGGACCGGTGGTGGTCCAACCCGTGCATGGACTCTTCAGCGTCCGCCTCGGTCCCCTCGATAGCGCCGACAGCGCTCGCTATGCGCTCAGCCAGGTCAAGGCGGCGGGCCATCTGGATGCCCGGCTGATCGTTGCCCAGGAATAGAGCGGCGCGTCCTTTCGAAACGTTGTGATTTGGCTACCGAAAGTCGGGGCGTACGCCTTGCGGCGGGGGGCGAACTTGGCCAAACTGCACCCGGGGGGATGAGCTTGGTGCTGCGTTACCCTCGCGACAAAACAATAGCCAACCAGGGAGAACGTCAGGGCTATGCAGAATATCTCACACAGGAAATTCACAACCCGCCGCCGTGTGCTGATCGGCGGGTGCAGCGTCTTGGCGGCAGTGGTCGGTCTCGCCGCCGCCGGGCCGCAGATTGCCCGGGCCGCGGATCAGGTCATCATCGCCTCGTGGGGCGGTTCCTACCAGGCCGCCCAGAGCAAGGCGCTGTTCCAGCCGGCTTCCAAGGACACCGGCGTGCAGGTGATCGAAGAGACCTATGGCGGCATGTCGGATGTCCGCCTCAAGGTCAAGGCCAATGCCATGACCTGGGACATCGTCGCCAGCGGCTCCGGCTCGGCGGCGCGTGCCGGCGTCGAAGGGCTGCTTGAACCCCTCGACTACAACATCATCGACGTTTCGTCATTTCCCAAGAATCTCTACAACAAATATTGCGTGGGCGGCGATGTGTTCTCCACCGTCATGGCCTGGAACACCGCCACCTATGGCGACAACCATCCCAAGAGTTGGGCCGATTTCTGGGACGTGAAGAAGTTCCCCGGCAAGCGTGCCTATCGCAACAAGGTGGCGGGCGCCCTCGAGCCGGCGTTGATGGCCGACGGCGTGCCGCCCGACCAGGTCTACAAGGTCCTCGACAGCGAGGAAGGCATCAAGCGCGCCATCAACAAGATCCGCCAGTTGAAGCCCAACATCGCGGTTTGGTGGAGTTCCGGCGCCCAGCAGGCCCAGTTGATGAAGGACGGTGAGGTCGACATGACCACCGGCTGGAATGGCCGCTTCGATGTGGCCGCCAAGGACGGGGCAAAGGTCGCCTACACCTTCAACCAGGCGCTGCTCGATTACGACTGCTTCGCCATCCCCAAGGGCGCGCCGCATCTTGCGGCGGCCATGAAGTTCCTGGGCGAGATTTCCATGGCCAAATATCAGGCCAATCTGCCGAAATACATTACCTACGGCCCGACCAACAAGAAGGCCTTCGACCTCGGCACCATCGACGAGAAGACGGCCAAGATGCTGCCGTCTTATCCGCCCAACGCTGCCATGCAGCTGCCGATCAATCTCGAGTGGTATGAGAAATGGGAACAAAAGGCCGCCGAGATGTACCAGGAGATGGTCACCGAATAAGGTGACGGAAACGCATGGCGGAGCGATGCCTTGAGGGCATCGCTCCCATCTTCGTTGCGGCCGGGGGAACCCATGAACGATGCCACGCCGGCAAAGGCGGCGCTGCCCATCTCGGTCGGCGGGCTGACCAAGACCTATGGCAATATCTTTGCGCTCGAGAATGTCTCTATCGACATCAAAAGCGGCGAGTTCCTCACCCTGCTGGGACCATCGGGCTCCGGCAAGACGACGCTTTTGATGGTGCTTGCGGGCTTCACCCGGCCCGATCACGGTAGTGTCAAATTCGGCGATAACGAAATCGTCCGCCTGCCGCCGCACAAGCGCGATGTCGGCATGGTGTTCCAGAACTACGCCCTGTTCCCGCACATGAGCGTTGAGGGAAACGTCGGCTTTCCCCTAAAACTGCGCAAGGTGCCGAAACCGGAGATCGCCACCCGGGTGGAACGCGCCCTGGAGACGGTGCAGCTTGGCGGCTACGGCAAGCGCGGCATCGACCAGCTTTCCGGCGGCCAGCGCCAGCGCGTCGCCCTGGCCCGCGCCATCGTGTTCGAGCCGCGCATCCTGTTGATGGACGAGCCCTTGTCGGCCCTCGACAAGAAGCTGCGCGAGCACATGCAGATCGAGTTGCGCCACCTGCACGAAAAGCTCGGCATGACCACCGTCTACGTCACCCACGACCAGCGCGAGGCGCTGACCATGTCGGACCGCATCGCGGTCATCAACCACGGCCGGCTGATGCAACTGGGCGAGCCCAAGACCATCTATGAGCGCCCTGCCAATCGCTTCATCGCCGACTTCATCGGCGAATCGACCTTCCTGCCAGTGGAGGTGAAAGCCGGCAAGGCGATGCTCGGCGGCCGCCAGATCAGGACCGCCACACCGCCCGAGGGCGAGGGCAGGCGGCTGGTGCTGTTGCGCCCCGAGCGCCTGCACATTCTGGAGGGCAAGCCGCCGGCCCGCCTCAACGTCTTCGAGGCGACAGTGCGCGATGTGGTCTATCAGGGCGACAGCTTTCTGATGGTGGCGGTCATGGCCGACGGCCGCGAGATCGCTGTGCGCGGCCTCACACGCGGTGCCCGCGTCTCCGCCATTCCCGCCGCCGGTACGTCGGTAAAGCTCGGCCTCGATCCCGACGAGACCGCCCTCGTTCCCGATGACGAGGGCTGATGCCATGAACGATGAAAAGCTGAGCGATGCCAAGCTGAGCGATGCCAAGCTGAACGATACCGAGTGTGGCGGCGAAAAACTTCATGCCCGCGAACTGGAAAGCGATGCCCGGCGCGAGCGCCTGGCGCTGCTGGGCCTCACCTCGCCGGCGCTGCTGCTCATCATGATCATCATGGTGATCCCGGTCGGCTGGCTGTTCTGGCTGTCGTTCATCGGCCAGGATGGCTCCTTCTCCTTGGAAAACTACGCGCGGATGATCCACTACAAGACCTATTTCCGCATCTTCCGCACCACCTTCGAGGTGAGTGTCCTGACCACCGCGATCTGCTGCCTTATCGGCTATCCGCTCGCCTATTTCCTCGCCCACCTGCCGCAGCGCATCGCCAACCTGTGCATGATCGCCGTGCTGTTGCCGTTTTGGACCTCGCTGCTGGTCAGGACCTATGCCTGGCTGGTGCTGTTGCAGCGAAAGGGCCTCATCAACGATCTGGGCATCAGTATCGGGCTGTGGGATGAGCCGTTGCGCCTCGTCAACAACCTCACCGGTACCCTGATCGGCATGGTGCATATCATGCTGCCCTTCCTGGTGCTGCCGGTCTACGGCTCGATGCGCGCCATCGACCGCGACTTCGTCAAGGCCGCCGCCAATCTCGGCGCCACGCCCACCCAGGCCTTCTGGCAGGTGTTCCTGCCGTTGTCGCTGCCCGGTGTATTCGCCGGCAGCCTCATCGTCTTCGTCTTGTGCCTTGGATTCTTCGTCACCCCGGCCATCCTCGGCGGCGGCAAGGTGGTGATGGTCTCCATGCAGATTGCTTCCAATATCGAGCTGTTCTTCAACTGGGGCGCGGCAAGCGCGCTGGGTGTGGTGTTGCTGGTGGTGACCATGGCCATCCTCGTCGTCGCCTCGAAGTTCGTACGTTTCGACCAGATCATCGGGGGCGGGCACGGGCGATGAGATGGCTCGACCAACCGGCGTCGGAAACCCAGATCACCCACAAGCATCGCCTGTGGCTGTACGGCTTCGCCATCCTTGTGATGGTGTTCCTGTTGGCGCCCACCGTCATCGTCATCCCGATGTCATTCTCCCAGTCGCAGTATCTGGAATTCCCGCCGCGCCACTGGTCGCTACGCTGGTACGAGCATTACCTTTCATCGCCCGCCTGGATGCTGGCGACGGCCACTTCGCTGAAGGCCGCAAGCCTCACCATGCTGGTGGCGACGCCGCTCGGCACCATGGCGGCTTACGGACTTTATGCCTCGCGGATGAAGGTGGCGGGCATCGTCTTCCTCATCCTGGTGACGCCGATCATCGTGCCGGTCATCCTGGTCGCCATCGGGGTGTTCTACGTCTATGCGAAGATCGGCATGGTCAACACCCTGACCGGCCTGGTGCTGGCCCATTCCATCCTCGCCATTCCGCTGGTGGTGGTCGTTGTATCCTCGGCCCTGAAGAGTTTCGACCTCAACCAGGAGATGGCGGCGCGCAGCCTGGGGGCCAATCGCTTCAAGGCTTTCTTGATGGTGACGCTGCCGCAGATCAGGTTCGCCGTCCTCACCAGCGCGTTGCTGGCGTTCCTCACCTCGTTCGATGAGGTGATCATCGCCCTGTTTGTGTCGGGCGCCCAGAACTCGACGCTGACCCGCAACATGTTCAACGCCCTGCGCGACCAGATCGACCCGACGATCGCCTCCATATCGACCATCATGATCGTCATCTCGTCGGGACTGCTGGCGGCCACCCAATTGCTGGGCCGGGCGCGCAAGTCGTGACCCAAATCTTGACGCCGCAACGAGAGAAGGCCCCCGCCGCTATGGCAGGGGCCTCCTGGATATAAAGCTCCGGACCGCGGTCCGGGCTTGCTACTTCCTGCCAGCCGCCTTCTTGGCCGCAGGTTTCTTGGCAACGGCCGCTTTCTTGGCCGGGGCCTTTCTGGCGGCAGGCTTCTTGGCGGCAGCGGCCTTCTTGGCTGGCGCCTTCTTGGCAACAGCTTTCTTGGCTGGTGCTTTCTTGGCAGCGGCTTTCACCGCAGGCTTCTTGGCGGCAGCGGCCTTCTTGGCTGGCGCCTTCTTGGCAGCAGCTTTCTTGGCTGGTGCTTTCTTGGCAGCGGCTTTCACTGCAGGCTTCTTGGCAACAGCAGCTTTCTTCGCCGGTGCCTTTTTGCTGGCAGGTTTTGCAGCCGACTTGGCTGGCGTTTTGGCCATAGTACGATCTCCATCTGTTTCCCGGGAAACGCTTGGGACGACTAACCGTCGACATCCACCGGCCATGCCAATAGCGAGAAGTCAGGGCCGGGCTCGCCAATACGCCACAATTTTCCGGAATTGCCGATTCGGCAACACAGATTCGTCACACAAGCGACCGAAGATATGACAACCGCATGGCAATTAAGCATGTCATCAACAAATGTGCCGCTCCAGCGGCTTGTAGGTTGAAGTTGGGCAGCGCCACCTTTAGCCTGCCATCACATGGCGCAGCAACGATGTAAGCGTACCGTTGGCATGAAGTTCGCCTGTCGAAACAGTTACTCGAACTCGGTGATACTCCGAATACTGACGAACTGCCGGGGAGCGCTCGTGGGCACCATCGTCTGCCTGATGATCGCTTTCATCCTGCCGGCGCACGCCGATTCCCAACCGAACTTCGAGACCGCCGCCGACTACATGATCCTCATGGACTCGCGCACCGGAAAGGTGTTTGCGGAAAAGAACGCCGACGAGCTCATGGCACCGGCGTCCATGAGCAAGATAATGACCATGCTGATGGTCTACGAGCGGTTGCGCTCGGGCCGCCTCAAGCCCGACGACACGTTCCTCATCACCGAGGATGCATGGCGGCGCGGCGGCGCGAAGTCGGGCGGTTCGACGATGTATGCCGAGCTCAATTCGCGGGTCAAGCTCTCCGACCTGATGCAGGGCGTCATCGTGCAGTCGGCGAATGATGCCTGCATCGCCATCGCCGAGGGCATCGCCGGCACCGAGAGCGCCTTTGCCGACATGATGACCAAGCGGGTGCGCGAGCTTGGCCTGACAAAGACCACCTTCAAGAACTCGACCGGCTTGCCGGAAAAGGGGCATGTGACCACGGCGCGTGAACTGGCCATGCTGACGCGCTACCTCATCGAGGTGTTCCCCGAATATTTCAAATATTACAAGGAACGCGAGTTCACCTGGAACCACATCACCCAGCAGAACCGCAATCCGCTCCTCGGCACCTATCCCGGCGCCGACGGCGTCAAGACCGGTCACACCTCGGAGTCGGGCTATGGGCTCATCGGCACCGCCAAGCGCGACGGCCGGCGGTTGATCGTGGTGATCAACGGCCTGAAGACCGCCAAGGCGCGCGCCACTGAGGCGCAGAAATTGCTCGACTGGGGTTTTAGGCAATTCCGCTCGGTCGAACTGTTCGCCGCCGGCCAGACCGTTGGATCGGCGCGGGTATGGGGCGGCACCAAGTCCTTCGTGCCGCTGGTGACGCGCCAGAACGTCAACTTCATGCTGTCGGATGCCGAACGCGCCAGCGCTAACGCCGATATTGTCTACAAGGGGCCGCTGAGGGCACCGGTCGCCGCTGGCGCCAGGGTTGGTGTATTGCGCTTCCGGATCGGTAAGCGCATCGTTGACCAGATGCCGATCTATACCGCTGAAAATATCGCGCCGAGCGACAAGATGTGGCGCCGGGCGCTCGACAGTCTGCTCTATTACGCCTTCGGCGGCTAGCAGCCGATGACCCGGGGGCTGTTCATCACCTTCGAGGGCGGGGAGGGGACCGGCAAGTCGACGCAAACCCGCCGCCTTGCCGAACGGCTTCAAGCTGAAGGCATGGACGTGGTGCTGACCCGCGAGCCGGGCGGGGCACCGGCGGCTGAGGATATCCGAAAGCTTCTGGTGAGCGGTGAGCCTGAGCGCTGGTCGGTAACGGCCGAGGCGCTGCTCAATTACGCCGCCCGCGATGTCCATCTCAACCAGACTATCCGCCCGGCGCTGGCGCGCGGTGCCGTGGTGGTGTGCGACCGCTTCATGGATTCGACCCGCGCCTACCAGGGCCTCGCCGGCGGCCTCGATGCAAGGCTGATCGATGACCTTGAAGCTTCGGTGGTGGGCGCGAGCCGCCCCGACCTGACGCTGATCTTCGACCTCGACCCGCAAATCGGCCTGGCACGGGCGAAAGCCCGGGCGGGCGAGGGGGTTGAGGATCGCTACGAGAAAAAGGGCATCGGCTTCCACCGACGGCTCAGACAAGCCTTCCTCGATATCGCGGCATCCGATACTGGGCGCTGCGTCATCATCGATGCTGCCGATCCCGCCGTCGACGTCGCCACGGCCGTGTGGATGGCGGTTGCGCCGCGCCTTTCACGCTGATATCGCCTTCACGACATGAGCGACGATCCCGATCCACGTGAGACGAAACTGCATCCGCGCCTCAATCCGCGGCTCATCGGCCATGGCGAGGCGGAAGCTGCGATGATCGCCGGCTGGGCATCGGGCAAGCTGCATCATGCCTGGCTGATCAGTGGGGCGAGGGGCAGCGGCAAGGCGACGCTTGCCTACCGCTTTGCCCGCTTTGTCTTCGCCCATCCCGTCCCGCCTCCCACCGGTGCCGGCCTGCCGCGCGATCTGGCGGTGGGCGAGGATCAGCAGGCCTTCCGCCACATGGCGGCACGAAGCCTTCCAGACCTGCTGGTGATCGAGCCTTCCTACGATCTGAAGAAGAAAGTGGTGCGCGCCGAGATCGGCGTCGACGAGGCGCGCAAGACCACCGAATTCTTCGCCCGCACCGCGGTAGGCGGCGGCTGGCGGGTGGCCATTGTCGATGCCGCGGACGATCTCAATCCCAATTCCGCCAACGCGCTCTTGAAGGTCATCGAGGAGCCGCCGCAGCGCGCCGTGTTCCTCATCGTCGCCCACTCGCCCGGACGCCTGCTTGCCACCATCCGTTCGCGCTGCCGGCGGCTCGACCTGCCAGCGCTCACCACCGGCGAGGTCGAGGAGGTGCTGTCGGGCCTGCCGGACGGCGGGAAGAAGCGAGCCGGCAAGGCGATCGATAGCGCCATTGCCTTGAGTGGCGGCAGTCCGGGCAGGGCGCTGGAGCTTGCAGGTTCCGAGGCCGCCAAGGCCTTTTCGGCATTCGAGGCCGCCATGGCCTCGGCGCGCCACCACGACACCGAACAGCTCGTTGCCATTGCCACCAGTCTGGGCGGGCGCGTCAGCCTCAGGGACTATCATCTCTTCGCCAGCCTGATGAGCGATTGGGTGGCCCGCCGCGGCGTCACCGAGGCAAAGGCCGGCCACTCCCGCCTGGCGCAACGCTGGGCCGAGGCCCATGCCGGCATCGGGCATTCCCTTCGCGAAACAAATACCCTAAACCTCGACCGCCGGGAGACGCTGGTGCGGGCCTTTTCGACCCTGGCCACCATCGATGCCTCGGGGCGCGAAAACTCCTGATCGGCTGGACAACGACATGCCGCAAGCAGCGAAGAAATTCTACATCACCACGGCGATCTCGTATCCCAACGGACCGCCCCATATCGGCCATGCCTATGAAGTTCTGGCGACCGATGGGCTGGCCCGCTTCAAG
>Ga0315540_10000139_pt1 | contig 38138 bp, 34 predicted proteins | sample SalMarSW160110MG_FD_203677 | JGI IMG/M metagenome (GOLD analysis project Ga0315540, IMG submission 203677) | Salt marsh sediment microbial communities from the Plum Island Ecosystem LTER, Massachusetts, United States - Salt Marsh Sediment SW1601-10 ...
CTCCAGCAGCCCGGCGATCGGATCAGCGAGGTGCCCTTGCTCAAGGAGCAGGTCAAGGATGGCGTCTCGCGCTTCCTGTACGAGCAGACCAAGCGACGGCCGATGGTGTTCCCGGTCGTGGTCGAGGTCTAGCGCGTGGCGCAGCGCCGACGAACGACCTCCAGGCCGCCGGCCGCCCGGCGAACGCGATCGTCGAGCCGCCGGCGCGGTGGTGGCCTGCCGCTCCCGCGGATCTCGCTCGGCCTGTCGCCGGCGGTCATCCGCTCGCTGATCGGGATCCTGCTGGCGGTCCTGGGGGCCGTGCTCGCCATCGCCCTGATCCTGCCCGGCGAGGGGCGGCTGACCGATCTCGTTCGTGACGACATCGCGCCGTTCTTCGGGGCAGGGCGCTTCGCGCTGCCCGTGGTGCTGCTGGTGTCCGGCTGGTACCTCGAGTGGGGCCCCGGTCGCGAGCCCGGCGCACCATGGGGCCGGACCCTGCTGGGCATCGCGATCGCGTACGCCGGCTTCCTGGGGCTGATCCAGTTGGTGGGCTTCTCGGGTGAGTTCACGGGCGGCCGCATCGGCCGCTTCCTGGTGAGCATCCTCGAGCCCGCCCTGACCGCGCCCGGTGCGATCGTGATCCTGCTCGGCATGCTGGTCGCGGGTCTCCTGATCGCGTTCGACACGCCACTGCGGACGCTGCTCTCGCCGGCGACGCGTGCGGCCAGGGCCGCGGGGTCGACGCTCCAGGATCGCACCGCCGGTGGGCCGGTCTCGAACGGACGCTCCACGAGGGCGGCGGACGGCCGCGGGGCGGCCCCGGGCGCGCAGGCACCGGCCAGGCCAGAGGGCAGGCGCGTGCGGATGCCGAGGCTCCTCGGCGGTGAGGCGCCCGGCCAGACCGGCGTCTGGGGCAACGAGCCCGACGGGGGCCCGTCCGCGACTCCCTCCGCGCCGCCGGTGTCGGCAACCTTCGCTCCGGCACGTGGCAACGGCAACGCCGGGGGCCCGGGACTGGCCGTCGCGGCAGGCGCCGCCGGGGCCTCCACAGGGCTCGGGGCCAACGGCGCAGGTGTGAGGGCGGGCGCGACCGCGGGGGGTGGCGAGGCAGGTGCCCGCTCGGCGGCAAACGATGCCCGGACGGCGACCCGTGACCCCGAGGACGTCACCGACGCCTCCGACTCGCCGCCCAAGCGCGATCACGCCTGGATCCTGCCGGCGCACAGCCTGCTCGACGCCGGGGAGGCTCCCTCGCCGGCGATGGCCGGAAACCAGGCCGCCATCCACGCCTGGAACGAGGAGCAGATCGTCCGCAAGCTCGCGAGCTTCGACATCGAGGCGCGCATCGTCGGCCGCAATGCCGGTCCCGTCGTGACCCAGTACGAGGTCCAGCCTGCGCCGCACATCAAGGTCAGCCGGATCGAGGGGCTGTCGGACGACCTCGCGATGGCGCTGGCCGCGCGGAGCATCCGGATCGAGGCGCCGATCCCGGGCAAGAGCGCGGTGGGCATCGAGATCCCCAACAAGGAGTTCAACGTCGTCGCGCTGCGACGGATCCTGGACGAGGTCGACTTCGCCGCGTCCGGATCGCGGCTCACGTTCGCCCTGGGCCGGGACGTGGCGGGCAACGCGCAGGCCGTGGATCTCGCGAGGATGCCCCACCTGCTGATCGCGGGCGCCACGGGCTCGGGCAAGAGCGTGATGGTCAACGCGCTGATCACCAGCCTGCTGTGCAACGCGACGCCCGACGACGTGCGCCTGATCCTGATGGACCTCAAGCGGGTCGAGCTCGCCGGCTACAACGGCCTGCCACACCTGATGGTGCCGGTCATCACCGAGCCCGAGCGCGCCAAGTCCGCCCTCAAGTGGGCCGTGAACGAGATGGAGGCCCGCTACCGGCGGTTTGCGGGCGCGACGGCCCGCAACATCAAGGGCTTCAACGAGACCCGCGTCGATCCGGCCGACCGGCTGCCGCACATCGTGATCGTGATCGACGAGCTGGCCGATCTCATGATGCGTGAGGGCAAGAACATCGAGGACCCGATCGTCCGGCTGGCCCAGAAGGCGCGCGCGACCGGCATCCACATGGTGCTCGCCACGCAGCGGCCATCGGTCAACGTGGTCACCGGCCTGATCAAGGCCAACTTCCCCAGCCGGATCGCGTTCGCGATGGCGAGCCAGATCGACTCGCGGACGATCCTCGATGCCCCCGGCGCGGAGGACCTCATCGGGCGCGGTGACATGCTCTACCAGCCGTCCGACCTGCCGCGCCCGATGCGCCTTCAGGGCGTGTTCGTGTCGGATCCCGAGATCGGCCGGGTGACCCAGCACTGGCGCGACCAGATCGAGGACCCGCGCTACGACCTCTCGATCGTCGAGTCCGGGGAGGACTCCACGGGCAACGTGGACGACCTCGCGGGCGACGACGCGGATCGGCTGCTGCCGGATGCCGTATCGGTCATCCGGGAGTACGATCGTGCCTCGGCGTCGTTGCTCCAGCGGCGTCTACGGATCGGGTACGCCCGGGCGGCTCGAATCATCGACCAGCTCGAAGCGCGCGGCTACGTGGGCGCGTTCGACGGCTCCAACGCCCGGGTGGTCCTGCGTCGTGACGACGGACCTGGCCCTGGCGACAACGAGGACGAGGTATGACCACGCGAGACGACGCGCGACGGGCCCGGGCCGACGCGCGACGTGCCGCCCGCGACTACGCGACGGAGGCGGGTCCCGCGCTGCCCGAGCGGTTGCTCGCCGCGCGCGAGCGCAAGGGCGTGGATCTGTACCGGGCCGAGCGCGACACCAAGATCCGGGCGCGCTACCTGGCTGCGCTCGAGCACGGCGAGTACGCCGAGCTGCCGGGTGCCGTGTATACGAAGGGATTCCTGCGCAACTACGCGATCTACCTCGGGCTCGACCCGGAGGACGTGCTCCGCCAGTGGCGGCGAGAGCGGGGCGACACGTCGATCCCGTCGGAGCCGGTGCTCGACGTCCTGCAGCCGCTCGAGGCGCCGCGGCAGGGCCTGACGTTCTCGCCTGCGATCGTGGTCGCGGCGCTGCTGACCGTCCTGATCGTGACGTTCGTCGCCTACCTCGGGCTCCAGGTCGTGCGGTTCGCGAAGCCGCCCACGCTCGCCGTGACCAGTCCGGCCCAGGCGGTCATGGACGTCGCGGAGGGCACCGCCTCGTACACGCTGCGCGGCACCTCGATCCCGGGCGCGACGATCACGGTGACCGTGGCTGGCCGCACCGACCCCTATCGCGTGTCGGCCGATTCGACCGGTCGCTGGAGCGTGGACGTTGAGCTCCGGCGTGGCCGCAACCAGTTCGACATCGACGCCCTGGACCCCGAGACCGGCAAGTCCGCGGACACGACGGCCCGGGTGTTCATCACGGTGCCGTTCCTGGTCTCCGAGAGCCCGACCCTGACCGTGGACTCGCCCGCCGAGGGCGCCCAGTTCGAGAATGGCTCGATCCCGGTCAAGGGTTCGACGACGAACGCCAGCTCCGTCAGCGTGTCGGCGGTCATGACGGCCTCGGCCGATGGGACGCCGACCGCCACTCCCACGCCGACGCCCGCAGCCGGCGCGTCGCCCGGCGCGTCCGGCTCACCGGCCGGACCGACGGTCGGGCCCGTGTCCGCCAGTGTGGCGGCCGACGGCACCTTCGACGCGCCGCTCGATCTGGCCACCGGGTCGTGGCGGATCGTGATCACCGCGACGTCCGCCGAGGGCAAGGCCACCACCCTGAGCCGGAACGTCTCGATCAAGTACCAGGGCGTCAACCTGGTCGTGTCGATCAAGGGATCCAGGGCATGGCTCAAGGTGTGGGTCGACGGCAAGCTGTCCAAGGTCACGGGCGCCGCGGGGACCGTCTACGACCCGGGCAAGGTGCTGACCTTCACCGCCCAGCACTCGGTCGAGGTCCGGACGGGAAAGTCGAGCGCGACGTACTTCACGCTCAACGGGGAGAACCTGGGCCACATGTCCAACAAGGGCAACCCGGAAACGTGGCTGTTCTCGCCACCCGACCCGCCGGTCAAGACCAACCGGACCTGACGTGGCCGAACCGCTGGTCGAGCTCGCCGGTCAAGTGCTGGCGGCGTGCGCGGCGCGCGGCCTGACCCTGGCCACCGCGGAGTCGTGCACCGGCGGCCTGGTAGGACATCTGCTCACCGAGGTTCCCGGGTCCTCTGCCTGCTTCCGCGGCGGGATCGTTGCCTATGCCGACGGAATCAAGCGCGATCTGCTGGGCGTCCCGGTTGACGTGCTGGCGGCGCACGGGGCGGTATCAGCGCAGGTCTCCGTGGCGATGGCCGAGGGAGCGCGCGCGCGCCTCGAGTGCGATCTCGGCGTGTCGGTCACGGGGATCGCGGGTCCCGCCGGCGGGACGCCGGCGAAGCCGGTCGGGCTGGTCTACGTCGCCGTCTCCGGTCCCGGCGGGTGCGAGGTGGAGCGGCATCTGTGGCCGGGCGACCGTTCGGCCAACAAGCGCGACAGTGCCGAGGCGGCCCTCGAGATGGTGCTGCGCCGGCTGGGACGCCCGGAGCGGGGCGGGAACAGCTCGACGCCGGCCGAAGCCGAATCGGTGGCGTCCGACCCGATCGGCGACGCATCGCGGTGACGCTGCGCGGGTTGCCCGCCGTCGGCGCCGGGCTTGCACGGCCGCGCGCCGCGCGACCGATCCGGGCGGGCGAGCGGATCCACGTCGTTGGCGCAGCAGGTGCCGGGGCATCGGCCGCGGCCCTGCTCGCGTCATGGTCCGGCGCCGCCGTCGACGGATGCGATCCGGGTGGCCCGGGACCCTACACGGCGGCGCTCGAGCTTGCCGGCGTAACGGTGGCGCCCGAGCACGATCCGGCGCACGTCAGGCGGCCGGACCCGCCCGAGCGCCTCGCTGTGACCAAGGCGCTCACGGCGATCGACCCGAACCACCCCGAGCTCGCGGCCGCGCGCGCCGACGGGATCGCCGTCGAGCCCTGGCAGCAGGTCGTCGCGGATGCGGCCGCCGAGCGGGATCTGATCGCGGTGGCGGGCACCCATGGCAAGAGCACGTCGGCCGGCTGGCTGGTGCACGTGCTGGTGGCCGCAGGCGCAGATCCGGGCGCGTTCGTGGGCGCCCTGCTGCCGGCGGAGCTGACCGGGATCGGCGTCCCGGCCACGGCCCGCCGCGGGGCGGGCAGGGCGTTCGTGGTCGAGGCCGATGAGTACGCGGGCAACTTCGACGCCTACCGTCCACGGGTGATCGTGCTCACGTCGGCCGAGTGGGACCACCCCGATGTGTTCGCCGATCGGGAGGCGGTGCTGGCCGCGTTCGAGGGTTGGATCCGGGGGGCGGCGGGCGGAGGCCCACCGGGGGCAACGCGACCATCCGGCGTCGGTGCGGGTCCGGGAGCCGTCGACCGGATCGCGGTGAACGGGCGCGGTGGGCCGGTGCTGATCGCGAACATCGGGGACGAGGGTGTGGCCGAGGTCGCCTCGCGGCTGGCTGACTGGCCCGGGCGGATCCTGGCGACGGCGGTCGCGGACGTTGCGCCACAGCGCGTGGCGGGCTTCGCGCGCGGGATCGGCGACCGCTTCCGGACCGCGACGGGTCCGGCGGAGCTGCTGCTGGCTCGCGTCACGGCCACCGAGCCCGGTTCGACGAGCATCGAGATCTCGGGCCTCGATGCGCTCGCCGGGCCGACGCCCGTGCGTCTGGCGACCGCCGGTCGCCACAACGTCGCCAACGCGCTGGGGGTGGCCGGGGCGGCGGCAACGCTGGGCCTCGACCGGGACGCGATCGTTCGCGGGCTCGCGGGCTTCGGCGGTGTCGGCCGGCGGCTCGAGCGAAAGGGCGAAGGGGGAGGCGTGGTGGTCTACGACGACTACGGTCACCACCCGTCCGCGATCCGCGAGACGCTGGCCGCCGTTCGCCAGCGGGAGCCCGGCCGGCGCGTGTGGGCCGTGTATGAGCCGCTGACCTATCACCGGACCGCAGCCATGGTCGATGCGTTCGCTGCGGTGCTCGCGACCGCGGACGCGGTGGCGATCGCCGATATCTGGGCCGGCCGGGACCCGGACACGACCATCGCGTCCGCGGCCGGGCTGGCGGAGGCGGTTGCCCGCGTCGCGCCCGGGATCCCCGTCGGGGCGCCAGGCAGCGTCGAGGCCACGGCTCGCTGGCTGGCTGCCGAGGTCCGCCCGGGCGACGCGGTGCTGGTCATGGGCGGTGGTCGCTCGTACCGGATCGGCGAGCTGCTGCTCGAGCACCTGGAGACACGATGACGATCAGCTACCCGCAAGGCTACGACCTGCTCGAGGCGCTGACCCGCGCCCGCCTGTCGTATGACGGCGACGCCTGGACGGCCTGCTTCGACGAGCGCGCGGAGCTCGTGCTCGATCCGTTTGAGCCTCCGCTGGCAGGCCACAATGCGCTGCGGGCATACTTGCTGGAGGCGGCCGAGGAGGAGATCGGCTACGACCTGGTGGTCGAGCGCCACTGGGTCTCGGGCTCGATGGTGCTGGCCGCCTGGCACGCCAGCTGGAACCGGCGTCGCGACGAGGCAAAGGTCCGCCAGGCAGGGTTCCTCTCCGCCGAGGTTGGGGAGGACGTGCGCATCGTGCGGCTGAAGCAGTGGACGGTCACCCGCGAGCACCTCGCGGGCTGACGAAGGAGGTCGGATGGCGGGCGAGATCTCGTTCGATGTGGTCTCGGACTTCGACGAGCAGGAGCTGCGGAACGCGCTGGATCAGGTCCGACGTGAGGTCCAGCAGCGATACGACTTCAAGGGGGTCCACGTCGAGCTGACCCAGGAGAAGAGCCAGCTGACCCTGGTGACCGACGACGAGTTCCGCGCCCGCGCCATCCGTGACCTGATCGAGTCGAAGGCGCTGCGTCGCGGGCTGTCGCTCAAGATCTTCGAGTGGGGCGAGGTCGAGCCGGCCGGCGGCAACAAGGTCCGGCAGCGCATCGGGCTCCGGCGAGGCTTGCCGGACGACCTGGCGAGAAAGTTGGTCAAGATGATCCGGGACCAGTTCCCGAAGGTTCAGCCCCGCGTCCAGGGCGACGCCATCCGCGTCGCCGGCAAGAGCAAGGACGAGCTGCAGCGAGTCATCGTGCGCCTGCGCGAGCTCGACGAGACGGTGCCGCTGCAGTTCGAGAACTACCGATAGGGGTGCCGTCGTGCCCGGATCAGGTCGTACCGCCAGGCTCGTCATGGTGATCGTCGCCGTCCTCGTGATCGCGGGGATGCTCGCCGCGATGCTGCTGACGGCGCCGATCGTCGGCAACTAGCCTCGCGCCACCCACCGTCACTCGGCTCGGCCCCGGACGGACCGCCGTCCCGGCCGGCCAACAGGAGGTCGACATGGAGCCCCGCCACGACGTTGTGCAGGAGCAGACGACGGCCGGTCCGGCCGATGAGGACGCCGGAACCGCAGCAACCGATCCGCTGGAGGCGCGTTCCGACGCCGGGGTTGCTGCGCCGGGCTCCTCGAGCGAGGCGGCTCCGGCCGGCGACCCGCGGTTGACTCCAGGGATGGTGCCGGCATCGGAGGCAGGCTCCGGGTCAGTGGCCACCGCGGAGCCGGAGGAAGCTGGACCGCCGGAGACCATCGCGGAGCCGGAGGAAGCTGGACCGCCGGAGACCATCGCGGAGCCGGAGCCGGAGCCGGAGCCGGAGCCGGAGCCGGAGCCCGTCCCGGAGGCGGCTGTCGTGGAGGCGGAGGCCATCCCGGAGGCGGCTGTCGTGGAGGCTGGTTCGGCCGGTGCATCGCAGGTCGATGGCGCCCGCGGACAGGCAGACGAGGAACCCGGACAGCCGGAGGAGGAGCCGGCACCAACCACCGAGCGGCCGGACCGGGTCGCCGAGGAGCCCGCCCGTGGTGCCGCCGAGCCGACCCCGGTTGCCCCGACGACCGTCGCGGAGCTGGTCGCCGCCACTCTGCGCTCGGCCGGCGTCCGGCTCGCGTTCACCGTTCCCGGAGAGAGCTTCCTGCCGGTCCTCGACGCGATGGTTGCCGCTGGCATCCGCGTCGTGGCGACCCGGCACGAGGGCAGCGCCGCGTTGGCCGCGGAGGCGTACGGCCAGCTGACCGGGCGACCCGCGGCGTGCCTGGGCTCGCGGTCGCCGGGCGCCGCGAATCTCGCGATCGGGATCCATACCGCCACGGCGGACTCGACGCCGATGTTCGTCCTCGTCGGTCAGGTGGGCACCGGCATTCGCGGTCGCGAGGCCTTTCAGGAGGTCGATCTCGTCGGCACGATCGGCCGGCTGGCCAAGTGGGCGGGCGAGATCAACGACCCTGCGACGGCGGCGGACACCCTGGGTGCGGCCGTTCGCGCGACGGCGGAAGGTCGTCCCGGCCCGGCGTTCATCGCCCTTCCGGAGGACGTGCTGGAACGTCCGCTCCCCGACGGGACCGTGGTCCCGGTGGTTCGCTCGCGACCCGAGGCACCGTCGGTCGCCGATGTCCGTGCCGTGCTCCATTTCCTGGCCGCCGCCGAGCGACCCGTGATTCTGGCGGGTGCGGGCGTGCTCCGGGCGCGCTGCTCCAACGATCTGGTCCGCTTTGCCGAGCTGCTGCACGTGCCCGTGATCGCCACCTGGCGACGGGGCGACGTCATTCCCAACGACCACCCGCTCTATCTCGGCATGGCCGGGTTCGGCAGCCCCCCGACGGTAGTGGCGCGGATGGAGGCCGCGGATGCGCTGCTCGTGATCGGGTCGCGCCTGAACGAGGTGACCACCAACGGCTACAGCCTGCCCCGGCCGGGTCAGGCATGGATGCACGTGGACCTCGAGCCACGTGGGGGGGCGGTGGGCGAGTCTCCGGCGCCGGTCCACGTGATTCGCACGGACGCCCGCGCGTTCCTGCGGGCTGCGGTGGCCAGACTCAAGGACGCCGTCCTCGTGGCCGGGCCCGTGGCCGCCCGCGACGCGAACAACGGGGATGACCGGGCGGCGTGGGAGGCGTCGATCGTGGTCGACGCGGGCGCGTGGGACGGCCCGGGCGTGCATCCCGGCCGGATCATCGCCGATCTCCGGCGGCTGCTCCCCGAGGATGCGATCGTGACGACCGACGCGGGGTCGTTCTCCGGCTGGGCGGCCCGCGGCCTCCGCTTCCACCGCCCGGGGACGTTCCTCGGGCCCACGTCGGGCGCGATGGGCTACGGGCTTCCTGCAGCCATCGCCGCCGCGCTCGTTCACCGAGAGCGCCGCGTCGTGGCGCTGGTGGGGGACGGCGGCATGGGCATGACGATTGCCGAGCTCGAGACGGCCGTTCGCGAGGACGCCCACGTCGTCGTGATCGTGTTCGACAACCAGGGGTACGGCATGATCCAGGCCGAGCAGGTCGATCGTGGCAGCGCCACGGCACCGGGGACGACGCTCGGCGCCATCGACTTCGCGGCCGTTGCCAGAGCGTGCGGGGCCCGTGGCGTCAGGGTCGAGAGCGACGCCGCGTTCGAGGGGGTGCTCCGGACCGCGCTGGCGGCATCCGGGCCGAGCGTGATCCAGCTGGCAGTCGACCCGCGCTGGGTATCGGTCGACCGACCCGCGGTCTCGTGATCGCTCCTGGTCGTCGAGCTCGCCGGGTGGCCCGGTGACCCGTCCAACGCTGCACCTCGTCCCGGAACTGGACTGGCTGGCCCACGATCCGGCCCTGCCCTTCCTGCCCGAGGCCTGGGAACGGGATGGCTTCATTCACTGCACCGATGGCGACGACGAGATGCTGATCGTCGCCAATCGCTTCTATGCCACCGATCCGCGTCCGTTCCTGCTGCTGACGGTCGACCTCGAGCGCAATGGAAGCCCCTGGCGGTTCGACGACCCCGAGCATCGCTACCCGCACATCTACGGTCCGATCGCCCCGGCCGCGGTGCTCGAGGCACGTCCGATGATGCGCGATCGCAAAGGTTGCTTCGACGGTATCGGCGCCCGCTGAGATTGGTCGGGAGGGGCCCCTGCGGCAGGACGCCGCGCCGGCCCCAGCCGGGTTGCGGTGCGGCGTACGGTGGGTCGAGGTGACGGATGAAGGAGGTGTGCCCATGCCGGCTGCCGCGAACGTCGAGGGTCTGCAGGCGATTGCCGCCGCGTTCGACGCACACGACCTCGACACGATCATGAGCTACTTCGCCGATGACGCGGTGTTCGACGCGCCGCGCGGGCCGGACGAGTGGGGCTCGCGTGTGATCGGGAAGCAGGCGATCCGCGAAGCGTTCGCCGGCCGGTTCGAGGGAATCCCGGATGTGCGCTACACGGATGACGACCATTTCGTTGCCGGCAACCGGGGCTGCTCCGAGTGGACGCTCCGCGGGACGACCGTGGATGGAACGCGGGTCGAGGTCAGGGGCTGCGACCTGTGGACGTTTCGCGACGGCGCCGTCGTGCGCAAGGACTCGTACTGGAAGATCCGCACGTCCTGATGACGGCTGGCCGGTGACGCCATCCGGCCACGAGGGCCGGGCGTGTCGCTATCGCTTGTGGCGCCGATGGCGCGGAGGCGGCTCGTCCTCGTCGCGCGCCTGCCGGTCGAGGATCTGCTTGAACACCTTGCCCATCCCGGGTCGCATCAGCGCGCGTTGCTCAGCCTCGACGTCATGATCCCGCCGCCTGACCCGTGCCGCTTCGCGGGAATCGAGATCCTCTTCGTTCGGATCAGGCTCATCGAACGGGTCCGGATCCATGTGCATTGGCGCATCGTGGCCGGGGACCGGCGCGCCGTCAATGGCCGATCGGATGGTCCGGCCCGGGGGCCCGGTAGCATGCGGGAGGCATCCGTCACACCGGATCGCACGAACGGAGGAGGCGTGATCCGACCGCAGCATGGCTGATCCTGAGACGCCTGCCGATCGTGGCCACGTGCGTGCGGCGCCCAGCGGGTCTCGGGTTGTCGGAGGATCCACGCCGTCGCTGCTGGGCGGACTGCTCGTGGTCGCGCTGGCGCTGCGGCCGCAGATCGCAGCGATCGGACCGCTGGCGCCTGAGATCGGGGCCGACCTCGGCGTGCCGCACGCCGTAGTCGGCTTGCTCACGACGATCCCCGTCCTGTGCATGGGCCTGTTCGCCCCGTTGGGCCCGTCGCTGGCGCGACGTCTCGGCGCCTGGGCGGGGATCGCGGCCAGCGTCGCTCTCCTGGTCGGCAGCGGGCTGCTGAGAGCCGCCACACCGGGCGTGGCGCCGGTTCTGGCGATCACGGTGGGTATCGGGGTCGGCACCGCGCTGTCGGGACCGATCCTCGCGATGTTCGTCCGGGAGCGGATGCCCGACAGACGGGTAGCCGGAACGGCTGCCTATGCGGGCGGGACGATCCTGGGGGCGGCGGTGGCGACCGTGCTCGCCGTGCCGCTTGCGGGCCTGTTCGGCGGTTGGCGCGGGTCGCTGATCGTGATGACCGTTGGCTCCGGGGTGACCCTGGTGGCCTGGCTCGTGCCGCGGACCCGCCACGCGGGCGATCCGGCGGGGACCGTCGGAGAAGACCCACCGCCGGCCGCGGTTCCGGCAGGGCCCGCGTCACGCCGGCTGCCGGTCGATCGGCCGATCGCGTGGGCGATCGGTGTCCTGTTCGGCCTGCAGTCGTGGCTCTACTACGGCGCCACCGCCTGGCTGCCGAGCGCCTACATCGAGCAGGGCTGGGACGCATCGGCCGCAGCGGTCCTGCTGGCGCTCGTCTATGTCGCGAGTCTGGTCGCGACGCTGCTCGTTCCGGCGGGCGCCGGTCTGGGTGTGTCGCGACGGCTGATGCTGCTGCTGTCCACCGCGGCCGCATTGCTGGGCCTGGCGGGCATGGTCGGTGTGCCGGGGGCCGGGCCGGTATGGGCGATCTCGCTGGGGCTGGGGCTGGGGAGCACGTTCACGCTGCTGCTGACGCTACCTACCGACATCAGCGTCGACCCCCGCGAGGTCGGTGCCACGGCCGCCATGATGCTGCTGGTCGGCTACCTGCTGGCGTCGGTGGGGCCGTTCGTGCTCGGCGCGGCGCGTGACGCGACCGGCAGCTTCGCGGTCAGCCTGTGGGTGCTCGTCGTCGTCGCGGTCGTGATGCTGCCGTTGAGCGCGAGCCTCACGCCGCACCGCCTGCGCCCTGCGGGCGACGAGCACTCCGGCCCGCGCCCGGTCCCGCGAAGTTGAGCTCCCGACCATCGCGGCGTGGCCCGGTGACGCCAGAGATCGCGTTCGCCCGTGCCTGATGCCGTCGCACGGCCCGCTCGAGTCCGGGAATCACGAGGCCGTTGTCCGGCCCGGACAACGGCCTGCTCGTGTCGTCGGGGTCAGACGCGGAGTCGGGCCCCAGCGTGCAAGGCGGTTGCGGGCATGCCCGCAACCGCCGTCAGCTGCCGGCGCGAGCGTCGCTCGAGAGGTTGCCCGCGCGCGGACGGGTCATCTCGTTCGAGGCACCGCACGATGCGTCTTCGCTCGCCGTCAACCGGCGTGGCTCGAGCCAGCGCCGTCGCAAGCCGTGCCCTGGGGCCGTTCGCATCGCCATTTCCGGCAACCTCCCGGGATGCCTCCGCGCGGGGAGGGGAAGTTGATGCACCAATTATCGGACGGGCCGCAAGCCCGGCCAGTGTCCGTGCCTGAGGCTCCGCGGGTGGTCCGGGCGGGCCGAGGGGCCATGGCCCGTGGCAAAGGCGACGGCTCAGCCGCCGGACACGGCCGGGATGATGTGGACCTCGGCGCCGGCCGGGATCGGGGTCCCGAGGGACGCCCGCTCGCCCGCGACGAAGACGTTGAGGTGCGTACGGATCGCTGGACCCGCGTCGAGCACGCGGTTGGCCAGACCCGGGACCTGCCGGTCGAGGTCCGCAATCACCTCGGCCACCGTCGCGCCGGTGGCCCCGAGCCGCCTTGGGGTGCCGGGGAACAGAGCGACCAGGGATCGCGGCAGGTGCACCACGGCCATCGCCGGTGCGTCTCCTGCCTGATCAGCCGTCCCGGCCGGATCAGCCAACGACGGCAGCCTCCACCGACCAGATCGGCGGCAGATGATCGGCGATGAGCCCCCAGCTCCGCCCCTCGTCGCGGCTCCCGTACAGCTGGCCGGTGCTGGTGCCGAAGTACACGCCCACGGGGTCGAGGCGGTCGACTGCCATGGCCTCCCGCAGGACCCCGAGGTAGGCGTTCTCCTGCGGCAGGCCGTCACCGGACCGGACCCAGGCTTCGCCGCCGTCGTGCGTGCGCCACACACCGAGCCTGGCGTCGGGCGCGAAGCGGCCGCGCTCCGCGCCGTTGAGCGGGATCGTCCACACGGTCATCGGGTCGCGTGGGTGGGCGGCCATCGGGAACCCGAAGTCCGAGGGCAGCCCGGGGGTGATCTCGGCCCACTGGCGGCCGCCATCGAGCGATCGGTACACGCCGCAGTGGTTCTGCTGGTAGAGACGCTCGCCGCCATCGGCCGCGATCACCAGCTTGTGGACGCACTGCCCGAACTCGGGGTACTTGTCGGGGTGGAAGTCCGCCCGGACGCCCTTGTTGCGGGTCTCCCAGGTTGCTCCGCCGTCCCGGGTCTCGAACGCGCCAACGGCCGAGATTCCAACCCAGACGCGGGAGGGGTCGGTGGGGTGGGGGACGATCGAATGGAGGCACAGGCCGCCGGCGCCGGGCTGCCATTGGGATCGGGTCGGGTGATTGGTAAGCCCCTCGACATGGGCCCACGTCCGGCCACCGTCGGTGCTCCGGAACAGGCCGGCCGGCTCGACGCCCGCGTAGATGGCGCCGGGCCCCGAGGTGACGTTCCACACCGTCCTGATCGCCGGGCCGTCGTCGCCGTAGGTCAGGCCCTCGCTGGAGTGCGTCCAGGTGCCTCCCAGGTCGTCGCTGCGCCATACGGCGGGCCCGAACCAGGGGCTGCCTGCCGCAGCCAGCAGTGCCCCGCTGCCGGGCTCGACCGAGATGTCGTGGACGGGCCAGCCCTCGCACAGGGGCCCTCGCAGCTCCCAGCTGCGTCGATCAGGGTCGCCGTCGAGGATGAACGCGCCTTTTGGTGTACCGACCAGGAGGGCGAGACGGTCGCTCATGGGACGCTCCAACATGCGGTGATCCGAGGTCAGGTCGTTGATCCGCGTAGGTTACGACAGGCGGCGCTTTGGTCTACCGTGTCGGTGACGCAGGCGAGGCGGGAGGTCGGCGCACGCGATCGACGAGGGTCCGGGAGGTTCGATGGCCGCATCCAGCCTGCGCAGCCGGCAGTCCCCGGTGCCCACGACGCTGGTCGTCACCCTGGTGCCCGCGGCCGCGGCGCTCGACATCGTGGGCGGCTACCTGAACGGGCTGCTCAGCCTGCCCACCTACCTCGACACCATCGGCACCTGCGTCGCGGCGATCGTGCTCGGGCCGTGGTGGGGGGCGGCGGCCGGCATCCTTGCGAATATCGGTGGCGCCGTATATCTGGGCCCGACCAACATCCCGTTCGGGCTGGCCAACGCGCTCGCGGCGGTGCTCTGGGGCTACGGCGTGCGGTCGCTGCTGCTGGGTCGAAATCCCTACACCTACTTCGGCCTCAACGCGGTCGTGGGGGTTGCCGTGGGGGCGCTCGGTGCCCTGATCGCGTTGGTCGTGTTCGGCGGGACCACCGGGCACGCGTCGGATGCGATCACGGCGGCGCTGGTCCAGGCGGGCGAGGCGCTGCGGGACGCGGTGCTGACCTCGAGCGTGCTGACGTCGCTCGGCGACAAGATCATCGCGGGCTTCGTCGGGCTCGCGATCATCCGGGCGCTGCCATCGTCGCTGACCGAGGGCCTCGTCCTGCCGGGTGAGGTCGGCATGCGATCGCTGCTGCTCGCGACGGCCGGCACGGTGCTCGGGGTGGCCGTCATCCTGGTGTACCTGCTGCTCAAGCCGGCCGGCTGAGCAGGCCCGGGACGGGCGGGGACGTCGTTGGCCGATGACGCCGGCATCTCGATCAGCGACCTGACGGTCCGCTACCGGGGCGCTTCGCGCGCGGCGCTCGACGGGATCACCGTCGCCCTCCGGCCGGGTGGGGTGACCGGTGTGGTCGGCCTCACCGGGGCCGGCAAGTCGACCCTGCTGCAGTGTCTCAACGGGATCGTCCCGCACCTCGTGCCCGCGACGATGGGCGGCACGGTACGGGTGGCCGGGCTCGACCCGGTGGCGGGGCCGGTCGCGTCGCTGTCGGGCCGCGTGGGAATGGTGCTCGACGACCCTGAAGGCCAGGTCAGCCAGTCGACCGTGGCCGACGAGGTTGCGCTCGGGCTCGAGGGCCGGGGGTTGTCATGGGAACGGATGCGGACGCGTGTCCCGGAGACCCTGGCGCAGGTCGGCCTGGGCGGCCTCGAGGACCGGGCGCCGATGACGCTGTCGGGTGGCGAGCAGCAGCGGCTCGCGATCGCTTGTGCGATCGCCGTGCGCCCGGCCGTGCTCGTGATGGATCAGCCGACCGCCAGTCTCGACCCGGCCGGGACGACGGCCGTGTTCGCGCTCATCCGGCGGCTGAACCGCGAGCACGGCCTGACGGTCGTCATCGCCGATCACGACGTCGAACGGCTGGCAGAGCACGCGGACCGCATCCTGGTGCTCCACGACGGCCATCTCGTGGCGGATGGGACGCCGGAGGCGGTGTTCGGCCGGCCGGTCGAGCTCGGAGCCCTCGGCATCCGCGTGCCGCAGGTGACCGAGCTGGTGGCGGCGGTTGCCGGGACGACGGGTCCCGATGGCCCGCTGCCGGTCACGGTCGACGGTGCGGTGGCCTGGCTGACGGATCGATGGTGACGGCCGTGGGCGGGAGGTCGCGCGGGCCGGCGCCGATCATCACGTTCGACGCGGTGCGTTTCGCCTACCCGGCGCTGGAGACGCCGGCGCTCGACGGCGTGAGCCTCGAGATCGCCCGGGCGAGCGTCGTGGGCATCAGCGGGCAGAACGGCTCAGGCAAGACGACCCTGGTCAAGCTCGTCAACGGCCTGCTCCGCCCGGACGCGGGCCGGGTGACGGTCGACGGCCTCGACGCCGCGCGGGCGCGGGTGCGCGAGCTGGCTGCGCACGCGGCGCTGGCGTTCCAGAACCCGACGCATCAGCTGTTCGCGAGCACGGTCGCCGATGAGCTCGCGTTCGGGCCGCGCAACCTCGGCGTCGAGGAGGACGAGGTGCTCGCGCGGGTGAGCCTCGCGGCATCGCGTCTCGGGCTGTCCGGCGTCTTGGACCGGCACCCGTACCGGCTGGGTGCGGCCGGCCGCAAGCTGGTCTCGGTGGCCTCGGTGCTCACGATGCAGACCCCGGTCGTCGTCCTCGATGAGCCAACCACCGGTCAGGACCATCGAACCGTGCGGACGCTGGCGGAGCTCATCTGCGAGCTGCGTGGTGCAGGGGTGACCGTGCTGGTCGTCGCGCACGACATGGCCTTCCATGCCGAGGTCGCCGATCGCCTGGTCGTTCTCGACAGGGGCCGGGTCATCGCCGAAGGCGCGCCCCGGACGGTGTTCGCGGACGGAGCGCTGATGGCACGGGCAGGGCTGGTTGCGCCTCAGATCACCGAGCTGTCGCAGCGGTTGCACCGGCCCGATGGCGCGGATCCCTGGCCGGCGCTGACGGTCGGGGAGCTCGCAGCCGCGCTGGGGGAGGGGACCGGCCCTGGCGGCCGCGGCGTGGCGAGGGCGAACGACGCCGTGGCCCCCGGAGCGGGAGCGGTAGGATCGGAGGCTGCCACGGGCGGCCCGAGCAGGCACGAGCAGGGGGCAGGCCCGATGCGTCGAGACGGTACCCTCGAAGGGGGTCCGTGGCTGCTGCGGACGAGCCCGATCCCCAAGCTCACGTGGCTGCTCGCCGTCCTGTGCGTCGCTCTGGTCGCCTACCATCCGGTCCCGCTGCTGGCGGTCGCGGCCGTCGGGGTCGGGCTGGCCGCCGTCTCCGGGCTGGGCCGCCCGGTGCTGAGCGGCCTGCTCGTCCTGTCACCGCTGGCCGCCTCCATCGTGGTCGTCCAGTCCACGGCGCCCGGGATCTGCGGTGCATGCACCCCGGCGGCCACGCTCGGCCCGCTCACGGTCCATCAGGAAGGCCTCGCCAGATCGCTGTCGCTCATCTCGCGCGTGCTGGCGATGGAGGTCACCGCGATCGTGGTCTTCGGCTCCACCCGCCCGTCGGACCTGGTCGCCGCCCTCCGCCGGCTCCGCATCCCGTACGTGCTGGGCTTCATGCTGACGATGACGCTCGAGCTGGTCCCGATCGTCCGGCGTGAGGTGGGCCTGGTGCTTTCGGCGCAGCGTGCCCGGGGCATGCGCAGGGCCGGATTCGGTGCGGTGTTGCCCGCGTTCGTCCCGGTGTTTGCGGCGACGTTCGAGCGGACGCAGCAGCTTGCGATCAGTCTCGAGGCCCGAGGATTCGGCACTGCGGGGCCACGAACGTCCTACCGGCGAGTCCGGTTCGGGGCGGTCGATCGCGTCCTGACCCTGGCTGGTGCGGTCGCAGGTGTGGCCGGCGTGGCCCTCGGCCTGACCACCTGGGGCGCCGATCGCGTTCCGGTGCCCGCCGTTCCCGAGAGTCTGGCGCTCGGAATCCTCGTCGTGAGCGGGGTCGTGTTCGTGGGCGTCGTGCTGGCCGGCGCTCGGGCCATCGTCCGGCTGTAGTGTGGAAGTCGGGCTGCCTCAGCCGCCGACCCGGTGCTGACTTCCCGTGACCTCGTCGAGCCAGCTCGAGAGGACGCCCGTCGCGTCGGGGTGGTCCTGCGGGCGGTGCCCGTGGCCCGCCAGCACGAGTGACCGGGCACCGTGGGCGACCAGCTCTCGGGCCACCTCGTCGTACAGCGGCGACCACCCTCCAGTGATGACGAGCGTCGGCGGGAGGCGCAGCTTGGCCCAGGACAGCGGAGCGTCCCACGGGGCGGCCTGGAAGCGCAGTCGGCTGGTGCGTAGCCGGCCCGCGTCGCCGGGCGGAGTGGCGTGACCGGGTGCGCCGAGCGCCGCCAGGAATTCGACCTCGAACTGGAGGTCGTCAAGGTCCCGTGCGCGGGCGAGGACCGTCGCGAGGGCCGTGATGTGTGCTTCGACAGCCGGGCTGCCCCGCACGAGCGATAGGCAAGCCGGCTCGAACAGCACGAGCGAACGAACCAGTGCAACCTCGCGCGCTGCCGCGAGCAGCGCGGCGACCGCGCCGTAGGAGTGGGCGACTACGTGACCGCCACCCCCGAGGGAGCGGACGATGCGGTCGGCGTCGCCATCGAAGTCGGTCGGGGCCGGGTCTTCGTCGCCATATCCGATCCGATCGATGAAGCGCACGTCATTGTTCGCGCCGAGGGGCGCCTGGTTGGGCCAGGCTTCCATGCCGGATCGTCCGGCCCCGTGGACGAAGACGACGCGCGCTGTCATGCGGGTCCACCATGGGCGCTCGGCGTCCGCGGCGCAAGTCGCCGCGACGAGGCGCTGGTCCTGGCGGGCTGGCCGGTTGCGGCGCTGCTGGCACGCTGGCGATCGCCGGCGGCGCGGACCCGGGAGATCATCTGCCCGGCCGCGATCAGACGGCGCCGCCCTCCCGGTCGAGGGCGGCGTCGATCAGCGACTCCCGGCGTGTGTGGAGGCCCCACTCCAGGCCGGCGGGATACCAGTGCGGTCGCAGCTGGCGCAGGATCGCCGGGTGGAGCGTCCCGAGCTCCCGGTGCGCGAGGTCACGGGACGCGTCGAGGGTCGGCGGATCGTAGACGCGCTCGCCGGCGCGGAACACCGGCACCGTGAGCTCGCGCGACTCCCAGGCGGCGTCGACCGTGAGCCGGTGGTGCGAGTCGATCGGGTCCACGATCACCCGCGAGCCGTCGTCCTCGGCCAGCTCGTCCCGGATCATGTCGGCCCGGGCCATGTGCTCCGCGTCATAGAAGCGGCGCACCGCGAGCTGCCCGGGCACCGTGATCTTGGCCGTGTCGGCGCTGACCTTGACCGGCGTCCGCCACCCCTCGTCGCCCGCTGCCCGGATCGCGGTCAGCTTGTACACGCCGCCCAGAGCGGGTTGGTCGTAGCAGGTCACCAACTTCGTTCCCACGCCCCAGCTGTCGATCCGGGCGCCCTGCGCCTGGAGCGACACGATGGTCTCGGGGTCGAGGTCATTGGATGCGACGACGCGCACGTCGGACAGCCCCGCCGCATCGAGCATCTCGCGCGCCCGGACCGAGAGGTAGGCGAGGTCGCCCGAGTCGAGCCGGATCCCGGCCAGCCGCTGGCCCCGCTCGCGCATCCGGAGGCCGGTCTCGATCGCGTTCGCGATGCCCTGCTCGGTGGCGAACGTGTCCACCAGCAGCACCGCGTTGCCCGGCATGACCTCGGCCCAGGCGTCGAAGGCCGTGCGCTCGTCGGCGAACGAGAGGACCCAGGAGTGGGCATGGGTGCCCATCACGGGGATGCCGAACACCCTGCTCGCCTGGACGTTGGACGTGCCGTTGCAGCCCCCGAGGTAGGCGGCCCGTGACGCCGTCAGGGCGCCATCGGGTCCCTGCGCCCGCCTGAGGCCGAACTCCATCACCGGAGCGCCGCCCGCGGCCAGCACGACGTGCGCGGCCTTGGTCGCGGCGAGGGTCGGGTAGTTGACGAGGTTGAGCAGCGCCGACTCGAGCAGCTGCGCCTGCGGCAGCGAGCCGCGCACCCGGACCAGCGGCTCGTACGGGAACACGACCGTGCCCTCCGGGATCCCGTCCACGTCCACGGTCAGCCGGAGCTGGTCCAGGTAGTCCAGAAACGCCGCCTCGAACAGCGGCCGGTCGTCGTTGCCGCGCAGGCCCTCGAGGTGCGTCAGCTCGGGGGCGGTGAACCGGAACGCCTCCAGGAACGCGATCACGCGGGCCAGCCCGGCGGCAAGGGTGAACCCGCCCCCGAACGGCACGTGCCGGAAGAACAGGGTGAAGATCGCCTGGTCGTCCGTCCGCCCCAGCTTCCAGTAGCCCGCCGCCATCGTGAGCTCGTACAGGTCGGTCATCGCGGCCGGCGGCACCGGGAACCCGGTCGCGTCGGGCTCGGTCATGAGGGAGCCTCCTGGGGCGTGCTCGGATCCTGCGCCGCGGGGTAGCCGCGGTTGGCCGACGGCCGACCCGATTGTGCTCCCGACGGCGGCGACTTGTGTCCTGGCGCTCGCGATCAGCGAGCGGACGATGACGATCGGGTGCCGGCTGGCGGATCGGCGCGTGGCATCATCGGCGCATGTCCAGCACGCTGCCGCCGCCGCCTGACGCCACGGAGGTCGCCCGTCGCGTCCGGGTGATCGGCGGCATCCCGTGGCGTCGCCTGCTCGGCTACCTGCGGCCGGACCTGGCTCCGTTCGGCCTCGCCGTGGCGGGACTGATCGTGGGGTCGGGCCTGGCGCTGGCCGTGCCGCTGGTCGTGGCCGGGATGGTCACGTCCGTCGTCAACGGCGGCGACCCCGAAGGGCTCAACCGGCTCATCGCCGGGCTCGTCGTCCTGTTCCTGGCCCAGGCGGTCGGCGGCTTCGTCCAGAGCTACCTGCTGGGCGTTGTGGGCGAGCGGATCGTCGCCCGGATCCGCGGGGAGCTGTTCGCGGGTCTGGTCAACCTGTCGCTCGACTACCACGGGCGGACGCGCGTGGGTGAGCTGATCTCGCGTCTGTCGAGCGACGTGACGCTGGTCCGCACGATGCTGACCCAGACGGTGACCACGCTGCTGTCCAACCTTATCGGGCTGATCGGCGCGATCATCATCCTGTTCACCCTCAGCCCAACCCTGCTCGCCGTCGCGCTGATCCTGGCGCCGGCACTGCTGGTGATCGCGATCGTGTTCGGCCGGCCGCTGCAGCGAGTCAGCACCGATGTCCAGGACTCGATCGCGCGGAGCACCTCGACCGCGGAGGAGGCCCTGTCCGGGATCCGGGTGGTCAAGAGCTATGTCCGCGAGGCGTACGAGAACGAGCGCTACGGGACCGACCTGCGCGACGTGGTGGCTCGAGGCTCTCGCCTGGCCCTGTGGCGGGCCGGGTTCGGCGCGGTCATGACCTTCCTGGGGTTCGGTGCCGTGGCCGTGCTGCTGTGGTACACCGGGCACCAGGTGATCGAGGGCAAGCTCGCGATCGGCACCCTGACCGGGTTCCTGCTGTACGGGATCACCATCGGCGCCAGCCTGGCCACGATTGCCGGGCTGTACGGCCAGTTCCGCGAGGGCACGGGGGCCATCGCGCGGGTGTTCGAGATCATCGACACCAGGGCCACCGTGGTCGACCTGCCGACCGCCGAGCCGATCGGACCGGTGGCCGGTCGAATCGAGTTCGACGAGGTGACGTTCGCCTACGACGGGGCGCGCAACGTGCTGCGGGAGGTCACCCTGGACGTGCCGCCGGGCGAGGTGCTCGCCCTGGTCGGGCCGTCCGGGTCGGGCAAGACGACGCTGGTCGGGCTCATCCCGCGCCTGTGGGACGTGGCGGGGGGCTCGATCCGGGTCGATGGCCGCGACGTCCGGAGCGTGACGACCGACAGCCTGCGGGCGCAGATCGGGCTGGTGCCGCAGGAGGCGACCTTGTTCGGGGGCAGCGTGCGCGAGAACATCCGGTACGGGCGTCTCGACGCCACGGAGGAGGAGATCGAGGCGGCGGCACGCGCGGCCAACGCGCATGACTTCGTGACCGCGCTCCCGGACGGATACGAGACCGTGGTCGGCGACCGAGGGTCGAAGCTCTCGGGTGGGCAGCGACAGCGGATCGCGATCGCAAGGGCGATCCTCAAGGATCCGCCGATCCTGCTGCTCGACGAGGCCACGAGCTCGCTCGACAACGAGTCCGAGCGGCTGGTCCAGGAGGCGCTGGACCACCTGATGCAGGGTCGGACGACGATCATCGTGGCCCACCGCCTGTCGACCATCCGTGCCGCCGCCCGGATCGCGGTCCTCGATGACGGCTGGCTGGTGGAGCTCGGGACGCACGACGAGCTGCTGGCCCGCGACGGCCTGTACGCGCGGCTGTACCGCCTCCAGTTCACGGGACCCAACGGCGAGCTGCCGGGGGAGCGGTCGATGGAGCGGGAGGCGGTCGGGGACTGAGCCCCGGCCCGTGCGACGCCGCGGTGGGCGACCCGGCGTAGACTTCGGCCGCAGCCGGAGGTGCCTGGTGGCCGACGCCGCTCCGTTCGACGGGTTCAGCCCCGCCGCCATCCAGTTCATGGCGGACCTTGCCGCCAACAACGATCGGGCCTGGTTCCAGCCGCGCAAGGCGGAGTTCGAGGCGCTCGTCAAGCAGCCCATGGAGGCGCTGATGGGCTCGCTCGGCGAGCGGTTCGCCGCACGCGGCATCCCACTCCGCGCCGACCCCAGGCGCTCGCCGTTCCGGATCTACCGCGACACCCGGTTCAGCCGCGACAAGTCGCCCTACAAGACGCATCTGGGCGCCAGCTTCCCGTGGATCGGGGATGCGTCGGGCGACGCCGCGCTCCCGGCCGGCCTGCCCGACCCCGGACCCCATGCGAGCGGTGGCTACTTCAACTTCGAGCCGGGCGAGATGTACTCGGGCGGCGGCATGTGGATGCCGGCCAGGCCGAGGATCGACGCGTTTCGGCGGGCCGTGCGCGACGATCCGGACCGCGTGCTCGCGTTCCTCGAGGAGCCGACCTTCGTCGCGACCTTCGGGGGAGCCCGTAGCCACCAGGCGCTCAAGCGGATCCCGTCCGGCTACCCGGCCGATCATCCGTGGGCCGACCTGCTTCGCTGGAAGGACGTGGTGTTCGGCCGGCGGCTGTCGGACGCCGAGGTTTGCTCGCCGGACCTGCCGGACCTGCTCGCCGACGGCTACGCCACCGCGGTGCCGGTATTCCGCTTCCTGGCCAGCCTCGGCTGAACCCTCATGACTCACGGGTGGCGGGGGCCGCGACGCGTGCTGGCGCTCGGGATCGTCGCCGTCCTGGGGCTCGGCTCCGCGTGCAGCCCGGCGCCGGGGCCGACGTCGCCCCGGGCGGAGGGTGAGCCGGCGGTCTCGCCCACCATCGCGCCAACGCCGTCACCGACGCCACCACCCAAGCCCGGGCATGAGGTCTTCGGGTTCATCCCGTACTGGGAGATGGACGCCGGGATCGCGGACCACGTCGCCGCGACGACGCTCAGCACCGTGGCGCTGTTCAGCGTGACCAACACGGTGAAGGGTGCGATCAAGACGGGCAGCCCCGGCTATCAGAAGATCACCGGCGGCGTGGGCAGGGGGCTGATCCAGGCCGCGCACGATCACGGGATGCGCGTCGAGCTCGTGTTCAGCAGCTTCGGGGCAGCGCGCAACCGGCGGCTGCTCGAGGGCTCGGGGATCCAGGCCGCGGTCACCACCTCGCTGGTGGCCCTCGCGGGAGACCTCGGCGTTGATGGGATCAACGTCGACGTCGAGGGTCTCGACCCGCTCCTGGTGCCGGCGTACGGGACGTTTGTCGGGGCCCTGCGGGACGCCCTGCTCGCTGCCGGGCCCGGGCGCCAGGTCTCGGTCGCGACGACCGCCAACACGCTGGGTGCCGCGATGGCACTGGCTGCGACCGACGCGGGAGCCGACCGCGTGTTCATGATGGCGTACGACTACCGGGTGGGTGGCTCGTCGCCGGGGGCGACGGCTCCGCTTGCGCGTCGTGACGGCAGCGAAAAGGACCTGCCGGCCTCGCTCGATCTGTACGCGGCGTTGGGGGTTCCCGTGCAACGCACGATCCTGGGGCTGCCGCTCTACGGCTACGCGTGGCCGGTGGCGGCCCCGGCTGCAGGCGATGCGGCGATCGGGGCGCCGGAGCTCGGGCGCGGGGAAGCGTGGATCCTGCGGCGGCATCTCGACGTGCTGCTGAACCCGGCGATCGTTCCGCTGCACGACGCGCTCGAGTCGGTGGAGGTCTACCTGCTCGGCTCCGACGGCAGCGTGGGACCATCGGCCGTCAGCGCCTCACCGTCGGCGAGCGGCGCGGTTCCTTCGGCGCCGCGCGGCCGCCCGACCGTCACCTGGCAGGCCGTCTACGTGGACTCGCCGGCCACGCTGGCGACGAAGATGCAGCTGGCCCTGGATCGGGGATTCGCGGGCGTCGGCTTCTGGGCGATCGGCTACGAGCGAGGGCTGCCCGGGTTCACCGATCTGATGAAGCAGTTCGCGGCGGGGAAGCCGCTGGGATAGCAGCACCGGCACGACTCGGGGAGCGCTGCGCGCAGAGCCTCAGACGGCCCGCCACGTCGCCTATGCTGGACCGAGGAGCGGAACTTCGGCCGCGGCCGGGGCGATCGGGCACCGGGTCGGGAGGGAGATGGATCGATGACGGACGGTGTGAGCTCGGGACAGCTGTGCGAGGACGCAATCCGTGCGTTCGATCGGCTGTGTGCCCTCGAGCGCAGCGCGAATCCAGACCTGCGCGAGCTCACTCCGCGCCAACGGCACCGCCGCCGGCTCCTGGAGGCTCGAGCGCACGCGGGGGAGTGGCTCGTGCCGTCGCAGCTGGCTGCCACCGTGACCGAGCTGGTCGCGACCGCCAACAGGATCCAGGATCCGGCCCTGGCGATGGTGTGGACCGATCACCTGCCGGTGGCGGTGCTGTCGGTGATCGAGCGGCGGAGCCTGATCCGCCGCCTGGCCGATCACGACTTGCTGCTCGACGGCAACAGGCAGCTCGACGGCGCCTGATCTCCGAGCACAGGGTCGCTGACCCTCGCGTCACGGCCGGGCTGAGCGCGCTCGACGGCGCCCGCGGGCGCAAGGCACCGGCATGCCGATCGATGCGACCGATTCCCCATCGGGATGCGTGTTGCGAAACGGCAATGCGGCGTTGATACGCGAGCGCGACAATCCGTGCAGGCCCCCAACGTCCCCGACCCAGGGGGCGGGCATCGCCGCTGATCGAGCATTCCACCCCCGGCCCGCCGTGCGGGCCGGGGCTGTTGATGTCTGCAAGGGGCGTCAGCGGAACGCGACCGACAGGTAGCCGACCGTCCGGTCGGCAGGTCCGCCCGCGTCGGCCGAGGTGGCGGCCGCCAGCGCGAGCCCGCTGGCGCCACCCATCGCGCGCAGCGCGGCCAGGCCCAGCACCGTCGGCTCGATGCCGCACATCCCGCAGGCTAGGCCGGGGACGCCCGAGCGAATCAGCTCGCGCTCGATCTGCGCGACGCCGACCGGGTCCAGCGCCAGGATCGAGGGCAACAAGGCCTCGGTAGCCTGCGCGCAATCGGGGTGCGCGGGATAGTGGGCGAGGTCGGTGCTGATCGCCAGCAGGACGCGCTTGCGCCGCCGGTCGAGGCCGGCGATGAGCCGGCCGAGTCGAACGCCCGCCTCCACCGCGTCCTGTCCGGTGCCCGCGGAGACGGCCAGCGGGACGATCCGGACGCCGGGTGCGGTCGATTGCAGCAGTGGCAGCTGGACCTCGATCGAGTGCTCGTGGAGGTGGGCGCTCGGGTTGTCCTCGAAGGGTGCTCCGAGCTCCTTGATGGCAGCGGCCACCTCGGCATCGACGGTAACGTCGCCCAGCGGCGTGCGCCAGGCGCCGTCGGGCCACAGGCCGGCGCCTTGCAGCCGTGCCGTGTGGTTGGTGCCCAGGACCACGACCGTGGCGTCGGACGGGGCATCGGGCGAGGCGACCGCATCCGCCAGCGCTCGCCAGCCCGCAGCCGCGACGGCGCCCGACCACTCCAGGCCCGCATGCGGGACGAGGATTCCTCGAAGCTGCGAGGCCGGCACGGGTTCGGCAGGGGTTGGCGAGGCGACCACCACCTGCTGCAGGAGGCGGTCGACCAGCGCCTGCAACGTCGCCGGCTGCGCCGGGTAGAAGGAGCCGTCGACCGCCGGGCGCCGGATCATCGCGCCGCCATGGGCCGGACCAGCCCGATCCCCGGCATCGGCCGTCCGCAGACCGGGCACGCCCCACCGTCGAGATGGTTACGAACCGCGTATCCGAGACGCTCGACGAGCAGCGTCCCGCACGAGGCGCAGCGGGTGTCCTCGAGCCCGAGCTCGGGTGCGTTGCCGACGTAGACGTGCTCGAGGCCGGCCTCGCGACCGATCGCAGCCGCGCGAAGCAGCGAGGATGACGGCGTGGGCGGGACCTCGCGCATCCGGTGCGCGGGATGGAATCGACTGATGTGCCACGGCGTCTCGGGCCCCAGCGTGCCGGCGATCCAGGCGGCGATGTCCCGGAGCGCGGCGTCATCGTCGTTGTGGCCGGGGATGACGAGCGTGGTGAGCTCCAGCCAGATCCCGGCCCGGCGCATCGCCACGATGGCCTCCAGCACGGGCGCCAGCCGCGCGCCGCACAGCCGCCGGTAGAAGCCGTCATCGAGCGACTTGAGATCGACGTTGGCTGCGTCGATCACCGTCGCGAGCATGGCCACGGCCTCGGGCGTGGCATAGCCATCGGTGATCCACAGGTTGCGCAAACCGGCGCGCCGGGCCAGCCGGCCGACGTCGAGGGCGTACTCGAGGAAGACGGTGGGCTCGACATACGTATACGCGATGGCGTTGGCTCGGTGCGCCAGCGCGCCGTCCACCACGGCCTCGGGCGGGGTGCGCCGGGCCGCCAGGTCGAGCCCGAGCCGAGGCCCCTGGGCGATCTCCCAGTTCTGGCAGAAGCTGCAGTGGAACGGACATCCGGGCGTCGCGATCGACCAGGCCGTGGAGCCTGGTGCGACGTGGAACAGAGGCTTCTTCTCGATCGGGTCGAGGGCCTCGGCAACGACCTGGCCGTAGGCCAGGCTGACCAGGACGCCGTCCCGGTTCTCGCGCACCCCGCAGATCCCTGTTCGCCCGGGCCGGACCAGGCATCGGTGGGCGCACACGCCGCAGCGGACGCTCCCGTCGGGGAGCGCGGTCGCCAGGATCGTCGGCACCGGAGCGACGGGCTCCGTGCCGGGAAGCATCACCTTCACGCTGCCGAGTGTGGCGAGGCATCCGCGTCGAACGACAGTGCCGGGCGGTCCGGAATCGGGCCCTGTTGCCCTCGCCAACGGTCCACCGGGCCGGGACGATGCCAGCGGACCCGTAGCGGCGGCGACACGAGGAGGCTCCCGGATGCCCACACGAACCGACGCTCCCAGCGACCTGCCGGAGGCCGTCGCCCTTCCCGAGGACGCGCGACGCTGCCTGCTCGATCTCGCCCGGACTGCGGTCGGCGTCGCGGCGCGTGCGCTGCCGGCCGATGACCTCGAGGCGGCCCTCGCATGCGATCCCGGCATTGCCCTCCATGCCGCCGCGTTCGTGACCCTCAGCGAGGCGCGCGGGCTTCGTGGCTGCATGGGTATGCTCGACGCCACGCGGCCGGTCGCCGAATCGGTGGTCGAGGCCGCGGCCTGCGCCACCCGCACCGATCCCCGGTTCCCGCCGGTTCGACCGCACGAGCTCGAGGAGCTCGAGATCGACGTCTCGGTCCTGGGGCCGCCGGTCCGGATCGACGATCCACTCTCGTTCCGGCTGGGGGTCGACGGGATCCTGGTGGAGCGAGACGGCCGGCGCGGGCTGCTGCTCCCGGAGGTCGCGCCGATGGTGGGCTTCGACCGGGTCGAGATGCTGGACATCGCGTGTCGCAAGGCCGGGCTGCCGTCCGGGACATGGCGCGACGCCCGGACGTCGGTGTCCGCGTTCCGCACCGACCGCTTCGGTGGTCCCGCGCTGGTCGCGAATGATGCCGCAGATTCGCCGGGATGACGCCGGGAAGGGAGAACGACGTGCGAGCGCTGGTGGTCTACGAATCGATGTTTGGCAACACCCGTGTCGTCGCCGAGGCGGTTGCCGCCGGCATCCGGACGCGGATCCCGGTCGAGATGCTCGAGGTGGGCGATGCGCCCCGGATTCTGCCGCTCGACATTGAGCTCCTGGTCGTCGGTGGGCCGACGCATGCGCACGGGATGACCAAGCGCGAATCGCGCGCCGATGCGGGACGCCGGGCGGGCGACCGGCTCGTGTCGCGGGGCATCGGGATCCGGGAGTGGCTGTCGGACCTCGAGCCGCCTGCCCGGCCCATCGCCGCCGCGGTCTTCGACACTCGGATCAAGGGCCCCGGGCTGCTCTGGGGCTCGGCCGCCAAGTCGGCCGCGGCCCTGCTCGCGGGGTCGTTCACCCTCGTCCGCGGCCCGGAGAGCTTCCTCGTCGATGGCCCGACGGGCCCGCCGTTCGATCGCCTCCTGCCGCGCGAGGTCGAGCGGGCTCGCGCCTGGGCGGCGGACCTGACCGCGACGCTGCCAGGTCCGGTCGGAGTCGCTTAGCCCGGCGCTCGAATCGGGCCGAGAACGCGGGGGACCCGGCCGGGAAACCCGGCCGGGTCTTGGGGGGGGGTCTTGGGGGGCCGCCGGCGTGTCGTCCGGCCCTAGAGGCTGGCGACCGACAGCTGCGCGGCCGGGAAGACAGCCGGCGTGTCACACAGGATTTGATAGCCGCCGACGGTGTAGTCGACTCCGTCGGAGCCATGCTTCACGCCCTCCACCGTGTAGAGCATCGTCCCGGCGCCGCTGATCCAGGCGGCCGTCTTCTGGTACACCCAGTCGGGAACGTCCTCGGCCACGTTGTCGCCACCGCTGTACTCGATGGAGTCGAGGAGCATCTGGTAGGTCGTCCCCGGCTCGACCCCGTAGACCATGAGATACGAGCCCGCGACCTGCTGGTCGGGCACGTACTCGAACCGCACCACGGTCCCATCCGGGATCACGGTCGGACCAACGTAGGCGCAGGTCTCGCCGTCAAACGTGACCTTGACGCTCAGCCCCGGTGTCGTCGACGTCGGCGCGGGTGTTTCGGCAGTCGTTGGCGTCGGTAGAGGCGTTGGCTCGACGCTCGGTGCTGCGCTGGGCGCAGGTGATGTGCCCGACGAGCAGGCGGCCAGCATGACCGCGAGCAGGCCGGCCACGAGATGCCTCGTCCGCATCATGTGACCCCTTTCAGCCTCGCTACCCGTCCTCCACTGGCCGGATCAGCGGCGCCACGATGTGCCCTGCGCATGAGCGCCGGCTCAGCGATCGTCGAGCGATCGATGAGCGGCCTCGTCGCGTGCTGCTGCGGGTCAAGGAGACGCCTCGCGACGCACCTGCTCCAGCAGGTCGATCTCGCTGGCGATGGCGACGTCTGGGGAGCCTGCCGGGATCCCGGCGACGCGCATGGCGGACTCCGGGAACGCAATCACGCCGAGGGCCCGCGGCATCCGGTCGGACGCGTCAACCAGGAATGTGCCTGCCGTCACCGCCGATTCCACGAGGCCGGCCATGTCCCGCTCGGTGATGGTCCGCGTCGCCCCGGCACCCGGGGACGCGAGCGGGACCAGCCCACTTCCCGAATCCTCGCTGATCAGCCGGCCCGCGAACTCGGTGCCGAGCAGGTAATGCACGAAGGCCCGGACCTCGGGCCGGTCACGAAGCACGACGAGCGTGTACGCACGCCCACGCAGCTCGTTCGCATCTTCGGCGCGGACTGGAAGGCGGACCGGGGTGAGGTCCTCGCGATTGCTCTCTTCCCACGTCGCCCGCTGATCGCCGCTCGCGTGGATCAGCCAGCAGTCGGGCAGCTCGCCTGAGCCCATCTGGAGCGCTGCCCACGCCGCCGGCGTCCGGACAGCCGTCTCCGGGCCGCCGAGAAGGGCGCCGGTCTGGTGGATCAGCGCGTGATAGCGGCGATACGCAGTCTCGATGGCGAGGGTGAAGCCGCTCCGACCCGACGCCCAGGAGTCAAAGCCCGCCGGCGTCAACTCATCGAGGACGAGGTCCTCGATGAGGTCCGCGCCGTAGGCCCCATCGTGCTCACCTCCAAGGAGGCCGAGACACCACGGCGTGCGACGATCCTGGATCATTCGCTCGACGAGCTGCTCCAGCGCCTGCCAGGTGGCCGGTGGCTCGTAGCCCGCGGCGGCGAACGCGTCGGCCGGGTACCACAGCAGACCGGAGGCCGTCGCCGCGATCGGAGCACCGACGAGGCGCGCGGCCGTGCCGTCCGAGGCGCCGGCCGACGCCTGGACCCGGCCGAGATCGGCCAGCGGCCCCGCCTCGAGCATCGCGAGGTCGGCCGGCGACAGGACCTCGTCCAGCCACAGCAGCAAGCCCGCACGAGCCAGGTCAGCGACATCCCCCGGGCGAGCAAGGATGGCAACGTCTGCCTGCTCGACCCCGCCTCGAGGATCGCCGGTGCCGTCGTCATCCGTGATGGAGATGGCACCGTCCTTGGCCGCATAGTCGGCCAGCGCACTGGCAAGATCGGCGGGCACCTGCGAGAAGACCCGCAGGCTCACGCCTCCGATGCCCTGGGCGGCGAGATCGGTCATCGCCACCTGGCCCGTGGCGGTCATGACCCGGAGATCGGCGTCAACCCAGCGTCGATCTGCGGCCGGACAGGCCGGCTGGTGCAGGTAGGTGCGGCATTCGTCAACGGTGAGCGAGCGCCCGGCGGCGGTCTCGGCGAGCTCGATCAGGTCGCTGGTCGGCAGCAGATAGACGCCGCGGGCGCCGTTGGGGGGCGGCGCCAGTCGCACCGCAACAGGGACATCGCTCGACGGGTACGGGATCCTGGCCCGTTGAACGGCCCAGTGCAGCGCATCGAGCGCCTCCTCCGTGATCCACCCCCGGTCGGCCGTCGCTCGCGCCGCCTCGACGGCCAGCAGCAGGGCCAGCGTCGGATCGGTGTCGAGGCGCCCGTTCGCGGCGACCGCCAGCTCGCGCGCCGTGGCGATCGCTCGATCCTCGCGGGCGCCCTCCCCCTGGCGCCAGACGACGGCGAGCAGCGCCGAGACCCCGATGACGCCGGCAAGGAGCACGGCCACGAGTGCCCGGAGCCTCGTCGACGCCCGGCGCTCGAGCCGATACTCCTGGTCGCGGCGGTCGTGCTCGGCCTGCTCGGCCCGCCGGCGCTCGACCAGGCTCGCCTCGAGCAGCTCGCGCTCGAGCGCGTCGAGACGGATGTCGGTGGCGGCGCTCCAGGCCTCGAACAGGTCGAGGCGGCTCCCGGACAGGAGGAACCCGGGATCCCGGTTCGTGGCTTCCCACTCGGCGGCCGTGGCGCTCAGCCGCGCCTGCATCCAGAGCGCCTCCTCTGCCTCCTGGATCCACCCGGCGAGTCGCGGCCAGTGCGTCAGCAGGGCTTCGTGGGCCGGCTCGACGGTTGCTCGGCCGGTCCGCGGATCACGGTCGAAGGCCAGCAATCGCCATCGTCCGAAGGCCTCGAGCACGGCGTCGACACGCTCGGGTGTCGCCTCGATCGAGCGCAGGTCGTCCACCACGACCCGTCGGGCAGCCACGGTTCGCCCTTCGCCGACGGCGGTCATCCGCAGGAACAGCTGGCGGGCGACGTCGCGAGCCGGTTGATCGAGTGACGCGAAGACCGCCTCCGCCCGCCGACCGACAGCGCCGGCGACCCCCCCGATCGCCGCGTAGAACTCGCGACTGAGTCGCTGCCCATCGGCCCGCTCGAACAGCTCCGTCAGGGCGAACTGGAGGAGCGGGAGCGCCCCAGGTCGGTCGACCACGTCCACCTCGAGGTTCGCCGCCAACCCGGGCTCGAGCTCGACGCCGACGGCCGACGCCGGCCGCACGATCGCCCTCTCGAGCTCGTCGCGGGTCAATGGGGTCATCACCTCGATGCCGTCCCGGATGAGCACCCCGAGCTCGGCGCTGAGCAGCGGCCGATCGAACCAGTCGGCTCGCAACGAGGTGATGACGACCGGACGTGGCGGGGGGCCGGTCAGCGCGGCGGCGATGCCGCGGAGGAACCTGGTGGGTTCGGCGGGATCGGTCGCAAGCGCGAACAGCTCCTCGAGCTGGTCGATGACGAGGAGCAGCCGGCGCGGGCCAGCGGCGGCCGCCCGGGTGAGCGCGCCCGTGATGTCCGCCACCTCGGCCCCCGACGCCGTGCCCTGCGGGTCCGTGGCGACCGTGTCCAGCGCCCGCAGCAGCGCCTCCTTCGGGCGGCTGCCCGGCAGCATGACTGCGACGCGCCATGCTTCGTGACCGGACGTCGGCGCCCGCAGCAGCGGCAGGAGCCCGGCCCGGATGACGCTGGACTTCCCGCTCCCACTGGGGCCGACGAGCAGCAGCAAACCGCCCGCCCGCGACACCGCCTCGAGGCGCTCGACCAGCCGCTCCGCGAACAGCTCGCGCCCGAAGAAGTCACCCGCGTCCGCCTCGCCGAATGGCCGCAGGCCCTTGTATGGGTTGCGCGGGCGGGAGGAGGGCCGGGCAACATCGAGCGTCGCGTCCTGGCGCAGGATCGAGAGCTCGAGCGCCTGGAGCTCAGGTGACGGGTCGATGCCCAGCTGGTCGGCAAGGATCCGGCGACCCTCCTGGTACACGCGCAACGCGTCGGCCTGGCGGCCGGCGCCGTACAGGGCGCGCATGAGCTGGACCCGCAGGTGCTCACGCAGCGGCTCCTCGGCCACGAGGGACTCCAGCTCGCCCGCGACGTCGCGACCACGACCGAGCGAGAGGTCCGCCTCGAAGCGATCCTCGAGCGCGCGCAGCCGCAGCTCGCGCAGGCGGGCGATCTCCGGCTGTAGGAATGCGTTGTCCGCGAGGTCCTCGAACGGTTCGCCCCGCCACAGGGACAAGGCTTCGCGCAGCTGCGCCGCAGCCTTGGCGGGCTCCTCGACGAGCCCTTCGTGACCCTCCCTCGCCAAGCGCTCGAACCGGGCCGCGTCGATTGCGTCAGACTCGATCCGCAGAGCGTAGCCGCCGGCCTCGGTCGTGATCGGGCCCCGACCGTTGGCGGCCCCGCGAACGTCACCTGGTCCGGATTCCAGCGCCGCCCGCAGCCGCGACACATGGAACGCGACGCTGCCGGCGCCGCTCTCCGGCGGCGAATCGCCCCACAGCGCGTCGAGAATGCGCTCGGTCGAGACGGCCCGACCGACATGGACGAGCAGCAGCGCGAGCAGCGCGCGCTGACGCGGAGACGCGATCGCGCTGGCTCGGCCCTCCTCGACGACCTCGAGCGGGCCGAGGATCCGGATCTCCATCGGGCGCCCTCGCTGCGTGATCCGGCGGCGTCCGTTGCCGAGCCTAGGACGGCGGCAGCGGCGTGGTCTACGGCCGTCCGGCCTGTCGGACGGTCCTCGATGGGAGGTCATGCCCGCGGCGGGGGATATATGGCCGCCGCGCCCGGCCGGGCGGACCGGCAGCTACCCCTGGAGCAGCGGCGCGACCTGCTCGGGGGTTCCAGCGATCGTTCGCTCCGGAGGGCCGCGAGCGGGTCGATCGCTCGCTCGGTCGCTCGCTCGATCGGTGATCGCTCCTCGATCAAGGGGAGCCGGGCGCACCCTGGATCGACGGACCGCGACGAACCACGGACGGCTCCGCGCGTCCTCGGCGGTATGGTGGCCGGATGCACGCCGCCCAGCCCGTGGAGCTCGAGCCGCTGACGCGGGAGCAGATCCTGGTCACCACGGGCGTCATGGCCGCGATCGCGGTCGCGGCCCTCGACTCCACGGTCGTGGGCACGGCGATGCCCACGATCATCGGCCAGCTGGGCGGCCTGTCCGAGTACGCGTGGGTGTTCAGTGCCTACCTGCTTGCCTCGACGACGACCGTCCCGCTCTACTCGCGGCTGGCCGACATCTACGGCCGCAAGCCCGTGTTCATGTTCGGTCTCGTCCTGTTCGTGACCGGCTCGGCGCTGTGCGGCCTGTCGAGCTCGATGCTCGAGCTGATCGCGTTCCGGACGCTCCAGGGCCTCGGTGCCGGTGCCGTCCAGCCGATCTCGTTCACGATCGCGGGCGACATCTTCTCTCCGGCGCGCCGCGCCCGGATGCAGGGCGTCTTCTCCGGCGTGTGGGGCGTGTCGGCGATCGTGGGACCGGCGCTCGGGGGTGTGATCACGAGCACGGTCGGCTGGCCGTGGGTGTTCGCGATCAATATCCCGGTCGGGCTGGTCGCGGGCACGATCATCTGGCTCACGTTCCGGGAACGGTTCGAGCGCCACCCACACCGGATCGACTGGGCCGGGGCGGTCCTGCTCACGGCGTCGATCGTGCTCCTGCTGTTCGCCGTGTCCGAGGGCGGCGACCTGTTCGGCTGGACCTCACCGATCGTGGCCGGGATGCTGCTCGCGTCGGCCGCGCTGCTGGTGCTGTTCGTGCGCCAGGCGAGACGGACCGCGGAGCCCCTGGTCGACCTCGATCTGCTGCGCGCGCCGATCATCCGGGCGGGCCTCGGCATCGGAACCCTGGCGGGCGTGGTGATGTTCGGCGTGACGACCTACGTGCCGCCGATGGTGCAGGGCGTCCACCGGGGCACGCCGGTGGAGGCAGGGGCGGCGGTGGCGGCGATGTCGATCGGATGGCCGATCGCATCGGTGGTCGCGGGCCGGCTGCTGGTCCAAGTCGGCGCCCGGCCGCTCGTGCTGGCCGGCACGCTGATGCTGGTGGTCGGAACGCTGCTCACGACCCAGCTGGAGCGGTTCGACGCCCTGTGGTACGCGATGGTGGCCTGCGCCGTGACCGGCGCCGGGATGGGGCTGTCGTCGACCACGATCCTGGTGGTGGTTCAGGGCGCGGTGGCATGGCGGCGGCGGGCGGTGGCGACGGGCCTCGTCCAGTTCAGCCGGACCATCGGTGGCGCGGTCGGGGTGGGCGTCATGGGCGGCCTGCTGACAGCGTTCGTGGGCGGCGCGTCATCCGCGATCCTCGACCCGATCGCCCGCAGCCAGCTGCCCGCAGCAACGCTCGAGGCGGGACGGGCGTCGCTCGCCGCGGGCCTGGGCGTTACCTACTGGCTGATGGCGGTCACCGCCGCCGCGTCGCTCATCCTCGCCCTGCGCTCGATGCCCGACGTCTCGCTGGGCCACGAGATCGAGGGCGACGCGCGGGTGCCCCAGGCCGGCTGAATCGCCCGACAGCGGATCCGCGGCCAGGGCGCCGACCAATGCGCACGCTCAGTCGTCCGGGACCTGGCGAACGACCTCGCGGTAATGCCGGTGGATCAGCAGGGTCAGCGGGACGACCAGCAGCCACGAGGCCATGGCCGGGACGGGTCCCGCGACCAGCGCGATGGGGATCGAGACGACGAACAGTGCCGGGACACGCAGCAGCTCGACCGTCACCCAGCGACCGTGGCGCCGCCGGATGCGCTCATCCGCGATCTCAGGGCGCGAGATCGCATACACCCACAGCGCCGTCTGGCTGAGACCCGTCGCGACCTGCACGAGGGCGTAGAGCACGACCGCCGTTGGTGCCGGATCGTGCTCGCCGAGGACGGCGGCGGCAAACGGCTGCAGGGCGATCCAGAACAGAAACACGAGGTTGAGCCAGATCAGGCGACCGTTCATCCGGTGGACGGCGCCGAAGATCTCGCGGTGGCTGGTCCAGTAGGCGGCGATGACGAAGAAGCTGATGACGAAGGCGAGGAACGGCCCCGGGATCTGGGCCAGCCGCGTCAGGGCCGCTTCCAGACCACCGGCGGTGACGTCGGTGACGCGGAGGTCCAGGACGAGGAGCGTGAGGGCGATCGCGAACACCGCGTCCGACAGGAACACGGCCCGCTCGTACTTGAGCGTCCGGACCTGCTCGGCACTGATGCCCACGAACTCCGGCCTGTCGGCCCCACGCGTGGGGGCAGGCTCGGGCTCGCGGGCGACGTCAGGCTGCTCGGGCGAGGTCACCTCTCGGGCGGGCTCTGTCACCTCGGGCGAGCTCGGCCCTTCGGCAGGCAAGCGTCCCGGGGCGGGATGCGGGGACCCGGGTGCCGTCACGCCGGACGGGCCCCGCCGGCGAGTGCGGTGTCTCCCGCCCGACCCGCCAGGTAGCCGCCGAACAGGATCACCCAGACGACAACCGGGTACACGATCCAGCGCTCGATGCCACCGACGCCCATCGGGCTCATCGGGTGGGCATCGCCCAGCAGCAGGTACGAGACGAGCACCGCGAGCGTGATCGTCCCGAGCGTCACCGGCAGCCAGCGGAACGGGCCCGACACGACGCGCGCCGACGTGATCGCGGCGACGCCGCCGGCCACGAACGTGACCATGGCACAGATCGCATGCGGGGCGCCCGTGTTGCCGGGAAACACGCCCACTCCGAAGGCGGCGATGCCCAGCACGGCCATCGGGATCGTCACGGAGCGGCGGCCGAATGCGCGGTGGACGAACCAGGCACCGGCGGTGATGAGCACGCCGACGACCAACATCGAGCCATCGAAGATGGTGGCCGAGGGCTGAACGACGATGCTGTTCGGGGGCCTGGTCCCCCCGAGATCGCTGATCTCGTTGGTGCCTGTCGAGTAGGTCCCGGGGTAGAGCGCCTCGGCGCTGATGATCCCGAGCAGGATCACGGCGCCCGCGACCGCCAGCAGCGATCCGCCGGCCACCAGGTCGGTCGCAGCGTTCCAGGCCGTCGTCGATCGACGGCCAACGGCGCGAATGGAACGCTCGGCCATCCCTCTTCACCTCCCACAATGCGGGACACCCAGCGGGCAGTGTCACCCGGATGCGTTGGGCCGGCACATGGCATCCGCCCTGTTTGCCAGATGCCGTTGCGACCGCCGATGGACCGAACCGCTCCCGGCCCCCCGCCGTGATCGAGGATCAGCTCACCTGCACCTGCTCGTCGACGATCACGCGGACCCGGCCGCTGACGTGGGCCATCGAGTCCGTGGCGACATCGCGTCCGATGTCGCTCGCATAGGCAGCATCGAAGGCGTCCTTGGTGTCGAACCACAGCTCGGACACGCCGTCGAACGGAGCCTGCTCGTCCTCGACCACGTCGAACACCAGGCGCCGGACCTCCGGCAGCTGGCGGGCGAGGGGAGCGTGCTCCCCGAGCCACCAGGAGCGGAACGCCTCGCGGGTCATGCCCTCGCGCCTGGTCAGCAGGATGATCGCCTTGAACATCGAGTCCTCCTGGTCAGGCGGGCTTTCGGGTACGCGCCAGCGGGCGACCGCCCGACGCGACGACCACGCACACGACCATCTCGTCGGCTCGCGGCGCATCGGGGATCGCGATCTCCGCGGCATCCATCTCGTCGAAGCTCCAGATGTCGTCCTTGTTGGTGAGCGGCATCGTGATCGCAGCGCCCGCGCCGGCAACCTTCTTGGTCGAGGGGATGATCGCCGCCCCACCGCCGACTGCGGCTCGGACGGGCGCACCGAAGCGGGGATGGAGCACCGCCGCGGCATGCTCGAGCTCGCCGCCCAGCCCGATGATGGCGCCCTTGCCGTAGGCTGCCGGCGAGACGTTGGGGCCCAGCGCCGCCACGGCGCGGCCGGCCAGCACGCCGGACACCTCGGCGCCCAGCGCCTCCAGCTCGGCCAGATCGTCGACGAACCTGCCCGCAAGCGGGTTACGCAACACCGCGGCTGCAACCGCCACTCGCGTCGCCGGGACCACATCGCGCCCCGCGGAGCGATGCGTCTCGACCAGCTGGACCACGATCTTCCGGAGCTCCACCGGCGACCTCCTGCTCCTGGGACGCTGCGATCTCCAACGCTACCGCGATCGGGATGCAAGGGCATCGGGTTGACGCGCCTGGTCGTGGCCTGGATCCGTGAGGGCGAGCCGGCTGCCGGGGGACGGGCGACGATCAGAACGCGCGGCGCAGCACGATCAGGCCGAGCAGGACCACGACCACGATCAGCAGCAGCGTCTCGGGCGACAGCGACGAGATGGTGTCGACCGCGTTCGACACGAAGGCCGCGGCATTGGCGCCGACATCCTGCGTGCCACCACCACCGCCACCCCCGGCGACGCCCGTCGCCTGGCCGACGCCCTGTCCGTACTCGAGCATGGCCGCATCATCGCACGTGCCGCCAAGGGCGCAGGCTGGTGGGGCACGACCGGGTGGGGCCGTCCAGGCGAGGCGCCGGTCAGCGCGCGGCGTCGGCGCGTGGTTTCCGCGCGCGTGGGCTCGCGCTGCCCGGTGGCCGCGCGAGGTCGGCCTCGGTGGCGGAGGGCTGGTCCATGGCTGAGCGACCTCGCCCGCGGCCGATCGTTCGGACGACCGTGCGACCGATGCCGGCCGCCTTGGACGCGTACATCGCTCCGTCGGCCGCCGCGACCAGCCGCTCCGCGTCGATCGATCCCGGTCGCGACCAGGCGATGCCCACGCTTGCCCTTGGCACGAGCTCCGTGTTGTCGATGACGGCCGGCTGCCCGATGACCTGCTCGATCCGGCGCCCGATGCGACGAACGGCCGCGCGGTCCGGCACGTCGGGGCAGACGACCAGGAACTCATCCCCGCCGAGGCGTCCGACGACGTCGCCCGACCGGGTCGCGGCACGCAGTCGGTCGGCGATCAGGACCAGGAGGCCGTCACCGGTGGCATGTCCGTGTCGATCGTTGATCGCCTTGAACTGGTCGATGTCCACGAAC
>Ga0315540_10000141_pt1 | contig 37918 bp, 34 predicted proteins | sample SalMarSW160110MG_FD_203677 | JGI IMG/M metagenome (GOLD analysis project Ga0315540, IMG submission 203677) | Salt marsh sediment microbial communities from the Plum Island Ecosystem LTER, Massachusetts, United States - Salt Marsh Sediment SW1601-10 ...
GTCCACGATCGCGCTGCATGGTGGGTAAGGTTTTGCGACAGGCTTTTAGTTAGCGGTTCTTCGACGGTGGCCGTAGCTCAACGGTAGAGTCCTGGATTGTGATTCCAGTTGTTGTGGGTTCGAGTCCCATCGGCCACCCCATTTCATCGCTCGTCTCGTCGCCTTTTGGCGGGTCTTAATGGAGGCTCCGCCGAGCTGAGCGGAACGAGATCTTTGCGCTTGAGGACGAACACGTGGCCCGGGCCGGCACTGGTCTCCGGCCAGGCGAACGGGACCGAGGGATAGGCGCGCTCGAGTACCCGCCGGTTGTGCCCGATCTCGCACACCAGTAAACCGCCCGGCCGCAAGTGCTCTGCGGCGATTGCGAGGATCTTCCTTACCAGGGTGAGTCCGTCGGTGCCGCCGGCAAGGGCAAGTGCCGGTTCGTGCCGGTACTCACGCGGCAGTGCGCGCATCGACGCTGCGTTCACGTAGGGGGGGTTGCACACTATCAAATCGTAGCGGCGGTCCTTCAGACGCGAAAAGATGTCCGAACAGACGAGGCGAATGCGGCGCCCGAGACGATAGCGCGCGACGTTGCGGCGCGCGACCGCGAGCGCTTCGGGCGACAGGTCGGCGGCATCCACGCGTGCTGCGGGAAAAGCCTTGGCGAGCAGAACTGCAAGGCAGCCGGATCCGGTGCAGAGGTCGAGCGCGTCCCGAACCGGACGCTGCAGCCAAGGTTCGAAGCGTTCCCGCATCAGCTCGGCGATGAACGAGCGCGGGATGATGACCCGCCCATCGACGTAGAAGCTGTATTCGCCCAGCCACGCTTCGTGCGTCAAGTACGCGACCGGGATCTTTTCGCGAACACGCCGCTCGACCAGCGCCAAGACGCGGCGCTTCTCGCCCGGCGCCACGATTCGCTGCTGGTACGGGCCCAGGTCATCCAGCGGCAAATGAAGCGTGTGAAGAATGAGGTAGGCCGCGTCATCGTGCGCATTGTGGGTGCCGTGTCCGTAATGCAGGGACGCGCGCTCGAGTCGGCAAACGAGATCGCGGAACAACCCGCCTACTGTCGCAGGCTCGGTCGGCGGCATTTGGGCGCTAAGGGAGAAGGGCCCTGAGAACGTCGATGTAGATCCGGGGCAGTTGCTCCAGCGCCGCGAGCTCGATGTTTTCGTTCAACTTGTGAATGCTCGCGTTGACGGGGCCCAACTCGACAATCTGGGGGCAGATCTGCGCAATGAAGCGGCCGTCGGACGTTCCGCCCGCCGTGGAAAGCTGGGGCGTGCGCCCGGTATGCTCGAAAACGACGCGCTTGACGACGTCGACCAGCTCGCCGCTGCGCGTTACGAACGGTTGTCCCGAAAGGCTCCACCGGATGTCATAGTCCAATTTGTATCGGCGCAGAACATCCTCTAGCCGTTGTTTCAGCGATTGCTCGCTGCTCTTGGCGCAGAAGCGGAAATTGAATTCGATTTCAATCGAGTCCGGAATGACATTGTTGGCGCCCGTGCCGCCATGGACGTTCGAAACCTGCCAGGAGGTGGGAGGAAAGTGTTCGTCGCCCTCGTCCCAGCGCGTCGCGACCAGTTCCGCCAGCGCTGGCGCGACGAGATGAATCGGATTGCGCGCCAGATGCGGGTAGGCGATGTGCCCTTGAACGCCACGAACCGTAAGTCGACCGGAAAGCGAACCGCGTCGACCGTTCTTTATCGAGTCGCCCAGAGCCTCGACCGACGACGGCTCGCCCACAATACAGTAATCTATCAATTCGCCGCGCTGCCTCAGCTTATCGACGACGCGCGCAGTTCCATCGACCGAGGGACCTTCCTCGTCAGACGTGATGAGGAGTGCGATCGACCCGGTGTGGCCCGGGCGCTCGCGCGCGAAAGCCTCCGCGGCGGTCACGAACGAAGCGATCGACGACTTCATGTCGGCCGCCCCCCGCCCATAGAGCCGGCCATCACGCGTCGTCGGCAAAAACGGGTCGGAAAGCCATTGATCGAGTGGGCCGGGCGGCACGACGTCTGTGTGCCCGGCAAAGCACAGAAGCGGAGGGACGCGGCCGCGCCGAGCCCAGAGATTGCTGACTTCGCCGCAACGGATGGTCTCGCACGCGAATCCGGCCGCGGCCAATCGCGTGGCGATCAATTCCTGGCAGCCCGCGTCATTCGGGGTCACCGAGCGACGCGCGATCAAGTCTTTCGCAAGTTGGAGGGTATCCCGCACTATTGCCGCAGTCACGACATGTCGATCTTGATGTCCCTGAACTGGGTAACATCGGTCGTGCGGGAGTAGGGGTCCTCGTCGGGGTCGTGTTCGTCGGACGGAAGCGGTTCGGGCGAAGTTTCGGGGGTAGCCTGGTCGGACGTCACCTCCCCCGCGGTAGCCTGATTAATCAGCCAAAGCATGTTTGTGGCGGAGTCCGCATTCGACATGGCTTCGTCCTGGGTGATGTGACCGTCCATGAACAGACGAAAGAGCGCCTGCTCGAACGTCTGCGATCCTGGCGCCATGCTTTTTTCGAGTGCTTCCTTGATCTCGTTGATCTCGCCCTTTTCAATCAACTCCTGGACGTGGCGCGTATTGAGCAGTACTTCCACCGCGGCGGCCCGCCTGCCCGTCTTGGTGCGCACGAGCCGTTGCGAGATGACGGCTTGGAGCGTGGCCCCGAGGTCCAACAGCAGACTCGGCCGATTCTCGAGCGGATAGAAGTTGATGATGCGATTCATCGCGTGATAGCTATTGTTTGCGTGCAGCGTCGCAAGGCAAAGGTGGCCCGATTGGGCGTATGCCAGCGCCATCGCCATCGTTTCCTTGTCGCGAATCTCGCCGATCAAGATGCAATCCGGGGCTTGCCGCAGGGCATTCCTTAGCGCCACCCAGAAGGCTTTGGTGTCGGTACCGATTTCGCGCTGGTTGACGATCGATTTCTTGCTCTTGAATATGTACTCGACTGGATCCTCGAGCGTCAGTATATGTCCCGTCTGGAGGGAGTTCCGATAGTCGAGCATTGCGGCTAGCGAGGTGGACTTGCCGGAACCCGTGGCGCCGACCATTAGCATCAGGCCGCGCTTCTGCATGATCACTTCTTTCAGAATCGGCGGCAGGCCGAGACTGTCCAGGGGAGGGATGACGCCTGGGATATAGCGCACCACGACCGCCGGCGTCTGCTTCTGGCGGAATGCGCTGATGCGAAAGCTGCCGACACCCTCGAAGGTATATCCGGTGTTCAGCTCCATTTCCTCTTCGTACTCACGAATCTGCTTATCCGCGAGAATTTCATACAGGAGCTGCTTGACGGTTTCCTCCGTCATGATGGTCTGATTTACCGGCATGGACACGCCGTTAATCTTGATGTTGATCGGCGCACCGACCGACAGGAAGATGTCCGAGGCGTTCTTCTCCGCCATCAATTGGAACAAACGCTTAATCGCCGACATGACTACCCCCTGCAATCTTACGGCAACAGTCTAATCGCCCCGCAATAGCTCATTCAGACTCGTCTTCGCTCGAGTCTTTGCGTCGACCTTCTTGACGATTACTGCGCAATACAGCGCGCAACTGCGATCACCCGACGGCAAGGTGCCGGGCACGACCACCGAGCCCGAAGGGACGCGCCCGTAAATGATCTCACCGCTTTCCCGATCGAAGATCCTGGTGCTCTGTCCAATAAACACGCCCATCGAGATCACGCTGTTTTCCTCGACGATCACGCCTTCGACCACTTCCGAGCGCGCGCCGATGAAGCAATTGTCTTCGATGATTACCGGATTGGCCTGAAGAGGCTCCAGTACCCCACCGATGCCAACGCCTCCCGAAAGATGCACGTTTTTGCCGATCTGGGCACAAGACCCCACGGTCGCCCAGGTATCGACCATCGTTCCTTCGTCGACGTAAGCGCCTATGTTTACGTAGGACGGCATCAGCACCACGTTGCGGGCGATAAACGATCCGCGGCGCACCATGGCCGGCGGAACGACGCGAAACCCGCCTGCATCGAACTTGGCCGCATCATAGTCGGCGAACTTGGATGGGACCTTGTCGAAATAGCGGCTTGCCCCGCCTTCAAGCAAGCGATTGTCTTCAATTCGGAACGACAGCAGTACCGCCTTCTTGATCCACTGGTGGGTGACCCAGTTGCCGGCGTTCTTTTCGCATACTCTCAGCCGTCCCGCATCCAGCGCCGCCATCACGTGCTCGACGGCTTCGCGAAGTGCCTCTGGTGCGGTCGAGGGATTGATCGTTGCGCGATTTTCCCAGGCTTCGTCGATCGTCTTTCGTACGGATTCCATGATTTCTCAGAGTGTACGGGCAAATTGGCTCACGCGTTCCGCGGCCTCGATGCATTCGGCGAGTGGTGCAACGAGCGCCACGCGCACCCGGTAGTGTCCGGGATTTCCGCCCTGAGCATCGCGCGCAAGGTAGCTGCCTGGAAGAACGAGCACATTATATTCGTGCAGCAGGCGTCGCGCGAATTCGCAGTCGTCGATCGGCGTGCGGATCCAGAGGTAGAAGCCCCCTTCCGGCATACCGGCCGCGAGGGGAGCGGTGACCAGCGGCAGTACGGCGCGGAATTTTTCGGCATACTGGCGCCGGTTCTCACGCACGTGCTGTTCGTCGCGCCATGCGGCGATCGAGGCCTGCTGTACGGTCAGGCTCATCGCGGAGCCGTGGTAGGTCCGGTAGAGGAGAAAGTCCCGCAGCAGCTTTGCGTCGCCTGCAACGAAACCCGAGCGCATGCCCGGGGCATTGGAGCGCTTGGAAAGGCTCGAGAACACGACCAGCCTGGGGTAGCCTTTTCGGCCGAGGCGATGCGAGGCTTCGAGCGCGCCGAGGGGCGGCCTGGCTTCGTCGAAGTACAGCTCGGAATAGCATTCGTCCGACGCGATCGCGAAACCGTGGCGCTCCGACAGTTCGAACAGCAGCTTCCAATCCTCCAACCGCATGACGCTTCCGCTGGGGTTGGCCGGCGAACAGGCGTAAACCAGCTGGACGTTGCGCCACTCGGCGGCCGGCAAAGTGTCGTAGCGCACGCGGAAGCCGGATCGCTCGTCTGCGTTGAGATACAAAGGGGTGGCGCCGGCCAGGATCGCCGCGCCTTCGTAGATCTGATAGAACGGATTGGGGCAAACGACCTTCGCATTGCCGCTCAGAGGGTCGACCACGGACTGCGCGAATGCGAACAAGGCCTCCCGCGAGCCGTTCACTGGCAACACCTCGGTCGCCGCGTCGACGGGCGGAAGCGCATAGCGGCGCCCGAGCCATTCGGCGATCGCCTCGCGCAGCGCCGGCGTCCCCACCGTCGCCGGGTAGGCGGCAAGCCCGTCGAGCGCGCCGGTCAGCGCTTCGCGGATCAGCGCAGGCGTCGGGTGCTTGGGCTCGCCGATCGACAAGTTGATCGGCCGCAGATCCGGGTTCGGCTTGATGCCGTCGAGCAGCGCGCGCAGCTTCTCGAAAGCATATGGCTGCAGCGCAGCGAGACGGGGATTCATCGCCGCGGTTCAGCGCCGGGCAAGGCGTCGAGCTGAACGGATGGCGGTGGTCGCCAGCCGCGCTTTCGGTGTTCGGCGATGACCGTGGTAAAGAGGCCGCCGCGCACGTTGAAGCGTGCGGTCAGGCGCATGTAGCGCGGGCGGACGGAATGCACGAGGTCGTCCAGGATCCGGTTGGTCACCGCCTCATGGAAAGCGCCCTGATCGCGGAAAGACCAGATATAGAGCTTGAGCGATTTCAGCTCCACGCATGCGCGCTCGGGCACATAGTCGAGCGCCAGCACGGCGAAGTCTGGCTGTCCGGTGATCGGGCAGAGACAGGTGAATTCCGGGATTTCCACGTGGATGCGAAAGTCACGTCCGGGATTCGGATTGGGGAAAGTCTGAAGAGCCTTGCCAGAGGGGCGCGATGCCATTTTTTGCCAGCGGGGAATGGGCGAAAGCCTGTGCGAAAATGGTATCATGCCGAACGTTTTTTCTGGCGGTGTTTCCCTCGCGCCGCACCTTAATTCTTCTCGAATTCGATAACGCTCCGTGCGCCTTACGCAGATCAAGCTTTCCGGTTTCAAGTCGTTCGTCGACCCTACATCCATTCACGTGCCGGGACAGCTGGTCGGCATCGTGGGGCCGAACGGCTGCGGTAAATCCAACGTGATAGACGCCGTGCGCTGGGTACTCGGCGAGTCACGTGCTTCGGCATTGCGCGGCGATTCGATGCTGGACGTCATCTTCAATGGTTCGGTGAATCGCAAGCCGCTGGCGAGAGCGAGCGTCGAGTTGCTGTTCGACAATTCGCAGGGGCGTGCCGCCGGGCAGTGGTCCCAGTATGCCGAGATCTCGGTCAAGCGCGTGCTGCAGCGAGACGGGGAATCGTCGTACCACATCAATAATTCGCATGTGCGGCGGCGCGATATCACGGACATGTTCCTCGGCACCGGTTTGGGGCCGCGCGCCTACGCGATCATAGAGCAAGGGATGATTTCGCGCGTGATCGAGGCGAAGCCCGAAGAACTGCGGGTCTTCCTGGAAGAGGCGGCGGGGATTTCGAAGTACAAGGAAAGGCGGCGTGAGACCGAGAACCGGCTCTCGGACACCAAAGAGAATCTCGCGCGCGTAACCGACATCCGGATCGAACTCGGTTCCCAGATCGAGAAGCTGGAAGCGCAGGCGGAGGTCGCTAGCCGCTACAAGGAGCTCCAGGCCGAGCTGCAGTTCAAGCAGCAGCTGCTATGGTACGTGCGACGTCGCGACGCTGCGGCCGAGCGTGAGCGTCATACGAGAGAAATCGCCAAAACCAGCAACGAGTTGGAGGCGGAAACCGCGAAGCTGCGCGAGATCGAATCCCGCCTGGAGGCTGCCCGCGCGACGCATTACAAGGCGGGCGACGCGATGAATGCCGCCCAGGCGGCGCTGTATGGCGCCAACGCGGAAGTCGCGCGTCATGAGTCCGAGCTACGCCATGTGGAGGAGACGCGACAACGGCTCGAGAACCAACACACCGAGCGGCGCATTCAGCTCGGATCATGGCGCGAGCAGCGCTCTCAGCTCACCCAGGCGCTTCATATGTGGGCGGCGCGATCCGAGAGTGCGAAGGAGCGCGTTGCGGAAGCCCAGTCACGCTTGTCGCAGGAGAATGCAAAGCTGCCGGAGGCCGAGCAGTCGTTCCGCTCTTCACAGGAGCGTCTGAGCGAAGCCCGTGGCCGCCTGATGCAGGCCGAGAGTGGCTTGCAGATCGAGCAGTCGAACCTCGCCCATCTGGAGCGCAACATCCAATCGCTCGAGCAGCGCCGCGAACGCCTGCAGGGCGAGCTCGAGACGTTGCTCAAGCCCGACACGGATGCGATTTTGGCGCTCGATGGCCTGATCCGCGACATCGACGCCTCGATCGCGGAGGCGGAGCAGGGTATCGAGGCATTGCAGGCCGATTGTGCGCGCTTGGAGGAGCGGCAATCGTCCGCTCTGGAGCGAGTGGCGCAGGCTTCACGCGAGGCAACTGCGGCGGAAGCACAACTAGCGACCCTACGGCAGATACAGGCTGCGGCCGAGGACAATGCGCCACTGCGCGAGTGGCTCGAGACACACGGGCTCTCGGCGTTGCCGCGCTTGTGGCAGAAACTGCGCATCGAGGCAGGCTGGGAGACCGCGGTCGAGGCGGTGCTGCGCGAGCGCTTGCATGCTCTGGAACTCGCCGACCCCGCACGGATTGGGGCGCTCGCGTCGGACCAGCCTCCGGTCAAGGCGAGTATTTTCACGCATGGGACCGGCGGCGCGCATGAGCAGCTGTCGGGCCATGTCTCGCTCGCGTCAAAGGTGCACGCAGCCGACCCGGCCGTATCGGGCGCCGTGGCGGACTGGTTTGCGGGCATCTACGCAGTCGAAAACACCCCGGACGCGCAGGCGCGAGAGCAGCTACCGACGGGAGCGGTTCTGGTTACCCGGGCAGGACACCAGTTCACCCGGCACACATTGAGCTTCCACGCCCCGGATCCGTCGGACGCGGGGCTGCTTGCCCGCCAGGGCGAGATCGAGGCGCTGGAGGCGCGCTTTCGGGAGCTCGAGTCTCGCCTCGGGGAGGAACGCAGCGCGCTGGCCAGCGTCGAAGCCGAGCTGGCGCAAAAGCAGGGCGCGCTGGAGCACGCGCGAGACGCCCTTTCGGCGCGTCAGACGGACCGCCACGACAGGCAAATCGAGCTTCTGAAACTGAGCCAGGCGCAAGAACGCTACAGCGAGCGCAGCGCGCAGGTCGGCGCAGAGTTGACCGAGATCGCACGCGACGTCGACCAGAGCGGCGAGCGCTTGGTTCAATCCCAGGCCGCGGTAGGGCGCCTGGGTGAGGAAATCCGCGCTTCACGCGACGATCTGGAAGCGATCAAGGCCAATCACCTCGCGGTCGAAGTCCGGCTGGCCGATCAGCGGCGGGAGATCCAGCAAGCGGAGCGCGCATCGCAGGATGCGGTGTTCGGCGAGCGCGAATGCGCCTCTAAAATCAGCGAGATTGACAACTCGGTCCGTGTCATCGACCAGCAGATCGAAAGCGCCGAGATCGAAATCGCGAAGCTGACCGAAGAGCTGGCGCTAGACCCGGTTCCGGCCGTGCGCGTAGCGCTGGAGGAAGCGGTCGAGGCGCGTATCGCCTGCGAACGGACGCTTGCCGAAGCTCGCAACTCGGTGGAGACCGCGGCAGGCGTGTTGCGCGGATTCGAAGAGGAACGCCTGCAGATCGAAGGGCGAATCGCGCCGCTGCGCGACCGGGTGGGCGAACTGCGCCTCAAGGAACAGGCCGCGCAGATCAATCACGATCAGTTCGAACAACAGCTGCGCGAGGCTGACGCCGACGAGGCGAGGCTCGAAGGCGAAGCCGAGCGCGCGCCGCGCCCGTCGACGTTGCAAGCCGAACTGACAAGGTTGACGCAGTCGATCAACGAGCTTGGGGCGGTCAATCTGGCAGCGCTGGAGGAACTTCACAGCAGTCGCGAGCGCAAAGCCTATCTCGATTCGCAGGCTGCCGACCTGGACGAGGCCGTCAACACGCTTGAGGACGCGATCCGCCGAATCGACCGGGAGACGCGCGAGTTGCTGCGCGAAACGTTCGACAGCGTGAACCGCCATTTCGGTTCGCTGTTTCCCGCCTTGTTTGGCGGCGGCGAGGCGAAGCTGATCATGACCGGCGAGGAAATCCTCGATGCGGGAGTCCAGGTCATGGCTCAGCCGCCGGGCAAACGCAACAGCACCATCCATCTGCTTTCCGGCGGCGAAAAGGCGCTCACGGCGATCGCGCTTGTATTCGCGATGTTCCAACTTAATCCGGCGCCGTTTTGCCTGCTGGACGAGGTCGACGCGCCGCTTGACGACGCCAACACGGTGCGTTTCTGCAACCTGGTGCGCAAGATGTCGAGCCAGACCCAGTTCCTGTTCATCAGCCACAACAAGCTGACAATGGAGCTTGCCGCGCAGCTGGTCGGCGTCACCATGCCGGAATCCGGCGTGTCGCGTGTCGTCGCGGTTGACATCGACGAGGCGCTGCGTATGAGAGAGGAGCTCGCGGCCTGACGGCTTTCGGCGTCCGTCCGCGTCCAGCGGCCTGATCACATGAGCGACTTCCAGCTCGGGCTCCTGCTAATCGGCGTGCTGGCGATCGTCGGGGTGATCGTCTTCAACCGAGTGCAGGAGGGCCTTGCTACGAAGCGGGCGGAGCGCGCCTTCGGCTCGCAACACGAGGACGTATTGCTCGGTGAAACGCCACAGCGGCGGGAGCCCACCCTTGAGCCCGCAATTCGCAAAGCGAGTCCGGATCCTGGCGCGCCGACGCAAGCGCTGCCCGACGTAGCGTTGGACTACGTGATTGCATTGTCGCCGGCACGGTCGATGTCCGCCGTCGCCTTTCTGGAGGTCTGGATTCCACTCGAGCATCGGTTTGCGAATCGCGTCATGGCGGCCGGCCGCGAAGAGGCGGGAACTTGGAAGCCCATCGTGCACGGCGATCCGGCGGCCTACGTATCGTTCCAGGTCGCGCTCCAGCTGGTCTCGCGCGCGGGGGTCGTCAACGAAGGCGAATTGATCGAGTTCCGCTCCGAGGTGGAGAATCTGGCGGCGACCTTGGGCGCCTCAGCGGTTGCACCGGAAATGAAACAGGCGATGGACCAGGCGCGTGAACTCGACCAGTTCTGTGCGGATGCGGACATCCAGATAGTCCTCAATCTGATTCCCGCCGCCGGCAGCGCGTTCCCCGAGGCCAAGCTGGAGTCTGCGATCGCGGCTGCCGGGCTCGAGGGCCTGGCCGATGGGCAGCATGCCTTGCGCGATGCGCATGGCCGCGTCCTGTACACCGTGATCGCGGCCGGCGGGGAGAAAGATGGCGAGGTCGCGAAGCTGGCCTTTTCGCTCGACGTACCTCGCGTACCGGAGGTCCGAAAGACATATGAATCGCTGGTGCGCTTCGCCCACCAGCTTGCCGCCGGCCTCGGAGGCTCCCTGATCGACGACAACGGACGTCCGCTCGACGAGCAGTCGCTGGCTGCCATCGGCGCCGAACTCGATGCCGTGCGCCAGGCGCTGGAAGGGCGGGGGCTGCCTCCGGGAGGGCCTTTGGCACTGCGCCTGTTTTCGTGAGCGGCAGGCCGATGAGCGTCGCGAAATCGGTACGCGATCGTGTCGAATGGCTGCGGCAGGAGATCGAGCGGCACAATCGGCTGTACTACACGCTGGATCGGCCGGAGATCACCGACGCCGAGTACGACCGATTGTTCCGCGAGCTCGTCGAGTTGGAACAAAGGCACAAGGAACTGGCCACCCCTGATTCGCCGACGCAGCGTGTGGGCGCCGAGCCGCTGGCCGAGTTCGCCGAGGTGAAGCACCGTACGCCGATGCTCTCGCTGAGCAATGCATTCGATGTCGATGAAGTTCATGCTTTCGATAGGCGTGTGCGCGAAGCGCTCGGCCAGGACGTCGTCGACTATGCAGTAGAACCCAAGTTCGACGGCCTCGCGATCAGCGTGTCCTACCACGATGGACTGTTCGTCCAGGGCGCGACCAGGGGAGACGGCAGCACCGGCGAGGATGTCACTCCCAACCTTCGCACCGTGAGAACTCTGCCGCTGCGTCTGCCGGCCGCGGCCGATACCCGGGAGTTGGAAGTCAGAGGCGAGGTGCTCATGTTGCTGAGCGATTTCGAACGACTCAACCAGCGCCAGCGCGACGCCAGTGCGAAGGAATTCGCCAATCCGCGCAATGCAGCGGCCGGCAGCCTGCGCCAACTCGATTCGCATATCACGGCAAGCCGCGCGTTGAACTTTTTCGCATACGGGGTCGGGTTCGCCGCGAACGCCCGCTGGAAAACTCACGCCGAGACGTTGGACTGGCTCGAGTCGCTCGGATTCCGCGTGAGCGCCGAGCGCGACGTGGTTGAGGGCGTCGACGGCGTACTCCGGTATTTCGACGCCATGGGACGCAGGCGCAGCCAGCTTCCTTATGCGATCGACGGGGTCGTCTACAAGGTCAATCGCCTCGACTGGCAGCAGAGCCTGGGCTTCGTATCGCGTGCGCCGCGCTTCGCCCTCGCGCACAAGTACCCGGCCGAGGAGCAGGCCACGCGCGTGGTGGCGATTGACGTGCAGGTTGGCCGTACCGGTGCCTTAACGCCCGTTGCCCGTCTCGAGCCGGTGCAGGTCGGTGGCGTGACGGTGACCAACGCGACCTTGCATAACGAGGACGAGCTGCGGCGCAAGGACGTGCGGATCGGCGATACCGTCTTGGTGCGGCGCGCGGGGGACGTAATTCCCGAAGTGGTCTCGGTGCAGATCGAGAGGCGACCCCACGGCACGCGCCCGTTTCACATGCCGAGTAAGTGTCCGGTATGCGGCTCGGCGGTGGTAAAGGCGGAGGACGAAGCAATCGCGCGCTGCTCCGGGGGGCTTTTCTGCGCTGCCCAGCGCAAGCAGGCCCTTAGGCACTTCGCCAGCCGGCGTGCGATGGATATCGAAGGGCTCGGCGAGCGGCTCGTTGATCAGCTTGTCGATTCCGCGCTGGTCGAGACGCCGGCAGACGCATATTCGCTGAAGGCTGTGCAGCTGGCGGGCCTGGAGCGGATGGGGGAGAAATCGGCGGCAAACCTGGTCGAGGCGTTGGAGAAGTCGAAGCGCACGACGCTCGAGCGATTCATCTACGCACTCGGAATTCGCAACGTTGGCGAGAGCACTGCGCGCGACCTCGCGCGCCACTTTGGCAGCCTGGATCGCCTGCTTGATGCGGACGCCGAGACGCTCGAGCGAGTGCCCGACGTCGGCCCGGTCGTTGCGCGGTCGATCCGTCAGTTCTTCGACGAAAATCACAACCGCATCGTGATCGGCAAGCTGCGCGAGGCGGGAGTAAGCTGGACGGAAGGGGCGGGCATTCCTTCGAGAGTGCCCGACGAGGTGAAGACCTTCGTGCTCACTGGTACTCTACCGAATATGACACGCGACGAAGCGCGCGCCCAAGTCGAGGCAAAGGGGCACAAGGTCGCCGGTTCCGTATCGAAGAAGACCGATTTCGTCGTCGCGGGGATCGACGCCGGCAGCAAGCTCGAGAAAGCGCGGGCGCTCGGTGTCGTTATCCTAGACGAGGGTGAGTTCCTCGATCTGCTCAAGAGGCTATGAACGACATGCAGCCAAAGCTTCGAAAGGCGGTTTTCCCGGTTGCGGGCCTAGGCAGCCGATTTCTACCGGTTACCAAGGCGAGCCCCAAGGAAATGCTTCCGATCGTCGATAAGCCGCTCATTCAGTACGCCGTCGAGGAGGCGGCGGCGGCGGGCATCACCGACCTGATCTTCATTACCGGGCGCAACAAGCGCGCAATCGAAGACCATTTCGACAAGGCCTACGAACTGGAGACCGAGCTCGAGCTGAAGGGCAAGCAGAAGCTGCTCGACATGGTCCAAACCGTGCTCCCGGACCACTGTCGCTGCATCTACATCCGCCAGGCCGAGCCTCTGGGACTCGGACACGCAGTGCTTTGCGCCGCGCCAATCGTCGGCAACGAACCGTTCGCGGTCCTGCTGGCCGACGAATTAATGGATGCGGTCCCTCCCGCGACTGCGCAGATGGCAGCCCGCTTCGAGGCGGAGAATTGCTCGCTAATCGGCGTTTTGCCGGTGCCTCGGGAGCAGACCGGAAGCTACGGCGTCGTGAGCGTCGACGATCCGGAAGCGGAGTTGTCCCCTATCCGGGCGATTGTCGAGAAGCCGTCGCCCGCCAATGCGCCTTCGACGCTTGCCGTGGTGGGACGTTATGTCCTCACGCCGCGAATCTTCGATCTGCTCGCCCAGGCGAGACCCGGCAGCGGAGGGGAGATCCAGTTGACCGACGGCATCTCAGCGCTGCTTGGCGAAGAACGAATCCTGGCGATGCGCATGCCCGGCAAGCGGTACGACTGCGGCTCGAAACTCGGATACCTTAAGGCGAGCGTGGAGTTCGGTCTGCGACACCCGGAGATCGGGACGGAATTTGCGCGCTACCTGCGCACGCGCGCGACGTAACGGCGGGCGCTTCGGCTATACTCATCAGGTTTAGCATTCGCTAATATTCATGCGTGAGGAGGGAAATATGGCCGACAAGCTTATGATCGTAATGGTGAACACCGACCCGCGGGATCCTGCCGAGCTCGGCGCGCCATTCTTTCAGGCGACCGTGGCTGCCGCCATGGAGTATGAGGTCGAGGTTGTGCTTACTGGCCGCGCGGGCGAACTCGCGGTCAAGGGCGTGGCGGAAAAATTGCACGTCAAGGAAGGCTCGCCCAAGAGCGTTTACGATTTCATGAAGGACGCACACGAAGCGGGCGTAAAGTTCAAAGTCTGCACCCCGACACTGGAGTTGTGGGGCGAGGACCTGATTCCCGAGATCGAGGAGACGGTCGGCGGCGCATACGTGATCTCGCAGGCAATGGATGACGACGTGGTGACGTTTACCTACTGAGAATGCGCGATCCTGCGCAGGCCTGGGCCTTTCTCGAGAACTCCGACCGGATATCGAGCGCTGATGAAGTACAGGCGGCGGTCCGTCGGGTCGCCGGGGAAATCAACGGCAGGCTCTCCGAGGCCTATCCGCTGGTGCTGGTGGTGATGGCGGGTGCCGTTGTCTTCGGCGGCCAGCTTCTTCCGCTGCTGAATTTCCCGCTGGATCTGGATTACGTGCACGCCTCGCGCTACGGCAACGAGACCGCCGGCGGCGCGCTCGAGTGGCGCGTGGCGCCCCCTGCGGGCGTTCAGGGTCGCACCGTGCTGCTGCTGGACGACATCCTCGATGGCGGAACGACGCTGCTCGCGATTCGTGACCGGCTGCGCGAACAGGGCGCAACGAGGGTGTTCAGCGCGGTCCTGGTGGAGAAAGTGCTGGCCGGTGGCAAGCCGATCGACGCGGACTTCGTCGGCCTTAGAATTCCGGACCGCTTCGTATTCGGCTGCGGCATGGATGCAAAGGGATACTGGCGCAATCTTCCGGAAATTCGCGCCATGAAGGGTGCCTGATGCTGGCGATCATCGGCGGCAGCGGACTATCTCAGCTGGGCAACCTCAAAATAGAGTTGCGCAAGGTAGCGCGCACGCCGTACGGCGAACCATCGGGCCCGCTGACTTTCGGGCGTGTAGGCGGTCGCGACGTCGTCTTTCTCGCGCGGCACGGCTACAGGCACACGGTTGCGCCGCACGAAGTCAACTACCGCGCGAACCTGTGGGCATTGAAAGAGGAGAGAGTCGCCGGAGTCGTCTCGGTAGCGTCCGTAGGCAGCATCCGCAAGGATCTGGAGCCCGGCAGCTTGATGCTTCCGGATCAGATAATCGACTACACCTGGGGGCGCGGGTCGACTTATTTCGAGGGCGCGGATGCGCCCGTGACGCACGTCGATTTCACGGAACCGTATTCGCCTGCCCTAAGGCAACGGATTCGCGAGGCCGCACACCTTTGTGGGGAGCACCTGGCGGAGGGCGGTGTCTATGCCGCGACGCAAGGTCCTCGCCTGGAAACGGCGGCCGAAATAAATCGCATGGAACGCGACGGGGCGGATGTGGTGGGAATGACGGGCATGCCCGAAGCCGTGCTGGCGCGTGAACTCGGCCTGGAGTACGCGGCCATTGCGGTGGTCGCAAATTATGCGGCAGGACGCGGAGACAGTGCGCGCGGGATTTCCCTGGAGCGGATCAGCGCGGTGCTGGATGAAGCGATGGGCCGCGTGCGCAAAATCATTGAGCGCTTGGCTGGCGGATGATTCGGGAAGTCCTCAAGATGGGAAATGCGTCGTTGCTGACGGTTGCGGCGCCTGTGGAGCGCTTTTCCACGCCGGAACTCGATGCGTTGCTGGATGATATGCGGGACACGATGGCGCATCTAGACGGTGCCGGACTGGCGGCGCCGCAGATCGGCGTAGGCCTTCGCGTCGTGATCTTCGGCGTCAAGCGCAACCCACGCTATCCCGGAGTGGAGGAGGTGCCCGACACCGTCCTGATCAACCCACTCGTTGAGCCGTTCTCGTCCGAGATGGAAGAGGGCTGGGAGGGATGCCTTTCGGTGCCGGGCATGCGCGGTCTGGTGCCGCGTTACACCAAGCTTCGATATTCAGGGTGCGACGAGCGGGGCAGGCCTTTTCAGCGCGTGGCAGAAGGCTTCCACGCGCGCGTGGTGCAGCATGAATGCGACCACCTGGACGGGATTCTCTATCCGATGCGGATTCAGGATCTGAGTAAGTTCGGTTATATCGACGCCCTGTTTCCCGGCGAAGAGACGCCCCTTACGGAGTAGGCCTAGCTCAGACCTGCAGTTCCTTCGCCAGCTCCTGCTCCAGGCGCAGTACTGTCTTGGGGTCGGCGAGCGTTTCACCAGATATCAGGAAGACGTCTTCGGCGCGGTCACCAAGCGTATTTATCTTCGCTGTATGCAGGTCGACTTGGTAGCGGGCCAGGGTGCGCGCCACGCCATAGAGCAGGCCGGGGCGATCACTGGCGACGATTGATAGCACCTGGTAGGTCCCGCGCTCGTCCGGACGGATATCGACCACGGGCGATACCGGGAAATGTCGCACGCGGCGCGAGAGACGACCGCCTAGCGGCGGGCCGAGTGGCGCTTCCGAGTCCAATTCCTGCGCGATCTCGGTTTCGACGAGATTGATCATGTCCCGGTAATGCACGCCGTTTCCCTCGCCCATCACGAGAAAGGTGTCGAGCGCGTATCCGTTCCGGGTCGTGTGGATCTTGGCCTCGACGATGTTGAAGTTGACCTTGTCGAAACAGCTGCAGATCCGAGCGAACAAGGCCGGACGGTCGTGGGTGTAGATCATCACCTGCAGGCCGTCGTCAAAGGGCGCTAGCCGCGCCTTCACGACGGGTCTTTCCGCGTTCACCCGATAGTGCAGATTGCGCGTCTGCCAAGCGATTTCTTGCGCGTCGTGGCGCAGGAAGTAGGTAGTGTCGAGCTGAGCCCACAAACGATCCTTGACGCTGTCCGAGAGCGCGTAGAGCCTGAGCAGGCGCGTCGCTTCAGCCTGTTTCTCGGTGAGAGCGGTATCCAGCTGAAGCGTTTCGCCAGTGAGAACTCGTCGGGCGGCGCGAAACAGGTCCTCGAGCAGCTTGGCCTTCCAGGCGTTCCAGACCTTCGGACTGGTGCCACGAATGTCCGCTACCGTCAGTAGATACAGCGCGATCAAGCGGCGCTCGCTCCCGACCCGATCTGCGAAGGCGCGAATGACCTCTGGATCAAGGACATCCTGTTTTTGCGCCACCATCGACATCGCCAGGTGGTTCGTGACAAGAAAGACGACGAGATCCTCGTCTTCGGTCGCGAGCCCGTGTCGACGGCAAAAGATCCGTGCGTCGTGCGCGCCAAGCTCGGAATGGTCTCCGCCTCTACCTTTCGCCACGTCGTGATACAGCGCGGCGACATATAGCAACCAGCTGCGCGCGAAGCCGCTCATCAGCTGGCTGCACAGCGGGAACTCGTGCCCCAGTTCGGGCATTGTGAAGCGGCGCAGGTTTCGCAGCACCATCAGAATGTGCTGGTCGACGGTGTATACGTGAAACAGATCGTGTTGCATCTGCCCGACCACGTGACCAAATTCGGGCAGGTAGCGCCCCAAAATGCCGTATTGGTTCATCCGCCGGAACTCGTGCACGATGCCGCGCGGTTGCTGCAGGATCTGCAGGAACATCAGCCGAGCGACCGGATCGCGCCGGAACCGGGCGTCGATTCGACGCCGACCGCGCCACAATGCCCGCAGCGTGGGCGCAGTCATACCCTGAAGCTCGTGATGTTGCTGCATCAGAAGGAAGCCTTCCAGCACGGCGAGCGGCTCGCGTTCGAACAATCCTTCGTCGCAGGCCTCGAGCAATTCGCCGCGGGCGCGGAAGCGCTCGTTCAGCGGCTGCAATTCCACTTCGGACTTGGGAAAGAGGCGGGCACCCAGATTCTGGAGCAGGATCGTGTTGAGCTGAGTAATCGTCTTCGCCGTGCGGTAATAGCGCTGCATCATTACTTCGCTGGCGCGGCGCGTCGGCGTTTCGGAATCGCCGAGCTGCTCGGCGAGCGCGCTCTGGAGGTCGAACACGATCCTGTCTTCCCTCCGCCCGGCGAGGTAATGCAGGCGGATTCGCAAGTTCTGCAACACGGATTCACAGCGCGAGAGTTGTCGCATTTCGTCATGCTGGATCAGGCCGTGGGTCTCGAGAGCGCGCCAGTTGTTCCCGATTCCCGCTGCCCGGGCGATCCACTGAATCACATGCAGATCGCGTAGACCGCCCGGCGCCTCTTTCAGGTTCGGCTCGAGAGAATAGGGCGTGTCCTGGTGCTTGGCATGTCGCTGCTCCTGCTCCAGCTTCTTCGCTTTGTAGAACGACGCCGGGTCGAACGCCTGGTGAAGGGCCGTCTCGAGCTTTCGGTATAGCGCGCGGCTGCCGGCGAGAAAGCGCGCCTCCAGCAGCGTGGTGCGGACGGTAATGTCGGCATCGGCCGCCTCGAGGCAGGTCTCGATCGTGCGCACACTGTGACCGGCTTCGAGCCCGACGTCCCACAGCTGACCGACGAGCAATTCGAGCCGGGTACGTTCCGCGGCAGATGGTTCTCTTGCAAGCAGAATCAGAACATCGATGTCCGAGAACGGAAACAGCTCTGCGCGGCCATATCCGCCGGTGGCGAGCAGTGCCGCGCCCGCCGCGGGCTGCAATTCGTGCCACAGCGCCTTTATGGTCCGATCGATCAGGTTCGAGTGACCGCGCAGTAGAGCGCGTGGTCGCGGTCGCCGAAGATAAGCATCGCGCAGAGCGCCGCGCGCAGACTTCAGCTCGGTGCGAACCTGCGCAACGGGCGTGCGGGGTCCGGGCTGCACCGCAGCCATCTTCTACGCAGCGAAGGCGGGCGGTGGCGGCGAGCTCGATGACACCGTCAGCACCTGGTAGCCCGACTCGGTGACGAGTACGGTGTGCTCCCACTGAGCGGAAAGGCTGTGATCCTTGGTGACGATCGTCCAGCCGTCGGCCAGCTCGCGAATTGGCGCTTTTCCGGCATTGATCATCGGCTCGACTGTAAACGTCATTCCCGGCTCGAGAACCATCCCGGTGCCCGGTTTGCCGTAGTGCAGGACTTGGGGCTCTTCATGAAAATTGCGCCCGATGCCGTGCCCGCAGAATTCCCGCACGACGGAGAAGCCATGCTTTTCGGCATTTGTCTGGATTGCCGCGCCGACGTCACCCAGGCGCCCGCCCGGGCGCACTTGCACGATACCGAGCCACATGCATTCGTAGGTAACCTCAACCAGGCGTCGTGCCTGGACGCCGGGTTCACCCACGCAAAACATGCGGCTGGAGTCGCCGTGGAAGCCCTCTTTTATGACCGTCACGTCGATATTCAGGATATCTCCGCTCTTCAGCACGCGGTCACCGGGAATGCCGTGGCAGACCTGATGGTTTACCGAAGTGCAAATCGACTTGGGGTAGGGCTTGTAGCCTGGAGGCGCGTAATTCAGCGGCGCGGGGACGGTATCCTGCACTTTCACCATGTATTCATGGCACAGCGCATCGAGTTTGCCCGTCGACATCCCGGGGCGTACGTGAGGCGCGATGAAATCCAGCACTTCAGACGCCAGACGTCCGGCCACCCGCATCTTTGCGATCTCTTCGGGTGTTTTGCGCGTGACGGCCATGGACTGGGAAAAGGCGACGAGGATACGAGAATCGCTCTCGAGAAGCAATTCTATTGAGTGTTGAGACCTGATTATGCTAGAATTTTAGGCTAGTCGGGGTCGCATCAACGCAGCTTGTCCCGGCTAAATTTCCTGCCCGGCTGGTTAGGGTGCCCGGCTTTCGCCGGGTCGACAGTTCGGCCGCGCGGCAGACTTAACCCTAAAGGAGCAATAGTGTCAGTGACCATGCGTCAAATGCTCGAGGCAGGCGTCCATTTCGGGCACCAGACTCGATACTGGAACCCGAAGATGGCGCCGTTCATCTTCGGTCATCGCAACAAGATCCACATTATCAATCTTGAGACGACCCTGGCAATGTACCAGGATGCGCTCAAGTACATCCGGCGCCTTGCAGCAAACAAGGGCAATCTGCTGTTCGTCGGCACCAAGCGGCAGGCCCGCGAGATCATCCGCGAAGAAGCCCTACGCTGCGGCATGCCGTTCGTTGATCACCGCTGGCTCGGCGGAATGCTAACCAATTTCAAAACCGTCAAGCAGTCCATCAAGCGCCTGAGGGAAATGGAGCAAATGGCGCAAGACGGCACCTTCGAGCGAATGTCCAAGAAGGAAGCACTGGGACTGCAGCGAGAGTTGGAGAAACTGAACCGCTCCCTGGGCGGCATTAAGGATCTGGCAAGCCTGCCCGACGCGATGTTCGTGATCGACGTGGGCTATCAGAAAGGCGCGATTGCGGAGGCGGTGAAGCTAGGCATCCCGGTGGTGGGCGTGGTCGATACCAACCATTCGCCGGAAGGTATCGACTACGTCATTCCAGGCAATGACGACTCGAGCCGTGCGATCAGGCTGTATGCGCGAGGAGTGGCCGATGCCGTCCTCGAGGGACGTTCTCAATCCGTGGAAGAGATCGTCGAGGCGTCCCGCGACGAATTCGTCGAGGTGAACGACGAGGCGGGTGAGGGTTGATGCGGGCGCAACTCGGGGTTTGAACAGGGGGCCGAAGGCCCCTTTTTTCAACCTGGAACTTGAATTTGACCAATCGGGGTTAGGCAGCCCCTGGCAAGGAGCAGTCGGCAATGGCAGAGATTTCAGCTGGCCTGGTGAAACAACTCCGGGAAATGAGCGGGCTCGGCATGATGGAATGCAAGAAGGCGCTTAGCGAGACTGCAGGCGACCTGCAGAAAGCGGAAGAGCTCTTGCGGATCAAGAGTGGCGCCAAGGCGAGCAAGGCGGCCGGGCGAATTGCGGCGGAAGGCATCGTTGGTACTTTTCTTTCGCCGGACGCTCGTCTCGGTGCGCTGGTCGAGGTCAATTGCGAAACGGACTTCGTGGCGAAAAACGAGGATTTCTTGTCCTTCGCCGACCGCGTGGCAGAGTTGATTGCGAATTCCGATCCGGCGAACGTCGATGCGCTGTCGTCTCTGGATTTCGATGGCACCAAGGTGGAGGAGCGCAGGCAAAGCTTGGTGCAAAAGATCGGCGAGAACATCTCCATTCGCCGATTCGAACGCCTGCGGACTGCGTCGCGCCTCGCGCTTTATCTGCACGGCGCCAAGATCGGCGTAATCGTCGATTACGAGGGCCCGGAACAGGTCGGCAAGGATCTCGCAATGCACATTGCATTCGCCAAGCCTGCGTATCTCACCAAGACTGACGTCCCGGCGAACGTGGTGGCGCGCGAGCGCGAGATCCTCGCGGCGAGGGCGAAGGAATCGGGCAAGCCGGATGAAATCGTGACCCGAATGGTCGAAGGCGGAGTGAACAAGTTCCTTGGTGAGATCGCCTTGCTTGGACAGCCGTTCGTGAAGGACGACAAGCAAACCGTCGAGAAGATGCTAGCCGCCAACAAGGCGAGAGTGCACGGGTACAGGTATATCGTCGTCGGCGAGGGAATCGAAAAGAAGTCGAACGACTTTGCGGCGGAAGTTCAGGCGCAGGCGGGATTGGCGCGCTAGCCGGGCACGGCCGCCACGCCGGAGATTCGAAGCCTTGGAACCCAAGTACAAGCGCATACTGCTCAAGCTTTCCGGCGAAGCCCTGATGGGGAGCGATCCCTACGGCATCAATCGCCAGACGATTCAAGACATCGTCGCAGAGATCGCGCAGGTCGCGAGCATGGGCGTCGAAATCGGCGTCGTGATCGGCGGCGGCAATATTTTCCGCGGCGTGGCGCCGGGTGCGTCAGGCATGGATCGCGCCACTGCGGATTACATGGGAATGCTTGCGACCGTCATGAACGCACTCGCATTGCAGGACGCCATGCGCCACGCCGGACTGGCAAGCCGGGTTCAGTCTGCACTGAACGTGGAGCAGATTGTTGAGCCCTACATTCGGGGCAAGGCGATTCGCTACCTCGAAGAGGGCAAGATCGTGATCTTCGCGGCGGGCACCGGGAACCCGTTCTTCACCACCGACACCGCTGCAGCTCTGCGTGGAAGCGAGATGGGTGCCGAGATCGTAATCAAGGCGACCAAGGTCGACGGCGTGTACACCGCCGATCCGAAGAAGGATGCAGGGGCGAAGCGATATGGCCGCATCAGCTTCGACGAAGCGATCGCCCGTAACCTCAGGGTAATGGATGCGACGGCACTTACGCTTTGTCGCGACCAGAAGCTTCCGATCAACGTTTTCAGCATCTTCAAAAAGGGCGCATTGAAGCGAGTGGTTCTCGGCGATGACGAGGGCACGCTCGTGCACGTGTGAGTCTGCAAAGGAGGCCAACATGATCCCGGAACTCAAGAAGAGCACCGAGCAGAAGATGGGCAAGAGCATCGACGCATTCAAGTCGGATCTTTCGAAGGTGCGAACCGGACGCGCGCATACCGGTATCCTAGATCACGTCACAATCGACTATTACGGTTCACCAACACCTTTGAACCAAGTGGCAAAGGTTACCCTGCTCGATGCGCGCACCATCGGTGTCTCGCCGTTCGAGAAGAAGATGGTGCAAGCTGTGGAGAAGGCGATTCGGGAATCTGATCTGGGGCTCAACCCCGCCGCCATGGGCGAGACGATCCGGGTTCCCATGCCTGCGCTCACTGAGGAGCGGCGCAAGGAACTCATCAAGGTGGTGCGCCATGAGGCGGAGAATGCCAAGGTTGCGGTTCGCAACTTGCGGCGCGACGCGAATCACGCGCTCAAGGAAGCGCTCAAGAAGAAGGAGGTGTCGGAAAACGACGAGCGCCGCGCTCAGGACGAAGTGCAGAAGCTTACCGACCGTCATGTGGCTGAGATCGATGCCCTCCTGCAACAGAAGGAGAGCGAACTGATGGCGGTATGACGCTGCGATGAGCAAACACGCGAGCTCGACCCGTGAAATTCCGGTCCACGGCGATCTGCCGCGGCATATCGCCATCATCATGGACGGAAACGGTCGCTGGGCCAGGCAGCGCCATCTGCCGCGATTCGCGGGACACAAGCGCGGCGTCGAGTCCGTGCGAGCGGTGGTCAAGGCTTGCGCCCAGCTCGGCGTGGAGTATCTTACCTTGTTTGCTTTCAGCTCCGAGAATTGGCGGCGCCCCCCGGACGAGGTGGCGCTGCTGATGCAGCTGTTCCATGGGGCTCTGAGCAACGAGGTGGAGAAGCTGCACCGCAATGGCATCCGCTTGAAATTGGTCGGCGATACGCAGCGATTCGATCCAAAGATCCGGGCTTTGATCGAACGCGGCGAAGCGCTTACGGCGAACAATACGGGCTTAACGCTGACGGTCGCAGCGAATTACGGCGGCCGATGGGATATTCTCCAGGCCCTGTCGAAGCTACTGCGGGAGCAACCAGATGTCGCGTTGGGCCCGATTCAGGAGGATGCAGTCGCGCCTTATCTGGCGATGAGCTATGCGCCAGAGCCCGACCTGTTCATTCGTACTGGAGGAGAGCAGAGAGTGAGTAACTTCCTCCTGTGGCAGCTGGCCTACACGGAGCTGTATTTCACCGATACCCTGTGGCCGGACTTCGATGCGAACGCGTTGCAGGCCGCGATCGGATCGTATCGGCAGCGTGAGCGCCGCTACGGTCGCACCAGCGAGCAGCTTGGCGAAGGGGGCGCCGCTTCCGGGACGGAGCCAGCCACCGGAGCGGCGGCCTAAGCGGTTTGCTTTCAACCAGAATCCTGACATCGGTCGTACTCCTGGTTGCCTTCGGCGCGGCCCTCGCCCTGCTGGGCCGAAACCAGTTCGCCGTACTGGTGGCGGTACTGGTCTGCCTGGGCGCATTCGAGTGGGGAAAACTTGCCCATTTCGCACCGGGCCAGGCAGCGTTGTACGCCGTGACGATGACGCTGGCTTTTGCCGCCTCTTTGTGGACGCTTGATCTGGTCGACCAAGGCTGGGCCACGGAGCAAACCCTATTCGGCGCTGCGCTGCTGCTATGGCTGGGAGCCGTGCCGGCCTGGTTGCGCGCCGGCGTGCACGATCGTCCGCGGTGGTTGTTGCGAGTAGCCGGGATTTGCGTGTTGCTGCCCGCGGCGCTTGCTATGGTTGTCATGCCGCGCATGGAACTCCTGCTAGCACTGGGCCTGGTGTGGGTCTCGGATACGGCCGCCTATTTCACGGGACGGAAGCTCGGTCGGCGCAGGCTCGCGCCCGGCATCAGTCCCGGAAAGACCTGGGAGGGCGTCGCCGGTGCAGCCTTGGCGACCGCCGCCTACGCTATTATTTGCGCGATACTGGTCCCACAACTTGCTGAGCGTGTGAGGGGTACAGTCTGGCTAATTTATCTGGTGGGCGCCGAAGTGCTGTTGCTTGCAAGCGTTCTCGGTGACTTGTTTGAATCGGCGCTTAAACGGCAAGCGTCGGTCAAGGATAGCGGCTCACTGCTTCCCGGTCATGGGGGCGTGCTGGATCGGATAGACAGTGCGACAGCCGTGCTTCCGATTGCTGCGTTGCTACTGCATTGGATGACAAGGACGTGAGCGCGATTGAACCGCGAGCGGAGCGCAACCGGCGCACCCTGGGGCTTACCGTCCTGGGTGCTACGGGATCTGTCGGCGCGAGCACGCTCGATGTCGCCGCGCGCCATGGCGACAGATATTCGATATTCGCATTGACCGCTCACCGGTCCGCAGATGCATTGCGCGAGCTGTGCGTTCGGCACCAACCGCGCTACGCAGTTCTATCGGGCTTGGACGAGAGCTCGCGTGTCAGGGAGCGCTTTGCCGAAGCGGGTTGCCGTTGCGAGCTGCTATTCGGCAGCAAAGCCCTTGAGGAGGTTGCGGCCAGCGTCGACTCGGATGTCGTTATGGCGGCCATTGTCGGCGCGGCGGGCCTGGCGCCGACGCTTGCGGCCGCAGCGGCAGGAAAGCGAGTTTTGCTCGCAAACAAGGAAGCGCTGGTCATGGCTGGCGCCCTTTTCATGAATGCGGTGCGCGACGCCGGCGCGGAATTGCTTCCGATCGACAGCGAGCACAATGCGGTATTCCAGTGCCTGCCTCACGGAGTGCATGCAAAGCCCATGCTGGAGGCGGTGCGGAGAATCCTGCTCACCGCCTCAGGCGGGCCATTCCGCTCGGTTCCGCTCGACAGGCTCGCGGGGGTAACGCCGGACGAAGCCTGCGCTCATCCCAACTGGGTGATGGGGCGAAAGATATCGGTCGATTCGGCGACCATGATGAACAAGGGGCTGGAGGTCATCGAGGCACATTGGCTGTTCGACATGGAACCGGAACGGATCGAAGTCGTCATCCATCCGCAGAGCATCATTCATTCGCTGGTTGAATACGTGGACGGCTCGATGATCGCCCAACTTTCGAATCCAGATATGCGGGTGCCGATTGCGCACGCACTCGGATTTCCGGACCGGATCGATTCAGGAGCGAGTCCGCTAGACTTGGGTGCGATCGGACAATTGTCGTTCGAACGTCCCGATCTCGGCAGATTTCCCTGCCTGGCGCTCGCCTATGCGGCGCTGCGCGAGGGTGGCGGCGCCGCCGCGGTCCTGAACGCGGCGAACGAAATTGCAGTCGAGTCCTTCCTGGCGGGACGGCTGCGCTTTACCCGCATTCCGGAGGTCATCGAGGCTGCGCTCGATTCAGTGCCGGCGGGCGCCACCGGCGACCTGGCCAGCGTCCTCGCCGCCGACGCGCGCGGGCGCGCGTCGGCGGTGTCGACGGTTGCGCGAATGATGGGGCGGGCCGCATGAGCTTCCTGCACACTGTGGCGGCGTTCATCGTTGCACTAGGTATTCTCATCGTTGTACATGAGTACGGACACTATCTTGCGGCGCGACTTTGCGGCATCAAAGTGCTGCGATTCTCGGTCGGCTTCGGCAAGCCGATCGCGACTTGGCGTCAAGGACGAGACGGAACGGAATGGACGCTCTCCGCAGTGCCTTTCGGCGGCTACGTAAAGATGCTGGATGAGCGTGAAGGTTTCGTCGCGGCGGAGGACCTGCCACGGGCATTTAACCGGCAGAACGTGTGGAAGCGCTTTCTGGTGGTTGTGGCGGGGCCGGTGTTCAATTTCATCTTCGCGGTGCTCGTTTACGCCGTCCTGTTCATGCATGGCATGCCCGAAGTGCGCCCGGTCATCGCGCAGCCTCCGGCAGGCACGCTTGCGGCGCAAGCAGGCTTTCGCGCGGAGGAGACGCTGCGGGCGATTGACGGCAAGGCCGTAAGAACGTGGGGGGAGGTCAGGTGGCGCGTGCTCGAGGCAGCCCTGCAGCACGAATTGCTTTCGGTCGAAGTCATTGATGAGCGCCAGCACATATCGATGCTGACACTCGATCTGCGCGCTGTGACCGACAACGAGGTCGAAGGCGACCTTCTCGCGCGCCTTGGCCTGCAGCTCTTCCGCCCGACGCTCGAACCAGTTCTCGGAAGGCTCGTTCCAGGCAGTCCCGCGGAACATGCCGGACTCGCGCCTGGAGATCGTATCGCCCGTGTGGACGGCGTTCCAATCGAAACCTGGGACGGCTTGGTGCGGGTGATTCGCGCGAACCCGGATCGCGTCCTCAAACTTGATGTTCTCCGTGGTGGCGCAACCCTTCGTCTCGAAGTGCGTCCGGAGGCAGTCGAATCGAACGGCGAAAAGTTCGGCCGCATTGGCGCGGCGCCATATGTCTCCGCATCTCACGCCGATCGCATGTTGGTGCGGGTTCACTATGGCCCATTGGAAAGTTTGCTCAAGGCGGCAGGCAAGACCTACGACATCGCCGTCTTCAGCTTGAGAATGATCGGCAAAATGTTGCTCGGCGAGGTGTCCTGGCGACACCTTTCAGGCCCCGTGACAATTGCCGATTTCGCCGGGCAATCTGCACAAATGGGATGGATCCCGTACGTCAATTTTCTCGCGCTGATCAGCATCAGCCTCGGCGTTCTGAACCTGTTGCCGATCCCGCTGCTCGATGGCGGACACTTGATGTACTATACGGTGGAGATAATAAAGGGCAGCCCGGTTTCAGATCGCGCGATGGAACTCGGTCAGCGCGTTGGGCTGACGCTACTGCTGGTCATGATGGCCTTTGCGTTTTACAACGACCTGAATCGCCTGCTCTCCGGCTGATCGATGCGCAAAGGACTACTCCGCGCGCTCAGCTGCGGTCTGTTCGCGTTCGCGATTAGCGTTGCGGCACAGACGTTCAGCCCGTTCGTGATCAAGGATATCCGTCTCGAGGGGTTGCAGCGGACCGAACCCGGGACGGTGTTCAGCTACCTCCCCGTCAAAGTGGGCGAGACGATGACCGAAGCGAAGGCGCAGCAGGCAGTGCGCGCGCTGTTCGCCACCGGATTCTTCAAGGACGTGCGGCTGGAGGTGGACAAGGACGTCCTAGTGGTTGTCGTCGAGGAGCGTCCCGCGATCGCCCAGATCGACTTCTCCGGCGTCAAGGAATTCAGCACCGAAGCATTGAAGAAGGTGCTGCGCGAGCAGGGGCTTGCCGAAGGGCGCATCTTCGACCGTGCGGTGCTTGACAAGGCAGAGCAGGAACTCAAGCGCCAGTACCTGTCGAAGGGGCGCTACGCGGCTGAGGTCCAGACGACGGTAACGCCTTTGGAGCGCAATCGCGTTGGGATAAATATCGCGGTTACAGAAGGCGACGTCGCGAAGATCCGCTCGATCAATATCGTCGGCGCGCACGCGTTTCCGGAGAAGGAGTTGCTCGGGCTATTCGTCCTTCGGACCCCGGGATGGCTCACTTGGTACACGAAGAACGACCAGTATTCCCGTCAGCGTCTGGCGGGCGATCTGGAAACGCTGCGCTCCTTCTATTTGGATCGTGGCTATCTGGATTTCAATATCGATTCCACCCAGGTATCGATTACGCCCGACAAGCGGGACATCTATATCACCGTGAATATCACGGAGGGTGAAAAGTACACGGTCTCAGACGTGAAGTTGGCCGGGCAAATGCTCGTGCCAGAGGCCGAATTGAGGAAGCTGGTCAAGATCAAGCCGGGCGACGTATTTTCGCGCGAGAAGTTGAACGAAACTACGAAGGCGATCACCGAACGCTTAGGCAACGATGGATACGCGTTCGCAAACGCGAATGCCGTGCCTCAAATCGACAAGACAAAACGCACCGTTGCATTTACGATTCTGGTCGACCCCGGCAGGCGAGTCTACGTGCACAGGATTCTGGTGAGTGGCAACACGAGGACGCGCGACGAAGTGGTACGGCGCGAAATGCGGCAGCTCGAGGGAGCTTACTACGATGCGGCCAAGATCCAGCTTTCGCGCCGACGCATCGACCGGACCGGCTACTTCTCGGATGTCACGGTAAACACCCAGCCCGTGGAGGGGAGATCCGACCAAGTCGACGTCGATTTCACAGTGCAGGAGAAGCCCACCGGAGCACTGCTGCTCGGAGCAGGCTTTTCGAGCGTCGACAAGGTCATTATTTCCGCCTCGATCACGCAGCCCAACGTGTTCGGCAGCGGCAAATACCTTTCCTTGCAGGTGAACAGCGGCAGCGTGAACAAGGCGTACTCGCTGTCGTACGTCAATCCGTACTATACGGTTGACGGCATCAGCCAGGGGTTCGATATCTACAAGCGCGACGTGGACGCTTCCACGCTTCTTGTCGGCGCCTACCAAACCAAGACGATCGGCGCGGGAATCAAGTTCGGATATCCGTTGAGCGAAACGGATTCAGTCAGCGTGGGATTCAATGCGGAGGACGTGAAGCTGACCACATATTCGAACAGTCCGTTCGTGTATACCGATTTCGCCAACAAGTTCGGCGACAAATACACCTATGGTGCGACGACCTTGGGATGGGCGCACGACACGCGGGACAGCGTGATCATCCCGACCTCCGGCATGCTCTCGCGCGTGAGTCTTGAAGTGGGCGCAGGGGACCTGGAATACTACAAGCTCAACCTCTCGCAGCAGTGGTTGAAGCCGCTCAGCCGCTTTTACACACTCCGTCTGGCGGGGACCTTCGGCTACGCAGGAGGCATCGGCAACAAACCGCTACCGTTCTTCAAGAACTACTATGCCGGCGGGCCGGATACGGTAAGGGGCTACGCGACGTACTCGCTCGGACCCAGGGACCCCCTCAACAACGCGCTCGGGGGCAGCCGCGAGGTGGTAGGTACCGCCGAAATCCTGTTTCCCATGCCAGGCGCCGCAAACGACAAGTCCCTTCGGCTTAGCGCATTCGTGGACGGCGGACAAGTCTACGGGGAAGGCGAAAAGGTGTCGCTCGGCGAAATGCGCTACTCGGCCGGCGTGGGGCTCAACTGGAGCTCTCCGTTCGGTCCCCTGCGTCTGTCTCTGGGCATTCCACTCAACAAGAAGCCGGGCGACAACGTGCAGAGGTTACAATTCACTTTTGGCACTGGCTTCTGAGTTAGACGCGAATATGACCACTATGCGGTTTCCCAGGGTTCTCGCCGTGACCGTCGCGCTGGCGGTTATCGCGCCGACGGCTGTCTTCGCCCAGACCAAGATTGGCTTCGTCAACACGGAGCGGATCCTGCGCGATTCGGCGCCGGCGGCGGCGGCCTCGAAGAGGCTGGAGAGCGAGTTTGCCAAGAAGCAACAGGATTTGCAGAAACTCGCCGGTCAGCTCAAGAAGATGCAGAGCGATCTCGAGAAAAACGCCGTGACGATGTCGGACAGCCAGCGCCGCACCAAGGAGCGCGAATTCAACGAGCTCAACCGGGAACTGCAGCGCAGAGACCGGGACTTCCGAGACGAGGTGAATCAACGCCGCAACGAGGAGATGGCGCAGCTGCTTGACAAGGCGAACCGGGTGATCCGGCAAATTGCGGAGCGAGAGAATTACGATGCCATCCTGCAGGATGGGGTTTACGTCAATCCGCGCATCGACATAACCGACAAGGTTATCAAGGCGCTGGAGGGCAAGCCGCCCGCGAAATGAGATGCCGGCGCCCTACACGCTCGCGGAGATCGCCTCGCGCCTCGGCGGCCGCGTGGTCGGCAACGCGGATACTCTGATCCGGCAGGTCGGCTCCCTGGAGCACGCAGGGGCGGACCAGATCGCCTTCTTCTCGCATCTCCGGTACAAACAGAAGCTCGCGGCAACACGTGCGGGTGCCGTCGTTCTTGGCGATGGCGCGCAGAGCCTTACCGTCATTCCGCGAATCGTCTGCGAGAACCCTTACGCGTATTTTGCGCGCGTGTCCCAGCTGTTCAACCCGGTCCTGGCGCCAGAGCCCGGTCGGCATCCGACGGCGCAGGTCTCGTCCGCGGCCCGAGTCGCCGCCTCTGCGCGGATCGACGCGGGCGCAATCGTGGAAGACGAGGCGCGCATCGACGAACGGGTTTGGGTCGGGGCCGGCTGCCACATCGGGCATGGCAGCTCGATCGGCGAGGACAGCAGGTTGTATCCCGGCGCCGTTGTCTACCATGAATGCCGGGTCGGACGGCGCGCGATCATCCACTCCGGCGCAGTGATCGGGGCGGACGGATTCGGCGTCGCCGAAGATGCCGGGCAATGGATCAAGATACCCCAGATCGGGGGAGTTATCATCGGCGACGACGTCGAGATCGGCGCCAATACGACCATCGATCGCGGCGCGATGGACGATACCATCGTCGAGGATGGGGTAAAGATCGACAACCAGGTTCAGATCGGGCACAACGTGCGAATCGGCGCCCATACCGCCATTGCAGGATGCGTCGGCATAGCCGGCAGCGCCAGCATAGGGCAGCACTGCACGATCGGAGGAGCGGCCGCGATCCTGGGGCACCTCACGCTCGCTGACCGAGTCAATGTTTCGGCGGGCACGCTTATCTCCCGTTCGATCAACCAGCCCGGTACCTATACGGGCGTTTTCCCGTTCGACCGCAATGCCTCCTGGGTACGCAACGCCGTCATGCTGCGTCACCTTTCCGATCTCGCAGACCGTGTTCGTGCACTAGAAGAGCTTCTCCGGACAAAGGAAAAAAATGGCTGAGATGGACGTTTACGAGGTGCTCAAGCACCTGCCGCAGCGCTTTCCGCTGCTGATGGTCGACCGGGTCGCTGAGTGCGAACCTGGGAAGCGGATCGTCGCGTTGAAGAACGTTTCCGTTAACGAGCCCTATTTCCCGGGCCATTTCCCGGGCCGCCCGATCATGCCGGGCGTGCTGATCCTGGAGGCGATGGCGCAGGCCGCAGCAATTCTGGTGTTCCGCACGGTGGGAGAGCAGCCTGGGGAGGATGGGTTGTATTACTACGCGGGCATCGATAAGGCCCGCTTCAGGAAACCCGTCGTTCCCGGGGATCAGCTTGAAATTGAGGTTTCGATTATCGGCAGCAAGCGCGGCATCTGGAAGTTCTCGTGCGCCGCCCGGGTCGCAGGCGGAGTCGTAGCTGAGGCCGAAATTCTCTGTACCAGCCGCACGTTCGCCGCCGCCGGCACATGATCCATCCGTCGGCGATTATTCATCCGGAGGCCAAACTGGCACCGGACGTGTCGGTGGGTCCGTTTGCGATCATCGGCTCTAAGGTTGAGATCGGGGCGGGAACGTGCGTTGAATCAAACGTCTTGATCGGGGGGCGGACCCGCATCGGACGAAACAATCGCATATTTCCGTTTGCCTCGATCGGCGCCGCGCCTCAGGACAAGAAGTACACCGGCGAGGATACGGCGGTCGAAATCGGCGACGGCAACACGATTCGGGAATACGTCACAATCAATCGCGGCACGGTCCAGGACGCTGGCGTGACCAGGATCGGAAACGACAACTGGATCATGGCGTACGTGCACTTCGCGCACGACTGCCAGATCGGCAGCCACACCATATTCGCCAACTACTGCGGCCTTGCGGGGCACGTTCATGTGGAGGACTGGGCAATTCTCGGCGGCATGACGCTCGTGCACCAGTTCGTGCGCATTGGTGCTCATAGCTTCACCAGCATGGGTACCTACCTGGCACAGGATCTTCCGCCGTATGTCACGGCGGCGGGCAATATGGCGAAGCCCTACGGCATCAACAGCGAAGGCTTGCGGCGGCGCGAGTTCGATGCGGACACCATCGCCATGCTGAAGCGCGCCTATCGCGCGCTGTACCGATCGGGGCTCGGCCTGGAGGAGGCACGGCGCCAGCTGGAGAAGCTCGCCGAGGAGTGTAGCGCCGTGCGGCCGATCCTCGAGTTCATTGCGCGCTCGGCGCGCGGCATCATCCGGTAAGCCGTGTCCGACCGGCTAGGGGTCGCGATGGTTGCCGGCGAGGCCTCGGGCGACCTGCTGGGCGCGCACCTCATAGCCGCGCTCTCGGCGCGACGGCCGGAACTGCGCTTTGCCGGGATCGGCGGCCCGAAGATGCAGGCGGAGGGGTTCCAATCGCTCTATCCGATGGAGAAGTTGTCGGTGCGCGGCTATGCGGAGGTGCTGCGTCACTACCGCGAGATTGCAGGCATCCGCAGGCACCTCGCCTCGCGCCTGCTCGAAGATCGTCCGGCGATCTTCATCGGAGTCGACGCTCCGGACTTCAACCTGGACCTCGAGCGTGGGCTCAAAGGCGCAGGAATCCCTACCGTGCACTACGTCAGCCCTTCGATCTGGGCCTGGCGCGCCGGTCGCATGGGCAAGATCTCGGCGGCCGTTTCCCATATGCTCGCGCTGTTTCCTTTTGAGGCGCCGCTCTATGAAAAGGCCGGCGTGCCGGTTACCTACGTCGGCCATCCGCTGGCGGACTTGATTCCGCTGGAAGTGAACAAGGACGAGGCGCGGGCGCAACTCCGGCTGCCGATGCGGCATCCGATCATCGCCTTGCTGCCGGGGAGCCGAAAATCTGAGCTGCACTACATGGCCGAAACGTTCGTCAAGACAGCCCGTCGCCTGTACGAGGAATTAAAGGAAATTCACTTCGTCTGCCCAATGGCAACGCGCGAGACACGGGATCTGTTCGAGACAGCAGTTCGTCACCACGCCGGGGGAGAGCTGCCGCTCACGCTCTTGTTCGGCCATTCTCACGAGGCGTTGGCTGCGGCCGACGTTGCCCTGGTAGCCAGCGGCACTGCTTCGCTCGAGGCGGCCCTGTTCAAGACTCCGATGGTTGTCGCATACCGCATGTCACCGCTCACCTGGGCGTTGATGCGGCACATGATTCGTCTGCCTTATGTCGGCCTGCCCAATATTCTCGCAAACGAAGCTTTGGTTGCCGAGTTTCTGCAGCATCGAGCGACGCCCGGTGCGCTAAGCGCCGCTATCATCGAGCTGATGCACGATGCGGACCGGCAACGCAGGCAAGTCGCGCGCTTTCGGGAACTCCATCTGAACTTGCGCCAGAACACCGCCGAGAAGGCGGCAGACGCGGTGCTCCAGGTGCTCGACTCGGCTCATGCCTAGCTTGCGCGTGTGCGGAGTGGACGAAGCGGGCAGAGGCCCGATCGCAGGGCCGGTCTATGCCGCCGCGGTAATACTCGATCCGGCGCGGCCGATAGTAGGGCTTGCAGACTCCAAGCTGCTTGCGCCCGCGCGGCGGGAGCGCCTGGCGGAGGCGATCCGCGCCTCGGCCAGCGCCTGGTCAGTGGCTAGCGCGAGCGTCGAGGAAATAGACAGCATGAACATTCTGCAGGCGACCTTGCTGGCCATGCGGCGTGCGGTGGAGGGGCTGGCGCCGCCTGCCGAGGAAGCCTGGATAGACGGCAACCGCTGCCCGAAACTTTCCGGCTGCAGGGTGCGGGCGATCGTTGGTGGCGACAGGCTGCATCCGGTCATCTCCGCCGCGTCGATCCTCGCCAAGACCGAGCGGGACGCGGAGATGCGCCGTCTGCACCTGACCCACCCGCAGTACGGCCTCGATCGCCACAAGGGCTATCCCACGCGTGAACATCTCGCTCTCCTGAGGCGTTTCGGCGTATGCGAGATCTACCGCCGTTCGTTCTCGCCGGTTCGCCAGCTGCTGGAATGAGCGGCCTGCGTTCGCGCGCCAATCCGCGGGTCCGCCGCTGGCAGCGGCTGGTGCGCGATGCGCGCGCGCGACGCAGCGAGCGCCGCGCGCTAATCGAGGGACCGCACCTGGTCGCTGCCTATCTGGCGCAGGGGAGACGACCCAGGGCGGTGCTGGTAAGCGAGGACGGATTGCGGCGTGCCGAGGTAGCGCTTCTGTTGCAGCGCGCGGCGATCGAACCCGTGCTGCTGTCGGATTCCGTGTTCCGCTCGATCGCAGACACGGAAGCGCCGACGGGCATTGCAGCCGAAATCGAACTCGGCGAGGGCGGGCACCGGCTTCAGGAGTCGACGGGTTGCGTTTTTCTGGAAGGCATCCAGGACGCGGGTAACGTCGGGACCATTATCCGCAGCTCGGCGGCCTTCGCTGTCGGCGACGTGGTACTGGCGAAGGGCTGCGCCGACCCCTGGTCGCCGAAAGCGCTGCGAGCGGGAATGGGAGGACACTTCGCCGTCGGCGTAACCGAGGGCGAGGACCTTGCCGCCGCGATCGAGCGCTTCGGCGGCAAGGCGATCTGCGCTGTCGTGCGGGGCGGCATGCCCTTGCAGAAGCTGGATTTGACCGGCCGCCTGGGCTGGATTTTCGGCAGCGAAGGGCAGGGGGTCAGTGAGGCGCTGGCCAAGCGCGCGGCGCATCGCGTAACGATCCCGATGGCGACCGGGGCGGAATCGTTGAACGTGGCGGCGGCCGCGGCGATCTGCTTGTACGAGGCTCGCCGGCGGCAACTCAGTAGAGATGACGCTCCATCCTGAGTTCGCGCAGGATCGTAGTGGCGATCTCTTCGATCGATTTTGCCGTCGAGTCAATCCAGCGGATGCCCTCGCGGTGCATGAGAATTTCGGCCTGCTCTACCTCGTAGCGGCAGTTCTCCACGTCGGCGTACTTGCTGTTCGGTCGACGGGATCCCCGGATCTCTGTCAGGCGCTCTGGCGCAATGCTCAGCCCGAACAGCTTGGACTTGCGGGTGCGCAGCGCACGCGGCAGCTGCCTGCGGTCGAAGTCCTCCGGGATGAGCGGGTAGTTGGCGGCCTTGACGCCGAATTGCAACGCGAGATACAGGCAGGTGGGGGTCTTGCCGCTGCGGGACACACCCACCAGGATCACGTCGGCTTGGTCGATTTCCAATTCGGTGGCGCCGTCGTCGTGCGCCATGGCGTAGTTGATCGCCTCGATGCGGTCATAGTAGTTCTGCTTGTTCTTGGCACTGTGCGAGCGCCCAATGGTGTGGCTCGAAGGCAGGCCGAGCCCCGCTTCCAGCGGGCCAATGAATGTTTCGAAGAAATCGAGGCACAACGCGTTGGCCTTGCGCAGTACTTCGCGTACGTCGTTGTTGACCAAGGTCGAAAACACGACCGGCTGTCCATTGCCCTTCGATGCTTCCTGCTCGATGCGGGCGAGGCACTCCCGTGCCTTGTCCGCGCTGTCAATGAAGGACAGGGTGACTTGATCGAAATCGGTACCCTCGAACTGCGTCAACAGGCTGTGCCCGAGCATCTGGGCGGTGATGCCGGTTCCGTCGGAAACGAAGAATACGGTGCGTCTGGCGGTCATTGTGAAGGGCTAACTGGCGCAGTTTGTGCTGCGCGTCATGAAGCGAGTCGATAAAATAGGGACTTTACCCGTGTGCGGCAACCACGAGGGGGCAAGATCGTGTACATAGCTTGGCTGAAGGATCTGCGGATGACCGACCTGGACCAGGTCGGAGGCAAGAATGCCTCGCTCGGAGAGATGATCGGTGGCCTCTCGCAGGCGGGAATCGTCGTTCCGGGCGGGTTTGCGACCACCGCGCAGGCCTACCGGGAATTTCTCGCCGGCAACGGGCTCGACCGTCGGATTGCCGAACGCTTGAAAAACCTCGATTCGAGCGACGTCAAAGCGCTTGCGAAGTGTGGTGCCGAAGTTCGCTCCTGGATTGAAGCGGCGCCATTCCCCGCTCCGATTGAGAGTGAAATTAGATCTCATTATCAATATCTTACCAATTCTATCTCAAGTAAAACTTCATTTGCTATACGTTCCTCCGCAACGGCCGAGGATCTGCCCGATGCGTCGTTCGCCGGGCAGCAGGAAACCTTCCTGAACATCCGTGGCATCGACAACGTGCTGGACGCAATCCGCCAGGTCTTCGCTTCGCTGTACAACGATCGTGCGATTTCCTATCGCGTTCATCACGGCTTCGCCAACACCGAGGTCGCCCTGTCGGCGGCGGTGCAGCAGATGGTGCGCAGCGACCTGGCAGCGAGCGGCGTGATGTTCACGCTCGACACCGAGTCCGGATTCCCTGGGGTCGTCTTCATCACCAGCTCTTACGGGCTGGGGGAAATGGTCGTCCAGGGCGCAGTGAATCCGGACGAGTTCTACGTCCACAAGCCGATGCTCGAGAAAGGCCGCCCCGCAATCGTTCGGCGCGGACTCGGATCCAAGCGGCAGAAGATGGTATTCGCGGACGGAGACTCAGCGGGTCGCTCTACCCGGGTGGTGGAAGTGCCGGCGGCAGACTGCAACCGGTTCTCGCTCGAGGACGAGGACGTGCTGCAACTGGCGCGCTATGCGGTAGCAATCGAGAAACATTACAAGAGAGCGATGGACATCGAGTGGGCCCGGGACGGAGGAGACGGGAAGCTCTACGTTCTGCAGGCACGGCCCGAGACCGTAAGGTCGCGTAAAGGCGCCGCAAGTGAGCGATTCACGCTCAAGGGACGTTCAAAGGTACTTGTCAGCGGTCGTGCCATCGGACACAAGATCGGCGTCGGTGAGGTGCGACTGGTCGCGGATGCATCGAAAATGTCGCTCGTCAAGAAGGGCGACGTGCTGGTGACCGACATGACCGATCCCAACTGGGAGCCGGTCATGAAGCTTGCTTCCGCGATCGTGACCAATCGAGGCGGACGCACCTGCCACGCGGCGATCATTGCGCGTGAACTTGGCATCCCGGCCGTGGTCGGCTGCGGCGACGCGACCGAGCACCTCAAGGCCGGCAAGCAGGTGACGGTTTCGTGCGCCGAAGGCGATACCGGAAACGTATACGACGGCGCGTTGCCGTTCGAGGTATCGAACAAGGAACTGGGGGAAATGCCCAAGATTCCGGTGAAGATCGCGATGAACGTCGGCAATCCCCAGCTCGCGTTCGATTTCGCGCAGCTGCCGAGTGCGGGAGTCGGCTTGGCCAGGCTCGAATTCGTGATCAACAACGAGATCGGCGTTCATCCGCGCGCCTGCCTGGAATATCCGGATCTGCCGGCGGATTTGAAGGCGAAGGTGGAGGCCGCGGCGCGCGGCTACCGCGATCCAAAGGCTTTTTTCAGCGAGAAGCTGGTCGAGGGTGTCGCGACGATCGGCGCTGCGTTCTGGCCCAAGCCGGTGATAGTGCGTTTGTCCGATTTCAAATCAAACGAGTACAAGAAGCTGATCGGCGGTGAGCGCTACGAGCCGGACGAGGAAAATCCGATGCTAGGCTTTCGCGGCGCGTCGCGTTACGTCGCGTCCAGCTTCCGGGGCTGCTTCGAGCTCGAATGCGCCGCGATGCGCAAGGTGCGCGACGAAGTCGGCCTGACCAACGTGGAGCTCATGGTGCCGTTCGTGCGCACGCTGAGCGAAGCGAAGCAAGTCATCGATCTGCTTGCGGCAAACGGGCTCAAGCGGGGTGTGAACGGGCTGCGCATCGTGATGATGTGCGAGCTGCCCTCGAACTCCGTCCTGGCGGAGCAGTTCCTGGAATTTTTCGACGGCTTTTCGATCGGCTCGAACGACATGACTCAGCTCACGCTCGGCCTCGACCGTGACTCCGGGCTGGTTGCGGAAATATTCGATGAACGCGACCCGGCAGTGAAGGCGATGCTTTCGATGGCCATACGCGCCTGCCGCAAGCACGGTAAGTACGTCGGCATCTGCGGCCAAGGGCCGTCGGACCACCCTGACCTCGCGCGCTGGCTGATGGATGAGGGGATCGAAAGCCTGTCGCTGAATCCGGATACCGTCGTGTCGACTTGGCTTTCACTTGCCGAGCAGCACGGTTCCCCGAACCTGCCGCCTAAGGCGCGGCCAACCCTCGCTTGAGGAAGGATTGCCTCAGGAGCGGCTGCGCAGCAGCCTCTGCTTGTCGCGCTCCCATTCGCGATCGCGTTCTGCCGCACGCTTGTCATGCTTGAGCTTGCCGCGCCCCAGCGCGACCTCGAGCTTGATCCGGCCCTTCTTGTAATGCATGTCCAGCGGAATCAGGGTATAGCCGCGCTGCTCGACCTTGCCGATCAGGCGCTGGACCTCTTCCGCATGCATGAGCAACTTGCGGCTGCGGGTGGGATCGGGCACGAAGTGCGTGGATACGGTGGGAAGCGGGCTGATGTGTGCGCCAGTCAGCCACAACGCGCCGTTGCGCACCAGCACGTAGCCGTCGCCGAGTTGCACGCGGCCGGCGCGGATCGCCTTGACCTCCCATCCTTCCAGGACAAGGCC